>Ga0194113_10000152_pt1 | contig 79665 bp, 80 predicted proteins | sample TA2MahC200mmetaG_FD_146193 | JGI IMG/M metagenome (GOLD analysis project Ga0194113, IMG submission 146193) | Freshwater microbial communities from Lake Tanganyika, Tanzania - TA2015017 Mahale Deep Cast 200m | ecosystem: Environmental > Aquatic > Freshwater > Lake | place: Tanzania: Lake...
TTCAGGAGATCAGAGACGACGTTCCGCGCCATACGCTCAGCGTAGCCGGTTATATCCCTGCCACAATGCAGACTCAAATATTGGACAGGACGGCGGATTCGTCCTCCGCGGGGAGTTCTTCCATGGGGGAGTAGGGGAGGAATGACGAATAGGTGGCGTTGAAATGTGATTTGACCATGCCGATGGGCCCGTTCCTCTGTTTGCCGATGATGATTTCGGCTTCGCCTCTTTTCGGATTATCTTCGCTCTTGTTGTACACCTCATCTCGATAGATGAAGATGATCACATCCGCGTCCTGTTCTATCGCGCCCGATTCTCTCAGGTCTGCCAACTGAGGCCGCTTATTGGGCCTTTCTTCCACTTTCCTGTTCAACTGTGACAAAGCGACCACGGGCGCGCTCAATTCTTTGGCCAGGGCCTTGAGCGACCGTGAGATCTCCGAGATCTCCTTTTCCCTGGAGTCGCTCCGCGTGGCTCCTCGCATGAGCTGGAGATAGTCCACCACCACCAACCCCAGGCCCTTTTCTTTCTTGAGTCGGCGCGCCTTGGCTCGCAGTTCCAGAGTGTTGATGGCGGGAGTGTCATCCACGAACAGCGGCGCCTCGGATATCAGGCCGGCCGCGCCGGTAAGTCGTGGCCATTCGTCCCGGCTGAGGTGCCCGGTGCGAAGGTTCTTGAGATTCACCCGAGCCTTGGAACAGAGTATGCGCAGCGCGATCTGTTCCTTACTCATTTCCAAGGAGAAAATAGCGGTGGGCGTGCGCGTCTCAATGGCCGCGTACGTGGCGATGTTTAGGGCCAGTGAAGTCTTGCCCATGGACGGCCGGCCCGCCACCACGATCAAATCCGATGCTTGGAACCCCGCGGTAAGCTGATCAAGATCCTTGAAGCCGGACGGGACGCCCGTCACATGCTCTTTCTTCTCATACAGAGTCTCGACGGTCTTGATGCCGGCGGTCATCAGGTCTTTGATGTGGATGAAGCCCGATTGCACACGGGACTCGCCCACTTGAAAGATAAGCTGTTCCGCCTCGTCCAGAAATTCGTCGATCCCGGATTCAACTTCGTAACACTTGGTCACGATCTCGGTGGAAGCAGAGATCAGTCGCCGCAGCAGGGCCTTCTCTTTCACCACGGTGGCGTAGTGAACGATGTTGGCCGCGCTCGCCACCGCGTCGATGAGTTCGGTGAGGTAAGCGGGACCGCCCACGCGGTCCAGGCAGCCTGTTTTCTGAAGTTGGGAGGTCAGGGTCACCCAATCGACAGGCTCCCCGCGATTGAAGAGTTCGGTAACTGCCGCAAAGATCAGTCGATGGGCTTCCCGATAGAAATCTTCCTCAACGAGGATCGAGAGCGCCTTGGGCAAGGCGTCATTGTCGATGAGTAGGCCACCGATGATGGCTCGCTCACCCTCGGCGAAATGCGGCGGGATTCTCAGTTGAGTCTTGGTCTCAGCCGACATCCTCCCCCTCATGTTCGGACTTCACCACAACATTGAGAGTTGCTGTCACTGAGGGATGGAGACGGACCATCGCCTTGTATTCTCCAAGCCGCTTGATCGGCTCCTCCAGGATGATGCGTTTCCGCTCGATTTCGTACCCCTTGTCCGCGAGCGCGGAGGCAATATCCGAGTTCGTGACGGAGCCAAAGAGTTTGGCTTCTTCGCCCCTGGTCTTGCGCTCAAAGACCAGTGTCAAGCCCGAGAGCTGCTCGGCCTGTTTCTCCGCCGAGGCTTTCTCGTGCGCGAGTTTCTTCTGTTTTGCCTCAATGAGTGTTCGGTAGTGATTGAGATTCTTCTCGTTCGCGACGCAGGCCAACTTCCGGGGGAGCAGGTAATTGCGGGCGTACCCGGGCTTGACCCTTACTGTCTGTCCCACGGTTCCCAGGTCTTCCATATTTTCAAGGAGGATAATTTCCATGTTTCCGCTCTCCCCGCCGACCTACTTTCGAGTAACCGTGAAAGGCAGGAGGGCGATATTTCTTGCACGCTTTATCTCGGTTGTCAACTGCCTCTGGTGCTTGGCGCAGGCGCCGGAAATCCTTCGTGGCACGATCTTGCCTCTCTCGGTGATGAACTGTCTGAGCGCCTCGGGCTCTTTGTAGTCCATGCGCAACTGAGGATCTGCGCAGAAGCGACAGACCTTGGTACGAGGAAAGCGACGTCGCTGTGGGGGCCGACTCATACTGGTTCTCCTTCCTTTTCCGCGCCGGCGGTCTCTTGTTCGGCCTTTGGCTCGGCTTTGGTTTCGGCGGCCTCTCCGGAAGGTGCTTCAGCCGGGGCCGCGGCGGCCGCTTCCGTTTCGCGCTGGGCTTTGAAAGCCTCCAGGTTCACGTTGTGGTCGAGCTTGACGCTGATAAACTTCAGCACCGACTCGGTGATCTTGAAATTGCGCTCCACCTCGGTGATAACCTCGGGCAGGCCCACAAAATCGAAGAGCACGTACCGGCCCACGTCACGCTTCTTGACCAGGTAGGCCATCTTCTTGCGGCCCCAGTCGTCGAGCTTGATCAGCTCGCCCCCCTGTTTCTTGATGATGCCGCTGTAGCGTTCGGTGAAGGTCCTGACTTCGTCGTCGGAGAGCTCAGGGTCCAGGATGACCACGGATTCGTAGCGTCTCATATGCGCTCCTTTCGGGTGTCAAGCCCCTGAGAAGGGGCAAGGAGTGATGGAAAAAATTAACCATACACGAAACAGTGATCGGCTGCAACAACCGACTGAATGTGGCAGTGTCCTAATTTGGACGGGGGAGTAGAAAACTCAAATGGAAGTCATTTTAAGAAGCTTTTCTTCTTTTTGTTTGCGCGTGAATCTGGACGTTTACGTGGGTTTACAAGAGCAGCATCGACTGAGAGTGAAGTCATCTCCTCCTGTTTCCGGATGCCAATTTCCAAAATTGGCACCATTGCGGTGGGCAGGACATCTTGCCCTTTGGGGCCAGTAAACGCAGCCCCGAGACCAAATTTAACAACAATTCCCCATATTCCCTCATTTAAGCCTTGCTTCTTAACGAGAAGCTCCGCTATCTCTTTGAAATTGAACGTATATTGAGTTGCTTCAGCCATCGTAAACCTCTTTGTATGGTGTCTAATGGAGAGTGCGCCCAACCTCCTGGCCAAATGCTGGCGTAGTGGCTACCTTTTGCCATTCGCGGATATTATCTGGTTGCCAAGACTGCACTTTGGGGTTTTGCCCCACATCTGCATCGGCTACAACAGCATGTTGTTCGTGCGCGGAATAAGGCCATGTTATTACAGGGAAACGCTGACCGCTATGGCTCGGAAGTTCAACGACCTTCCGGGCCTCCAAGACTATGCCTATAGTAGCAGTGCTTGTCGCCACGCATCGGGATTCCTGTAAGGACCAGAAATCGGCAGGCTTCCCAGAGTTCTCCCAGCAGATGCGAAAAATCTCTGAATTTATTGGACCACGCGCATTGTCCTGATCCTTGTCATCGTAGGCCACTATCGTTACCTTCATGCCAAGAGCCCGCGCAAATTTGATAATAGTCTTGAGGCTGAGATTCCCAGGATTGTTAAAAATTTGGGACACTCGACCTTTCGATATGCCCAATTTTTGAGCCAAATCCGCTTTATTCAAAGATTCCGCCTCGATCTTGGTCTCCAATTGCGCAACGAAGTCTGCTGCAATTCGATATAGGAAGTCTCCAACGCTTCTTTCAGTCCAGTGTTTCATGAACGCACCCCATTGTTCCTGTTATGCCAGCGATTGGGGGATTATGTTTCTTGTGGCGTCTGTTATTGCCGTTTTTACTCCGCTTCGAGTCTTTATTTCGTTCAGTCTATCGAGCTCACTAGGATTTGTCTCCCAAGTATTCTTCTTGGCATGTGAAACTAGAACGCAAACCTGAAAACCCGGGTAAGAGGGTAAGGGATGACATAAAAATCCATAAAATCTGTGATCTTGCCTATTTTCCTTCCACTTAAAAACAAAACAATCCTTGTACTTAGGATTATGGGGCCAACCATGAAACCATTTCTCATTGATTCCGCCATCTAACCAATGGTCAAACCTAGTACGAATCTCCTGTTCTCGCTTCGGATTTAACGTGTCGAAAACTTCTTTGGCATTGATGTGTCGGTCTCCTTGGCACAGGAGAAACGCCAGACCACGTCGCGTGACCCTGTGACCAGAGACCAGCTCAACGACATAAGATCTTCCACCCGACATGGTTGAGACGCTTTTCGCGTTAGAGCTGGCATTCTCCAACCCCAACACCTCTAAGTTTATGTATACCTAAACCTCTTGTCAAGCGCTCGTTGGTTTCTCGTTGATTAGGGCCAACAGAGCCGCCATTTCGCACGCGGCAGACTATATCTCTATTATTTTAGATGTCAAGGGCTAACTTATTGGAATCGCGCGATATTAGGACTTCTCTGCTCGATACTCAGGCATAATCGCAGCGCTTACGGCAGACTGAGGGGAATGCACGGGGCCTTGGTGGAGCACGGCGAAGAACTTGCGCGTGCCCGTGCACCGCTCATGGACTCTCAGAAATCGTGGAGATGGCAAATTGGGACACTGCCAGGGGGCGCGGAAATTCTTACTCGGGTGAGAAAGGAGATGTAGTGGGGGATTTGGCGGTTAAAACCCCCGGACACTCTGCACCTTGCCGGCGGCCTTTCACCGCTTCGAGAGTTCTCGGCAGTTGTGGCATCTCCAGACGCGCTCGCGGATAAAGAAAAAGAGCGCGCCCACGCCGATAAAGATCAATCCTATGTAGTACATGGCAGGCAAAGCGAATTTGAGGAACCACGGGGTCTGATAGAAATTAACCGCCAGGCCGTACGCGACCATGAGCACGAGCCCCATCACCACGAGCACGATGGCTGCCAGGGGCGAGAGGACCATACGCGAGGACCTGGTCATGACTCCGCCGCAGAGTGCGCACAGCTTGACCTGGCCTCTTCGCACCCTGTCCTGAAACCTTCCCCGTTCCCTGGCGCCCGCGGGTCTCGGCGCGTCCCGATCTTCATTTCTCTCCAAGTTGACCGCGGGCCCGGGCTCGGCCACGGGGCTCGTTCGCCTTTCAGGCGTGGGGTGGGGGTATGATTCTTGACCGTTCATGAGCGTATGGTTCCGGAATTGAGATTCGTTTCGGCTATCTGAGAGCCTCTCTCAGGGGATTTGGGCCGCTCCTGGGAACCCCAGGCGGTGTGTTGCCGGTCGCGTGTCAGAGCCGCTCACGAGCCTTTCCTCCTGGTTGCGCTACTCCTCACCGCCCCAGGAGCCTTAACGCAAAACGCCCGGCAATGCTAGCACAAAAGCGGTCAACTCGAAAAGAGTTGGGGTGGAGGAAGGGCCACGGCGAGAGGGCCTCGGCCGCCCCGTGCCCGGCAGAGGACGGCCGAACCCGGCTCACAGACTTGATTACTTGATGTAGGGGTTACCGAACATCAGGATGAGGGCCACGACCAGCGCGTAAATGGTCAAGGACTCGATCATGGCCAGACCGATGATCATGGTGGTCAGAATACGGCCGCCCGCTTCGGGGTTCCTGGAGGTGCCTTCGCACGCGCCGCCGATGGCGGTCCCCATGCCGATTCCGCTACCGATGGCGCCCAGGCCGATAGCGAGGCCCGCGGCCAAGACGGTGTACTGGACCACAGGCGCGGTTGCGGCGTCCATGGCGGCCATGGCCACACTGGCCACGCACAGGATGCCGAGGGTCAAAAGACCGGCGATTACGGTTCTTCTCATTTAGTCTCAACCTCCCTTTTGTTGGGTTATCAGTGCGCCTCTTCCAGCGATCCAGCGATGTACATCATCGTCAGCATGATGAACACCAACGTCTGAATAAAAGAGGTGAACACTTGCAAGAACATCATGGGCAACGGCACCAGATACGGAAGCAGAATCGTGAGGATCACCACGGCGAGATCCTCGCCCATTATGTTTCCGAAAAGTCGGAAGCTCAGGGAGAGAATTCTGCTCAGGTGCCCGATGAGCTCGATAGGAAACATGAGGGGGATCAGCCACGGGACCGGGCCGAAAAAGTGCTTGATATAGTGGAATCCGTGGTGTTTGATTCCCACGATGTGGGTGACCGTGAATGAGGTCAGAGCCAGCGATAACGTGGTATTCAGGTTATTCGTGCACGACTGGAACCCTGCGAGAATCCCGATGAGATTGCATGAGAGGATCCAGATCGCCAACGACGCGATCAGTGGAAAATAGGGCCGACCCTTCTCCCCCATGGTTTCCACCACAAGATCTTCAAGGGTTCGCACCGCGACTTCCCAAAAATTCTGCTGTCCGCGGGGGACCATTTGGAGCCTGCTCCGAACAAGCAGAGCGGCCACGATGAGGATGATCATCACCAGCCAGCCGTTTACCACGTTGTTCAGGTCGGCGTGGCTGACCGAGTGCTTATCCCAAAAGCTCTGGTACGCGCTATAGAGCGGATTGGTGATAAAGTCAGTCAATACGGGCGGGTGTATTTCCGCGGCCATGAACTAGACCTCCTTTGGCCTTCTATTCGCCACAATGGCGAGCGCCAACATGACGAAAAGTCCCGCAGGGACCACTGAAAGCCCTATGACCAGCCCCACGGGATCTACCTTTGCAAACTTCACGAGGCCGTACAAGCACAGCCCCACAACGATCAGCCTGAGGTAAAAACCCCCCATAAGGGAAACCATCGCGCTTCCCTTGTGCGCAAGATCCGCTTGCTTCACTTTTCGGGCCGAGGCCCACGCATTTAGAAGCACCAGCGCGCCGCCGGCCACAAAGCCGAGCCCAAAACCCCACGAAGCCCACACGAAGGAGAGCGGCAAACCGATTACGTACACTACCGCAGACAGGGCAAACCAGATCCCGGGAATCTTCTCAAACCTCATTTATCCTCTCTGCGCTTGTCCGCCTCCAGCTCCTTCCGGACCACAATCCAGACGTTGCGGCCCGCGGCTGCGACCCCGAAGAGAAAGCCTATGATGCTGAGATACGGAAAGACGCCAAATTTACCGTCGAGCCAGTATCCCACACCGGCCCCGATAAAAATGGCCAGGACTATCGAAACACCTAGCTGGAGGGCATCGCCCACCACCTGCCAGGTTGTTTTCCATTGCTTCACGAAGTCTCTCTGATTAGCAGAAAAAAGTACGCTCTGTCAAGGTTTCCCGCGACAGAATGTAACACAAAAGACCCGTCTCCCGAGTGAAAAAAATTGTGCTGGGAATCAGCCCCTGTTACATCCATAGTATATGCCGAACTAGGTTGAGGTCCGCGCCTTTGAATGAAGGGGGAATCCCCCTCATCCTGCCCTCTCCCGCCAGGAGAGAGGGTTTTCGGACCCCATCCCTCGATGGGAGGGGCAAGCGGGGAGGGTGATCGTTGCCGTATAGCTCCCGGGCCGTACCAATTCATTTGTCTGGAGCGGCAATTACTGTTTGAGTAGAGTGGGGCAGCGTGAGTCTTTCCGAAAAATACAACCTCGGAATCACCGGCCAAATCGTTGAGTCCTTCCTTGTTTCCAGGCTGCCCATTATCTTCATCATTGCGTCCCTCCTGGCCGGCGCCGCGGCCCTGATCGCGACTCCGCGCGAAGAAGAGCCCCAAATTGTGGTCCCGATGATCGACGTGATGATCAATTTTCCGGGAGCTTCCGCGGTTGAAGTGGAGAATCTGGTCACCATAAATTTGGAGAGGAAGCTCTGGGAGATCGATGGAGTTGAGTACGTGTACTCGGTCTCCCGACCCGGCGCGGCGGTGGTCACAGCCCGTTTCTTCGTGGGGGAGGACCGGGAAGAGAGCCTGCTGAAGACCCACAGTAAAATCATGTCGTACGTGGACCACGTCCCTCCGGGGGTAACCGGATGGGTGGTCAAGCCCGTGGAGATTGACGATGCGCCCATTGTCACCTTCGCGCTGTACAGCGATCGGAACTCGGATTTCGAGCTCAGGCGAATCGCGGAGGAAATTCTCCACAGGATTCAACGAAATCCTGACGCGGGCCGGGCCTACATCGTGGGCGGGCGAAAAAGGCAGATCAGAGTCCTTCTGAGCCCCGAAAGGATGGCTGCCAGACATGTTTCAGTCCTGGAAATGGAACGCCGCCTCAAAGCCGCGAATGTGAACCTTCGCGCGGGCGCCATGGACGTGCTGAACCGTGAAATAGTTGTCGATGCGGGTCCTTTTATCCGCTCGGTGGAGGAGCTGAATCAGATCATAGTGGGGGTTCATGACGGTCGGGCTGTTTTCCTACGGGACGTGGCCGATGTAATCGACGGCCCCCAGGAACCGATCTCCTACACAACACTGGCATTCGGTCCCGGAGCGGCTTACGATCCTGAAACCAAAGGCTCTCCGGTCGCGGAAAGGGGGAGATCGCACCCCCAGGTCACCATCGCCGTGTGCAAGCGAAAGGGGACCAACGCGGTCAAGGTCGCGGACGCCGTGGTCCGATCGGTGGAGAAGCTCAAGGAGACCGTAATACCTTCCGACGCGTATGTGTTGGTCACAAGGAATTATGGGAAGACCGCGGACGAAAAGGTCAATGAACTCGTAAAGCACCTGGCCATTGCCGTGCTGAGCATTATCGCGCTCCTTACCGTGATGCTGGGATGGCGTGAGGCAATGATCGTCGCTCTGGCGGTTCCCATGACCCTTGCGGTGACTTTGCTTGCCAACCTGCTGGTCGGGTACACGATCAACCGGGTGACCCTCTTTGCTCTCATACTCTCATTGGGGCTCCTGGTGGACGACCCGATCGTCGATGTGGAGAACATCCATCGACATTTCAGACTCAAGACTCACCCCCCGCTTGACGCCACGCTTCTCGCTGTGGATGAGGTGCGGCCGCCGACCATTCTGGCGACCCTCGCGGTGATCGCCTCTTTTATTCCGCTCTTTTTCATTACCGGCATGATGGGTCCCTATATGCGGCCCATGGCTCTGAACGTTCCGGTTGCCATGATCATGTCGCTGGTGGTGGCTTTCACAGTGACTCCCTGGATTACGCACTACGCGTTGAAGAAGGAGCGCGAAAGAGACGAAAAGCCGTACGATTTCAAGACTGGCGCCCTGTATCGGGTCTATGGCAAGATCATCACACCGTTTCTGGAGGACCGCCGCAAGAGCTGGTATTTCCTGGGCGCATTGATCGCAGCGCTGCTCGGATGCCTCGCGCTTATCGCGCTCAAACTGGTCCCCGTAAAGATGCTCCCCTTTGACAACAAGAACGAGCTGCTCATCGTGGTGGACATGCCCGAAGGGACCACGTTGGAGGAGACTTCCCGGGTCGCGGCGGACCTGGAGCGATACCTGGCCACGGTAAATGAGGTTCGAGATGTGGAGTCATTTGTGGGGGTTGCCTCTCCCATCGATTTCAACGGGATGGTCCGTCATTATTACCTGCGTGAAGGGAGTAACGTCGCGGAGCTTCGAGTGAACCTGCTCGACAAACACGAGCGAGCGTACCAGAGTCACGGGTTGGCGCTAAGGCTGCGTCCCGATCTGGACAAGATCGCAGCCAAGCACGGGGCCAATCTGAAGGTGGTTGAAGTACCGCCGGGCCCGCCGGTGCTTTCGACCATCGTGGGTGAGGTGTACGGTCCGCCTGGAGCTTCTTACGACGAGCTGGCGGAGCAAGCGGCAAAGGTGGGAAACGTCATGCGGGGCGCCCGCCACGTGGTCGACGTGGATGATACAGTCGAAGCGCCTCAAAAGAAGTATCGCTTCGTAGTTGATCGGAGCAAGGCAGGTCTCGCAGGCATAACCGTCGAAGAAGTGGCCCGATCGGCCAAAATCTTCCTCGGCGGGGACTCGCCCATCGTAATTCATCAGGAGACGGAGCGAACGCCGCTGGAAGTGAACCTTCGCTTGCCCCGGAGCATGCGGTCCCGTGAGCAGGATATGGGCGTTCTTCGAGTGAAGGCCGCGGACGGCGCCATGATCCCGTTCAATGAGCTGGGACATCTTGAAGAGACAGTCATCGACAAATCCATCTATCGCAAGAACATGCGACGCGTCGTCTTTGTGACGGCGGAAACCGCAGGCCGGAGCCCGGTTGAAGCCATGCTGGATCTACAGGGGAGTATGAGTCGCGCCCCGTTGCCGCCCGGTTTCACGGTGGACTGGGCCGGTGAGGGCGAGTGGAAGATCACGCTCGAAGTATTCAGAGACCTGGGGCTCGCCTTTGTCGGAGCGCTGCTGTTGATTTACATCCTGCTGGTGCAGCAAACGGAATCGTTTGTGATACCGCTGGTGATCATGGTTGCCATACCGCTTACCCTAATAGGCATTTTGCCGGGGTTTGCCCTGCTGAATCTTCTCCTCGCGCAAGACATAGGGATGTATCGCGATTCCATATTTTTCACGGCAACGAGTATGATCGGGATGATTGCGCTTGCGGGCATTGTGGTGAGAAATTCCATCATTTTGATTGATTTTGTCCATGTCCGCGTCAATCAAGGCCTTGATCTCAAGCAGGCCATCGTAGAATCCGGCGCGGTGCGGTTCACGCCCATTCTACTGACCGCGGGCGCGGCGGTCTTCGGGTCATGGGTCATCACGCTGGATCCTGTCTTCTCGGGTTTGGCCTGGTCCTTCATATTCGGTATCTTTGCGTCCACGCTCTTCACGCTTCTCGTTGTGCCTATTGTCTATTATATGATTTACGGGCCTCGCGCGGAGCACGCTTCTTCAGAGGCCGGGAGACCTTCCTAAGCCTTGCAGATTCCGCTTGACACGCTCACCGGAGAAGACCACTATACGCGAACGAAAGACCTGTGATCCACGGGGCGGGAAGAGGACGTATCCAGGTGGGCCCGGAAAGACCGCAAACGTTCTGCCGCCTCAGATGTCAGCGTGCGCTCCGACCGTCCGTTCCGGCGCGTTCGTTTTTCGTTTCGTAATCTTGGGACGGTTCCCTGAGAGCGATCGTGAGTCGCACAAACCGCTTCTATATCGTAGGGCCTTAAGAGACGCCACGAACAACTGGTCGGTTCTCAGAGAGAATTGAGATCGAACAGAATGAAATGGAAGGAGGGTGACCATGTCAAATGGGGGTGGCGGTTGGTCGGTGCTGTGGAAGACAGAAGACTGGCTCGCTGTCTGGATCGGCTTCCTTATTATTATCCTGTCACTGGTGGGGATGTCGGTCGTAGTCCCCAAATTCAAGTGGGTGACTGAAGGGGAATTCACCGGTTTCTGCGCTGAAGCGGCTCCCCAGATGCAGACGCTGGCAGGCCAGGCGGGCGCAAAGGGAGAGAGCGGCCTTCAGACTGCGGCGACGGCCTTGAAGGCCGCGTTGGACAAGAAGGATAGGAAAGCAGTCTCGGACGAGGTCAAGAAATTCGAGGCAGCGGTCAAAGACGTTAAGGACAAGGACCTCAAGAAGAAGGCTGGAGGACTGGCCAAGGAAGCCAAAGACGCTTCAGGTAATGTCATTGGTAAGCTCTTTACCGCGGACAACATGAAATGGTCCATCTACATCGGAATAGGCATGCTCATCCTGAGCGTGATTGCAATGGCGCTCATGGGACACAATGTCGGCCTATTCATCCTCGGCTTTCCCGTGGTGTACATTATCACGTGGATCGCGCTCTTCGTGGCCGGCAACTACACGATCAACGTGTACGGGCTTGAGTACGTCATATGGTGCTTGGTGATCGGCCTCTTTATCAGCAATGTCATCGGGCTTCCGGCCTGGTTGAAACCCGCGGTCCAGACGGAGTTCTACATCAAGACAGGTCTGGTCATCCTGGGAGCAGGCATTCTCTTCAAGGAGATCCTCGAGGCGGGCGCGCTCGGGATTATTCAGGCATTGTGCGTCGTGGCCGTGGTTTGGTACTTCTGTTACTGGCTATGTCAGAAGCTCGGGGTGGACGATGATTTCTCTGCGATCCTCTCCAGCGCCGTTTCCATCTGCGGGGTGTCCGCGGCCATCGCAACTTCGGGCGCTATAAAGGGTGATCCCAAGAAATTGAGCTACACCACCTCATTGGTGTTGGTGTGCGCGGTCCCGATGATGGTCTTGCAGCCGCTGATTTCCAAGTGGTTCGGAATCCCGGATGAGGTTGCCGGCGCTTGGCTGGGAGGGACCCTTGACACGAGCGGATCGGTGGTGGCAGCCGGCTCTTTGATCAGTGACGTGGCCATGAAGGTGGGCGTCATCGTCAAGATGTCCCAGAACGTGCTCATCGGCGTGGCGGCCTTCATCCTGGCGGTGGTCTGGACGTTCAAGACCGCGGCCGAGGTTCCGGGGGGAGAGAAGCCCGGCGTGATAGAGATTTGGAACCGATTCCCTAAGTTCGTCTTGGGCTTCCTGGCCGCGTCGATCCTCTTCTCTTTCTTCCTCAATCCTTCTCTTGTGGGCGCGGTTAAGAGCCAGTTGGGAGGCTTGAGAGTCTTCTGGTTCGCCTTGGCTTTTACGTCAATCGGTCTGGAAACCAATTTCCGTGAACTGGTGGGCATGGGTGGCGGAAGGCCGGCAGCGGGCTTCCTGATCGCTCAGGGCTTTAACGTCATATGGACCCTTATCCTGGCTTACCTGCTCTTCGGCGGGATCCTGTTCGCCGCGCCGAAGTTCTAGGCTTGTGGACGCCGGAGGGGGCCACCCATAGCGCGTAGATCAGGCCCGGCGAGTCTCGCCGGGCATTCCCGCAAGGGTCGTATCTTTCTGCGACGAGACAAGAAGATGGCGCAGCGTGTAGCCATCTTCTTTTTTTGTCCCGGACCGTTCAGGAGGCATTCCATAGTAATTTCACAAGCGGGGCTTGCGGACGGTGGAAACAGTGTTTAGCTAAAACTTGAGGGCGCGGCGTAAAATGAGAATGGATGACCCCGACACTTCACATACCTCCCCGGCGAGCGGAGGACACGAATTTGATCATGCGCCGGGGGGCGTTTGAACCTGAGCGCCAAAATGCTCGCACGAAATTCATTGGAGAAAGGGCGGCATAATGATCAGTGACAAGATTCAGGAGGCTTTCAACAAGCAGCTCAATGCCGAGCTGTATTCCTCATACCTTTACTTATCCATGGCGGCGTATTTCCAATCGGTGAATCTGCTCGGTCTTGCGAACTGGATGCGTTGCCAGGCTCAAGAAGAGGTGTTGCACGCGATGAAGTTCTACACCTTCATTCTGGAGCGAGGCGGAAAGGTGACACTCACCGAGGTGGACGGCCCTCCCGTTAAGTGGGATTCGCCTCTTCAGGCGTTTGAGGATGCCTACGCCCATGAGCAGAAGGTTACCGCGCTGATCAACAACCTGGTGGATCTCGCCATACAGGAGCGAGATCATGCGGCAAACGCCTTCCTTCAGTGGTTTGTGACCGAGCAGGTGGAAGAGGAGGCGTCCGCGGACGGTGTGGTCCAACAGCTCAAGCTTGCGGGTGACCAGGGTGGCGGGCTGTTCATGATCGACCGGGAACTGGGCCAACGGACGTTTACGTACCCGGCCGCAGGCGTGATGGCAGCGGAATAACCCGCGGCGGCATGCTTGCGGTTATCCGTTGGGAAATCCCCCTGCCTTTCTTTGGGAAAGGCGGCAGGGAGATTTCCCCCTTTTCTTGGCGGGGATACAGGAGGATTTTCGAAGCGTTAGAACCCGGTGGAGATGTGCTTTGGCGCCGCGTAACCGAATGGATACCGTGGCGTTTTTCATAGTTCATGAATCTGACGAGAACAGTGATAGAATGTGCTTCCGAGGAATCGGATTACGCTCAGGTTCCCGGAAAGTTTCGCTTCAGAGGAGGAAATGGATGCCCACAGGATCGGAGAGATCGCTGCGAATGCTTGCCACCGCGCTGGAAAAGGAAGAGCGGGGCCGGGACTTCTATAAGGAAGCTGTCGACAAGTGCGCCAACGAACTGGGCAAGGATATCTTCCGGACCCTCACGATCGAAGAGGGAATACACATCAAAAGAGTCAAGGAGATTTACGACTCTCTTCAGCGCGGTGAGGCCTGGACAGGCAAGTGGAAAGAATACAAGCTGCAAAATGAGAATCTCGAGCAGCTCTTCAAGGAACGCATCCGCAAGCTGGGTCCGGGCGCGCAGGCGGGCGCGACGGACCTTGAAGCGCTCGAAGTGGGTCTGGGCTTTGAGCAGAGCGCAATCAAGTTCTACGAACAAGAACTAGCGTCGGCCACCGATCCCTTGGAGAAAGAATTTATCCAGCGCATGATACTGGAAGAACACGCCCACTACGCGTCCTTGGCCGATGTGAAGCTTTACTTGACCAATCCACAAGCCTATTTCATAGAACACGAACGCCACACACTCGATGGCGCTTAGCGCCGATGCGCTCCTAAAGAAGAAAACCAGGGGGCGTCCCTGTGAGAAAGGACCGCGATCGGTGGGAAAGTCGCCACAACCGCGAGAGCCCGGATTTCGATGATCCTGATCCGCTTCTTACCGAGAATCGGAAGCTGCTCACCTCGGGGATTGCGGTTGACCTGGCAAGCGGATTCGGCGCCGATTCATTGTTCGTGGCAGAAGCTGGCTATAAGGTTCATTCGCTGGACATCAGTTTCAGAGCGCTTTCCGCTTTGCATGGGGAAGCTCGACAACGCGGTCTCGACGTAAGCTGCGTGGTCGCGGACCTTGACGAGTATGCGCTCTCAAAAGCCTATTACGATCTGATATTGGTCTTTTACTTCTACGCGAAACCCCTGATGGGCCCGATCCAGGATTGCTTGAAACGAGGCGGGCTCCTCTTCTATGCGACGTACAACTTCCGTCACACCAGCGTGAAACCCGAGTTCAATCCCGCGTATCTGCTCCCTCCTGGAGGGCTCTCGCCATTCTTTCCCAAATTGGAGATAATATTGGATGAGCCGGAAGCCGGACCGGACCGAAACGTGTCGCGCTTCATCGGCCGGAAAGCCTAGGTCAGGACAAATCCCCCTGCCCCCCTTTAGCAAAGGGGGGAATGTAATGGCTCTCCCGCTTTTCTAAAGGGGGATACAGGGGGATTTGTTTCAATAGTCGGATCAAACACCGCGCCCACTGAGGAGGCATTAGGTGCTCAGTCCTCTGGATGCTATGAGAATCGCGACTGATGCGCTCCGGGTGAACGTGATGCGTTCATTGCTCACCATGCTGGGGATCGTGATCGGCGTGGGCGCGGTGATCGTCATGGTTGCCGTGGGCGCGGGGGCTCGTGAGATGATTGGGGCCCAAATCCGCTCTATCGGGAGCAATCTGCTCCTGGTTGTTCCCGGCGCCACCACCCAGAGCGGCGTGAGCATGGGAGCGGCCACAGTGCACACGCTTGTCAACGCGGACGCGGAAGCCATTGAGCGGGACTGTCCCGCGGTAAAGCATACCGCGCCCGTCTGGGGAGAAGTCACGCAGGCGGTGTTCGGGAACAAGAACTGGCGCACCAGGATCACCGGGACCACCAACGAGTACTTCCTGATAAGAGAATGGTCTTTGCGATACGGGAGAGACTTCACCGCGCAGGAGGAACGAAGAGCGGCAAAGGTGTGCATACTTGGTTCCACCGTGGTTGACAACCTTATGGGATCGACCTACGTGCTGGGGCAGATAGTGCGAATTCAGAATGTTCCGTTCCAGGTGATCGGCGTGCTGGAGTCGAAAGGCCAGTCTCCCCGCGGGGAAGACCAGGACGACGCGATCTTCGTGCCTATCAAGACCTCGCAAACGAGGCTCTTCGGCAGCCCGTTTCGGGACGAGATAAGGGCGATTCTGGTCCAGGCCAAAACTATAGAGCTTATCCCGGAAGCGGAAAGGCAGATCGACGACCTGTTGTCCAGGCGCCACAAGATGAGCCGGTATCAAGAAAAGGACTTCTCGGTCAGAAACCTCACCGAGGTGCTCAACACCGCTCAGAGAACACTCAATATCATGACCGCGTTGCTCGGTTCCATCGCGGCGATTTCACTGCTCGTGGGCGGAATCGGCATCATGAACATCATGCTGGTATCGGTTACCGAGCGAACGAGAGAAATCGGGATCCGAGCCGCGGTGGGCGCCAGATCCTTTGATATCCTGTTCCAATTCCTTATCGAGGCCGCGGTCCTCTCCCTGGTCGGCGGGATGATCGGGCTTATGGTCGGGATCGGAGGCGCGTTCATCTTTGCGCGAGTGAGCGGGTGGCCCGCGTTGATCAGTCCTTTGGTGGTGCTCATTGCGCTTCTGTTCTCCGCCGCGGTGGGGGTATTCTTTGGATTCTATCCGGCGTACAAGGCCTCACGCCTCAGACCCATCGAAGCGCTTCGACACGAATAGCCGCAGGCGCGTGCGACTCACTCCTCATCTCCCCCATTTACTTCCGGCTGGTGGACTGGTATGAGGGTAGGGGCCTGGGTTCCTCGCGGGCGCTTCAGCGCTGTTGGAAGGGAGAGGGCTTCCACCCGCGCGGGAAAGTGAATATGATGTATCAAGAAATCCAGGCCGGTGATGTAGGACGTGAGTCCTGGAGCGGATTGTGGTGAGGGGACTTTAGCGGAGTTATCGGTAGACGGCGATGAATATAATCGGGATTTCGGCATTTTACCATGACAGCGCAGCGGTTCTGGTGAAGGACGGCAAAATAGCGGCCGCCGCGCAGCAGGAGCGCTTCTCACGGGTCAAGCACGACCATCGCTTTCCCCATGAAGCCTTGGCCTACTGTCTGAGAGAGGGGAAGCTCACGGCCAAGGACATCGACTACGTGGTCTTCTACGACAAACCGTTCATCAAATTCGAGCGGCTCCTGGAAACATACCTGTCCTTTGCCCCGCGGGGTTTGGCGTCCTTCATCATTGCTATGCCGCTTTGGCTGAAACAGAAGCTCCACATGCCCAAGCTGATCGGCCAGAGCATCGGATACGACGGCAAGATCATATTCCCCGAGCATCATGAATCGCACGCGGCCGCAGCCTTTTTCCCGTCACCGTACCGCCGCGCTGCGTTCCTGACCATGGATGGCGTAGGCGAATGGACCACCACCAGTTGGGGCGTGGGCGAGGGCAACAAGGTCCGCATCGAGTACGAGATCAAGTTCCCCCATTCGCTGGGCTTGCTCTATTCCGCGTTCACCTATTTCACGGGATTCAAAGTGAATTCAGGTGAATACAAGGTCATGGGGCTCGCGCCGTACGGTGAGCCGAAATACGTGGACGTAATCATGAAGGAGCTGATCGACATCAAGGAGGATGGTTCGTTCAAGCTCAACATGGATTACTTCACCTATCCGTACGGCCTGACAATGACGGGCAGGGCGTTTGAAAAGCTCTTCGGAGGGCCGCCGCGCAAGCCGGAAGCCAAACTCACCCAGCGTGAAATGGACCTAGCCAAATCGGTCCAGGTGGTCACCGAAGAGGTCATGCTGAGAACCGCTCGGCATATCCACAAGATGACCGGCGAGAAGCGCCTGACACTGGCCGGAGGTGTGGCGCTCAATTGCGTGGGCAACGGCCGTATCCTTCGGGAAGGGCCCTTCGAGGACATCTGGATCCAACCCGCCGCGGGAGACGCGGGCGGAGCGCTGGGCGCGGCGCTTTTCCTCTGGTATCAACTCCTTAACAATGAACGCATGACCGACGATGTGCACGATTCCCAAATGGGCTCCTATCTCGGTCCGGAGTATTCGGAGCAGGAGATCAGAGAATTCCTGGAATCTCACAACTATCCGTACGAATATCTTTCAGACGGGAATGTGCCCGCGAAAGTTGCCGATCTTATAGCCGAAGGAAAAGTGATCGGATGGTTCCAAGGAAGGATGGAATTCGGGCCGCGGGCGCTGGGATCCCGCTCGATCATCGGAGATGCTCGAAACCCGAAGATGCAGTCTCAAATGAACCTGAAGATCAAGTATCGGGAGAGCTTCAGGCCCTTTGCGCCGTCGGTCCTCATGGAGAACGTGAAGGATTACTTCGAGTTGGACCGGCCTTCGCCGTACATGCTCCTTGTGGCGTACGTGGATGAAGACAGGCGCCGGCAAATGACTACGGAAGAGGAACGACTCTGGGGTATCGACAAGCTCAACGTGGCGCGGTCCGAGATTCCGGCGATTACTCATGTGGACTATTCCGCTCGGATTCAGACCGTGCACAAGGACACAAATCCGGTGTACCATCGGATGATCGAGGAGTTTCGCAACAAGACCGGGTGCCCGGTCATCGTGAATACCTCATTCAACGTGCGTGGAGAGCCCATCGTGATGAGCCCGGCTGACGCGTACCTCTGCTTCATGCGCACGGAGATGGACTATCTGGTTATGGGGCCTTTTGTCCTGGACAAAAAGAACCAGCCGCCGCTCAAGGATGATATCGACTGGAGGAAACAGTTCGTGCTCGATTAAGACACAACGTGCGCCTGGAATTTAACATATGAGTATCATTGCCGAAATCAGAGATGAGATAAAGGCGGTCTACAAGGAGCCGGGCAGCCGTGACCTAACGGTGTTGGCGTTTCTTTTTCTTGGCGTGTGCAGTCTAGTCGGAGCCTATCAGCTCTTCTGGAAAGGATCGGGCTCGGGGTACTATTGGCTCGGCGCAGGGATCGCGCTGTGTCTTTCGCGACTGATCCCGCCTTTTTTTCGCCGACTGTACAAGCTATGGATAGGTTTCGCGGTGGCCTTGGGCTATTTTGTGTCCAGGGCCATTCTGCTCGTCATCTTCTATCTGGTGCTCGTTCCCACCGGGCTGATCATGCGAGCTGTGGGAAGAGATCCGATGGACCGAAAATGGGACCCGCAAGCGCCGTCGTATTGGATCAAGAAGGAGCCCGAGGCGGACGTCAGTATTGAACGATATCAAAAACAATTCTAGAGAATAGAAGTGACGAATTAGGAGGCAACCCCATGTCTCTGATCGGAGAATTTTGGGAATTCATGAAAGTCCGGAAGAAGTTCTGGTTGGCGCCGATCATCATTGTTCTGGTGATCTTGTCGGCCTTCATCATTCTGGCAGCCAGCTCGCCTGTGGCAGCGCCGTTTATCTACACGCTCTTCTGAGCGAGGGGCTTTGTTCCGGGCAAGGCGGCTGGCTTATCCCTATCGGACCGTGGCCTCTATAGCCCGCTGAGCTGATGTGACAATCGAAGGAAACCCCTTCTTGGGCAAGGAGGGGTTTTCCGGTTCTTTCCGTATGAATAGCTCAGGAGGAGTTGATGGCCGAATCGAAGCAATCCCCTGCATCGATCGGTTCTACGCCGACCGACAACGCGACCTCAACGGCCAACGCAGGCCAAGCGGTTCGAGCGCGCGCGCTGCCCCGCAAAAAGAGCGCGTTGGTTCGGGCCATTTTGGCCGTAGTCTATGTGCTTTTTCTTTTTGGGATCGTGATCGCGCTCTTGGCCGGGGTGGAGTATTGGGCCTATCGGCAGATAAAGGCATCGCCGGTGGGCAGGGCGTATGAAGGACGCGACCTGGACATGGCGCGGCACAGTTCTCAGAAGGTTTCCCCGCTCTTCGGATACGAGCCGACGCCGGGCTTCGCCTCAATTCGCAACACTCGCCTGGGCAACGCATACGAATATATCAACGAACAGAGCTTCAAGGACTTTGACGACGCGCCCCTTGAAAAACCCGAGGACGAATACCGCGTGTTCGTGACAGGCGGATCTGTGGTCTTCGGTCGAGGGCCGGTTCCTCCCACCGACGCGGTTGCGGATTTCTACGAGGTCACGTACCGCTGGACCATACCGCACATCATCGAGCAATTACTCAACGCCGATCCCAGGATCCGAGAAAAGATCGGCGGAAAGCGTGTTCGCGTGATAAACGCGGGGATCGCGGGTCACGTAATCCATCATAACCTGCTGCGGTACCTGGCCAAGATCCGCCTATACAAGCCCGATCTGGTGATTTCATTGGACGGCGCCAACGAGGCGCACACGGTCGCTCGACCGTTAAAGGACTGGAACTATTTCACTGAAGGGCCCTACTACGAAGTGATATCGGACGTGCTGGATCTTAGCGCCGCGGGGCTGAGGAGCTATCTCGCCCTGTGGCTGAAGAAGAACACGTACTTCTTCGCGTGGCTCGCGCTTCGAAAGGGGGAAGCGCCGGGATTACTTATGGAAAACAGAGGCTTTGCCGCGCATCCGCAGGAACCGACTCCGGAAATGATGACTTATCTGGACCGGAACGTGGATCAGGTCGCGGATATTTTGGCCATTTATCATCGGGTTCTGGACACGGATCGCGTGCCTCATATCTTCGCGCTCCAACCAATGTTCAGAAACAGCAAGAAGAAGCGAAATCCCATAGAGATGGAGATCGAGCGGGTCACCGGCATGGACAAGATCGGCTTCTATGACGCGGTGGATACTTACAACCGCCTGGTAAAGCGAGCGAAAGAGCGAGGCCGGGAAGCGGGCCTGGATGTGGTGGACCTGACCACGATCTTCGACTCTGTGAACGAGTGGGTCTTCACGGACTGGTGTCACTTGACCAATGGCGCAAATTACATCCTGGCGAAAGAGCTGGCCAATCAGGTCAAGATTCGAGTGTTGGGGCTTCCCCTCCTGCCGGACGATCCGCTCAGGGAACCCCTGGATTCGTATTTCCGGGACTACGCGAAAACGGCTAAGGTGCTTTTGGATGGGAAGATCGCGGACCGCGGCGTCCATATACTCAAGGGCTATCCAGGGCCGGAAACGCTCCAGGTCCGACCGGGAACCGTGGAAAAGCCCGCGCGCGTCATTCTGGATCTGGGCGAAACGTTACCGATCTCGCGGCTCAGGATAGTTTGGGGCGGTCCGAGTTCCACGCCTCAGTCTTGGAGCATGGAGCTCTCAACGGACGGCGACCGCTGGACCGACTGGCTGCGGGTGGACGAAACGCGGCCGGACCCCTTCGATCAATGGCCGGGATTTGAATATTACGCGCCAAAGGAAACCCAGGCCCGATACGTGCGGTACACGCCCTTGGGTGAATCGGGCGCCAAGCCAATTGAGCTTCGTCAGATCAGCCTTTTCCGGTGAGGCGTGGCACAATGGGACGGGCTTCGGTGGGACAGGCGTCCCGCCTGTTAATTCGGGACTCGGTCATTCTCCTGAAGAAAGAAATGACAGGCAGGACGCCTGTCCCACCAGGGGTGTCGGAGCGGCTTGCAGATCCAGGGGAAATGAGTATTTAGAGGCCGCTCGCGGCACTGGCAATGACATATCCGGAAAGAGGTTTGCTGCGCCGAGTCGACGAGCGATTCCTTTCCGGCGCCGAAAAGATTTGTTTCGGGAAAAGAAATAGGTTATAAAAAAAAATTCAGTTTCGTTTTACCCCAACCGGCGCCCTTCGGGACGGGTTGGAGTGGAGAGATTCACATGGCGAACCAGAAGTTGAAAACGTGCAGAGGAGCCGCCAAGAGATTCACCGTGCTCAAGAGCGGCAGAATCAAGAGGAAAAAGGCTTACCACAGCCACATCCTGACCAGCAAGAGCGCCAAGCGGAAGCGGGGCTTGAGGAAAGGCACGTTTATCGACGCCAGGGACACAGCGCAAATTCGTCGCCTCCTCCCATACGGTTAGATGTCTTGGAGGTCTCCGGAGAGGCGCTATCCCCATGGCATCGCGCCGAGCCTGAAGGCCGCCGTGTTCCATGAGCTGATCGAAGGAGAGCGTTATGCCGAGAGCGAGATCATCGCCCGCCAGTCGGGCCAGACGAAACAAAATCCTTACAATGGCCAAGGGTTACGTGGGCGGCCGAAGCAGGACCCTGAAGCAGGCGAAGGAGACCGTGGAAAAAGGGCTCTGTTACGCCTACCGCGACCGACGTGCGCGCAAACGAGATTTCCGACGCCTGTGGATAACCAGAATCAATGCGGCGTGCCGATCGAACGGGCTCCCCTATAATCGCTTCATCGAGGGTCTCAAACGCGCACACGTCGAGTTGGATCGAAAGGTGCTCGCGGACATCTCCGTGGCCGATCCCGGCGCATTCAGCCAGATCGTTCAACAGGCGAAAACGGCATTGCAGAGCTGACAAACGACGGCAGGGAGGCGGTAAAGGGTTTCGGCGCCCGGTTGGGCCCGATCAACCCGCCGCCCGATTCCACGGCGCGCAGGAGAGCGGTCACATACGACCGCTTTTTCAGTTCGTGAGGATACGATGATAGAGCGACTGGAAAAGCTGAGATCCGACACCCTTGAGCTTTTATCGCAACTCCGTGACGCGCGTGCCCTGGCAGACGCCAGAACAAGGGTTCTGGGACGCAAGGGCGAGCTGACCGCTATTCTGAGGGGCCTCAAAGACCTCTCGCCGGAAGACCGCGCCGACGTGGGACGCGTGGCTAACCTGGTGAAGGCGGAGCTGGAAAAGAAATTCGACCAGGCCGAACAGGCCCTGCGAGACGCTCAAGAGCAGAAAAGGCTCTCAGTCGAGTTTGTCGATGTCACCCTGCCCGGCAGAAGGTTCATTCCGGGCCGCTCACATATTTTACGCCGGGTCACGGATGAAATCATAAACATATTCGCGGGATTGGGCTTTCAGCTTGCGGAAGGCCCCGAAGTGGAACTGGACTACTACAACTTTGAGGCCCTGAACATCCCCCGAGATCATCCTGCGCGGGACATGCAGGACACGTTCTACTTCTCCGAAAACGTAGTCCTGCGGACACATACCTCACCGGTCCAGATTCGCACCATGGAGAAGCAGCAACCGCCGGTGCGCGTCATCTGCCCCGGCAAAGTGTACCGTCGCGACGCGGATATGACCCACTCTCCCATGTTCATGCAGGTGGAGGGTCTGTGGGTGGATGAGGGCATCGCCTTCTCCGACCTCAAGGGCATACTCGTGGCGTTCGTCCACGAGTATTTTGGGCAAGGTGTGGAGTTGCGGTTCCGACCGAGCTTTTTCCCCTTCACCGAGCCGTCCGCGGAAGTGGACATTCAGTGCGTGATCTGTGGAGGGAAGGGCTGTCGAACCTGCTCGTTCTCCGGTTGGCTCGAGATTCTCGGTTCGGGAATGGTAGACCCCGAACTCTACCGGTTCGTGAACTACGACCCCGAGAAGTACTCAGGCTTCGCCTTTGGGCTGGGGATCGAACGGGTCGCGATGCTCAAGTGCGGGGTGCCGGACATCCGCACCTTTTATGAAAACGATTTGCGCTTCCTCAACCAGTTCTGATCTCCGGGAAAGGGTGACACAGGCATGCTCGTCAGCTTCAACTGGCTGAGAGAGTTCGTTGAGATAGATAGGTCCGTGCATGAGATCGCGGACCTGCTCACCATGGGCGGGATTGAGGTAGAGAACGTGACTCATGTGGGCGAGGGTCTGGAAAAGGTCCTCACCGCGCGGGTGGATGAGATATCTCTCCATCCGTCAACGGGTTCGCTCCACCTCGCGGGTATCAACCTGGGCGGCCGTTCGGAAAAGGTTGTCTGCGGCGCGCCCAATCTTAAGGTCGGCCAGATTGTGCCATACGCGCCTCCAGGCGCGTCGTTGCCGTCAGGGCTGGAAATCGCCGCGAGGGAGATCCGAGGTGTTCTCTCTCCAGGCATGATTTGCTCCGAACGCGAACTCGGGCTGGGAGACGATCAATCCGGAATACTGGAGCTGGATTCTGCTACGGTTCCCGGTCTTCCCCTGACCAGTGCGTTTCCGTTCATCGATGATTACATTTTGGAAACCGGGGTGACGCCCAACCGAGGCGACTGCCTCTCCATCCTGGGGACCGCTCGAGAAGTCGCCGCGCTTACCGGCAAGGAGTGGCGATTGCCCGAAATGGATATCCGGGAAGCGTATGGTTCCATCCATGACCGTATGACCATTGAAGTCCCCGACGTAGAGCTTTGCCTCCGATACGTGGCCCGCAAGGTGGATGGAGTGAAGATCGGGCCGTCTCCCTTGGATGTGCGCCTGAAGCTCATTCGATCCGGCCTGAGGCCCATCTCCAACGTGGTGGACGCTACGAACCTCATCTTGCTGGAGTGCGGTCAGCCGTTGCACGCGTTCGATCACGGGTTTCTGGAAGATCACAAGATCGTGGTGCGGCGCTCCGACCCCGGAGAGACCTTTGTCACCCTTGACGGCGCGGAGCGGAAGCTTCCTCCGGACGCGCTCATGATCAGAGACGGCAAGAGGGCCGTGGCCCTGGCCGGCATCATGGGAGGGCTCAATTCCGAGATAAGCGCGGACACCACCGCGGTGCTCATTGAGAGCGCGTGCTTTGAGCGATTCGGCATCCGTCGCACCGCTAAAGCTTTGGGCATGTCAACCGAGGCTTCTTTCCGCTTCGAGCGTGGAGTAGACCCGGAAGGGACCCTCTGGGCCGCGCACAGGTCTGCGTATCTCATTTGGAAGCTGGCGGGAGGCGACATCCTCTCCGGAATCATCGACGTGTATCCTCGGCGGATCACCAGACCTTCGGTTCGGGTGCGCGCCAAGAAGGTCAACCGATTCCTCGGCACGAACTTGACGAAGAAGGAGATGATGACCTGCCTGAATCGGCTGAAAATAGATGCGAAAGGCATGGACAGGGAAACTTTCGAGGCCACGCCGCCCTCCTGGCGCTGGGACCTGGATCGAGAAGAGGACATGATCGAGGAAGTGGCCAGGATTCATGGGTTCCAAAGGATTCCCATATCCATGCCGTCATACAGGTCCGCGCCCGACAGGACCAGAGAGCGCCACATTGCCGTGCGCGGAATCGCAGGGTTGATGAATGCCTCGGGCTTTACCGAAGTAATCACCATGTCTTTCGTCTCCAGGCGCGAGGCGGAGGAGTTCCAAACCGCGGGAGACGCCGCTCCTTCGCCGCTGTCACTCATTAATCCGTTGACGGAAGATCAGACGGTCATGCGCACATCCCTCATACCGGGCCTTCTGTCTGCGATGAAGCGAAACGTGAGCTTTAGGCTGGAGGATCTCAAGCTGTACGAGATAGGGATGGCCTTCCTGACGCAGTCGGGACAGGAGCTGCCTCGAGAAGAGCTGCGTCTGGCCGGACTGGCCACAGGCGCGCGATACCCCGGGTTATGGCACTTCCACCGTGGCGAAATCGACGCCCGGGGCAAACTCGACGCGGCGATGCTCGTGGATTTCTACGACGTAAAGGGCGCACTGGAGAATGTCCTTGAAGGGCTGGGGATCGGCGAGGCTCGGTATGCGCCGTCGAATCTTCCCTTCCTGCATCCGGGCGCGTCCGCGGATCTGCTGCTGGGAAATGAGACAATAGGCTTCGCAGGAGAGCTTGCCCCCGCGAAAGCGAGAGAACATGACCTCAATGCGCGGGTGTATATTTTCGAGATTCTGCTGGAGCCTCTGTTGATTCGGTCGCGCAAGGAGAGAGTTTTCAAGCCTCTCCCGCGCTACCCTTATATAGAGAGGGATTTATCATTCATCGTTGAAGAGAAAGTTTCAGGTGATGTGATTAAACACTTGATTTCACGTTTGGGCCATGATATTATTGCCTCCGTAGTCCTATTCGATTTGTATAGAGGAGAATCGATTCCGCCGGGCCATCAGAGTGTGGCCTATAGGATTCGATACCAGTCCGAGGATCGGACCCTTACCGACGAGGAGGCGCAGGAAGTCCATTCTCGCATTGTGGATGCGCTCGAAAAGGAAGTGGGCGCGCGCATGAGAGAGTGAGCATCCTGAAACCATCGGGGGAAGGCCGCGGGGGATCGGAGAAGGGCCTTGCCCTCCGTCAGGCACGGGCTCAAGGTCGGACGGATCCTCATAGCAGGGGTGGTCGAGTCATGGATGTGGCAATACCCGAAAAGCAGTATTTCAAGATCGGCGAAGTCAGCGAAATCCTGGATGTGGAACCCTATGTGCTGAGATACTGGGAGTCGGAATTCAAGATCCTCAAACCCACCCGGACGAGAGCTCGTCAGAGGCTGTACCACAAGAGAGATCTTGAACTTCTGATGGAGATCAAGCACCTCCTGTACGACGAGAAGTTCACCATTGCCGGGGCCAAGAAACGCCTCCAGGAAATGCGTAAGCAAATCTCCGCCGAGAAAAAAGCTCGGAAAGTAAACAAACCCAGGCCGCAGGCCGCGCCGGAAATAAACCTGACGAGGCTTAACGAAGACGCAGGCGGCGATCAAGATTACAAAGAGATTCTGCTGGAGATAAAGAAAGAGCTCAGAGAGCTGAGGTCGATTCTCGAAGGCTAGTCCTTCATGGGGCGGCGCGTGCGCCCCTGTGAGACCAAGCCGGCAGTCTTTCCGGTATCCGCCTCCGATTGCAGTGCGATTTCGCCATCACCCATCGCTGGAGAGGGGGCAATAGAGGTTGTGCGCCGCACAGCCTTTTTCTTTTTTTAGCCGGGCCGTTTCGCGTTGCTGCGGGCGCCTCCGTGCCCTATAGTAAAAGAAGATTGATAATGGCCTCCCGGTTTGAACCAGGATCGAAGGAGAGAGCCCATGAACAACACACCCATGCATTGTCCCGGCTTTGAGGCCAACAAGAGCCTCACCTCGGTCACATTCAAGTGCCCTTCATGCAGCAAGACGGTTGAGGTCTTTTCGGATGAGTTCGACCGGCCGCACAAGTGCCCGGGGTGCAAGCAGCAGATCGACTTCACCAAGGTCACCTTCGAGGGGAGCTCCGCGTAGATCGGGAGTCAACCTCGATCGATGCGGTTCATTTCACTCACCGCATCCTACCCTGCGGGGCCACCGCTCCTAAGAGAGCCGGTAGGATGTGGTGAGCGCCGCGTCCTGTGCCGGACGAACCGCATATTTCGAGGCTTTGCATGTTTCTGTTCCTGGTCATGGTCATGGTTCAAAAGCAAGACCGCGACCGATGCAGATCGTTTCATTCACCGCATCCTACCCTCTCTATGATCGCAAAAAAAGATAAGTTTACATGAGTCAATGTTCAGGCCGCGATTCGATAAGCAACCGGGTCGATGGGCGGGACACTATTCCTCATCTTCTTCGTCGTATTCATCCTCATCGTAATCTTCGTCTTCATCCGATTCTTCGTCCTCGTCCCAATCCTCGTCTTCGTCCTCATCCCACTCGTCATCTTCATCATCTTCATCCCAGTCTTCATCTTCGTCTTCGTCCCAATCCTCGTCTTCTTCGTCATTTTCCTCTTCGTCCCATTCCTCATCCTCGTCAAACTCATCGTCCCTGTCCTGAGGGGCTTGCATGCTCAAGAAAGGCTGAGAGGCTTCCTGAACAGGACGCGCTGCATCTTCTTCCATCGTCAGCCACAAATTATCCAGCATCTGATTCTCCCACGTGCGCATTTTGGGGTGTGACCGAAACGCTCGCAACACCCGGGCCCGCCCGGCCGAGGCCCACGTCAATTCCCCGTACCTAGCACGAAAGATCTCGTTCGTCACGCGGCCAAATTGTCCCTAATTCTAAATGGATAGCCCTGAGAGCCCGGATTGCGCTCTCTCAGGCGCGCGGGGTTGTGCGATCTCCCGGCCGGCCGCGTCCCGCAAGTCTCGGAAGGAACATGCCCGCTCAGATCATTCGGTTCCGTTGTCTGCATCTACGTAGCGCGCAAAAAACTCTTCCATGATGTGTTCCACCGTCTCTTGGTTCACGTGGAAGTTCTCACGACCTTCCGCAAAGATCGACTGTCCCAGCATAGGCCGATAGATGGTGGCCATTTCAAACGCAGGGAAATAATGCACGTTCTCGTGTCGCGACGCGAACTCGTCCGCGACCGCCCTCAAGGTTGACTTGGAATTGCAGCTTGCGCTGATCACATCCGAGTCGGGACGAAACGTTGCCCACATGTGGACAGGGGATACCGTGACAATGATGTGGCACTCCGGGTTGTACGCGGCCATGATGCGATGGATTCGCTCCAGGTTGTCCAGATTCTCGTCATATCGGCTTACCCGGAAGCGGTAGCGGCTCATGTCTCCGCCCTCGTTCACATACGGCCCCGATGGAAGGCAAATCACCCAGTTGTCGGTTGTGTCTTCCCAGATTTCGGTTAGACCCAGCGTAAGGATGAGCGCCTCCGCGCTTTCCAGGGCTCTGCGCGAGTGCTTCAAGTGCCTCTCAAAGTCGGCCTCAGCCTCCTCGATGGAGTCGTATAGGATGATGCGACGATACGGGTCCTGGATTTTGCCCGACTCCGGCGCACGCCACCACCGCGACGAGGGAGTAAGCCCTTCAAACGTGTACTCGAATATCTGCCTCATGGAGAACGTGTTGTAGGTTCTCTCCCACGCCGCGCTGGCATGCTTTGACGCGGGGTGGTGGGTCTCCTCAGTAATGTACGAAAATCCTCGCCTGACCAAAGCTGTCTTTATCTCCCGCGCAAAACAGGAGCCCATGGACGCGATGCGGGTCGATCTGGTGATCCTAAGACCGACTGCGGGAGGCATAGGATAGCGGCCGTCCGCGGGTGGGTTGTCGTACGACCCCGGCCAGACCTGCCAAGGCTCGAATCGGTGCGCTGGATGAACGTCTGAATGGGCCATGCGTCTTTCCTGGAATAACCCGGTGACGAGACCGTACGCCGAAGCAACGGAATCGGCCTCTATCGGATGCGTCGTATGCTGTAGCTAGAGCCGCCGGCTAAAGGTCAAGGATGCGAAACGCTTCGCGAGTTGCGTTCGGGCGGCGCCGCGTCGCCACGAGACTTGTCCCACCCCTGTGGGAACAACTCGTAGTATACCAGCCTGAGAATCGTCAGTGCGACTTGTTTGACGGAGGCGGCTTCGGAGGCGGACTTTGGCCAATCGAAGGTAGGTTTTCCGACGAATGATTGACGCATCTAACATAGTTTGGTAAAACACCCCTCAACCCAAGGACATGAAGAATCGCGGATGAATCTTCTACGCAGTTTCACAAGCGCGCCCGCGCCGATCTTCATCGCGTGACGTCGGCATCCCGTCCGAACTGAATGGACAGGCGGGACGCAATTTCCTCCCAAAGCTTGTTCCTCCCAGCCCCGGGCCCAGGACCCCGTTTTGAGAGCCGCCGGCTTAGCAGGCTCGAACCGGGCCCGGGAGCTTTTCTTGGTGGATAGATTCTCCGGCGTGGCCTCGACCATGTTTCACAATTCCACACGAGCGCATCGCACATGGGCATGTCATCACAAGCCATGCATCTCGACTCGAAGAGCGAACGACTGCTGCGTAAGCTCATCTTCGAAGAGATGGCGTTCGTGGCGCTCATCAAAGGCGTGTACGACCTTAGATTTCCTCGACACAGCAAGGAGATCGCGGTTTCCGAGCTTTGGACCGTCGCCAGAGCGCGCGTGCTCGAAGGCCTGTGTGACCCCACTTTATAGAAACCTTTTGAGGAATCTCCAAGTATGAAAAGCCCAAGCAAAGCACGGCCCGATCGGAGTGAGCAGCCTCCGGCGAACCTGCAAATTGAGTCAACCGACCTTGATGCAGGGGCCCAGGAATCCATAACGCCTTCCTCCACGCCGTCACTCAAATTTCAGGAAAGAGCCTTTTCTTATGTGTCCCGATGGTGCGCGGCGTCTTGCGAGTTCGTGAACGGCAAGGTGGAGCGCTGGAAGTTGCTCGAAGACTTGTACCACAACCGACGAGACCTCAATTCGTGGGCTGCGCGACAGGGCCCGGCCGGCGCCGAGAACCGCGCCGGTCTGAGAAGAAACGCAGGTTCGGGCCGTGACCGCTGGCAGGCGGACATCGTTCTCTCGCCCTCTTACATTGTGGACTCATGGGCGGATCGCGCGTATCAGGCCATATTCAGCGGTCCGGACTGGCTGAGCGTCATGCCTGAACATGCAGGCAGCGCGCCTGAAGAGGATTCTCAGTATCCCGCCGCGTACAAGCTCCAGGAGCTGCTTCTTTCCAAGCTGGCCCAGGGCCATATCCACGTGCGCTTGTACGAAATCCTCCAGCACCTGGCCCTCTTCGGGACGGTCTTTGCCAAGGTTTTCTGGTACTCCAAAGACGCCACCCGGCGCCGCTGGAATGGTGTAAGTCTGGAGGTCATAGAAGAGGAAGATAAAGTATATGATTGCCCCATCGCTCAGGTCATCCCGCTCGACCGTCTACTGGTGGATTGGACCGCGACACACAGCGACGTTCAACGCCACAGCGGCATCGGTCACAGGGTGGACAAGACCTTTGAATACATCTTGGAGCAGTTCGATCGAGGCGTATACAACCTCAATCGGGCCGCGTTTGAAGAGCGCTGGAAAGATGCGCCCGAGGCGGGGATTGATGAGGGTGAGCTCCTCCAAGACCGGGACGCGCGGGCCATTGACACGGACACCGTAAGAAGGCTTACGGTCTGGGAGTGGCATGGTCGCATACCCACTGAAAAAGGCCACAAGGAATGTCTTTGCGCCATCGTGACCGAACGGGGGAGCCTCAATCCCGAAGATGGGATCATGGTGCGCCTCTTGGAAGCCCCGGCGCTCTGGTGCGGTCTGCGGCCCTTTCTTGCCGCTCACTATACGCCTTTACCCGGCTGCTTCGGCATGGGCGCAGTGGAAAGCAACCTGGACCTGATCCACTCCATCTCCCAATTTATCAGCCAGTCCCAGGACAACGCGAGACTGACCGCGAATGCGCAGATCATCGTCCGCAGAGGCTCTTCCGCAGCCCGGCAGATCAGCGCGGAACAGGACGTGGTCTATCCCGGGAAGGTCTGGACCGTTGACGATCCTGCGGACATCATGCCCTTCCCGCCGCTCAATTTCCCACAACATGAAGTGAATAGCCTCATCGACTATCTGTACAGCCTGCTGGAGAAAAGAACGGCCGTCTCCGACATCACTCTGGGGGTCGGCGGACAGAGCAAGAGCGCAACCGAAGCCCACATCCTGCAGGAGTCCGGCCTGGCGCCCTTTATGACCCGCGCCGACCTCTTCAGCCGCAGCTTCCTGGAACCGCTTGGCAGGCTTGCGCTGGCTATGCTCCAGCAATTCCTCCTCGACGATCAGCGCATTGTGGCGCGAGACGCGGCGGGAAGAGATGTCCCGCTTCGGGTCAACGCGTCGGAGATCCAGTCCGGCAAGTTTCGGGTGGTGGCCACACTCACACGGCAGGAATCCACTAGGCTGGCCAAGGCGCAGAGTATCGAGCGCGCGCTGCCTACGCTGGCCCAATTCCAACCTGTCCTGGCGCAAGAGGGCGTGCGGATTTCTTTCTCCGAACTCCTGAAGCGTTACTTAGACCTGATCGGAGTCGAAGGAGCAGACCGAGTGATCAGCCGCGTGGACGCCACAGAGGCCGCACAGCTTGCCCAAGAAGGAAGCCTGTTCACGCAAGGTCATATGACGGGACTGAATCAGCGACCGGCAAACGGGAAGGGCGCGACCGGCCCTCCACGGTTGGTGGAGAAGGGCGGCCCCATGGGGCCTCAACCCACAGACGCCAACGCGTTGGCTCAACTGCTGCAGATTCAGGCGCAGCAAGCCTAACCGGAAGAGGGAGGAGTCTATGCCCATGTTCTACAAGGAATACCTACTCTTCAGGGACGGATGGGACGAGGAATCGGAAAAGGAGATCGAACGCATGCTTGTGGAGTGCGCGGGGGGTCCGGCATGGCAAGACCGGTTCCTGCCGGCTTTTCTGGAAATGCTGAAACGGGAGCAGTTCATCAAGATCATGGAGTGCTTGGACAAGGACAAGAATCTGGAATTCAACCGCGGCTTTGTCGCGGGTATCGACATGGTTCTCAACAAGCTGGACCGGATCTCGATCAAGGCCCGGGCCAGGAATGACTGACCAGGAAGCGCCAGGAGGAATCGTGAAGTTGAGGGAATTGATCAGTGAGCGGTTGAGCGCAACGCCGGATCAGCCGCGGGATGTGGTGGAAGAGGAGGGCAGGCCCGTTCCGGACCCGGAAGCGCGCCCCGAAAAGGAGAAAGCTCCCCAAACCAAGGAAACGGACAAGGAGCCCACGCGGGATGAACTGCTGGAAGCTTACGCGGAAACGTGGCGCCTGATGCAAGAGAAAGAGCGGGAAATGGATGAACTGCGGCGTCACTTGGCTCAGATGGGCGAAGAAACCCGGTTTCTCATGAAGCGTGCGGAAGAAGAGGCGTTTCAGCGGGACATGGGAGAAGCTTATAAGCAGGATCCCGTGGCCGCCACCGCATTGATGGTCGAACGATCCAAACAGGAAGCGCTTCAGGAGATGTCCTGGAGACTCCATCAGGCCGTCAAGGAGCAGCGCGGGTTTGACCGATTCATGCGCGACTTCCTCGCGGATCCCGCGCACGCGCGCCTTAAGCCCTATGAGCAGCAGTTGGAGTTTCTGATCCTGGACAAGGGTCTCTCTCCTGAGGAAGCCGCGGATCTCATCCAGCGATTGGAGAAAAACAACGAAGAGACAAACAAACGGCGCTTTCAGGCCGCCAAAGAGATTAGGAATCGCTCCGAGGTCGAAAGCGGCGGGGAGGTTTCAACGCCTGTGGATCGAGACGCGGAGTTCGACCGGGCGATCAAGAAGGCGAGAACGCTCGACGAGATGTTCGCCGGGCTCAACAAGCTCAAAGGCTAATTGATGAGGAGTAAATTGGTATGGCCACTGACGTGTACGATTTCATGAAGTTGTGGACCCAAGGCGATCAGGAGTCGGAGCGGCGAATCAAGAAGTTCCTGCTCGAGGGCTTGGACAAGGTCGTTCAGGGCCAGAGCGATGTGCTTTCCAAGATCAAGGTGGGTGAGACCGTGGCGACGCCTGTGGTGCGATGGATGGAGGAATGGGCGTATCCGTCGCAGGTGACCGCGCAACTCACCGGGAGCACGCTTGCCTTCTCGGGTTACCTGTTCGGCAAGGCAGTCAACACTGAAACGGTCCGCAAGGTGATTCGTCCCGGAACCATACTGGAACGGCCTACAGACGGCGTTCAGGCGAAGGTCGCGTCCGTGGACGGCTTGCAGGCCACGGTAACAGCGTATGGGAACACCACGCTCAGCGATGATTCCTCGGCTACAGGCTGGGACATCATCTCCGAGGTTTGGTCCGATTACCGGGACGCGTCCGATCCGCGATCTCTCGATCGGATCTTCAGGGAAGTAGGCACCCAAATCCACGCGGAGACCTTTGAGATCCCCAAGACTCGGAAGAATACGAAATACGAGATTGTGGCGGACGAGGTTGAGCATCAGGTCACCGCGCTGCTCGAAAAGCTCAGGAGACAGCTTGCGTACGCGGCGCTGAGGTCTCGGCCGTATCACGACGGCGCGAACTTCGTGTACGGCAACAAGACCGAAGAGCCCACCATGTGCGGGATTTGCACCTGGCCGGTGATTACCCAAGCGGAATTGTCCAATCCGAATGTGTTCGTGAACAAGGGCTCATCTCCCTTGACCAAGACCGACCTGGATAACCTCGCCAAGTATCTCTGGCTTGACGAGAATGCGGATTACAACTCAGGCGACTGGTGGATCATCTGTCATCCGATTACTCACCAGTTCATCCACGACTTCGATATCGCTTATCGAAGGATGGAACGGGACGATCACGGCCTGGGCTTTTACGTGGACACCTTCGACGCCAAGATCGGCAAGAGCTTTCCTATTGTGTCCGACCGATACATGCGCCCGGATACGCTGATCATCGCGAATCTGAAGAAGACGAGCTACGGCTACTTTGCCCAGGATCGGCTCGACCGCAAGGAGATCCCGACCCAAGGTCGGTACCAGCGCTGGCTCATCTCGTTCCAGACCTACGGCGTCGTGGCCCGGAACCCCAGGGCCAACATCGGCATGATCTACGGCCTGCCGACAGGCTAAAAGCCCGGCGCCGGTGATCTGAATCCAGCAATCCACAAGGAGAATTGATATGCCAGCAATTGCTCGGAAAAGCGACCGCAAGCCGGGTTGGACTCCCCCGGCCGCGGATTTCCATGAGGAGTATTATCCGGTCCAAAGCTTCGCCTGGATCGGCAAATCCGGGGATTCGGCCACGGACTTCCCCCACTGCGGCAACGCGGATTTCGACCGGATCGAAGACGCGGGCATCGCGGGTCTGGATCACTCCGCGCACGGAGACGCATGCTACCTGATCTGGCGAGTGCCCCAGCAGATGAACATCACCGAGCCCCTCGGGGTTCAGCTCGTGTACACGAGCACCGCTTCGCCTTCCGAGACCACAAACTCGGTTTCCGGCAAAGTGGCCTGGAAGCTCGCATGCGCCAGAGTCGGGGAAGGCGATGAAATGAGCGGCGCGCCGTATGTCACGCCGCAGGACAACGGCGCGGACTTCGCGGAGATCACATACAGCGGCAATGCCGCGTATTCGGGTCAGGCAAAGCTTATGACTTCCACCTGGGCGGAGATTGACGGGCATGTGCATGGTTCTCCCGAATCCGGAACCAACTTCCGGCACGGTGACCTGGTCATATTTCGGTTCACGAGAGACTCGGGTTCCGCGTCCGCCGTTATCCCCGTCGCCCTCTTGGGCGCAACCATACGCTACCGCCGAGACCGTCTGTAGGAATGCATCCGCCAAATCCCCCCAGCCCCCCGCTAGCAGAGGAGGGCGGCATATCATCCTTTCAGCAAGGGGAGGAAATAGGCCCTTTTCAGCAATTGGCAAAGCTGCGCTTTTGTCAAAAATGGTTCCGCAGACTCCCTCTTTTCTAAAGGGGGACACAGGGGAATTTTGGAGAAATAGTTTCGCTACCCGGCGCGAGATGATTGGGAAAATGCTATCGGGGAGCGCTTGCGCCGGGCGCGCTCCCCTCTCCACCAGGAAGTAACTCATGAGACGAGATCTACCATCAAGATTCGAATGCATGGTCTTATCCGCGAGCGCAACGCTCACCACAGAAGATGTGATGCTTCGCGGGTTCTTTGTGGCCTCCACCGGCGGAATCACCATTACCTTGCCCTCACCCGATGAGGCCATCAACGCCGCGGAATGCATTGTGGCGAACAACAGCGGCGCCAACGTAACAATCGCGTGCGTTAACGGCTTCCCTAACAACGGGGACAGCATCACGCTCACGGCCGGCGCGAGCGCCTATCTGTACTGTGCGCAGGTTTCCGCGACGGCCTACCGATGGGCCGCGATCGGCGCAACCGCGTCGTAATCTTGGAGGCGGGACATGTCAATCCTTCCAACCATTCGAGATGATAATGGGAATACGCTGGTCGGCCACGGAACGGAGCTCTTCACAACCCGTTACTCCGGTGTGGACACGAGCGGTCGGGCCATTGCGCTCGCGATCGATGTGAAGGGCGTGCTGGTCCACATCGAGGGGAGCGCCGAGGTAGCCCGGCTCACCGGGACCGTGAGCGGCTCTGAACCCGCCCGATTCACCCAAGACGGCCTGACTGTGGAACACCTGCCGCTGGTCAAGCAATCGGGTGAAACGCTCCTCACGGTGGCCGCGGCGTCGGGCGCCGTGAATGTGTCGGTCCTTGCGTGGAGGTGAGCCCGGTGCGGATCAGCGTATGCGTAGCAACCAAGAACCGGACCGATATCCTCCACCAGCTTCTCTGGAGCCTCATTCGGCAGGACTATCCGCATTGGGACCTGGTGATTGTGGATGATTCGGACGCGCCCGCGCAATGGAACGCCTTGGGAGTGTATCCGAGGCTGCTGAGCGAAATCAGTCGCACCGGCCACGACATCAGGATCGTCCAAGGCCCGCGGGTCGGTCGAATCGGCGCCGCCTACCAAACGGGATTCGGCGCGGCTTCGGCGGAAAATCCGTTGTTCTTCAGGGTTGACGACGACGCGTGGCTCGAGCCGGATTACCTGGCCAGGCTCGCGCGAATCATGAAAAACGACCGAATTGCCGCATGTGGCGGCCTTTTCCTGCATCCAGGCCACGAGATCGACGTGTTTGCGCCTGACGATCCCCGATACCGGCACGCAACTATTGAGGGCCTTTCAGATACGGTGAACATCCAGTGGTTCCGGCACAAGGGGCGAGATCCGATCCCGGTGGAGCATCTCACAGCCAACATTCTCTTCAGTCGGCATTGGCTCGAAACCATCGGCGGCTTTGAAACTCAGCTCTTTCGGCAACACCGTGACGAAACCCAGGCGACCTGGAGACTCCACGTGGAAGGAGGGCGGCTCCTTGTGGATCCCGCCGCGGTGGCCTGGCATCTGCGAGGAGTCAACGGCGGCGCGCGCGGTCACTCACCCGACGTGTTCCTGGAAGACCACCGGCGATTCATGGCCCAACGCTGGAGCATGAAGCCGGGGATTCACATCAGCCTCGGCCATGCCATCGGGGACGGATTCATGGCCACACCCATGCTCAGCGTCATGAGAGCAATGAATCCCGGAAGAAACATCGCGGTCTTCGCGTCCTGGGCTCGGCCCGTACTCGCCGGCAATCCGGATCTGGACGAAATCGCGGACAACCCGCTGGATGCGCAACGCACCGTGAGGCTTGAAAAATCGGTGTACGCCTGGGCAAGCGCAAATCAATGGAAAGGGCGTTTGGCCGAGGCGTACTGTAAGATGTTCAACTTGCCTATGCCGGAAGATATCACCCCCCGTTTCTTTTGGCAGGAATCCGAACAAAGCCTTTCACTCGTTCGCGAAATCGTTGAGCCGCCGTACATAGTGATCGCGGCGTGGTCCGACGCAAAGACCTTTGATTTTTTCCAGGCTTCGGGAAACAAGAACTGGCCGATGGCCAATTGGGCGCCGGTCGTAGCTTGGGCGCATGATAAGGGTCTGAAGGTAGTTCAGCTTCGAGGCTCCCACCAGGAGCCCCTTGTGGAAGGCGTGGACGTTGACTTCTGCGGTCGGCCTCTACGCGAAGCTTTTGCCTGCATCGCACACGCCAGGCTCTTTGTTTCGGTTGACACTATGGCGCATCACGCGGCGGCCGCGTTCGGTGTTCCCGGTGTGGTTCTCTGGGGCCGCTCCAAGCCCGAACACTTCGGATATCAGAAACCGCAGATCATCAACATACAAGGAGAATGCCCCGGCCTGCCTGTGAACGCGCGGCCGGAGACCATTCCTCGGCAGAACGCTCCCGGGGTGCGGGCGCTGCGAGAGAGGCCGTGCATAAACGGCGACCAGTGGGCCATGGACCAGGAAGTCTGCCCCATCCCGGGGCGCCCCTGCATGTCGAGTATCAGCCCCGAAGCTGTTATCAAGGCGCTGGAAACCCTCTTGACGCAGCCGCCGAAGGCCCATCCGGCAGATGAGCGGGCCCCAAGTCCTCCCGCGCTCTTGTTCGAGCGCCCCCTGAATGAAAGATCTGAGGCCGATCTCAATGACGCACGTGATTGGTAACGCAACACATATCAAAGGTAAACCGTTGAGCGGCGCGCCCGAGTCAGGCCAGGTGTGGGTGTTTGACGGAAGCGGATATGTTCCCGGAAATCCCGCTCCCGATCCGAGCGGTGTAACCACTGCCTCGTACACCTTCATAAACGTGGACCAGACAGCGCTCCTGCGAGCCGACCATCCGTCCGATTCTCTGAATCTGAGCGGCGTTTCGGGTATTAGACTGAGCGCGACATCAGGGAGCGGGTCGGGAAGCGACAGCATTCGTCTCGAGATCTCCGGGCTTACTTCAGGGCAGGTACCCGCGTGGGCGAACATCTCGGGCATGGCCCACCACGCGTCCGGCGTTGTGGATGACGTGGTAGGGCTCTCCGGATTTGTCATGGCTTCGGGAAGCGGCCTTGCCGTCACCGTGCCCACTCCTGTTTCCGGCCGGGTCTTGAAGGCTTCGGGCGCGAATCCGCTCACGGATCTGTACTGGGGAGTGGATCAAACAAGCCAGCCGGGATCGGCTTCAGGGAATGCGTACGCGTACATCTCAATCCAGGGAATGACCACGCTCGATGCAAACGTGTCGGATGACACCCTGAACCTATCAGGACGGTCGGGCATCCTCCTCACCGGAGTTTCGGGCTTCGGGCAGGGCGAAGATGTCCTGTTCCTCGAAGTGTCCGGTCTCTCGTCCGGTCAGATACCCGCATGGGCCGATATTAGCGGCATAGCGGCTCAGGCGTCGGGCATGAGCTCGTACGCTTCAGGAAAGCTCCACCAGACTGACGGACTCTCAGGTTTAGTGCTCGCTTCGGGCGCCGGTTTGAGCGTCTTTCAGCAGACGCCCGCCTCGGGCCGGATCCTCAAGTGGTCCGGCGCAGACATTCTCAACCATGCGTATTTCGCGGAGGACGACGCTCAGGCGATCGAACAGCTTGAAAACGGTCTCATCATGATTGCATGGGATGTCTATTCCGACGATCAGCAGTTTGCCGATATAGGGGTGGACACGTTCGGCGACGAAAGCGGTATCGACCAGAGCGAAAGCGTCTACACGTATAACGCTTCAGGAGGTTGGTGTGGTCCGGTCCTTGCTCAGACAAACCAGATTGAAGAGATTGATTTCGCGACAAGCTCGGATTTTGAACGCCGCGATCTCAAAGGCGCCATAGTTTATTGGCAGCGCACCAGCGCGTATAAAGGGTACTTTTCATCGGATCAGGCCGGCGCCGACCGGATCAGCGTCACTGCGGCCGGGACAGCGAGCGAGGTGATCGAAGGCTGCCTGGTTACGCATTCAGGCGGAAGCGCCACGATCGTCAATATTTTGGGCGATGGCGACCAGGATAACGAAGTCGAGATGAGCGCGGATGTGGCCGATGCAACTCAAGTGACCGGGATTCACGGCGTGGCGCTGTCCGGCGCCAATGTCCAGCCGAACAGCGCTATAGGAGGCCTTGTTGCCACCACGTACGTGCAGGGCGCGGATACGGACGATGCGACAAATATCGCAGGGTACTCGGTCCGCGCGGTGATGTCCGCCGCGCAAATCAGCGCATCGGGAGATCTTGTTTCGGTTAGGATACGGGCAAATTCATCCACACAATTAGTCATCGCAAATTGTTCTATCGTCGAACGAAGTCCCGGCGCGGGAGACGGGACTACCACTCCGACCAGAATCACCTTCGGGGGAGGGAACAACGGGGTCACCATTGCGGCATGGACCGTTGTTGATATTGATTTTATTGATTTTCCGATAGACGAGACGAAAAGTTATTTGGTGATCTATGACGTCGCGGACGGCGGGCCGTACAAAACCGCATACAAGAACAACTCCGAATATGTGTACCTGAAGGCCGCAACCGATTCATGGAATGTGCAGAATATCAATGAGGCCGACTGGACGCAGTACCAACATGCTCATATCGAAGCGCTGCGTGTGAAGAACAAGGCAACCGCTTCCGGCCGTTACGCCATCTCCTCCAACGATCAATCGCAGATCGACTGCGCCAATTGGGGAGACATAAACAGCGTAACCGTTACGCAAACGTTAACGGGTTCGAGCAGCGCGCACCATGCGATCTCGTTTGACACGCGGTCAACGTGGAAAGTTTTTCTGTCCGGAGTCTGGCGTGACATTGTGCGAGATAACGCGGGCGCGTGGCAGTACAAGGACGCCTCAGATACATGGCAAAACGCGGCGACCAACTCCCGTTTGAAGGCGTTGGAGCAGGCGTTTGAGGTCAGTGCGAACCAGTGGTCCAAGGCGCAGATCGAGGCCATGAGCGATAGTGACTGGAACGCAAGCGGAGGCTGGAGCGCTTCCGTGGGCGCCATAGACTGGGCGGTGGGACTGAAGGCGTCGGGCCATGATGTGCCGAGTATCGACAAAATCAGATTCAACCACGACACCGAACAACATGACATGGTGGTGACCACCACCGCCTGGGAAGCTTCCGCCCCGGATCCTGACGACGCCTTCGCTTTGCTCCACCTTGAGCCACAGGAGACCATCAGCCTGGATACGGATGTGCGCGCATGGGTATCTATCGACGACGGTTCACACTATGAGCAATTGAGCGGCCTTGGATATTTCTGGAGCGGGACCGGTGGTCATAGGTTCGCTCGGGCGGACAAATCAGGGCTCACCGCGCGAAACGACCAGACCATACGCCTGAAGGTGACCGCGCATAATCAGAAAAATATCAGACTTCATGCCGTGTCCCTAGGAGTGAAGTATTCGCAATGAGAAAAGTAATACGCAGACCGGAGCTTGTCCCCGACCACAAACGCCCCGATGGGGCCAAGCCTTCCCTGACAAGCGATGACCGTCTCTTTCTCGATGAATTGAAGAGCTACCATACAAAACAACACTTCGAGTACATGCGCGCGTGGTGGGAGAAGGCGAAACCCTGAATACTCTTTCGTTTGAATTCCGCGCCGCCCCACCATTATGAGCCTTACTCCCGGAGCATTAACGCGACGCGACCTTCAAAGCGAAGCAACCAGGACGCTAAATCGCGACCCTCGCAGCATGACCGACTTTGATGACCTCAAAGAATTATTCAGAGCCGAGATCGGAATAGTCCACGCGGAGGTCCGGGCGCTCAGGGATGACACCCGTGACCTGAAGGCGGCGGTGAACCGTTTCCAGGCCACCTGCAACGGCAGACACGGCGATCTGGCGACCAGAGTCACTCGCCTGGAAAACGACCACGCCGCGCTCAACCGTGAACGCAAGCTCATCCTGGGCGGGCTCGCGGTGGCTCTCACGGCAGCGGTAAAGGCATTTTTCGACTGGCTCACCAAATGAAAGGAGCGCATCTCACATGAATCAAAAACCGTGGTACTTGTCCAGAACCATCATCGTCTCCGGCGTGGCCTTCGCGGTAGCGCTGGCCACTGCGGCAGGTCTGATCGATGTTGAAACCGGCGCAAAGATCGAGGGCCTGCTCGTGCCGCTCATTCTGACGTTCCTCCGACTCGGGGATGCGGAGCTTACCCGATGAAGAAGACGGGAAAGAGCCGACAAGCGGATCGCAACGGGGCCGGGTCCTCTCCTGACGCCGCAGCCCCATACGCCGCCGGACCTCCTGACTGGTCCCAAATCAAGCACTTCACCCCTCGGGAATTCACGTGCAAGTGCGATGGCCTGTGCGACCACGCGGATCGTATCTCCACGGAGTTGGTCGCTAAGCTGGATATGATCAGGGAGCGGATCGGCCTGCCGATCATCGTCATATCCGGCGCTCGCTGCGAGCGGCACAACAGGAAGGTGGGGGGAAAGGAACGCTCCGCCCACGTGCCTAGGAGCGGCGTGAGCCACGCCGCGGACGTTCGCTGCGCAGATACGATGTTCAGGTTTGCATTTTTGGCGGCGGCCCTTCCGGTCTTCAGGAGGATCGGCATAGCAAAGGACTTCATCCATGTGGATGATGACCCGGACCTCCCCCAGGGCGTGATTTGGGTGTGCTGATCCTATGCGCCTTACTTCTGTGAGGGTGAACCTGTAACTGCAATTGGCGAGATTATTCCCCGATTGTGAAGAGCGATCTTCAATGGTGGGTAGGGGCCGGCAGGGACGCCGGCTTCTACCAATCGACCGAGAACGCATCGGCGCACAAGTCGGCGCTGTATTTGCGTGACGAACCACCCCGTTTGTCCATCCAAGCAACCATTCTCGAAGGCGGTTTATGACGGCGAAAAGAGTCCTGGTCACAGGCTCGTCGGGTCTCATCGGGTCTGAAGCGGTTCTGCTCTTCGATAGCCGAGGTTACGACGTGTGCGGCATCGATAACAACGGCCGAAAGGGCTTCTTCGGACCTGATGGAGACACCGCGTGGAACCTTGAACGCCTGAAAAGTCAGACCAAGAGGTTCACCTCATACCACGCGGATTTGCGCGATGCGGCGGCGATGCAGGAGATTTCGCGCGAAATCAAGCCCGATCATGTGATCCACTGCGCAGCCCAACCCGCGCATGAGTATGCGCGGCTTCAACCGGTGGTGGATTTTCACGTGAACGTGACCGGGACCTTGAATCTTCTGGAAGCCTGCCGCGCTCATTCCACCGAAGCGACCTTTGTTTTTTGTTCCTCAAGTAAGGTGTACGGCCCGGTGAACGACCTGCCGTACGAAGAACTTCCGACCCGTTACGACCTGCCGACGCCTGACGGCAAGCAAACACGCCCCGAAACTTCAAAGCTGCCGGGCTGGTCCTACGATGGGCTGAACGAGGACTTCCCCCTTGAGCCTGGTGACGGCCGAGGAGTGTACGGCACGGACAAAGCGGCCGCGGACCTGCTGGCGCAAGAATACGGCGTCTCGTTCGGCATGAGGACCGTATGCCTCCGAGGAAATTGCATGACCGGCCCTGCGCACGCTCCTGCTCAGGTTCACGGGTTCTTGGCGTACCTGGCCAGGTGTCTCGTGGAAGGCCGGAAGTATCAAATCCTCGGGCACAAGGGCAAGCAGCTCCGAGACAACATCCACGCGGCTGATTTCACAGCCGCGATCTATGAGGTCTGTTCGGCCCCACCCGCGCCCGGGAGCGTATACAACATCGGAGGCGGTCGTGAGAATAGCGTCTCCATTCTCGAAGCAATAGAGATGCTGGAGCGAATGTATGGCGCTCGGCTTGCCGCGGAATACGTGGATGAGCCTCGACACGGAGATCATCGGGTTTACGTGAGCGACACGTCGAAATTCAGGAGAGACTATCCTTCCTGGAGCATCCGGTGGTCTATCCCGAACATCTGCGAGGACCTCCTGCAGGGGCTCAGGTCCAGGGCAGACACATGATCGTGCGAACGCGGGAGTGATGACCGAACATGGCTGAATTCCAGATCCAGGCGCTGGTCCCTTCTTCCGGGGCAGTCCCTTCCGGGGGATACGACCCGGTTTCCTTGGTGAGCTTTACCGAATGGAGGCTCGGTGATGAGGCGCATTTCTCCCTGGTGGCGCCGGAGAACTACGCGGCGGGTAACGACTTTTTCGTGAAGCTCGAAGAATCGAGCAGCGCTTCCGCCGCGAGCCACACATGGCAGGTTCGCACCCTGTTGATGCGTCCGGGATTGCATACGAGCCACGACCAGGGAGAGACGGAGACCTTCATAGAGGAATGCGTTTCCGCGATTACCGCTCATGAGCTTACGGGGCGCACCCTCAAGGTGACCGGAGCAACGCATCCCGGCAGGGTGAGCGACGTGTCCATCTCCCCGGGAGATCTGCTCTTCTTCACCTTGTGCCGAGTGGCGTCATCCGCCAATGAGGATCCCGCCGCGATCCGAGTCTTTCAAGTTTCAATCGAGACCGCGCTCGAAGAGGCCGGGATCTCGGAATGCGCGGGACGAGTGGGGAAAATCATCGATACGGTCCGCGATCTGTTCAACGAGGCGGCCGGCGGCTTCTTGTCGGACGAATTCATCCTCCGGGCAATCAATCGGTGCCGAAAGGACCTTGCTCAAGAGGACTACTGGCGCACGGAAAGCCGGGTTCCCGCGGAATCGGGCGTCTCCGAGGTGAATCTGCTCGCTCACATACCCGAATACCAAAACATTCATCAGGTGTCGTTCAGCGGACAGCATGAACCAATGATATCGCTGGGGAGCTTCCGCGAATACGAAGAGATCAAAAGCGCTTCACAGGCCAAAGGTGCCCCACAGGTGTATGTGGTCCAGAACAACATCCTGCATGTGTGGCCCGCTCCGTCAGAGACCGTGCAATCAGGCTATCGAATCTACCATTCGTACGAGCCTCCGGAACTGACGTGCTCGTCGCTGAATCCCGATCCTGCCGTTCCCAGAGCCCATGATTCGGTGTTTGTGTACTTCGCTCTCAAACAAGCCTTCCTGCGGGATCGACACGCGCCCGGCGCGGATGTGAAGTTCCGAGAATACGCGCAACTCTACGAAGCTGAAAAAAAGAAGCTCTTGGGCGAAGGAGACCCACCCAAGCTCTCGCTGAGGTCGTACCGATAGCAGGCGTGGTCGGTGATTCTTCCTAGTCCCCAAAAGTACGTCAGGCAGCAGCCATGATATCCGACTCACTCCCGTCATTCCCGCGAAAGCGCATAGGCGTTAACTTAAAGGATCTTGGCATGTGATGTCAAATAGTTAACTCAAATGCACCCCGTCACCCCGGACTTGATCAGGGGTCCAGTCCCGCTTACGCGGGAATGACGGCTTTCGATTGCGGCGCCATTCGACCCCGCGGTCTTTGACCTGCAACACCTGTTCTCTGACAGCCCATACCCCCATTAGGACCGAATAACGCCATGGATTCTCCCATTCGTGAAAACTACCGGGTTATTAACCTCTTCGACTGGACCGGAGGCATACGGAACAAACGCCAGAATCCTCTGGCGTTCCCCCGCAACGCGCTCCTTGCCGGCGAAAACGTGGATCTGGTGGACGGCGGAATCAAAACCCGTCGCGGCAGCTCATACCATACCGGTCCGGAAAACGGCTTCGGTCTTTCGGGCAGTCCGTCGGAAAGCCTTGAGGTGGTCTATCTCAAGCAGGTTCGATTCCCCACGAACGAGGCTTCGTACCTCATCGCGCAGGTGCGGCAAGGCGAGAGCGGGTTTCTGTATGCATCCAACGATGCCTTGCCGGTGAGCGGCGGTTCGGGCGCGTGGACCAAAATCTACGATCTGGGCGCCGGCGCGGGTGTTGTTTCCATAGCGCCTCTGAACGATCGAGCGGTCATCACGGAAGGATCTGCAAATCCACCGCTGGTCTTTGCAGGCTGCTTGGACGACTCGGGATCCGACTGGGCCGTGCCGAAAGCGGTCCTCGTGACATACGATAGCGGCCTCAACTGGCACGATGTGACCGGCGAGGTGTGCGACAAAGACCCGGACACCGCCGCGGATATCGGTTCACTTCTTGCTCAAAGCGGATGGCTGGCTGTCTGCGCGGACATGTCCGGAGTAGAGGGTTTCTTAGTGGAAATGGAGGCCGGCAATTCCGTGCCCGGCGACCTAGTCGTGGAAGGCTACTCCGGGTCCTGGAGCAGTGGCTCGGGGTGGGCTGACGGCACGGCCGGGTTCAATCACACCGGTATCCTCCGCCATAGCGGCGGGCCTTTTGCCGCGGAATACCTTGTGGAGAACAGCGTGCCGGGCTACTGGTTCCGTATGCGCTTTCCAAGCGGGGTCTCATCCGGAACTTCAGTGCGTCGCATCCTCTTCCAGGCGCCGTGCCAGAAGTTGCAAGTAATCGGCCAAGGCCAGCCCGACACGCCGCTGGGGTTCCTGTTCCGAGACGCGTCCGAGAACTCGGCCAAGGACTTCACGGTGGAAGTGAGTGACGATACGCACCCCACCTTTGCCCGCCTCAATGACGGCGATCTGGAGAATCCTTCCGGGCTCGATCCCGCGGACGCGCTTTACATCGGTTATGTGACGCCCTTCAATGCGGTGGAGTTCACGGTCCACAATGATTACCACAACGAAAACTCGTCAACCATGTCCGGTTTGTACTGGAATGGCGCCGGCTGGTCGAATCTCTCCGGCTTCTCAGACGGCACACAGGAACCGGCGGGTAAAACACTGGGCAAGAAAGGGAAGGTCTCCTGGCCCTTACCGCCCAATTGGAAGCAAAACCGCCCCATCGGCCCGGAATATCCTCACGGGTATTGGGTAATGCTGAAGTTTTCCCAGGGCCTGACGCCAAAGACCTACATCAGCGAAGCAGGGGTTTGGCCGGCGCCGGAGTCTCTGAAAAAATATCGTTTTGCGCTGACCGTGCGGGATCGGATGGTTCTCTGCAATCGACCGGACGCGCCCGATCAGATTGACGTTTCCAGAGCGCTCGAAGAGTACGGTTTCGAGGGTGAGGATAGCGCGAGCGTGAGGATAGGCGGCCAGGACATGGTTGTGGCCGCGGAACAGGCCTTTAATCAGGGTTTCATCGCGAAAACCGAAGACTGGTATCTGCTCAACGGGTACAACCCGCAGACCTTCGCGGTGGAACGAGCCGAAGCCGCGGGTCAGGCCCCGATCAACAACCGAGTGCTGGTTCGCGCGCCCCATACCGAGGCCGATCTGAAAAACCTTATGGGGCTGTATTACATTAACCAAACCGGCGCGTGGTACTTCGCGGGGCTAAAGGTCTACCAGCTCAGCCAGGACGTTTCCTGGTGGGACCCTGCGTCGGACCTGCCCCGACTCGATCTGGATCATCTCCACAATGCGTGCGGGGTGTACTGGCCCGAACGCAACTGGGTGATCTGGTCCGTGCCCATGATCGTGATCGGCACGGCCCAACCGACGAACAATCGCCTGATCGTATATGATTTGACGCTGCGAAGTTGGCTCCCACCATTCACTATGAGCCTGGCCGCTCTCGGCGCGGCGTACCATCATAATGCCAATGCTCCGGGACGAGTCGGCCAGATGGGCCTCTACGGCGGCGACTATCAGGGCCGCATTCTGCGACTTTTCGGGCCGGAGGACGACACGGACCTGGGATCTCCCATCAACGGGTGGGTGGAAACGGGCTGGCTGCACTTTGAGGCGCCCGAATTCAGGAAGCTGCTGCGCATACTCACGATGTACGGTAAGACCATCGGTGATCAAATCATCCTCAAGGTTTTTGCGGACGGCGATACCTCTTCATACCTTACCTATACCTATGACAAACTGGACAACCTTGGCGATAAGCTTTTTGCTCAAGAACAGAAGCCACAGAACGCAGCCGGCCGCTTCTTCAAATTCCGTATGGAGTTCTCCGGCGCGACAGACATATTCGGGCTCCAGGTGGGCGCATCCGTGATCCGTGAGTGGGGCTCTTTGTGACAAGCAGGGGCCAAAACCGCTTCAAGAGAAATGATGGATGGTCGGACTCTTGACGTGTGACGGAGGAGCCTTTTTCTTCAAGTCGAAAACGGAGAAGTCTTTTTGATCAGCGTTGTTGACAGCCGAACTCATCTGACATATGGTAACATCAGTGAGCCTCTGCTGGGAGGTAAGACGATGCAAATGGAAACGGCGCTCGATCGATTTCTTGTCACGTATCCAGCGCTATCCAGCCTTTTGGATGTTCTGGAGGAGATCGAAAGGATCGGCCTGTTGGCGGATCAATGGAGTGGTGAAGTAATGCAGCCCGTCCTCCAGTCAGTCAATTCTGCGGAGATGACTCTGGAAGTGGAGCCGGGGACCCTCACGATGCGATAGGCTTGTTATTGAGAGTAATCCAATGGGCGGGGCCAAGAGCAAGAAGGGCAGGTCGCGTGGTAGGTTGACGTCTCCAGCACCCGGCCACTCACCAAGCGCTCCGAGCAAAGGCCCAGCGGAAACGAACGAGCGCTTTCGTCAGACGGTCGCTTCACTGACAGATCTCCCTCCAACCTTCCAGGCGTTACGAGATCTATTTCAGCATTTCGGGACGGTGAACCCTTTCATCCTGCGAGAAGAGACCCTACGCCGTATTGAGCATCTGACTCATCGTCCATTGATCTCGTACGTGACCAAAGTGTACAACGTTCCCCGGGAAGTGCCTGCTCGCATCGACGACAGTGATCTTAGCGGCTTTCTTGATTTGACAAGTACTGTGGATGGCGATTGCCTGGATCTTTTTCTTGTGAGCAATGGTGGATCGCCCGAGGCGACCGAGCGCATCGTTGCGTTGCTGAGGCAGAAGTTCCAGAGCCTGAGGGTCATTGTCCCCGGCAATGCTTTTAGCGCAGCCACCCTTATGTGCTTTGCTGCCGACGAGATAATAATGGGCCCGATAGGAACACTCGGACCAATCGATCCACAGGTCAACGGGATTCCGGCAGAAGCCGTACTTAAATCGATAGAAACGATTGAACAAAGAATCAAGAAGGAAGGGATAGCCTCACTTGCCCCCTATTCGCCTCTGCTGAAAAAGTACGACCTGCATTTTTTGGAGATGTGCAAGGCTGCAAGAGAGTTATCCCGTGAGTTGGCCGAAAAATGGCTTACAGATTATATGTTCAAACGAGCAACTGACGAACAAGATTCAGATTGCGTAGAAGTAATAAGTCGCATCGTCGAGGAATTCGCCAGCTATGATACCAACAAGAGTCACGGCAGGGGCATTGGTCGCGAAAAAGCGCGTGCGGTCGGGTTGAAAGTTGTTTTCACAGAAGAAGTGAACGAGAAGTTAACAGACCTTATGAACAGCTTGTTCTTTCAGTATGAGTTCCTGTTTGATGCCACCAATTGGTTTAAACTTTTCGAGAATGCACGGGGAATTTCCTGGGGAAAATCCGCGCAGCCTATACTGGTGGCTGGTGGCCCGCCACCTTTACCGCCAAGAGTTTAGCCGCAGCGGTATGGTCGATTCTTTCCAGCTGTAGCGATGCCTCCTATTCTTACTGACGTGGGCTCCCAATGAGTTCCGACCAAAGGCCTGCGTCGAGTGAATCGTGTCTTTTTGCCTTATCTCTCCAAAACACGGGCGAATCTGTTGCGGGAACGGCATAATGGAAAAAACGAACAAACGAAAGCCGTCGCGCTGACCATGTTCAGCTGTCACGTGGATTATTAGCCCAAACTCTTTCAATGGAGATCGCTCCTCCATCAAGGCTGATCATTAGGACAAGCGCCTCTGCGGCTCTGTGGGATCGTAGCAACGAAACGATGAGCCGTCATGTTAGGGGGGTGAGGGCTGTCCTGTTCCATTAAGAGCCGTGAGACCACTTAAAGGAGCAACATGAGATCCGGCCGATATACCGCGTACCACGTGTATCAGAATCTTAGCTTTCCCGAAGCTCAAGAAGCTGCGACATGGCCGTACAAGCTCCCTGAATACCAGTGCAGACACTCCCAGCGAGGCGCGCTCTTCCAGTTCGAGAATATGGTGGAGCGCATCCATTTCGACGCGGCGGTCACCACGTGTTGCGACCAACCGGTGTTGAATTTTGCGAACAAGCCGCAGTACGCGGACGCGGCCCGCCCCATGAATCCCACCGATTGCGGCGCTCGCGCAAGAAGCGTCGGCTGCGCTGTGCTTGAAGTCTTTGTTGAAAGCGCTGCGGCCTTCTGCGCGGACGCGGGCGCGAAGGTGCGGCGGATTAAGGTCCAATGCCCTTCCCGCTGCCCGGACCTCGTGTCTATTTTGGGCGGCGGAAAGCTCAAAGGTCGGTACGGCGACTTCAAATCTCTGGGTGTTGAGGCGGGCGAAACGCTCATCCTGGAATACACACCGGACCCAGCGCTCGTCTCCGGGTGGTACGACAACTGCTCCGGAACGGCCGCGATCGCCGAGGAGTTCTGCGGTGGATACACACTCAGTTACACCATGAGGGCCGGGCTGGACAATCCCGGAGGTTGCGACTGCGATTGCTGTGGGAGCCGCGGGTCATTGCCGCCGCCCGCGATGACGCTTGTCGCGCCCTCATCAATTGACGCGGGTTGGGGAAATGACGTGGAAATTCCCGGCCTCATTAGTGGTGACGAGTCATGCTCCGGCGGCTCGATCGCGGGCGCGTTTTCCGGAATCGGCTCATCGCCGGTGACATGGGCGGCGCCGGTCCAATATCACTCAAACGGCGTCACGAGATTTGTCGCTCGTGACCCTGCGAGCGTGGGCGCGGAAGGCTCCCCCGCGTGTTGCGGGGGGAGCATTTTCTGGAGCGGCGCAGACGGATGCGGAGGTGGAGACACCGCGCAGACGACAATCATTCCGCGCATCGGGTCGTCCACAATCATCCCGGCGTCGGGAAGCGTGCTTACAGAAGGAAACAGTTACATTTTCAGCGGGAGCGGCGCGTGTTCGTATTCATCCAGCGCGAATTTGACGATCACGACGTCGTGTCTTACGAACACACCTGCGAATCTCGCTCGATATGACGGTTTCCTCCGGCGTATGATCGAGGGTCAGCTCCAGTTCAGCGGCGCGCATCAATGCTCGGGATGTTGCGGATCAGGATCGGTATCGGTTTCGTTCGCCAATGGATGCGGCGGGACTTACTCCGGGCAATATCAGGTCCGACGAGGTTACTCGGATTCAAGCCAGGTCGGCTATGTTTACAAATGTCGTGATTATTATTCGGGGAGCCAGCATTATTACAGGCCCACGCGGGCCGGCCTTTCATGCGACGGAAACTCAGGTTCATTCTCCGATGTCTCGGCGGAGTCACATGCGACGCTCCAGGAATGCGTTTCGAGCATCAGCGGGAAGGCCGCGATCCACATTTCCGGAGCCGGCGGATGCAGTGGAAGCCTATCGGGAAGCGCTTCCTGCTGTTGGTATTCGGATAACGGCTTTTCCGGATATGATTTCAGATCAAAAGTATACTCGTCCAGCGGTTCTCGCTGCTGCGCGGTGGATACTCAAAGCGGCGCGTGGGTCTTCAGCGGCAGTGGCGCTTCGTGCTGTCCGGTAACAGGATAACAAAATGGCCGGCGAAGGTTGCAGTCTCGAGAACTATATCGGCTTCCTGCGCTATCTTGCCTCGGTCGTGCAGACGCTCAACGGTGTTCCCGCGGTGAACGCCACTTGCCCCGAATGCGGCCGCACGTGGTCCGTTTGGAAGAGGCTCTGTCCCGAGAGCCCCGATTACGCATGTGGATACCGAGCTATCTGGAGATGCGAAAACCCCGAATGCGGCGAGATGGAACTCAGGTAACACGGCAAAAAGCTATGCTACCGCGGCCTTTACCTTTTGTGAAAGATCCGGTGCGCCGGAATATCTCACCGCAAAATCTCAACAACACGAATTCTTCGCAAGGAGCAAGCAGATGTACCCCAGCTCATTTGATTATCAAGCAGCCTTTGGGGAAAACCCCTGGGTGCGGCCTACGGAGCAGATTTCCAATCTCGTAGCAAAGTACGCTTCTTCGCTGGCGCCACGAGCCACACAATCGAATGCAGGCTCCACAAGCTACTCAAGCTGGGAATCGCCCGCGGTGGATCCGTCCGATCCCGCAGTGAGCCGGTATATGTCGCACCTGCTCGGCGGACAGCGCCAACAACTGAATGAATATGTTCGTCGAGCGGCCGGCGCGGGCATTCAGAGGTCCGGCCTGAACGTGAGGGGCGGCCCCGGCTTGGGCTCCTCATTGCGCCACGCGGTCATGCAGACGCTCGCGGCGGGGTACGGAGACCGTTTCCGGCAGGCTATGGATTACGGCAAATACGTTAAGGGCGCATCATACAGCCAATATCGAGAGGGCTTGAAGGACCTGCAAAATCTCTTGAGCACGCAGCATCGGTATCTGTCCAGCCAAGCGGACTGGAGCGGTCGGTTGGCCGCTCTCAAACATGGTGACTGGCAGCGTGAGTCGGAGTGGGAGCGCGACAGCCCTTTCCGGCAGCTTCGACTGCAGCAAGGAAGGCAGCAGCTCAAGATGAGCCAATGGCGGGATATGACGGAACGGGAAGCGCTTCCGAGAGCCCTGGAGGAGAAAAACCGGTTGGAACGCGATTGGCAACGCGCCATCGGGCTTGGCTTCGCCGGCGTGTCGCTCCCCAACGCGGCCGGCGCCCTTCTCAGCGCGGAACGAGCAATGGTCGGTCTGGGCGTCTGGCAACCTTTGAGCCGCTCGATCAGGTTCCAGGCGAGCTTGGGCTCGGGTAAAGGTTCCGGTGGCTAAGCATTTGATTTGATAAATACGGACCCGCATTCCAGCGCGTCACCCGGCGAACCCGGATCGGACTGCGGGGCAGGGGTCGGCGCCCGTAACCTTCGATTGTGGCTTCCGCCGGAATGGCGGAAATTGAGGCCAAGCGCGTGCCGTTTTTGCGAAATGAATCACTAAGTCCCGGCCGACTCGGTCACCGTGGCCTGGTGGGAAACGAGGGCGCCACGGGCTGGACGACCGGCGGTCCGGGGCGAGGGGGCCATCGATGCCAAGGGTACCAAGGATACCAGGGGTAGGCAGTATAGTATTCAATGCTGGGTTGAGCGGGCTGTTGCGGGGTCATGGCTGAGGCGAGCGTATCCTGTTGCCGTAAGCGGGCCTGCTGCTCCGACCAGGCGCGGCCCTGCTGAAGCACCGCTTCGTTGAAGGCCTGGAGGAGCTTCTGGCGCCTCTCCGCCTCTTCTTCCCGAAGATATTCGCGGTTAGCTTCTTCGGTCATCCTCACGGTCTGCTGAAGATAAGCATTGTTGGGGTCCCGTGCGAGCGCGTCCTTGAGGTGTTTCTCTCCGGCGAATCGGTTACCGAGGAAATACTCGGTCTTTCCTAGGCCGATGAGCGCTGCGACAAAATCGGGTCGCGCCGTGAGCGCCTGGTTGAAGTTCTTGCGGGCGTCATCCAGCATTCCCCGAGTGAGTTGAATCTCCGCCAAAAGGGTGCGAGCCGTTATGTCATCCGGGTAAAAAGCCAAAGCATCTTCCAGAGCGGCAATAGCTTCGGGGTACTTGCCCAATTGATAATAGGCGGATCCCAGGCCGAACATGGCCCCGTGATGAGTCATATCTTTGTCCAGCGCCTTCTCGTACCAAGAAACCGCTTCCTGGACTTTCCCTTCTCTGTGCAGCTTGAGGGCCTGCTCGAAGAGGTCACCGGCCGCGCCGGGTCCTTGAGCAAATGAGATCGAGAAAGGAACCAGCGCGGCGAACAATAGGAACAACGGCAACTGGGTCTTCTTCATGCAGCCCTCCTCCCGGGTTCCTGTGGCGGCATTTGGACACGCCGCCCCTGACGATGGTTCAACCCTGATCCTCGCATCCTATCACAGTTGAGACTGGGCTTGAAGTTCGCGGGAGCGTTCCTACGGTATGCCTTCAGTTATTCGAGGGAAAATCCCCCTGCCCGCCTTTAGGAAAGGGAGGATGTGTAGCGCTTTCCCCCTTTTCTAAAGAGGGATACAGAGGGATTTTCGAAGCGACCAAACCCAGCGGGGGTCTTCTTTCCCCCCGAGTAACTGAATCCTTACTTCCTACGGCGCAGGGACGCGGGAAGTGGGTGACGAGTTGTTTGCGGCTCAGGAAAGGGATGAGGCCGCTTTCGTCACACTTTCGTTTTTGTGGTTGACTAAATAGGTTAATCGTGGTCTCATAGGGGAAGGAGAACACATGTTCTCGCGTGCCGGTAATTCCCTAAAAAAGCCGACAAGGCGCTTATCACGAGAGAGGGGGTGCTCCACCGAATGAGACCTTGGTTAACCGAAAAAGCTAAGAAAGAGGGCCGCTCGGCCAATCCCGCGCGGGCCCAAGCCCACAACACCGCCTCGCATATGGAACTCACCCGTGCAGCGCAAGTTGCAAGTCCGCGCGAGGATCGGCCCGAACCATCAGGAGAGGTGTGACATGAACGAGGTAAGCCATCTGAAGCTGATGTCGAATTCGTTCGACAAGCTCCATGATCAGCTTTCGGTTATTCGCGGTCACGCGGAAGCGCTCAATGACGAGGAGGCCGTAAAGCTCGTGGGGGCCATGGAATTCGGCCTGCTCGCGCCTCTGCGGAAACTGCGGGCGCATCTGCGCATCCCGTACGATTGGCACGAACAGCGAAACCCACGCAAGGAGCGGGCGCATGAGTGACAAGCCAACCACGGTTGACGAGTGGAAGAGGCTTCATGCGTCCCGACTCGTGCAGTGTCGCTGGGGATGCATGCTCACCGAAGAGGCGTGTAGGACGTTTCAGTCGCGGAGGAGCCGCTTCGTGATCCACTTCAACGGCAGCGGTAATCCTTACCCAAGGGTCAATGCGGACTACCTCCAATGCGTCTATCCCGAGCCGTGCGATCATCTGATTTCTGAAGAAGAGGCCGAGGCGCTGGCCGAGGAACGGTTCGTTAAAGCGCAACAGCGCAGGTCCGAGCGGAGCGATCTCTTGCGTGCGGCTCGCGAAAAGGCACGGCTGGTGAGCCCCGAGCCCATGCTTGGTGAGGCGGAATGGACCCGCTCGCTTGTGACGAAGTGAGCCCGCTTGCGGCGCCCGCGACTTATCGCTCTCCTGCTCAAATCCGGCGCCGTGTGTCGGGAAGAATTGGTGGGACAGGCATCCCGGATTTAGTCCGGGGCAGTCTCGGCCTGTCATTCCTTTAGAGACAGGCGAGACGCCTGTCCCACCGAAGCCATGATTACGCGACCGATCTCTTGTCGTGCTGCACGCACGGCCAGTTTGTCAGGAAAGGAGGCGCCTGTGAAGAGGTCCACGGTGATCTGGTCATGCTCCATGTGCGGTCATGCCGCGTGGGGCAAGGTTCACGAAGCGCCGGATTTCTGCCCTTGCTGCGGAGAGAGCCTTTCCGCGGCTCTCCCGAACAGACAGTCCGCCGTCGAAGCCTATTTCTGCGATCGTTATCATCGGATCCACGAAGATCCGGCCTGGTTTTCTCGGTTTGAAACGAGATTCCTTTGATTTTTCAAAGCCAAGATAAGGAGATAAGCTATGAAGCGTTCGGAAATGATTTGTAAGACATGCATCAAGTTTGACAGCGCCAGATGTCGTTTACACCCGGAGCCGATCCCGGTGGCCGATCCCGCCACGCACTGGTGCGCGCAAGGCCAGTGGGAGCAGTGGTCTGAGCGATACCAGGAGATGGAACCCTACTACTGGGGTGAATGGGAAGATGCAAAGCCGGCTGAGGCTTGAGACCAACTGTCATAGCTAGAGAGCTACAACGAGTCATGAAAGCCTTCGGCTTCGGCGAGCGCTCCGGGGCTTCGCCTCGGAGATAAGAGGCACGAGCGCACCGTTGCGGAATAATTTGGAGGAGAGACTCATCTCCCCTCCAAACCACCCCATACGTAATCCCCGAACCAGGAGACCTCAACTCGACTGCTTTCATATGAAATCGATTCTTGGACTTCGTCCGAACAGGTCGTTGCCCTAGTGTCAATGGTCTTTCAACAGTGAGGCACGGTCACTATGGCGGGCTGAGAATCTCTTGAACGAAGGTCCGGCCGCCTTGCGTCGTCCGAAGGGAAGGAGATTTCCACCCGCCAGAGACCCGGTCCTTATCATCAGAACCTTAGGAGGCGCCCATGCCCGTACCTTCACACATGGTCATTTTTGATCGAACCTATGAGATCAAGGACATTTCGCCATTGCAGTCATCCGAGGGAATCCTCGGCCAGTCCGCGTACCGGGACGGGATCATCTATCTGGACAAAAACGTGGATCTATCGCTGAGCCTCAGGACGCTGTGGCACGAAGCGGTCCACGTGGCGCAGCAGGATCTCGTCACCGGCGCGGACGAGGCTGAGGCCCGGTGGATTGCGCTTTTCGTGCATAATCTTTTGGCCTCCAATCCCTGGCTGGCCGAATGCTACCTCGACGAACTGGACACCATGCCCTTTGATATCGAATCGGAATAGGAGCGCCGGCCCATCGCGAGGCGCGTGATCCTTCGAAATCCTTTGTTCTTGCTCTCAAAATCTGCTTAACCCCCATGACAAGGACTGCGCTTAACTCATCCGGATTCTCCGAAAATAAAGCTTCGCCTATCGTCGATTCTGTCGCTGAGGGCGCGTTTGACGAGCAATTCCTGGCTCAGATCAGCGACTTTGAAAGTTCGGATTTCACCGCCGGCGCCGCGTTGGACCTGTTGGGAAGGCTCATCGCGCACGTTCCGGTCGCATCCAAGGATAGTATGGAAAAGATCAAACTCTTGGACAAGCTGATCAATACTGCCCGGCATATGATGGAGACCAAGCTCAAGATGGATGACGCAGCCGCGGTCATGAAGCGGCTCGAGGACATGGAAGCCCAAATCGAGCAGCTCTCCAAGTAGTTACCCAGCCGAAGGGCTTTAAAAGAACTCGAGGGGTGGACCTTTCAAATCCCCCCCAGCCCCCATAGGCGCTCAAATAACGAATAGGTCTCTGTGATAACAAAGCCTTATCACCCTCTCCCTTCCCCCTCCCATCGAGGGAGGGGGTTCCGGAAACCCTCTCCCCTGGCGCGAGAGGGCAGGGTGATTATGCGTGCAAAGCGCCTTGCGGGAACAACCCGCTCCCCTGGCGGGAGAGGGCAGGGTGAGGGGGAGCCCGCCAAATCACTAACCTCCTTACTTTAGCGCCTATGCCCCCAACCCCCCTTCATCAAAGAGGGGAGCCGCATGTTCGCTCTTGTCCAAAGGGGAGGTCTGCCTTTTCCCCCTTTTCTAAAGGGGGATACAGGGGGATTTTCGTAACAAGGCCGCGGCATGAAGGAAGATCTAACGAAAGACTATAGCGGAGTCTGGCGCCGAATCGCGTACCGCCTCGAAGCGGTCTCCGGGAAGCTCCTCGGGCTGCTTCACCCATCCGACAAAACGGATATGGGGCTTCAGGAGTTCATTGAAGGCCTGCGGATCATCAACAAGCAGGGCGAGATGGTCTCCCTGATCATGAACCGGCCGCAAGAGATGGTTTTCCACAAGCTGCTCGAGTGCCGTGAAAAGAGGGCGCCTGCGCGGTTCATTTGCTGCAAGGCGCGGCAACTGGGCATTTCCACGTTAGTCGAGGCATTCATCTTTGCGCTGATCACCCGGCGTTTGAATCGCTTCGCGCTTATCGTAGCTCATTCCATCGAAAGCGCACACACCATTTTCTCAATGGCTCGGCGGTTTCATGCCCACCTCCCCGGCGAGCACGCTTCGGCCTTGGCTCGCAGCAACGTGCGCCTGATCGAATATCCTCCTCCGCGCTATTCCCGGTTGCAGATCGATACCGCGCAGAATCGGAACCTTGGTCGGGGCGGCACCTTCCACTACATGCACGCGAGCGAGGTGGCCTTTTGGGAACGGCCTGAAGATCCGATCCTCGCGATCAATCAAACGGTGCCACAGCACTGGGACACACTCGTATTCTGGGAATCCACCGCGAACGGCGCCCACAACCTCTTTCATCGGACCTGGGTCGCCGCGGAACGAGGAGAGAACGACATGGAGCCCCTATTCCTCTCCTGGAAAGGTTTCCCTGAGTACAGCCTCCCCGTGGCGCCTGACGAGCGACTCGCTCTCACTCCGGAAGAAGACGATTACGCGGTTAGGCACGGCCTCAACCCCGGAGAAACCAAGTGGGCTCGATACACCAGGGTCAACCAATGTCACAATTCATGGGACAAGTTCCACCAAGAGTATCCTGTGGGGGCGCATCTGGCGTTCAGGTTCACCGGGATGCCCTGGTTCGATCAGCAGGCGCTCCATGAGATGTTGGAGCAGGTCGCGAGACCGCCGATCATACGTGGATCTTTGCAATTCTCGGCGGATGAGCCGCGGATCCCCGAATTCGTTGACGACGAGCACGGCCCGTTGCACGTGTGGCTTGCGCCTCGTGCCGAAGCCTCTTATAGCCTTGGCATGGATGTGGGTGAAGGTGTGGCCGCGGACTATACGGTGATCCAGGTTGTCTGCAATGAAACCGGTGAAGTGGCCGCGGTGTACCGTTCCAATCGAGTCCGCGCGGAAATGGCCGGTGTGGATGCGTACCTCCTGGGCACGTGGTACAACGCGGGCCTGCTTGGGATCGAACGCAACGGTCCGGGCCTGGCCGCGCTTGCCGTCTGCGAACGAGGTCTGGCTGATTATCCGCAGATCACAGGGTATCCCAATCTTTACTATCACACGTTTACCGACCGAAAGATTCCCGAAGAAACTCGACGCCTGGGTTGGATCACGAACCGAGCCACCAAAGAGGCAATGCTCAATCGTCTCGCGCAGGCGATTGAGGCGCGCCAACTGACGATTTTCTGCAAGACCACGCTTCTGGAAATGCAAGGCTTTGTTTGGGACGCGGAGAAGAAAACCTTCAAGCAGAGCTACGTTGCAGCGGATTCCAAACTCGCGCATGATGACGAAATCATGGCCCTGGCCATCGCGAACGAAATGAGAACAAACGCGTGGGAGAACCGCTTTTTCAAAGGAGTCCGCCTGAACAAAGGCGCATTTTGAAGAGAACCATTGTTTGAGGAGAACCGGGGGAAACTTTTTTGATTACAAAAAAGTTTCCCCCGGACCCATTTCAAAAAACGCCACCCTGCGAGCGTCCGCGCCCTGCATGTCGCAGACCGCATCTCGCAAGACTCCGCGTCTGCGCGTGAAGCCGGGCGCCACAGACCTGAAGTGGCAGCTCTGAGTCCGAGCGTACAAATTGGACGGCATAATTGATGAAGGCTCGCTATCTTGATAACGGCACAATCGAGGTCTCAGGAGCGGTCGATCTGGTGAAATTCAACCGAATCTGGGCAGGCATCGGCTGGCCTGAGAAAGAACCTGGCTGTCTCTGTGTGGTTGGTGAGCGCACGGACAACCGGTACCATGCGCTTTGGGAAAAACAAGGCGGTCTGGTGGAACTGGCTGATGCCGCCATCGAAGCCAGAGACCGCTTCCTCATCGAGCGCGTCCTCGTGGACCCGGGAGACGAGCTTTCCACGTCATACCTAAGAAGCAAGCCCGGACTCTGCTTTCCCGAAACCCGAGAGCAAGACAGCACGATACTCGGGCCCGGAAATATCCGACCGAAGCCCGCGGTCTCTCTCAACACTCGCTCCCTATGCGTGGTCGCGCCGGTGTTGGGCCGTGTGCTGGAGAACTATCGGTCAGCGCTGGAGAAAACCCGCGCAGTGATCATGGAAGGCCGTCTGCTGATCCACGAAACCAATTGCCCCGGAGTCTTGTACGCGCTGCGACAGCCTCTGGAGGACTTGCTCAAATCCCCGACCATGAAAGCGCTCGTATGGGTCGTCACTGCTCTGGAAATGGCCCAAGGCAACGGCGACCTCGCGGAAATAAGCCAAGAACCGTGGTACGTGAACGTACCGCGAGATTCCGGTTAGAGGTGGCCCATTGGGAGCGAAGCGTCGGGACCGGCTTGCGGCAAATGCCTACGTGGCCGAAGGGTTCATCTCATGTTGAAAGGCTGCACAAATATGCGTATGGGCCTGATGTTCGGAATACGCGAAGAGCCGCAGTTTGGTGACGCGCTCATTCCCACACTTCTGAGACACGAAATGGCCTTGACGAGGGCTGATTGCTGTGCGATTATTGGACATAGATAAGATCAGTATTGGCAAACGGATCACTGTTTATAGGAAATAATGGTGGACATCAATGAGGACATATGAACGGACACACCCCTGGCTCACTTTCGATGTAGATTTAAGGCGGGCACCGGCAAAGCTGTGGATCATGCTCGGGGAATGCCAGTCCAAGTGTGAGCACATCAGTTGGGCACCCTTGCTGCCGGAGACTCAAAAAAGACTGCACCAGTTATACCTCGCCAAGGGGAGCTTGGCCACGACCGCAATCGAGGGTAATACGCTCTCTGAAAAAGAAGTCCTCTTGCATCTTGAGAAGAAGCTCAAACTGCCTCCCTCGAAGAAATACCTTGCCCAAGAAGTTCAGAACATCGTGGATGCCTGTAACGAAATCCTCGCCAAGGTTGAAACGGGAGAAGAATTGCACTTGTCTTCGGAAGGAACCGAGGCGTTCAATAGACAAGCCCTCCGCGATTTAGAACTGGATAATGACGTGATGCCAGGAGAGATTCGAAGGCACTCTGTGGGGGTTTCACGCTACAAAGCTCCACCGCACAAGGATTGTGATTTTCTTTTGGCGAAACTTTGTGATTGGCTTAACGGTCCAACATTCGCTCCTGCAGGCAGCACCCGCATTGTGTCTGCCGTAATTAAGGCAGTGCTCGCTCATCTGTATCTGGCTTGGATTCATCCGTTTGGCGATGGGAATGGGAGGACAGCTCGTCTAGTCGAGTTCCAAATCCTGATATCATCTGGAGTGCCTGCTCCTGCTGCACACCTCCTAAGCAATCACTACAACCTAACTCGCACGGAATACTACCGTCAGTTAGATAAGGCTAGCCGATCTGGTGGGGATGTCGTTTCGTTTCTTCTGTATGGTGTACAAGGCTTTCTGGATGGACTACGTAATCAATTGGATGAACTTCGAAGTCAGCAGTGGCAAGTCGTCTGGCGGGACTACGTGTGGAGGAGTTTTAGAGAGAGGAGAAGCCCATCTGATGAACGAAGAAGGCAATTGGTCTTTGCTTTGTCCAGGTCGGCGGACCCCGTCCCATTGTCCAAGCTGGATGAACTTGATCCACGCCTGACGAAAGCGTATGCCGGGAGAACCAGCAAGACACTCTCAAGAGATGTGAACGCGTTGGTCAGCATGGGCCTTGTGGTGAAAAGTAAAGGCAAGGTACGGGCCCGAAAAGAGGCTATCCTGGGATTTCTGCCGGTCGGCACCACCGCGCATGAGACTTGGCGGGAGGTGATGGGGGAGGGGGACCGGGAAAAGGAGTGATTCTGGGCTCAGGCTATAATCGTCATGTTCCCAAACATCTTTGGAGATTAGGAGCGTGGCCACAAGTAGGGCCAAGACCACACTCCTTAACTCCGCGATTGTGCTTCATTGATGACTGGGCCCACGTACTGATTAGAGGTCCGCAGCGGGGCAGGAAGCGCAGACCCAGCCCACCAGCTGACCCCGACACTCCCTTTTCTCAACATCTGTTTTACTTCATCAAGGTCTTTGCCAATGCGTCGAAGGCCTTTTGATGGATCGCGTCCGTGAAGGCGTTGCCTGGGACCGGATGCGACCCGACCTTGGCAACCACCATTTGGGCTTTCGGATCGATGTACAGGCGCTGGCCGAACACGCCCATCGCGAGGTATGCGCCGTTCTGGTTGTGGGTTATCCACCATTGGCTCCGGTACGACCAACCCGGGCGGGTGGGCTGATTGCCTTTGGCGAATGCGTCGCGATCTCCGCCCTTCATTATGTCCTCAACAACGCTCTTCGGCACGACCTCACGGCCTTCCCATTGCCCCATTTGCAGCATGGTTTGCCCCAAACGAGCCAAGTCGCGCAGCGTCACGTTCAGCCCGCCCATAGCGACCTCGACGCCCAGCGGATCAGCGAGATAGTAACCCTTGTGATCCGCGCCGATCTTGCTCCAAATCATCTCGGACACAAGCTCGGACAAAGATTTGCCGGTGGCCCTGCTCGCGACCCATCCCAAAACGTCGGAACTCGCGGACTTGTACCCGAATGCCTCGCCGTGCGGTCCTTCACGTTCGGTCAGGGCCGCCAAGGTCGCATAAAGATTGGTCGGGCCCTGGTAATTGGGCGGAGGCGGAGCCCAGTCGGCCGCGATCACATACTTGAATATGTCTGATTTCGGATCTGTATAGACTTCTGAAAACTTCGCGCCCACACGCATGTCCATGACTTGTCTCACCGTCGCGTCTCCGTAAGCCGAAGCAGCCAATTCAGGCACGTGCTTGGAAACCGGCGCGTTTTCATCGAGCACGCCTTTCGATACGAGGATGGCCGCAACCAAGCCCACGAACGACTTGCTCGTGGAAAACAACATATGGTGGGTATCGGGCGTCATGCCGTTCAGGTATCGCTCATAGATAACCTTCCCTTTCTGCAGGACCACAATCCCGTCTGTGTACGTGTTGCGCAGGAAAGCGTCGAAGGTGACCGGGCTGCCCTTGTCGTCGTCAAAGGCAAATTTGTCAAGCTCTTTCAAATCCGCGGCCAACGCGGTGGCCGTGGGGCCTCGATCCACGGGCTTGGTAGGAAACAGCTCCCGTGAATGCTGAAAAGACCATCTTATGAAGGGATAACTTAACCAGTTCGCCTTCGTTACTTGCTTCCCCTCAGGCGGCGGCGAGCCCTTCATCAATCCTGCGGCCTGCCAATCAACCGGCGGAGGTAGCTGCGCCGGGGCCTGCGCGGCCACCTGGCACGCGATCCACACGAAAGCGCAAGCCAGCGTAAAGACTCGTCTCATGGGTCCCCTCCTGATTTTTCTTGCGTGGAAGACCGATCTTGGATGCATATTCGGTACTTGTACCACACTTCAAGCGGTTCCTATAAGCCTTATTTGTCCGTCAGGCGCGCGATCCGGCCTTGTCCGTCTCTGAGCCCCGCAACTCGTGCGTAAGGCGTGATGCTTCGTTGACAAATCTGCTGATATACTGATAAAATAGCCGCGGCTGGGGAGGGAAATCCCATTTGGAGTGGCTTTCTCTCCCATGTGGTTGATCCGGTCCGGCTCATGGCTCCGCATTGCTTCTCGCCTCGGCAGAATCCCTCCGCCGGCCGTGCCGGCTCTGCTTGTAGCCGCATTTTCTATCTGTTCCTGCACGCTCGTCGCTCATTCCCCGCACATACGACAAGCCGCCGAAATCGAAGTTCTCAAGGATCATCGAGGCTTAGCAGCGTCCTTTAACGGGCAGATCCCCTACCAGAGGTGGAGGCTCCCATCGTGGGGCGATGAGCTGAGGCACGTGTGGCTGGTGGGGCATCATGATTTCCGAAAATCCGATCGCCTTGAGATCATCCTCTATTTCCACGGGATGCATTCCAAGGACTACTATCGAGCATTCCAGGCTGAGCTTAAGGAAGTCGCGGAAAAGCATCCGCGACGGCCGTTCCTCTTTGTAGGCTTGGTGGATACGCCATTTGTGGATGCCAAGACCAAGAGCGAGCAGCGCTGGAAAGGCCTGGTCCCCAAGGACGGCGAGCGGCCCGATCGGCTTTTTGATGTGGTAAACCAGCTCTACAAGGCGATCCGGATTACGATCCCCCATGTGAAGAAAGAGAACACCAGACTCGTGTTGGCGGGCTTTTCCGGCGGGGGACGGGTGCTGGACTCGGTGGGCAAGTGGCTCGCGGTCAGTCCCAAGGATGACCCGTACGCCGCGGTGTTCCGGTCTACGCTTTCAAAGCTCGTTTACTTCGATTGCTGGTTTGACCCCACTATCGTGGAGACGGTCCCCACGCTGCTGGAAGCTAACCCGCGCATCAAGATCGTGGGAACCGTGCACATGAAGAAGCCTGAAGAGCACGCAAGAAAGCTTGCGGGGAAACTCAACCTCGTCAACCGTAAAGGAAGCAACGAAATGGTGGGGCATGGGGGCAGGGTGGTCATCTTCAAAGACAAATCGCATTGGGATGCCGTTATATCTCGGTTGAGTCAGGCCCTGGGAGTCTGATGGAAAGGATGAGGCTTCAAAATATGACAAATGATAACCAATAGTTAACAGGAGGCCGACCTTGACGGTAATCCCTGCCCGTGTTATACGAGTCCGTCAAGCGCAGACCCCCGAGGATGCCCGTGACCGCATCTCAAGCCCGAACCGTCGACCAAGAGTACGAGGAGACTTATGCCTTCCTGTGCAGTTTGGAGCGCTTTGGCATCCTCCTGGGCCTGGAGAACATAACACGACTGCTTGATGGGCTGGGCAACCCGCAGAAGCGTTTTGCCTCGATTCACGTGGCCGGCACCAAGGGGAAAGGCTCCACTGCGTCCTTTGTTTATCACATCCTGGAGGATGCGGGATTCACAGCCGCTTTGTATACCTCGCCGCACCTGAACGATTTCCGCGAACGCATTCGGGTGAACGGCTCGCTGGTCTCTAAGGAAGCGATAATATCGGCCACGCAGAAGGTCCGGCAGGTGTGCGATCCTGAACTTACAACGTTTTTCGAGTTCACCACCGCGGTCGCGTTCGAGTGTATTGCTCAGGCCGCGCCGGATATCGCGGTGGTGGAAGTGGGGCTCGGAGGCCGGCTCGACGCGACCAACACCGTTGATCCGCTGGTCACGGTGATCACGGACATTGCTCGTGAGCATGAAGACTATCTGGGCCAGGGCATTGAATCCGTTGCGCGCGAAAAGGCCGGTATTATCAAGCGCGGGGCGCCTCTGGTCACCGGCGCCACCAGGAAGGGCGCACGGAAAGTTATAAGCGAGGTGGCTCAAGAACACGGCGCTCCCATGCGGCTCTTCGGCCGTGACTTCATCGGCAAACGGACCGGTCCGAGTCTGTTCACGTACAGGTCCGAGCGGCGGACGCTCGAAGATTTGCGCATCAGCATGGTCGGCGCGCACCAAATAAAGAACGCCGCGTTGGCCTGCGCGGTAGCGGAAGAACTGCAGAGCCTGGGATACGCCATATCGGAAGCCGCAATTCGCTCCGGTCTGGCCAGGACCACGTTCCCTGGCAGGTTTGAGCTTCTGAGGCGCAGGCCGGACGTGGTGATCGACGGCGCGCACAGCCCTGAAAGCATGAGACTGCTCAAGAGCACGCTCCGGCAGACCTATCCCGGAGTACGACCGTTAGTCGTGCTGGGAATGCTCCAGGAGAAGAACTATCGCGAGATGGTGCGGATTATCGCGCCTATCGCAAAGGAAGTAGTATGCGTCGCGCCTCAGGGCGACCGGGCGCTGGACCCGGAAAAGCTTGCGGAGTTGGTCCGCGAAATGGGCGTCCCTGTTTCCGTGGCTCAAAGCATAGAAGAGGGCTTCCACAAGGCCCTGGGCAAGGCCGGCCGGAATGACCTCGTGTTGGCTACCGGCTCTCTTTATATGATCGGCCCGATCAGGAGAGCCTGCGGCTGGGTTGACGAATGAGTATCGCGACGAGTTACCGGGAAGAGTAGTTTCCGGGGAGGCCAATAAAATCCCCCCAACCCCCTTTTCAAAGGGGGCGATTCGCTTGCCGCCCTTTAGGAAGGCGGGCACGCGACGCTTTTCCCCCTTTTCTAAAGGGGGATACAGGGGGATTTCTTGGAACCCGAGGCGCATGAAAACTCCTGGTTCTTGCGATGGCTTCACGTGGCTGTATTCCGAGGGTCAAGACATCGATGCGTAGCAATCGAGCAATCCCACACCTGAAGAGCACATCCCGACTGCTCGCTCCCAGCCTGAATGGAACGCACAGGGTGGGACCGGTCGAGCCCGGTGACGCCTCGGCGCGGGCCGGGGCTCGTGCGGGCCAAGCGCTCTTCTTTATGTGCGTGCTCATGCTCGTCCATATCGCGTCCGTTGGGCTCAATGCGCGCGAAGGCCTTCCCCCGAATTTGTTAGACAGGCAAGTTCTAGACCACTCCGCAATCCTTCCGACCGATGTGCCGATTGAACTCTCCGCGGAACGTCTTTCATTCAACTACGAGACCAACACGTACACCGCTCGGGGCAACGTGACGCTCCGGCAAGGCAATACGCGGTTGAGGGCGGACAGCATCAGCTATGAGGGCGCCACGGGCATGCTCACCGCGAAAGGAAGCGTGATCGCGCGTATGGGGAGCGACGTGGTGGAGGCCGAGAGTGTATCCATCAAGTTGGCTGACGCGACCGGAGTGATGGTTAACGGCAAACTGCTCCTGACACGGCACAATGTGTACCTGGAAGGCCAGAAGCTGGAGAAGGTGGGCGAGTCAACCTATCGCATCGAAAAAGGGAGCTTCACCACGTGTCAAGGTCCGTCACCCGACTGGAAGATCACAGGCCGGGACCTGGACGTGACACTGGAGGGTTACGGGGTCCTACGGCACGGCTTTTTCCATATTCGGGAGATTCCCGTCTTTTATCTTCCTTGGATGTTCTATCCTGCGAAACGTCAGCGGCAAACAGGCTTTATGGTGCCCGCGTTCTCCAACAGCTCTCTTCGGGGTTTTGACTTCCGCCTTCCGTTCTTCGTGAATCTCGGGCCCAGCGCGGATATGACCGTCACTCCGCGCGTGTGCACTCGACGAGCCCTTCAGACCGCGCTCGAATTTCGTTATGTGCCGTGGGAGGATTTGAACGGTCGATTCTACGGAGAGTACACGTACGACTGGAAATACGGTCCGACGTCCGAGCCGGGGAGCCACCGGTTCTACGCCACGTGGCGCCACGACCAGGATCTGTTCGGTTTGGCCGATCTCAGGATAAATGGCAATTGGGTGTCCGACCGAGATTACTTCGAATTCTGGGGCGGTCGATGGGACAGACGCAAGCGGGTCCGATACCTGGAGTCCAATGCCGTGTTATATCGGCAAACGAACAATTTCCTGTTCCAGGCTGAAGGCCGTTACTTTGACGACCTCGCGGTCCCTGACAACGCGATTACGGTGCAGACGATCCCCATCGTGACGGGCGCCGTCTTTAATCAGCAGATTCCGTACACTCCATTCTATTTGAGTTCCAACATGGTATTTGACAATTTCTTCGCGCCCATCCCGCGAGATCATTGGTTGGGGAGCCGTTTGAGGGCGGACGCCAGGCTCAGCCTCCCGATCGCGTTGGGCCGCTATCTCAAGCTGGAACCCTCCATGACGTACTTTGCCAAGGCGTACGCCGCGGAATACTATCGCAACCCGCAGAGCGCCAAGCAGGCGAACACATTGAGGACCGACCAGTTCCAAGTGGACGCGGACCTCTTCACCGACCTTTACTCCGTGTACAACGCTCCGATTTTCGGGTTCCAGCGCATAAAACACGCGGTGCGGCCTCGGGTGGGGTGGAAATTCAGGCCCATCAGCGACGACCGGCCCTACCCGCGGTTCGATGAGACCGACACATTGGGAAACATCAGTCTGATCACCGCGGAATTGCGGCAGACCTTAACCGGGCGTCTGGGTCCGGGTGAGTATCTTGACTTCCTGGCTCTGCATGTTTCCCAGGGCTATGACTTAAACAAGATCTGGCCTGAAGGCGAAAGAATGGACGAGGAATTCGCGTTCAAGCAAGGGTTGACCAACACCCGCGCAGAATTCATTCTGAGGCCGCATTCCCTGATAGATCTGGCTGCCCAGGCCGAATATGACCCTATCAATAATCGAGCCCGCAGGTACAGCGTCAACATGGGGCTCATGGATCACCGAGGAGATCTGCTGCGGGTCGCGCATCAGTTCACTGAAGACGAGCATCAGCGGGACCTGAACCGCCAGACGAACGTAACCGCCCAGCTCAAAATCACCCGGTCGTTGGACTGTTTCTTTGAAAACCAATACACGCATCAATTTGACTTCTCCTATTACACGAGCGTGGGGCTCGCCTACAGTCCTCAGTGTTGGAACGTGGTCCTCAAGTATTCGGAGGCGAGAGAACAGGACCCGGTAACGAGGAAGATCAAAGAACCCGACCAGACGATATTTATGACGCTGTCGCTGTATGGTCTCGGAGAGGTCTATCGGGTTACGCAAGATTGGCGGGAGATTCTGGGCGAACCCTCTGAATCGCGAGGCGTCCACATACGATAATTGGATTTAGTTCGCCAGAGAAACCCACGCGCTCTGCAGGTGGATCTCTACATATATACAGATTCGCCGTAAGCAAGACGCGGTCACTCCCAAGATTATTATCCGAGTTGAACACTGATGCTCAACTAACTGGCAGTGGCGCCACCAGTCAACCGGACATTATTCTAGGTTATTTGGGCCGGCATTCCGGAATTCCCCAGAGGGGATTACTTTGAGTAGCCCTGGGTAGAACCCAGGGGAATAGGCCACCCGACAATCCCGAGTTCGGCCCCGAAGGGGTCGTCCAAGAGACGGGACATTGCGAACATGTCCACATACACCCAGATCTACTATCATATCGTATTTTCAACAAAGAACAGGGATCCTGCCCTGACCTCTGATCGCCGACCGGACCTGTTTCGCTACATCTGGGGAATCGTAAAGAAGCGGCGGAGCCGTCTATACCGGATCAATGGTACCCTAGACCATGTTCATATGCTCTCAAGTCTCCACCAGAGCTGTTCTCTCGCGGATTTCGTTAGAGATATCAAGGCCGGATCGTCATATTGGATCAAGGAAGACCGGGTGTTTCCCGGATTCTCCAATTGGCAGGCGGGATACGGTGCGTTTACTCACGGCATGAGCGACCGAGATATTCTTATAGAATACATTAAGAACCAGGAAGCTCATCACCGAACAGAGTCGTTTGCCGATGAATTGAGAAGGCTGTTGGTTGAAGCAGGAATTGAACTCGAAGAACGGTACTTGCTATGAGGTGGGCACAGGTGGACGACCCCTTCGGGGCCGACAGGATTTGCTTGTTGGTGCTCCCCTACCACGGGTTTCGCCCGTGGCTATTCAAGGTTCTCCCCCTCCGGGGAGAGGCACGGGAAGCCGCAACAATTCCCCAATTCCGGGGACACCATACATAATTGGCGCCGTAGCCTGAGAATTACGTAAGACGTCCCCGGAATCTCGGAATCTAGGTCCCCGGAATCCCGTTCATGGGCGTTCCTGTTTCCCGGTCCTCACAAGACAACCAAGGGGGAGGTGACAAAGATTACTCTGACGTCAGGCATTCACAGCCTTCACCGAGTAGTCATCGGGAGTCATCCGAGCCGCGGGCAAGATCACGTCCTGGAACCATTGACGAAAAGCGCTGTTGATCTTGTCTATCGCTTCGTTCCAGTTGCCGTCGTAATCGGACTCTTCGATATCTTCAATGGTTTCTGGCATCAGGCCGGAGAATTCGGCGAGGTCCTCTCTTGTCATGCGGAGTTTGTTTCGGATGTCGTATATTTGTTGAGCGACATCGGCTTGTCTGCCCGCTTCCTCGAGGGAAGCCTCTCGTTCAGGATTGTCCTTGATGTATCGTCGGTACGCCCACTCTACGGCATCAGAACTCCTCTTACTCATTGTCTGGCTCCCAATAAAACGTGTGGTTTTCTGCATCCTGCTCATATCTCTTCTTTTTCTCTATGGCTCGGTCGATGTCTATCGACGGGATCTCGCTGGTCTTCTTTTTCAGCCCATGAGTTACCACCACTCTTTTCCTTCCGTAAAAGAAGAACAGCATTCACAGTCTAACCTTCTTCTCGCGCGCTCGCAGTTCATAGATGCCGTCTCTGAGAGGAGCAGCTATGGGTCTCCGAAGATCGTGTCCTTGGTTTCGCAGTCTCTTCAATCGGTCGATACATCGATCCCGACCTACGTCAGACTGCTTATCGAGCCACTCGCACATCGGGACCGATCCATCATCCTCCATGTAAAATACGACTTGAACCTCCGGCAATAGTTCATCCTCCGCTTCTTTTATCAATGATTTTGGGGCAGAGGTCAATCACAATCCTGGTTTCAGGAGGGCGTTCCCGAATCTCTGGACCTAACCCTGCGAACTCTGACTCGGCAAGAAGGAGTTCTTTGGAAAATTTCAAGAGATCTCTTCCCACGAGAGGTCAAGGACTTGTGAGGGGACCAGGAGATTCCATTTTTTCACGAGACGCCCCTTGGAATTCCGGGCTATATATGCCGGCTGTTTGCGGATATGCTTGCGGAGGCGCTCTAAATGAGCATCGTCCTCCATTAGATCCTTCGTTATCGCGCGGCCGGGGGTGGAGCGCCTGGGGGGCCTTGGGGAAGGAGTCTGATGATTTCTTCGAACTGCTGCTTGAGCTGCTCTTGCGCTTCCGGGCGTATTTCCACCGTTCCCGCAGGTTTCGGATCTTCACCTGGGCTATCCGGCGCCCGGACCTCGACACCGTCTTCGGTTGCTCGGCCTACAACCCGACCGTCAGGAGTCACGACCTCAAAGTCTACCTTATGGCCGGCGTTCTTGAGCCTTGACGCAAAATCATGCAGCCACGTGATGCGCTCGTCCATCCCCGCTTGCATCCAGCGAGGCCCGGCGGTAAATGCGCTATAATCGGGATCCGCGTTGAGAAAGACACCTTCCGATATGAGGCGGTCCACTTCGAGCTGCGCGGTCCGCAGCGACGCGTCCCTCGCCCCCTGCTTTGCCGTCTCGATAGGGGTTTTCCCACGGCCTTCTTTGCGGATCTGTTCGACTCGTTGGTCTACCTTTATCGCCTGAGCAGGCAGGAGGAAGTACCGAAAGAAAACGAACAGGGCTATTCCTATCGGCACGGCGAGGAGGCACCCGAGAATAAGCGGAGGGATTCGCTCCAGGAGAGGCTTGCGAGGCTCCGCACGCGCCCACCGGTGTTCTCCCGGGAGGACATGCCCACATTCAGGGCAGGTGAGATGCGACGGAGATACCTGCGCGCGGCACTGGGGGCACTGAGAGAGAAGATCCGGTTCTTCCCCCGACCTGCCGACCCTGACCGAACCTTCATATGCCCGCGCTCCGCCGCCTTCGGACTCAGCCCGGGAAGTATCAGGCCGAGGAGGAGGGGTTGCTTCAATACGTTCCGCCTCAGAGCGTGAAATCAGTTTGCGTGAAACCAGCATCCGAATGAGCTTCCGGAGTTGCTCATCGGTGAGCGCGTACTCGATCTTCAACGCATTGGGGCTCTTCCCCGATCGCAGGTCTTCAACGAATCTTTTTGCGTTGATCGTTCGTTTCGGCTGATCCATTGAATGCGAGTCCAAATGAGGTTACGCGGTCTTTGACAGGCCATATTCCCATTCCAGGCCCCAGAGCCGCAACGCGCCGTCGGCGCTTCCACTGGCGATCATGGACTGATTCGCGAAGAACCGCACAACATTCACCGGCGAAAGATGGCCCTCGAGCCCCGCCAGACACCTTTGCCGCGGCAGATCCCAAACTCGAAGGGTGCAATCGTCCGAGCTCGTAACCCCAAAGCGGCCGTCGGGTGTGGTGTCTATGGCTCGAACAGCTTCAGTATGCTCTTTCAGTGAGGCCACATTCAAGCCCGAACTGGTCATGTAGATCAATACTTCTCCGGTTTCGAGCCCTGCCAGGGCTTTGTCGTTCCCCCCAGAGCAAGCGACGGCGGTCACTGGGATGCCCAGATCTCGAAAGGCGCCGAGCCGGCGCCCGGTATCCGAGGCGCTTCGATAGATGCGAGTTCCCTGATGCAGACCGTACAAGAAAGCGCCATCGCTCGAAAAACAGACGAGGTCCGTCCCCTGGATGGAGTCGCCGAAAGGAGTTACTTTACCGTTCTCCGTATTGACACTCGCGACTCGATGGTCCCGAGAGACGGCCAGGAGGCTCTTCCGGTCAGGCCAAAGAAGAAACGGCGCGGAGATCCCTTCCACCCGCCAAACCGCGTCGCCATCGAGACGCCACCTCTGCAGAACTCCGTCCCGGCAATAGGTGAGGAGCCCCAAATCTCCAGCCAGCAAGAAGATGGCATCCACCGGAGCGGAAAGGCTAAAGACGCGACTACACGCGCCCGTTACCACGTCCCACAGCGCCGCGGTCCCGTCGCGACTTCCGGAAAGCATCAGCAGGCCGTTGTCAGAGACATCCAGACAAGTCACCGTGTTGTCATGATGTTCGAATGACCGGATGAAAGCCGACGATCTGAGAACCGTGGGTTTGCAAGGGCCTATGAGGAGGTTCCTGATGAGAATCGCCTCCTTTGACCACGCGAAACCCGCGGTGCTCCGTACGCGTTCGAAGTGTTCGAGGGCTTCCTTGATTCGGCCTTCACGCCAGCTCTTCCGAAACCCGTCCAGCGTTTGGGTAAACTCGTCATGGAGATGGGCCAGCTCCTGGAACGTGCGCGGACGACTCACCGCCGGCTCCAAAAAGTTCCTGGCGAACCAGCGTGTGTCGAGAGACCACAGGCGCACCGAGCCTCGCATACCGCCGATCAACGCACAACTCCCGTCTTCGGAGACTGCGCAGGCGGTCAGGCGCTCTCCAGGGAATCTTATGGTGCGGCAGCACTTCAATTCCTTGATATTCCACACTTTAATGTGTCCGTCTGCGGCGGTTGAGACAAGGTATCGGTCTCCACTCATGAAGCTGAGCGAGGTTATCTTAGAACGGTGACCCGGCAGATCTCCCAAGGGTCGTCCCGACACCGCTTCCCACAGGCGCGCTACTTCGTCCGGGCCGCCCGTTGCAACGATAGAACCGTCCGCGGAAAGGCACAGAGCGGTTACTGAGCCGCTATGGGCCGTCACCGTGAAACTCGGCGCCTGAGGGCGATCCGACGACCAAAGCTCAAGGGCGCCGTTTTCCCGGCCTATCAGTAACGATTCGCCGCCGTACGCGAAGTCGAGGGCGGTTACTCCAGAGGTTTGGGAGGGAGTGGCCCAAACGATTCTCCCGGAAGAGGTTTCCAGCACTAGGACCCGACCTTCCCCGCCCCAGGCTGCGAGAAACCGAGAGTCAGGCGAGAAGCGCACGCCGTAGGCCGCTATCCCGCGATAGACTCGGAGCCGTTCTCCGTGGGGAACCTCCCAGAGGTCAAGGGTTTTGAATGCCTCTCCATACGCGATTGCGGCCAGTTTACTGTCTCGCGAGAACGCGGCGGCCTGGGGGACCATACTGAATGTGCGGACGTTTTTTAGGCAACGGCCCGATTCAAGGTCCCAGGCGCGGATAAATCGATCTTCCCCCAGGGAGTGGGCGCGCTTCCCATCAGAGGAAAACGCCACCGCGAGGATGCTCTTCACATGGCCCGCAAACGAACACCTTTCCTCAATGGGCGCGTATCCCAACGTTTCGACGAAGTGACGGGGATCGCCGTCGTACTCAGTCCAGCGCTGGCGGTAATTAGGGTTTTCTTCACTCGCAACCTGCAGCAGCGGGATCGCGGAAGTTGGGTCCCCCCGTTGGAGCGCGAGGAGGCCCATGAGATACTTGTAATCCGGAGCGCTCCTGATCTCGATCCCCATGGATTGCATCCGGCTCACGATTTCTTGGTCGGAGGTCTCTCCGGCGGCCCATCTGAGCACATCGAGATTGTACATGGTCTGCAAGTGGTCGGTATCCAAGGAATGAGCGTCTTCGAGCAGCTTTCTCGCCTCATCCTCTCGCCCCAGATCGAGCAGCGAAACAGCCTGGTTATTCAACGAATCAGCCTTCAGCGCGAGCACGTTAGGCCGCGGCCTCGGTCTCGTATCAGGCCCCAATTGGCTGTAAACCGATTCGAGCGCGCCGCAAAGCTCGACAAAAGAAGAAAATCGGTTATCGGCCTTCTTTTCCAGGCACGCCATAATCAGGTCCCCCAGCGCGGGCGGGATCGTGTTGCGAACGGAGCGAGGATCGACCGGAGATGACTTCACATGGGCCCTGGCCAGCGCAGACAGTGAAAAGCCGTGTGGAAAGCGAAAGGGCATGGCGCCCACCGCCAGCTCATAGAACATGATCCCGAACGAATATATGTCGGCCCTGATGTCCGCCACGGCGCCCTTGCGGAATCGCTCGGGCGCCATGTACCAGGGCGAACCCACCAGCCCGTCGTCCTCCAGGGTGAGATTCACGTCCGTCTCATCCTGTGCGTCTCGACGTGTCACAGTGGGCTCCTCTTGGTCCGATCCGGCTCGCGCCCGCTTCACCAGACCGAAGTCGGTAATTTTGAGCATGCCGTCCCCTGTGAGCAGGCAGTTGGCGGGCTTCACATCCCGGTGAATCATCCCGTGTTGTTCGGCATGGATCATTCCGTGGCAGAATTGCAGCATCAGGTCTACGATCTCTCGAAGGTCCTTCAGCTCGCCCTTTTCCATTCGCTCGGCGAGGCTCCCGCCGTTCACATATTCGATGAAGAGTCGAGGCAGCCCATTGATAACCCGGGCGTAGTAGCATGTGGCGATGTTGGGATGCACCCCCAGATGCACCCAGAACTCCGCTTCCCTGAGGAACCTGCGGATGGTCTTTTCGCTGGTCATTAGCTGGGGAAGGGGCGTCTTGATAGCCAGCATCATCTTCCAGAGCCGGTGAAACACAAAATACACTCGCCCCATGCCACCCCCTTTGGACCCGAGAACCTCATAAAGGCCCTCGATCACGTCCCCGCGTCGCCATCGGGAACGGGTGGTGTCCATGGTCGAGTCAGAAGTCGGCTCATCCTGGTCCGTCCCTTGGGGAGGCGCCAATTGGGGCGCCTGGTCAAGAGGGGTCACCTTGACGCCAAATCCGGCCTTATCCAAGGAGCGGACGAGACGCCGCAAGTCCCTATTCATAATCACCTTTTTCAAAACGACCGAGCCTTTGGAAAGGCTGGACCGGAGCTCATCAGGCGAACGCTTCACGATGTTGGCAAGGACCGTTAGGATGGGGTCGGCCCCGTCGGATTCCGCCGTAAACCATATCTTGAGGGAAACGAAGTCCAAAGGAATCTCCAACGAAAGGCGGGCTATATTTTTTTGACCAAGAGCAGCCTGAAACGTTAGATGCCCTGATTTTTCGCGCTTGCAGCGACGCGGTTAATGCTTTCGGCCAGCCCGTTTACGTCAACAGGCTTCTCTATGACTCCATCCACGGCCGATGCCACCAGGTTCTCTTGGGGGATGCCTTGTCCGCTCCACCCCGTGAGGAGCACAAATGGAGTCCTGAGGATGCCCTTGTCCCGACAGTTCCGCTTTTTTATCTTGCCGACCTCCCAGCCGTTCATATCGGGCATTATTAGGTCGCACAACGTCAGGTCGATGTGGTGCTCCGCGAAGATCCGGAGACCCTCGGCTCCCGAACCGGCAGTGAAGACCCGATGACCTATCATGGTGAGGAAACCCTGCAGCACTTCAAGGACCTCGGGAGTGTCATCAATGATCAGGATGCTGAGGGGGACAATTTGACGGGCTTCGGACGCAGGGGCGGATTCCGCGGATGGCCCCTGGGCATGGGGGAGTTTGACCGTGAATGTGGAGCCCTGCCCTTCCACACTCTCCACGGAGATTTCCCCACCATGCCGACTTATGATCCCGTGGCTGACCGCGAGGCCCATGCCGGCGCCGATGTCGAACCCTTTTGTGCTCCAGAAAGGCTCGAAGACTTTCGAAAGATCGGCCTTGGAGATTCCCACCCCTCTGTCATGCACTTTCAGGATCACTCGATCTCTCTCGACGAAAGTGTTGATCTGTATATGGCCTCCTTGCGGCAATGCCTCCGCCGCGTTCTTGACAAGATTGAGCGCCACTTAAAAGAGCTCACCCTCTCTGCCTTGGACCAGGCAACCTTCAGAAAGCTCATGAGTAAGGTTCACCTTGATTCCCTTGCGCTCCGGGTCGGTTTTCCACCACGGTTCACTCATTTCCACCGCCTGAGCCGCAATGTCGGAGAGGTCACAAATGCTCACGTCATGCTCGGTCTCTTCCTCCCTGACCCGGGCGAACTTCTGGAGCCGTCTGGCCGTCTCCGCGCCGTGTCTCACGCTCCGGAGAGTTCGTTCGAGTGTCGCGGTGAGAGGCGCCGGATTGCCTCGACCGAGATCGAGCAAGGCAAGCTCGATCCCGCCCATTACTATCTGAAGCAAGTTATTGAAGTTGTGAGCCACTCCACCGGCAAGGTCGGCGACCTCCTTGAGGCGCGCGATCTCCGCGCGCAGCTCCGGAAGCGCTTCACAATCCTGTTGGAGAGACCGGTTCTCGTCTTTCATGGCGCCCTCAGGGGGAGCGAGAGTTGTCCTCGAAGGGGAAGTTATCCACCTGCGCGTGCTCTCGCCGGACGCCCCGTTCTTACTATTGAGAGCCACCGCGCAAATAGCGAGAGCCACAATACAATTTCTCTGCTTCTGGCGCAACAAATTGCGTCAGACCGCCCTCGTGGGAAGACTCCTTTTCGGAACGGCCGGTTATTCGTACAGCAAGAAAACCCCTGCGACCATCAGAGCGGCGCCCACCAGCCGATAGCGAATGTTCTCTTCTCCGAAAAAGATCCATCCCAGCAGAACGCTAAAAACCATGCTCAAGCGCTTGACGGAAATCATGTAAGCCACCGGCGCAAGACTGAGAGACACAAAGTGAGTGATCTCCATTGCCGTCATGAAAAGACCGCCGACCAAAAAAAGCCACAGGTTAGTCCCTGAAATGCGCGCCCGCGCGATGCCTCTACGCAGACGGATGAGGCTCACTACGGCAAAAACTCCTGTGATGAGAAACAACAATAGGATTGCAAAAGGGAGCGCTCCGTAAAGGAGGACACCCTTTTTCCCGAGTGAAGAGGTAATTGACCAAAGAAAAGCGACAACCAGCATCTTACGAGATCCGAGATTAGAAAAAATCGCTCTAATAGGAGCCGAAAAATTAAGATTGATGAGATCCCCGTTAAGGAGATATGCGCCCGCGGTAACCATTAGAATACCCACCCCGCCGACGAGGCTGATCCCCTCGCCCACAATGAGCGCCGCGGTCAGGATCGTGAAGACCGGTGTGAAGGCAAGGAGAGGAATGGTCAGCGAAAGAGGCGCCATTCGGATGGCTTGAAGAAAGAGGTAGTACGCATAGACTTCGAGAGGCAACCCCACTGAGAGCACAATCAAAAGATCCACTGAGAAAGGTTGTCTCTCCACGACAAAGAAGACCGGTATCAATAAGAGTAAAGATAGGCCCAGCAGCAGTGTCCCGGTAACCCACTCGTCGTTGTCTCTCACGAGGCGTTTGGAGAGGGCGTCGCAGCCCGCAGTAAAAACAGAGCAGCTCAGCGCTATGGGAAACCAGTGCATATTGTTTCCGCACACTTAGGGCATTTGCCAAAAGTGATGGCCTATTGATTGTCCGTCACCCCGGCGAAAGCCGGGGTCCAGAACCTATTGAAAAAACTGAATTCCTGCTTCCGCACATTGGCGTTAATTTAACGAAGTCTGGGTTAATGATTTCGGCCAGTTATCACCCTCCCCCTTCCCCACCCCATCGAGGGAGGGGGTTATGGAAACCCTCTCCGCTGGCGGGAGAGGGAAGAGTGAGGAGGAATGACCAGCGCCAGGGGCCAATCCTATTTTAACGCCTATGCCCCCTTCCCCCTCCCATCGAGGGAGGGGGTTCTGGAAACCCTCTCCCCTGGCGGGAGAGGGCAGGGTGAGGGGGTGGTCGGGAACCAAAAACCCGACCCAAAGTTAACGCCTATGCGCTTCCGCAGGAATGACGGTATCACGCTGCCTCGAATCGGACAAAATTATTGGCAACGGGTATATGGGGCCAATTGCTCCGATTCTGTTATTGCGAGGAGTAAGACGATCCCGCGACTCGCGCGACCACCTGGCATTTGACGGCACGGGCATCCCGCGCGTCATGCTCAGATAGGCGAGACGCTTGTCTCACCAAAAAACGGATTGCTTCGCCCCGTGTCCCGCGGAATTCGCAATGACAGGTTTGGAAGAAGTCGCTTACCCCGTGTCGCGAAATGCGCATCGAGTACCTGAGCGCTTCGTCATCTCACGGACGCCGTCAATTGATCCACACGGCCTCTTGTGCGCTCCACATGAGATCCTTCCCAATAGATTTTCCCGCAACCCGGGCACTGACGGAATGTCTCCGTGATTTGAAAAACCCCATGCGGAACCTTGCCAGAGGCTTTTTCTTTCCGGATCTCCTGAACAGGGAGGTTGCAGTGGAGGCATCTGCGAAAGAGCAGGCCCGGGTCGGGGCGAATGTCCGTCTGCTCCCACAGTTCGTCGAATTGTACGGCAAGTTTCGCGCTCGTTATGACGACATCGATGGCGAATGGGGCCTGTTTCCTGGCGGAAACAAAGATCCGGCCCTTTGAAGGCGCGACGCATGGGTACGCCGCGTCGAAGCCAAGAATTCGGAGCCATTTGGCGAGCTTCCCGAGCATCGCGTCAACATCGAAGCCCGGTTGCATTTCGCTTTCACCAGCCGCGGGACGGTCCATGCGCGCCTCTTACCTGTCGAAAAGGCCTGCTGCGATTGTTGAGCTTATCACAGAATCTCGCGCAGACTGAGGAACTCCGATAGGGGCCGGTGTCCCCCGGATCACGTCCGGGGCAAGGTCTGCCGGCCCGGGAAGCAGGGCGAGTTTGCGGGGTGTAGAGCCCTCTGTCCGTCATTCCCGCGGAAGCGGGAATGACGGGATTGAGTCGGCGCCTATCGATGCCCGGTTCAGGCATGGAACCGTACGGCGCGTGCATGAAACCCGCGGCAGTACTTGAATAATCGCTTCCCGGCCCTTAGAATGGGTTACCCGACCCGAAACGGATGAGATCAAGGAGGGGTGGAAACCATGAGAATAAGAATTACCATCGGCAAGCTCTCCGTGGACGCAGAGTTGAACGACACCCCCACAGCTCGGAAGATCGCCGCCGCTTTGCCGATAAAATCAAGCTTCAGCACATGGGGCGATGAGATCTACTTTCCTATACCGGTTAGCTCCCCGCTGGACGAGAGCGCCAAAGAGGTTGTGGAACTGGGAGATCTTGGATACTGGCCCGTTGGAAAGGCCTTCTGCATCTTCTTCGGTCCGACCCCCATGAGCAGCCCCGGTGAAATTGTCCCCGCGTCCGCGGTGAACATCGTGGGCAAAACGCTGGGGGACCCCACCCGCTTCAAAGAGGTCATGCAGGAGCGAGAGGTCCTCATAGAAGCGGGCTAGCCCCGTAGGATGCGATTCGCTTCACGCGCCGTATAGCGTCTAAACCGTCTTGGCAAAGGCCGGCGGGGTTCGTTTGGGGGGACAGGCGTCCCGCCTGTCTATTAGGCCCCAGGAGCCTCTCGCCAAGGCATGACAGGCAGGATGCCTGTCCCGCCAAAGCCATTACGCGCCGAATTTGATCTGTTTTCCTGCGTGGGCTGTGACGAGAATCATGAGGTCCGCCGCGTCGAACTGACCGAGCGCGCCCTTCAAGCACTCGGTTTCCCCGAATTCGCTCACATCCCAATTCCTTCTGGTGGTTCCCGGCGCCCACAGGAGCACCGGCGTCGGGTGCCACGTGTGGGACTTCATCACGGAAGGAGTCGAGTGATCGCCGGTGATCGCTAGTACTTTGGGGCCCAGGTCCAGGATGCGGGGCACGATTCGGTCAACTTTTTCTATTTCTTTCACCTTCGCGTCAAAGTCCCCGTCTTCTCCTCTGCTGTCCGTATATTTGTGGTGCACAAAGAAGAAATCGTGCTCGTTCCAGTTGTCTCTAAGAGCGAGGAGTTGGTCCTCCAGGTTGGTAAGCCCGTGGATCAGCTTCATTCCCACCAGGCTGGCCAAGCCCTTGTACATGGGATAAACCGCCAGAGCCACAGCTTTCAGCTTGAATACGTCCTCGAATCGAGGGAGTCCCGGTTCGCGGGACCATCCCCGCAGGAGAACCATATTGGCAGGCTTCTGGCCTTTGATCCGCTCTCGCGCCTTGCCGATCCACTGATTGGCCAGCTCGGCCGTATTGAGCGCCTCTTGTGAACCATCCTGCGCTTCCACCGTCAGGGGGATGGCGCCGACTTGTTGCGGGTCGGTCTCATTGAGGCGGGGGGAAAGCCCGTCACCCCTGAGAATCAGCGCAAATCGATAATCCCTCACAGGTTTGACGATCACCTCGATTCCGGGAAGCGAGATATCTTCAATCATTGCCACCAGCCGCGCACACTCTTCCGTGGGTATGCGGCCCGCACGGCGATCCGTGATTCGGCCCTGTTCATCCACCGTGCAGAAGTTGCCTCGCGCCGCGACGTCACGTTCGGTGATCTCGACGCCGATACCCACGGACTCAAGAACCCCTCTGCCGATCACGTACCGTCGGGGATCGTAGCCGAAAAGCCCCAGATGGCCCGGACCGCTCCCGGGAGATATTCCCTGTCCGACCAGGCGCATCAGACCGAGCGACCCTTCTCTCGCCAGTTTGTCCATGTTTGGGGTGGACGCGGCTTCCAGTTCCGTCGGCCCCCCCACCCCTCTGGGAAGGCCCCCAAGACCGTCAAGCACCAACAGCACAATCTTGCTGCCGGTACGCTGCGTAAGGGCTCCGATAAACTCCAGATCGGCCATATCGTCCCTCCAGCCAGGCTTCTTGTGCGCGTGGTGAATTCTCGAAAATCCCCCTGTATCCCCCTTTAGAAAAGGGGGAAAAGCGTCAGATGCCTCCCCGCCGTAAAAAGGCAAAAACGTCACATATCCCCTTTGGTAAACCGGGCAGGGTGGATTAAACCTCGGATGACAGAAGACCCCTTGAAGTCTTCTCCTGCCGGTGATTCGGGCGCGGCTTCCTATTGCGTAAGCTTCTCCCATTTCCGGAGGATACCGGGCATCTTCCGCGCCCCTGCTTCCTGCAATGCTCGCCGGAAGCGAGGCAGATAAACCAGATCGAACACGTGACCCTTATCGGGAAAGAGCCCCAGCGCGAAACTTCTGGCGCCCACGATCAATCTGTCCGCTTCCTCGGCGCTGAGCGGCCGGGTCATGAGGAGCTGTGCCACAAGATCCGTGCAGACGCGCAGCAGACGTATCTTTCGAGTCTCTTCCTCCCAAAGCTGTTTCGTCTCGATCATCTTACATGCTCCGCGGCTCTCCTCACACTCACTTTACTCATGGAGCGGATGAAAACAAGTCTCGGTCGAGCATGACGGACAGCGAGTTCGCCGAGACGAGACAAGGGCGGTCCGCGTCCGCTCACTGTCCCGAGCCGAAAGATAAGCCCTGCCGGTTGCCCGTGCGTTCTATCGCTTCGAAAATCCCCTTGTATCCCATAGGCGTTAAATTAAAGGTTGGGTGCGTATGATTTCAACTAGTTATAACCCTCCCCCTTCCCCCTCCCTTGACGGGAGAGGGAAGCGGGATGGTGATAACCAATTGTAATTAAAGGGGCTGATTTCTTATTTGAACGCCTATGCCCCTGGCGGGAGAGGGCAGGGTGAGCAACTGTGTTGCCTGTCA
>Ga0194113_10000158_pt1 | contig 78456 bp, 65 predicted proteins | sample TA2MahC200mmetaG_FD_146193 | JGI IMG/M metagenome (GOLD analysis project Ga0194113, IMG submission 146193) | Freshwater microbial communities from Lake Tanganyika, Tanzania - TA2015017 Mahale Deep Cast 200m | ecosystem: Environmental > Aquatic > Freshwater > Lake | place: Tanzania: Lake...
TGGGAAGTTGGCCCCGGTTGTTACGTCGCCAAGAATGGCAGGGCGCAATCCAATATGAAATCATCCCCAGCAAAGAACGAAAAATCTAATCGGTATTGTGGCTAGGCCGATTCGAGGATCACGTTTGCGTATTGGATGGTATCGCCGGTGCGGATGAGGCCGATGGCGCGCGGGACGCGCTTTTTGAACTCGATGTGCGGCTCATAAGCGAGTGAGGTGCCCGCGAGCGCCTTGGCAAACGCGGCACGGGTTTTGGCGTTGTTCTGCGCAAGGAACTCCTGCGCCATCCACGCGTTGCCGGTGACGAAGTTCAAGCGGATCGCGTTGATGACGTCGAGCACGCTCGGGATGCCGTCCACGAGCGAGATGTCCACGGTCTCAATCACCGGCCAGAAGGGGAAACCGCGGTCGGCGATGACGAGCGTGTTGGTGTGGCGGATGCGGCTCAGCAGCGAGTTGATTTGCGGGTTGAGAATGCCGGTTTTGAGCATGATGGTTTTTCTGGTTTGTTGAGGTAACGCAGCGCTTGTGCGATCAGCGTGCTCCATGAGAGCACTTTGAATTGGTGGCGGTCGAAGGCAAGTTCGAGTTGGCGATGGGTCAGGAACAACAATTCCTGTTCCTCCAGATCATCGGCGTGCGGTGCGCATTTGCGGCGGGCGTCAAGCGCCAGATAGAGATGTCCGTGGCCGCCTCCGCGATTGGCGTGGAGGACGTAGCTGCCGAGGAGGACCCATTTCGCGGCAGTGTAGCCGGTTTCTTCCAGCGTTTCGCGTTTGGCGGCGGCCAGCGGTTGTTCACCGTCGTCCATGTGGCCGCCGACGGGCGCGAGCGAGAGGCCTTTGACGGCGTACTTGGTCTGGCGAAAAATGAGAAACCGCCCGTCGGTGGTGCGCGGCAACACGAGAACAAAATCCGGCGAGATCAACCAGGGCCAGTTGTGAAGCCGCCGTCCGTCGGGCAATTCAATTTCGTGCGCCTCGACCGTGAGGAACTTGCCAAACCGCTGGACGACCTTCCGCGAAACTGTTTTCCAAGGCTTCACGGTCAGAGCATTTCCTTGCCAAATCGTTCACCGACCTGCCTGTGAAGTTCCTTAATGGCCTCGGCTTGGTCGGCGCGGCAGACAAGCGTGGCGTCGGGCGTGTGGATGACAATCAGATCGTCGCAGCCGATGGTGGCGATGAGGTGTTTCGGATCGCTGGACGCAACGAGGGTGCGGTGCGTGTCGAGCAGCAGGACCCGTTCGCCGGCGATGAAGTTGCCACTGGCATCCTTCGGGCAGGTCTTGGCAAAGAACGGCCATGAGCCGACATCGAGCCATTGCAACGGCATCGGCACGGCGGCGACGCGCACCCGTGGGTCGCGCGACGCCGGTTCCATCACGGCGAAATCCACGCTGATCTTCTTCAGTTTCGGGAAGGCGTCTGCCAGCACCGCATCGCGTTGCGGCGTGTCCCACGCATCAGCGATGCGCATCAAACCAGCATGGTTGTCGGGATGATAACGACGGATGCAGTCGAGAAGCGTTGCCGCGCGCCAGACGAACATGCCGCTGTTCCAAAGATAATTCGTCGGGCCGGCCTCGAAATACTGCTGCGCCGTGGCGGGATCGGGTTTCTCCTTGAACTGCTCGACGACGCGCGCTGACTCGTCAATCGGTTTACCGAGTTGGAGGTAGCCGTAGCCGGTTGCCGCTGCCGTCGGCGTGATGCCAAAGGTGACGAGCGTGTTCGGTGATTGCTCGGCGAGACGATAGCCGTGGTCCACGATCTTCTGGAATTCTTCGACCGGCTCGATGATATGGTCGGCGGTGAACACGGCGATGACGGCGTCGGGATCGCGCTTGGCGATGACCGCGGCGCTGAACCCGACGGCGTTGAGCGTGTCCCGGCCTGCCGGTTCGCCGAGGAAAGGGAGGTGCTTGGGAATCAGCGCGGCGTGGGAGTGACCGGCGCAAACGTAACAGCGTTCCGCCGGCACGAACCCTTCCAGCCGATGAACCGCAATGTCGAGCAGGCTCCTGCCCTTGATAAAGGGAATCAGTTGTTTCGGAAGGTTGGCCCGGCTCATCGGCCAGAGCCGCGTGCCGGAACCGCCTGCCATGATGACGGCGTGTCGCATGTCTCCTGCTTTGTAGCCAAACCGGTCGTAGTTGGCAACCCTGCGCTTGACCAATTGTGTTTTGCCGGTAAGATTGCTACGCCCAAACGGAGACAAACATATGCCAGAGAACATCGGTCGCCGGAAATTCCTGAAAACGTCGCTGACAATCGGCGGCGCCGCCTTGGCGGGACAGAGCTTCGAGGAAAGGGTGCTCGGTGCCGAGAGCAAGTCTGGCGCCCCAGCGGGTGCGACGGTTGATCCGCTTACGCTTCCCAAGGGAAAAATCAAGAACCTTGAAATCAGCCGCGTCATCTGCGGCGGCAACCTCATCGGCGGCTGGGCGCACGCCCGCGATTTGATCTACGTCTCGCCGCTGGTCAAGGCGTATCACACTGACGAAAAAGTCTTTGAGACGTTCCGCCTCGCCGAGCAGCGCGGCGTCAACACCGTGCTCACGAATCCGGCCTCCGACCGCGTGATCAACGAGTACTGGAAACGCGGTGGCAAAATCCAGTGGATTTCGGACTGCGCCACCGGCAACATCCAGGACGGCATCAAGCGCTCGGTGGACAGCGGCGCGCACGCGGTTTATTTGCAGGGCGGCCGTTGCGACAAGCTGGTCAAAGACGGCAATCTCGGCGAGATCGAGAAGACGCTCAGCTTCATGCAAAACCAGAAGGTGCCGTGCGGCCTCGGAGCGCATTGCCTGGAAACGGTGCGCGAATGCGTCCTCGCTAAGTTTGAGCCGGATTTCTGGGTCAAGACGCTTCATCGCGACGATTACTGGTCGGCCACGCCGGTGGAGAACCGCCGGATTTTCGACGAACTTCGCCGCGAAAAAGAACATGGTCAGACGCACGACAACATGTGGTGCATTGACCCGAAAGAGACCATTGAGTTCATGGCGAGGTTGAAGAAGCCGTGGATCGCGTTCAAGGTTCTCGCGGCCGGGGCGATTCACCCGCGGCGCGCCTTCCAGTGGTGCTTCGAGAATGGCGCGGATATCCTGTGCGTCGGAATGTTCGACTTCCAGGTCGTTGAGGATACCGCCATCGCCGAGGCTGCGTTGAAGGCTGTGGCGAAACAAGGGCGTCCGCGTCCGTGGATGGCGTGATGAACGATCATCTTCGACGCCGTGATTTCCTGAAACTTGTTGGCGCCGGCGCGGTGGCGGCCGCCGTCGCGCCGCAGACCGCATCTGCAGCGCCCCCGAAAACCGCGGGCACGATACCCACCGGCAAGATCGGCAATCTGGAGTTGAGCCGGTTGATGCTTGGCACCAATCACATCACGTTTTACATGCACAGCCGTGATTTGCGTTACGTCCGTGAATTGTCACAGCACTACAACACCGACGAAAAGATCATCGAAACATTTGCGTCCGCCGAGGCCCACGGCATCAATACATTCATCACGCACTCGGAAGCAAAGATCGAAAAGTTGTTCAAGGAATACCGGAACCGCCACGCCAGCAAGATGAAATGGATTCTCGCGCCATGGCTCAGCGACGATGGACGGGCGACTGATTCCGCCGGTTACGGGCGGCTGGTGCCGAAGTTGGTGGAGAACGGCGCAGATGCGCTTTACGTACCGGGTATGTTGGCGGAACCGTTACTCAAGGAAGGCAAAGGCGCCGTCGTGGCCGATCTGTTGGAAGTCATCAAGGCTGCCGGGGTGCCCACGGGAATATCCGCTCACTCGCTCGATGTCGTGCGGTTTTGCGAGAAGGAGAAACTGCCGGTGGACTTCTACGTGAAAACGTTCCACCACCTCAAGTATCCCACTGCGCCGAAACCGGAAACCATCGCGACCGATTACGCCGAGGTGCCCGGCTTCTGGTGCCGGAACCCGGATGAGACTGCGGACTTCATGAAGAGCGTCACCAAGCCGTGGATCGCGTTCAAGGTGATGGCCGCCGGGGCGATTCCGCCGCGCGATGCGTTCCGCTACGCTTTTGCCCATGGCGCGGATTTCATTCTCGCCGGGGTGTTCGACTTCCAGATTGCCGAGGACGCGCAGATCACGCGCGATACGCTCGCGTCCATCAAATCCCGACCGCGTCCGTGGCGGGGATGATGATGCTGTGTCTCATCTTGGCCGCGATGGCGCCGCTCAGCGAGTTGAAGGCAACGGCTCGCAATGGTCAGGTCTTCCTGACGTGGAAGGAAGCCGAGACGCCGCCGGGCATGACGTTCAACATCTATCTCGCCGAGAAGCCCATCACCGATGTCGCGAAGGCAACGCGCATCGGTCATCACATCGAGCGGCACAGCGCGCGCGATTGGTGGGAGGACCCCGCATCGTTCAAGAAAGGCGCCCCGTCCGGCAAGCCCGTCGGCTTCCGCATCCAAAACGGCGGCGAACGGCTTGATCCAGCGGACGGTTTGTTCGTCCACACGGTGAAGAGCGACGGTAAACTATTCTTTGCCGTGACGACCAACGAGGACGCGCAGCCCATCGCTGCCACAAGCGTCGTCGCGACGCGCGGCAAAATCGAACCGATCTGGCAGTGCGACGGCCAGCCGCCACCGCCCGGTGTGGGAAAAGGGAAACCATTGTGGTTGAGCCTCCACGCCAAGGGCGGCGTGGTCGCCAATAGCGAGTATCTGCTCTTCGGCGACGCGACAATGGGCTGGCGCGAAGGATTGCCGTTCAAGTTCAGCGTCAGCCTCCAGAACAACGAAGTCGTTGTCCGTCCGACCGACCGCGTCTGGATCAACCGCCCGCACAACGAAGCCAGTGACGCCGGCACACCGGCGATCTGGACGTTCTGGTTCGGCTACAACTCAAACATCTTCGACCAGAAACTCATGGCCAGTGGCACGCCCGTAAACTACACCGAGCGACGCAACCTGTGGATTCTCGATTGGGTTCGCCGTCACTATCAGCCCGATACGAGTCGCTGGTTTTGTTCCGGCAGTTCGATGGGCGGTTGCGGCACGGTCTCGTTCGGCTGGCAACATCCGGAACTGTTCGCTGCGTGCCACGCGCACGTGCCGATTGTCAGTTACACCTACCTCGGCAAGGGGAGCGCGACGCGATTGGAGCCGTCCTGCTGGACCGGCACGATCACGCCCGGACTGAAGATGAGCGACGGCGTGCCGCTTCTCGACCGGATGAATGCCACAAAGTTCGTCGCGGAAACGAAAGAAGACTTGCCGTACCTGTTTCTGATTCATGGCCGGCAGGACAGCTCGATTCCGTGGGAGAACAACCCGCCGTTTTACCGCGCACTGAGCGCCGCGCGCCAGGGGTACGCAGTCTATTGGGACAATGGAATTCATTCCACCAGCGGCAAGGACGCGCCCGCCGACGTGAAGGCGTGGTCGAAACGTTTCCACCAGTTCCGTCTCGATGAAAGTTATCCGGCGTTTACCAACACTTCCTCCGACCGCAACCCCGGCAACGGCGCGCCTGATGACGGCGACATCATCGGCTGGATCAATCGCGGCATGGATTGGAAAGACATCGAAGACACGCCCGACCGGTACGCCCTCACCGTCCTTGCTGATTATCCCGGCCTCGACTATCCCGTGCGCACCGATGTCACGCTTCGCCGGCTCCAACAATTCAAGCCGCGTCCCGGCGAAACACTCCAACTGCGTGTCGGCGAGGCCAAGCCCGTTGCTGTCACGGCGGACGCGAACGGACGAGTCACCTTGCCCGGCGTGACGATTCCCGACCAGCGCGGCGCGCGACTGACCATTTGCAAAAGCAGGAGGCAACCATGAAACTTTGCGCACCATTCGTTGTCCTTTTGGCGTTGACGGCGCTCGCCGCGACCTCCGGGCCGCCGCGCGCGGCGATTGACGCCGCGAAATGGCCGAGTCTGCAGGCGGCGCTCGATGCGCTGCCTGCCGCCGGTGGGAAGGTCGTGCTGCCGCCCGGCGATTTTGAACTTATCGAGCCGTTGCGCCTGAGCCGCGAGAACACCTTCGTCGAAGGCGCCGGTCCGGCCACGCATCTCATCAACAAGAACACCAACGGCCTGCCGGCCTTCGTCATCGCGCCCGCTGATGCGGCGACAAACAAAAAAGCGCGGCTCTGGCGCGTTCAACTCGGGAATTTCCGCGTCACCGGCAACCCGCAAAGCGGCGACGGCATCCGCGCCGAGCTTGTGCAGGAAATCTTCATCCACGGCCTCAGCGTGGAGCGCCACGGCGGTCACGGCATCAACTTGGTCAACTGCTACGAGAACCCGCGCATCGCTCACTGCAACATCACCTACAACGGACAAGCGGGACTGAACCTCACCAACTGCCACGACATTGTGGTCAACGCGAACCAGTTCGAGGAAAACCTCGACGCGGTGCGTTGCGCGGACTCGTTCAACCTGACGATGAACGGCAACAACGTGGACGACCATCTGCGCCACGGCGTCATCATCGAAAACACGTATGGCTCCGTCCTGAGCGGCAACATGATCGAGGAATGCAACGGCATCGCCATCATCCTCGACCGCGACTGCTACGGCATCACGCTGAGCGCCAACGTCATCGCCCATCATCTCGGCGGCGGCATTGACCTGCGCGACGCCTGGGGTTGCGCCATCTCCGCCAACACGTTCACGCTGGTCCACAGCAACTCCATCACGGTCGGCCCGGCGAGCGGTCGCCTCACCATCACCGGTAATCATTTTTGCAACAGCTACATCGGCGGCAAGGACCGGCGCCCCGCCGAGAGCAAACATCCGATGGGGCGCGACGCCGGCAGCGGCATTCTGCTCGACGGCACGAGCGACATCATCATCACCGGCAACAGCTTCAGCGGCTTGGAAGGCGAACCGGTGCGGCGTACCAACAAGTGCCAGCGCATCGTGGTCAACAACAACGCCGTCGTGGATGTGAACCGCAACGCCGCGCGGGAGAAGCCGTCTGCCGCCGTGAAACCGAATATCATCATCATCCTGACCGACGATCAGGGCTACGGCGATCTGGGGTGTCACGGCAATCCGGTGTTGAAGACGCCGCAGCTCGACAAGCTGCACGCGGAAAGCATCCGGTTCACCGACTTCCACGTCGCGCCGATGTGCACGCCGACGCGCGGCCAGCTTCTGACCGGTCGCGACGCGCTGGTCAACGGCGCCAGTTCCGTCTGTTCGGGGCGGACGTTTGTGCGGCGCGACGTGCCGACGATGGCGGAACTGTTCGCCGGCGCGGGGTATCAGACCGGGCTGTTCGGCAAATGGCATCTCGGCGACAATTACCCGCACCGGCCCAACGACCGCGGGTTTCACGAATCGGTCTATCATCTCAGTTGGGGGATCACCTCCACGCCGGATCATTGGAACAACGATTACTTCGATGATTTCTTCCGTCACAACGGCGAAGTCAAACAGTTCAAGGGCTACTGCACCGATGTGTTCTTCAACGAGGCGCAGCGATGGATGAAATCCTGCGCGTCGGCCGGCAAACCGTTTTTCTGTTACCTCACGCCGAACGCCCCGCACGGCCCGTTCTGGGTCGCCGACCGCTACAAGAAGCCGTACAAACATCTTCCGCCCGACGTGGCGGGTTTCTTCGGCATGATGGCCAATCTCGACGAGAACGTCGGACGGCTGGAGGCGATGTTGCGCCAGTCGGGGCTGCGCGAGAACACGATCCTGATTTTCATGGGCGACAACGGCGGCACCGGCGGCATCTCCGTCTTCAACGCCGGGTTGCGCGGCGCGAAAGCCAGCCTTTACGACGGCGGCCATCGCGCCCCCTGGTTCCTCCGCTGGCCGGCCGGCAAATTGCGTCCCGCCGGCGACGTACCGGAATTGACGCAGGCGCAGGATGTGTTGCCGACGCTGCTGGAGCTGTGCGGCGTGAAGCCGCGGCATCGGGTCAGGTTTGACGGTGTGAGCCTTGCGCCGTTGCTGCGGGGACAACCGCAGCCGGTGCTTGCGGAGCGGAAGTTGGTGGTGCAATACGGCGGCCTGACGGAAAGTGACCCCGTCAAGTGGGACGCCGCCGTGCTGCACCGAAACTGGCGGCTGGTTCACGGACGCGAGTTGTACGACATCCTAGCCGATCCGTCGCAGCAGACGGACGTTGCCGCGCAGCATCCCGACCTGGCAAGGGCGCTGCGTGCGCACTACGAGAAATGGTGGGCGGCCGCGGCGCCGGGGTTGCGGCAATACGAGACGATGGACATCGGCTCCCAGCAGGAGAATCTCGCCGTGCTGACCTCGATAGACTGGCTCGCGCCGAAACTGACGCCCGCCTCGCAACCGTTTGACATCCGGCTGCTCGGCCAGACGCTGGTCAAGGAAGGTTCATTGCCCGGCGGGCGTCCGCAGCCGGTGATGAATGGTTTTTGGAACGTTCGCGTCGTTCGCGACGGCATGTATCGGATCAGCCTGCGTCGCTGGCCGCGCGAAGCCGATGCGCCGCTGGCGGGAAGCGTGTCCGCGTACAAGGGCGTGGACGGTTCGTTTCCGGAAGGCAAGGCGTTGCCCATTGCGTCGGCGCGTTTGTGCGTGGGCCGGTTTGACGGCCGCGTGCCGGTGCGTTCCGCCGATACGGAGGCCGTGTTTGAAACCCGCCTGCGAGCCGGAAAAACCCGGTTGCAGACGTGGTTTTATGACGCCCAAGGGCGCGAGTTGTGCGGCGCGTTTTATGTGACAGTTGAGCGACGATGAAAAGAGCCTGTTTCCTTTTCTGTTTATTCATTGCGGCTGCGGTCGCGTTCGGGGCCGCCCCGCGCGAGAAACCGATCGGCGTGTTCGACTCCGGCACCGGCGGACTCACGGTCCTGGAGGCGATCCTCGCGCTCGATAGTTTCAACAACCAAACCGGCGCGACGGGAACCGATGGCGTTCCCGATTTCGTTGCGGAATCATTTCACTATCTTGCCGACCACGCGAACATGCCCTACGGGCACTACGCATCCGTCAACAAGGTGGATCTGTTGCGGGAACACATCGTCAGGAGCGCGAGTTTCCTCCTGAGCAACTCGAACAAGCCGTCCGTCAAGATGATCGTCATCGCCTGCAACACAGCCACTGCGTACGGGTTGGACGATGTCAAGAACAGCGGTGTTCCCGTGGTGGGTGTCATCAACGCCGGCGTCAAAGCGGCGATGGAGCACCAGAAGAAACATCCGGGCACGATCGGCGTCTTCGCCACGGCCGGCACGGTCGCCTCCGGCGGGTATCCGAACGCCATCAGGAAGATTGCGGCGGGCGCGTCCATCGTCAGTCAGGGATGCGTTGGGCTTGCGGAGTGCATTGACCGGGACTGGAGTTACTTCAGCGACACGGCGGCGACAGTGCGAACAGAATACAAAGGGCCGTCGCTGACGAACAAGCAATTGCCGATTCATCCGTCGCTGCTGCCGGTGTACAATTTCAGCGCGGAGAAGAACAAACTGTTGCGTCGGCTCGATGCGTCGGGGAACTGCGTCGAGCTGCAACTGAATGACTCCGCCAATTATGTCCGGTATCATCTCGTCACGATGCTGGAGACGATGAGACGAGAACGCTACACGGCGCCGCTCAACACGCTGATTCTCGGCTGCACGCATTACCCGTACTTGCGGGAGACCATCGCCACGGTGCTGAAGGAACTGCACGAACACCGCTACCGCGACGTTTTGGCGGCGCATGTCGAGTTGATTGATCCCGCTGTCGAGACGGCCAAGGAAGCGTATCTGGAATTGCGCAGGCAAAACTTGCAGCGCACCGGCGGCGGTGCCGTGGCGGATGCGTTTTTCATCAGTGTGCCGAACACGTCATTGACGGGAGTTCAACTCCAACCGGATGGCTGGTTTACGTATGACTACAAGTACGGACGCCAGGCGGGAACGAACCTGCCATTTGTCCGATATCTGCCGTTCGACACGCGGAATGTTCCGGCAGAAGCCTACCGTCGGTTCCGCGATGTGTTGCCGCGTGTGCACGAAAAGTTGAAGGCCGTGGTCAGCGGATTGTCAGCGGACGACAACCTGCTGGCGATTCAGGAAGGCGAACTGCCGATTATCCTTTCCGCCCCGCATGGCGGTCGGGTTGACATTCCCGGCGTGCCTCCCCGCACCGGCACTGGTCTGCCGAAAGGTGCCGGCAAATTCGTGACCGCGCGGGACATGAATACGGAAGAGTTGACGAAGGAGATAGTGTCGGCGTTGGAAGCGCGGACGGGCAAGAAACCCTACTACGTGGTCGCCAGGTTTCACCGCAAGTTCGTTGACGCCAACCGACGCTCAGAAGGCGCCTACGAGGACCCGAAAGCCGGTCGGGTGTACGACGCCTATCATCAGGCGCTGGCCCGGTTTTGCGAAGCTGTTTACACAAAGCACGGTTGCGGGCTGGTGCTGGACATTCACGGACAATCGTCGGCGCCGGACACTATCTTTCGCGGCACGCAAAACGGCAAGACCGTACGCTTGCTGGTCGAGCGGTTGGGAGAGAAGGCGCACATTGGCCCCAAAAGTTTTTGCGGACTGCTGGCCGCGCAGGGATTGACGGTTGTTCCTGCCGATGCCAGCGGCGAGACATCCGCCTACACCGGCGGCTACATTGTGCAAGCCTCCGGTGAACGCGCGGGGATTGGCGCTATCCAACTGGAGTTTGGATCGAACTTGCGCAAGAAGGAAAACCTCAAAGACACGGCAGCAAAGGTCGCGGATGCCATCGTGGCGTTCAGCAAGTTGTATCTCGCCGCACCATCGCCGACACGCTGAGATGGGCAAGCCCATGGCGAGAAAGCTTGTATTCAGTCGCCTCGTTCTTTACTTTCTTCTCCCATGAAAACCACCTCCTCAATTCTTGCATTGCTGACGATGTTCACCTTTGGCTTGAATGCCCAACAAACACCCACGGGCAAGGCAAAGGATTTCAAGGTCAAGACCTGCCTTCATTCCGTCAGTTACATGGGAGTCTGGCGCGGTCAACCCATCCTGACCGTTGACCAGTTCCTCGTGAAAGCCAAGGAACTTGGCTACGACGGCGTGATGATCGCTGCGAAACGTCCGCACCTTGCCCTGCTCGAATACGATGATGCGGCCCGTCGGAAACTGCGCGCGCGCATCAAGGAACTCGGCTTGGAACTCGTGTGCCTGGCCGGGTACACGGATTTCACCGCTGGCATGGACAAGGCCGGGATCCCGAATGCCGAGATTCAAGCCGCTTACGTGGGTGAACTGGCGCGGCTGGCGCGCGATCTCGACACGAAGATGATTCGGATTTTTACCGGCTATGAGCGTCCCGATGTTCCGTACGACAAACAGTATGCCGCCGTGGTGGACGGATTGAGGATGTCCGGCCAGCAGGCGGCCAAGTACGGCATCACGCTGGCGGTGCAGAATCACCACGACATCGCGCTGGATCACGAGGCGATGAAATGGTTGCTCGACGAAGTGAATCTGCCCAATGTGAAGGCTGGCTTCGATTGCTGGGCGCCGGCGCTGGTCGGGTTGAACGCTGCGGAACTCAAGAAGGCGGTTCACACCCTCAAACCGCACATCGTCCACACCATTGCCGCCGACTACAAACGGTTGCCGCGATACAAATACGTGCATGAACAGACCAATTACACTCCGCTGTTGCCGCAGATGCGGGCTGTTCCAATGGGGAAGGGGTTCCTCGATTACAAGACCTTCTTCAACGCGTTGAAGGAGATCGGTTACCAAGGCTACATCGCGTACGAAATGTGCGAAGTGCTCGAAGGCGGCGGCTCGATGGAGAATCTCGACCGATGCGCGAAGGCGTTCCTCGATTACGTGCAGCAGTTTCGCTGACACGGCATGATAACGTCCGTGACGGACGCTGCTACACCAGCAGAAAGTGTCGTGGCCGCCGTCTCGGCGGCTCTTCACCGGCTGACTTGAATCACGAACCAAGTGGTCGGTCGTTGTGCAAGGTCGAGTACCCAGTTGCCGTCAACCTGCTGTAGTGCAATCAGGCGACCGAGCGGTTGACCGGCGCCATCAAGCGGCTGTGCGACGACAGCGCGCGCTGACTCCAGACCAGTGAGCACAATCGTACCGGTGACGGGCTCGATTCGTGTCGGCGCAGTGCCCCACTTGTCGAGCGAGGTGTGCTTCTCGTTCCAAACCATCCCGGTGTTGGCAACGCGCGCGCCAACCGTCAGCAGCAAACGCGAGGCGGCAGCGACCGGTTTGTTGTCGAGCGCGCCGAGCGTGACAGCAGCAAACGATGTCTGGAGTTCGGTGCGAAGATTCTTCGTCTGTCCGCTGCCGCGTCCAACAACCGCTTGCGAACGCGGCGTGTCAATCGTCACCAGACCCTTGCGCCACGTCAGTTCGCGCGTGTCGGACACGAACTCATCGCCGCTGATCGGTTCAAACTTGCCCGTCGGCGGACCATCGAAGGATGTGACACGAACGGAGTGCACTAACGGCAACGCCAGCGGAAAACCGGGCGTGAAATACGGTCGTTCACTGCTGGGCAGGCGCAGGCTCTCGATAATCTGTTCGCGGCTGTAGGTGCGCGACACCGTGCGTCGCGCCGGTTGCGCATCGCCGCGAAGAAAGAGCAATGCGCCGGTGGCGAGCTGGCTCATCTTCACCGGGTCCTTGGCGAAATCGAAGTGCGCCAGCGCCGTCTTCTCCATCGCCGTCATGTCCTGATGCGCCAGCGTGTACCAGAATATGCCGTCCCAGTCCTGCAACGCGGCATAGGCGGCCAAAATCGGCACGCCCTCGGCCGCGTACTCGTGCGGGAACGGATGGTTCACTTCGGATACCGTGAACGGTTTGCCGGCGACGGCCGTTCGTGACAACTGGACGACGCTGCTGTGCAGCGGGTTATCCACCATCGGTGTGTTCGGAATCCTGAAGCCAGTGCGCCGGCCGGTTTTCGGATCCGTGATGTAGCTCGGATGCTGCCAATAAACGTGGCTGTCCACAACATCCAGTTGCGCCAGCGACGCGACCAGCGGGTAACAGGAGTGATAGTGCCCGTGATCGCTGTTGCCGACGAGCAACGCTTTCACGCCGAGGTCGTCCCGCAGAAACTTCGCCATGTCGCGGAAGTAGTCGCGCTCAATCTCCATGTAAAAGGCGGCTTCGGCGGCAAATCGTTTCGCCTCGGCCTTCGCGATCTCGTTCTTGCGCAGCCGTTGCACCGCCCCCTGAATTCCCGTTTTACGTGAAACAATTGTTTCATCTAAAACGGGAATCTGGTGGCGTCTGAGCCAAGCATTGTACTTCTCCGTCAACGCCTCGGCGTAGCTGGGCGGGATGTCGTGCCATGTGCCGGCAGGTTTCTTCGTCTGCGTGCCTTCGAGACGCCCGTTCAACCACGCCTCGACCAGCGAGTTTTCGTTGACGAATTCGACGATGGCCACTGCGGGTTCGTCGTTGTAGGCGCGGCCGGTGTGCGGGTTGACGTGCGTGAGCAACTGACGAGCATACTCGCGCTGGAGTTCGATGAGCCGCTCGTCGAAATAGGTCGCGCCCTTGCCAATGCCGAGTTGTTCGTGCTCGCGGACGCCGTCGCCGGACTTGTAAGTGCGATAAACATTGAGATTCAGGTCGGTGTAGATGCCGCGCTTCTTCAACTCGAAGATGAACCGGTCAAGCCGCGCGAAGGCGTCGGGGTCGAGAGCGCGCGTGTCGTTGCGGTCCCCGACGATGAGCGCGCCGGGCTTGTCGAGGAAATGGAAGCGGACGCAGTTGATGCCGAGTGCCGCGAGCCGCGCTGCGATGATCGGCGCCGCATTTGTCGCCGGTAAACCAGCTTGGCCAGTGGCGTTGATGCCCCAGATACGGAAACGCGAGCCGTCGCCGCGTACCAAGTGGCCATTCTTGACCGTGATCCGATCATTGGCGGGTTTCAGCAGGAACGACACGTCGGCTGGCGACGACGCAGCCTTGTTCCACTCGACACTGAACGCGGGCCAGTTGTCGTCCGCGCGAGCGACAGCGAGCAGGAGGCTGAGAATCAGCAAGCGCTTCATTTAGTTGCGACGTTTACAACGGACGGTTCTTCGCAGATGATGCGGAAACCGACGTTGTGGACTTTCTGGTGGGGACGGTACGAGAGGCGGAAACTGGAGGTGGCGCGGGATGGACGGTCACGCCAGGAACCGCCACGAACAATCCTCTCGTCGCCCGCTGCGGACGCAGTCCATTCGGCGGCGTTGCCGTGCATGTCGCAGAGTCCCCACGGATTCGGCAAATACTTGCCGACCGGCTCGGTCACGAAACCGTCATCGTTGAAACGCGGGTCCTGCGGAATCCAGTTGTCGTATCTGTTTGGGGCTTTGTGCGCGGCGGCTTTCCAATCCTGCACATAGGGGTTGCCGGAGAAATGGGCGAGCATCGGGTCAGCAAGATTGGCGCGCTTCGAGAAGTCGGTGTCGAGGTCGCCGAACCAGAACGGCGTCGCGGTGCCGGCGCGGCAGGCCCATTCCCATTGCGAATCGGTCGGCAGCGTCACTTTCTTGCCGATCTTCTGTGAGAGCCATTGGCAATAAGCCATCGCGTCGGTCCATGAGACGCGGACGACGGGTTGTTGCGGCTGGTCGAGGTCGTAGCCGGTGACGCCGAACTGGTAGCCGTGGCGCTCCTCGGTGCCGCTGTTGTGCGCGGGGTTGAATCGCTTAAACTGTTCGTTGGTGATCTCGCAACGGCTCATCCAGAGTCCTTTTTCGATCTTCGTGCCGTTGAATTCGCCGGGGGGAATCCACCTCATCGCAATACCCGAGTCCTTGAGGGGTTCGCTGACGTTGAAGACAACCTTGTCGGCAATCTTCGACGGCGTGGTTTGTTCCCAAATGATTTTGCGCTGAGCGTCCATGAGTTGGACTTTCGCGCTGGCGAGGCGTTCTTGGAGGCCGGTGCGCGGCCACAAGGCGATTCGCTCGATGACGGCATCGTCCGGTAAATCCACTTCCCACCATTCGCTGGCGCCGTTCATCGTGTGCATGATGGAGCCGGCGCTCCATCGGCCGTCGGGATTGCCGTCAACGGCGCGCTTGGCGTCGGCGCCGCCGTAGATGCTCGACTGTCGTGCTGGTTGGCCACGGGCAATGTTCTGATTGCCGGAGAACACTTCCGCCTCGGCAATTTGTAGCCAGCGCGACGGACCTGCCCAGATGCGAAGATGCTTTGCTTTCACCTGCACGGGCTGGTGTTCTGGCGTGGCAGCGGCGATTATGAGCTTGGCGCCGGTGCCCGGAGGCGCTGTTTGCTGCTGACGGCGCACGGCTTCGTCGGTGCTGAAAGACCAGTTGGTGAGTGGTGAGTGGTGAGTGGTGAGTGGCGGAGGAGTAACTGGCGTCGAATCGTAGCGTGGAGTTTCGGGTATGAGTTCGGGGTCAACGATGGGGCCTTGCGGGGCAAACTTTTTGCGGCAGTCAATCAATCGCTGGTTCATGGCGAACAGGTGGTTCGTATCAATGCCGGGCACGTCGCTCCAGCGACCGAAGAACGGTGCGTTCAAGTCCACCCACGTCACCAGACGATCCCACGATTCGGTGTCGAGTTTGACGCCGTGGTGCCCGCTGCGAAGACGCTGGCCAAGCTCGGTCGTGCTGAAATGGAACTCCATCGGCGTGAGCATCGGGCGGTCGCTCTCGATGCCGGGGCGGCGGACGTAGCGTTGCAATTGCCAGTATGACTCGGTGAATTTGCCGCCAGGACGCCAGTGGCCGGCCATCTGGGTTTTCCAGTCGGTCAACAAACGGCCGCCGCGCAGGTCGAGCGCGTGTTTGTCGTTGTGGCAGCCGACGCAATACTTGTCGAGCACGGGCTGGACTTCGCGCTCGAAGCCGAAACCGCGTGTCGGGCCGTACCATGGTTTGATTTCGTCGGGGCGCTCGCGCGAGGCGTGGCTGGCGCGCGTCAACGGCGCGGCGCTCAGGTCTTCGTGGCAACCGACGCACGAGAGCGTTTCGCCGGGCATGGCGGTGATCCACGTGCGCATGATCTGGAGCGCTTGCTGTTGGTCGTCGAGCGGTTGGAACATGATGGGGGTGTTGGCCGGTATCTTGAAGCGTGCGGAGCCGTCCTCGCGCACGGGCACAGTGCCGAGGATGCGGCGGATGTCCCACGGGCCGTCGGCGCCGAGCGTGCCATAGAGGCCGCCCATTTTGCGGCGCGAGAAAACATACTCGACCAGCCGCAGCGATTTCACTGTCCCCTTCGGCACGCCGGCGAGGCCGGGACCTTGATAGATGTCATGGATGTGGACGATGGCGTCATTCTTGGCAAGGTCAACACGCGGCACAATCACCGGCGGCATTGGCGTGGGGCACAACGGCACCGGCTCGATCAACATCTCGTTGGGAAGCTCCTTGATGCACGTCATGTTGTCGAAGACGTCCACGAGGTAAATGCCCCACGGCGCTTTGGCGTCGGGCTTGCAGGAGACGAGGAAATATTTGTCGTTGAGCGGCCACGGCGAGAGGAACTGCGGATAGCCCTGAACGAGCTGGTCGCGCACAATCGGCTCGACGGGCTGGCCGCGCCGTGGAATCTCCTGCACGATGCCGCGCGCTTCAGCGCGCCCCCGTGCCGTGTCGAAGATGAGCAAACGTCCCGCGCGGGCGACGCCGTGGTGGCCGGTGCCGATGCCGCAGACCCAGTTCGGTTTGCCGGGAATCGGACGCGCGTAGAACACTGAGCCGGGGAACCATGAACCGCTGCCGCGATAGGCGCGTTGGTCGGTGCCGTCGGGGTTCATGTGGAAGAGGATGCGGGAGTTCGAGTGCGAGGAGTCGGTGTACTCCCAGCGCAGGTACAGGACGCGGCCGTCGGGCAACATGGTCGGATGCCAGTCGTGTTCCTGCTCGAAGGTGATCTGGCGGATTGAGCCGTTCGGTTCAAGCCGGTAGAGGTTGGCGATGAACGAACTGCCGAACACGCACGGCACGCCGAGGAACGTCGCCGTGGAGCCAAACAGGATTGCGCCGTCCGGAAGATAACAGGCGTCGTAGTTGTCAACGTCTTTGTCGTCGCCGGGTGTGACCTGGCGCAGTCCCTTGCCATCAACGCCGATCTCGAAGACCTGCCAGGTGTTGTCGGCGGCGACGGATGAGAACAACATCCGTTTCCCGTCCCAATGCAAGTCCACGTCGCCGACGAATACGTCGCGCTCCGGTTGGTAGAGTGTCGTCAACGTGCCATCGAGTTGCAGCACGGCGATCTCGTTGTGAAAACCACTGCGTGGCAGCGTCGAGTTGCCCTGCCAGTTTTGCGGGAGACCGTTTGAACCGCGCACCTTCTTGCCCTTCGCATCCACCTTCTCGATCTCACGGCGACGGACGACCAACATTTTGTCGAAATCCAGGAGCGGATTCGCCAACAACGCCTCACGCTGAAGCGCGCGGAACTCGGCATCGTCCTTGACGCCATCGAGCCGTTTCAGGAAGTCAGCGGCGCGAGTGTACTTGTCGGGGAACGATTGCGAGAGGTCTTGAATCGCCAGCCGCAACGCTTTCGTTTGCGCTTCGTCAGCAACGCTGATCTGCGCAACCGCTACTCCAATCAACAGTAACCGCCGCCACTTCATTTCTTGCCGTGATAGGCGTCGTTCATTTTCTTGTCGAGCAGGCGGACGCCGGAATCGTCGTGGACATTGGCGGCCTCGGTGATGATGGCGCCTTCGGGGCCGCCGTATTGCCAGTGGTGCGCGTCGGCGCGGTTGAGGGGGACAAAGTCGCCGGGGCTGGCAAGGACTTCATGTTTGACGGTCACGGTGCCGTTCGCATGGCATTTCGGGATGACGACGTCCCTGCTGAGGTTGGGTTCGCCTTCGCCGACGATGTGGGACATGCCGTGGCGGACGAGCCAGCCTTCGAGCTTGGTGGGGTTCTTGTCGGTGGCCACGTGCCAGTGTTCGGGCAACATTTGTTTCGGCAACAGAAACAGGTCCATCAACATGTAGCGGTCTTTTTCGTTATTGTGAAACATCATGCACCCAAGGCCGCATTCGAGAAACCTGCCGGCGCCGAAGTCAGTCACGGCCATTTTCTCGCGCAGTCCCGGAAACACTGGGTAGCCGTGGAACTTCATCAGCGTGAAGTAGGCGTCCTTCGCCTTCTCGGGAAGGAAATTGCCTTTGGCGTCGTAGAACTGCGCGTTGGTGAATCGCGGCAGTTTGTCCTTGGCGGCATTGGCCGTGATGGCGGCGATGACGGTGAGAACGATCAGTGCGGTCAGCAGTTTTTTCATGTTGTCTCCTGTTCGATGGTTAACGTTCCGCTTCCGGCACCGGCGACACCATGCTGGTCGCAACGGCAAACGTCGGTGACGGACGGAAATTCGGGTGATCTTTGTGCTGCACATTCCGGCGTCCCCAGTACGAGCCGTAGTACTGGCCGTTCGATTCAATCCATGTCGTCACGCGCAGCATTTCTTCGGAGCTAAGACTAACATTGTTGTGGATTTGTTCAAGTTTCTTTGCCCGCTCGGCGTCCTTCGGATCGGCAAGACGGACCAACCCGCGGCTGAGCATCGCCACCAACACGCTCGCGTGCGAGCCGAGCGACTTCGCCGGGAGGTAATGGACGTTGCCGGTCTTCGGATGGTTCTCGCCGATGATCGGGCCGAGCAAACCTCGATCCGTTCGGGGTTGTTTCCGCCGTTCCGGCATCAGGCTCTCGTAGGAACGCGAGAACAACGCCGTCGGCGTCCCTGTCAGATCCAGTCTCGCCTTTGGCGTCTTGCCGCCGTGGCACTTGATGCAATGCTTGTCCCACACCGGCTGCACGTCCGCAGGGTAATGAATCGGTCGCGCCGGCTCCGGCGCTGATGGCGGTCGAAGCGAAGCGAGCGGTGATCGGTTGCTCGGCGGCGGGACGGTGTGCGGCATCTCGTGGCAGCCGATGCAGGAACGCTTCTCGCCGGGGCGATAGTTGACGTAGGTGCGCTCCCGCTGGAGTTCCATGAAGTTCTTGTCGAGAAGCTGGAAATAAATGTTCCGGTCCGCCGGCACGGTGAAATGCGCCGAGCCGTCCGCTTCGACGGGCACGATACCGTGCTGCACTTTCAGGCCGAGCGCAGCGTCCTTGCTGACGACAACGTGCTGCTGGTCGTACGAGTCGCCGTTCCAGGAGTAACGCGCGGCCCACGGACGCGGCACCTGCTCCATCACGCGGAGCCATTTCGCCTCGCCCCGCTGAACGTTCTCCAGCCCGTGATACACGTCCTGCACGACGCAGACCGCCAACCCTTTCGCCGCCAGTTGCAGATCGCGCGCCTCCGACAACACCGGCGGACGTTGTCGCGGCTGCAACGGCACCGGCTGGAAACAACTGATCGCTTCGTCGCGGTAGATCAACTCGGTTCGTCCGCCTTCTTCGATGCGATAGAGCGCGTAGCCTTTCGCGGCGTTCCATTCCGCACCTTCGGGCTTGTGCGATGCAAGGAACAACTTCTTCGAGAGCGGGTACGGGTCCCGGAAAAGCGGTCCTTTGCCTGTCCTGTCCTGTTTCCAACTGCCGTCCGCCTGACGGAACGCGAAGCCCCCCTCCGACTGAATATCCACGTCGGGCGTCATGTACGTCATCGGCTCGCGGGTGCGAATGTTCTTCGTCGTGTCAATGCGGATGACAGTGCCGACTGCGCTCTGCGGGTAATGCGGTGTGCCAAGCACGACAAACTCCATGCTCGAACCGGGAATTGGCCGTCCTTGAATCAACGTCGGCGGCAACGAAATGTCGTTGCCGTAAACCTCCGACGAACCGCTGCCGTCGGGGCGCATTGCCCAGAGGCATTTCACGCTGACCGCGCCCTTGTCCACGTATTCCCAACGCGTGTACATGATCCGTCCGTCGTGCATCACCACGGGAGTCGCTTCGCTGACGGAACTGTTCGTCAATTTCTCGATTCGTTTTCCGTCGCCGTCCATCCGGTACAGCACGGTTGTCGTGAGAACGTCCGCGCCGTCGCATAGAATTCCGAACTGGCAGCGCGTCGAGATAAAACAAATCCCGCCATCTGGGAGATAACACGGATCCATGTCATCGGTGCCGTGGTGATAGCCCTTCTGGTACTTCCGCACCAACTCCGTCTCGTTCGGCTCCGGAAACGTCAACTGCCGCAACCCTGAGCCGTCAATGCCGCATTCGTAGATTCGATAGCCATCATCAGCGCCCTTTTTCCACGCGAACACAATCCGCTTCGCATCGAAGCTCAAATCGAACCGCCCGAACACGCCGCCTTCCAGTCCTTTCACCACCTCGGTTACCTTTCCCGACTTCGTGTCAAGGAGGCAAATGTTCCCGCCCGGCAGGAACTGGCTGTTGATGAAGTCGGTGTAATAGTGGTTCGAGTTGAACTGAAACCGTTTGACGAAAACGATCTTGTCCTGCGCCACGGCACTGGCAGCTACCGTGAGAAGAAGAAGCAATCGCATGGGCATGGCCCAGAATACGAGGGTTGCAGACCGAAGACAACGCGGAGGCGCGACATCACGGGATCACCAGCGACTGGCCGACGCGAAGCTGATCCTTGACGGGTACAGTGGCGCGGTTGGCCTGGTAGATTTTTTCCCAACCAGCACGGGTGCCATAGTAACGCAACGCAAGCGAGTGAAGCGTATCGCCTTTTGCCACGACATGTGTGCGCGGTTTCGCGGGGTTTGGGGTGGGCGTCGGAGGTGTGGGGTCGGTGGGTGCTGGCAGGGCGGGAGCGTTGATGACCGCTTCGTAGCCGGCAAGTTTCGTTTTCAACGCGGCCACCTCGGAGGCCAGGGCGGTGTTCTGTTGTTGCAGGCGGAGAAGTTCGTTCACGTCCGTGCCGGGATTTTGCGGGAGCTTGGAGGCCAGCGAGAGTCGCGCCCGTTCGATAAAATCGTCAACAACGCGGCGTTTGTCGCTGTTCGGCTCCAAGTCGAGGTAGCGGCGATAGTGGTAGATCGCGCCAATCGGGTCGTTGAGTTTCTCATCGTAGAGCAAGGCCAGTTCCAGATGCGCGCGGGCGAACCGCGGATGCTCGTCCAGTGTTTGACGGTAAAACGCCACCGCAGCCTTCCATTCGCCGGCATCGGCGGATTTGCGGGCCTGGTTGTACGCGGCGCTTTGTTCCGGATTTGTCCCGACAGGCTGACAGCCCGAGAGCGCCAACAGCAGAATGGGCAACAGGCGTTTCATCGCTCCCACTGTACCAGAGCCGCGACGCGAGTTCAACGCTTGACGCGCGACATCCGCATCTCTAAGATACGCGCACTTTCCCCGAAGGAGGCCGCCATGGCTGAAGCCTATTGTGTAAAATGCAAAGCAAAAAAAGAAATCGCCAAACCGGAACAGGTGACGATGAAGAATGGCCGTCCGGCAGTCCAGGGCGTTTGCCCGGATTGCGGGACGAAACTGTTCCGCATCATGGCGCCCCCCAAGAAGTGATGAGCAACGGCAGCGACCAACTCGCCTACGTCCTGATCAACCCGTACACGATTTACAAATCGCGCACGGGCGGCGTCATCTCGCGCCTTTTCACCCGGACAGCGCTCGACCTTGTCGCTGCGCGGATGTTCGCGCCGAGCCGTGAACTGGTGGAGGAGTATGCCTCCGTCATCGTGACTGCCAAGGACACGGAGAACCGTCGCATCCAGATGCTCATCCGCCAGTACATCCTCGACAACTACGCGCCGCACCCGCAAACCGGCCAGCGCCGCCGCGTGATGATGCTGCTGTTCCGCGGCGAGGACGCGGGGAAGAAGGTGCGCGCCGCCGTTGGTCCGATCGAGCCGGGGCGAACCGTGGCCGGCGAGACCATCCGCGACACCTACGGCGATTTTATCCTCGGTCCCGACAACGAAGTCCGCTACTTCGAGCCGGCCGTCCTCGCGGCGCGCACGGCCGAAGATGTCGAGCAGCGCTTGAAGATTTGGGCGAAGTATTCCGACACCGACGGCGGTTTGCTCGAAGGCGTTGTCCGTTATCCCGACAAAAGCAAAGTCCAGCAGACACTTGTTCTGCTGAAGCCCGACAACTTCCGTTTCGCCAGCGCGCGTCCCGGCAGTATTGTGGACCTGATCTCGCGCACCGGCCTTTTCATCATTGCGATCAAAGTCCATCACATGAGCGTGACGGAAGCGCGTGAGTTTTACGGGCCCGTCCGTGAACTGTTGCCGTCCGTGTATCTCGGCCTCACCGGGCCGCGCGCCAAGACGGCGCTGGAAAAGGAATTCGGCTTCGAGTTGCCGCGGGGTTCGGAGAAGAAGCTTGGTGAAATGTTGGCCCCGTGTGCCGCCGAACATCAGTTCAACCGGATCGTCAACTTCATGACCGGCCACGCGGCTGGCCAGGACGTTTCCGGCGACCCCGGTAAAATAGTCGCGCTTGTCTATGAAGGCCCCGATGCCGTCGCCAAGATCCGCAATGTCCTCGGCGCGACCGACCCGAACAAGGCTGCGGTCGGCACCATCCGCCGCGAACTTGGCCAGGACGTCATGGTCAATGCCGCGCATGCCAGCGATTCACCCGAAAACGCCAAACGCGAGATGAACATCATCAACATCCGCGAAAACAACCTCAAACCCCTGATCGAAAAGTCCTACAAACACACATGAACTCACTAGCTCCACGAACCACGACCCTCACCCCGTCGCTCACCCTTGCCATTGACGCGAAGGCCAAGAAACTCAAGGCCGAAGGCGTTGACGTCTGCGGCTTCGGCGCCGGCGAACCGGATTTCGACACGCCGCAGCACATCAAGGACGCCGCCGCTGCCGCGCTCGCCGACGGGTTCACCAAGTACACGCCTTCCAGCGGCACGCCGGAATTGCGCGCCGCCATCGCGGAGAAACTCAAGAAGGAAAATGGCCTCAACTACAAACCCAGCCAGGTCATCGTTAACTGCGGCGCCAAACATTCGTGTTACAACGCCATCATCGCCACCTGCGGGGTGGGGGATGAAGTTGTCATTCCCGCGCCGTATTGGTTGAGCTACCTGGAGATGGTCAAGCTCGCGGATGCCACGCCGGTCATCGTGCCGACGCAGGAGGCGAACGGTTTCAAACTGACGGCGGATGAGTTCCGTGCTGCCATGACGCCCGCCACGAAATTGATTATCCTCAATTCCCCCAGCAACCCGACTGGCGCGGTCTATACGAAGGAAGAACTGCAGGCGCTTGCCGAAGTCGCGGTTGAAGAGGACATCCTGATTCTGTCCGATGAGATTTACGAGAAGATCACCTACGACCACACGCCGCACGTCAGTCTCGCATCCCTTGGGCAGGAGATTTACGATCTCACCATCACCGTCAACGGTTTTTCCAAAGCCTACTCCATGACGGGCTGGCGTCTTGGCTACATCGCCGCGCCTGACCCCATCGCGGCCGCCATTGATTCCATTCAATCCCACTCCACCAGCAATCCGACCAGCTTCGCCCAAAAAGGCGCCATCGCAGCGCTCAAGGGCGACCAATCGTTCATCAGCGACATGCATCGCGCTTTCGTCGAGCGCCGCGCGTTCATGCACGAGAAACTGGCGAGTATCCCTGGCGTCACGTGTGTCAAGCCGATGGGCGCGTTCTACATGCTTCCGAATATTTCCAGCTTCGGCCTCGGCAGCGTCCAGTTCTGCGAACGACTCCTTGAGGAGCAAAAGGTCGCGTGTGTGCCCGGTATTGCCTTTGGCAGCGACGCGCACATCCGCCTGAGCTACGCCTGCTCGATGGAGAACATCACCAAAGGCCTCGAACGCATTGCGGCTTTTTGTGGTTCGCTGAAATGAAGATTGCCCTCATCGGCCTGCCGCAAACCGGCAAGAAGACCGTGTTTTCGCTGCTCACCGGCATGGGATTGAGCCACCTTCTCGTCCGCCCCGGCGAATACCACATCGGCGCCGTCAAGGTTGCCGACTCCCGCGTGGATCGGCTCTCGGCGATGTACAACCCGAAGAAGACCAAGTACGCCGAAATCGAGTGCACGCTTGCCCCCGCGCCGCCCCAGCAGGCCAAGGCGCGCGACCAGTGGCTGCAAACGCTCAAGAACATGGATGCGCTCTGTCACGTGGTGCGCGCATTCGACCGCGAGACCGATCCGCACGAGGACATCAACAAGATGAACCTCGAACTGGCCATCAGCGACCTCAGCCTCATCGAAAAACGCCTCGACCGCATTGCCGAGGACCAGAAGAAGAAGCGGGACGACGACCGTGCCAAGGAAGCCGCCCTCCTCGAACTTCTGAAACCCCACCTCGAAGCCGGTCAACTGTTGCGCGATTACGCGTGGGCCGAAGGCGAAGAGAAACGCGTCCGGTCACTACAGTTTCTCACGCTCAAACCGTTGGTCATCGCGTACAACGGGCCTGTAGGCCACGTGACCTCACGCGGCGCCGCGTCGGGTGACGCGGCCTACAGTTGCGAGCTTGACGCCAAACTCGAACTCGAAGTCGCCCAGATTGAGGATCCGAAGGAGCGCACCGAATTCCTCGCCGCCCTCGGCGTTGAAGAACCGGCGATTCACCTCCTCACGCGCCTCCTTTACAAGGCGCTCGGCTACATCAGCTTCTTCACCACCGGCGAAGACGAGGTCCGGGCGTGGACCATCCGCCACGGCGCGACCGCCGTCGAGGCCGCCCACGCCATCCACAGCGACCTCGCCCGCGGTTTCATCCGCGCCGAGGTGATGAAATACCCCGATCTCATCGCCGCCGGCGCGAAAGGCCACCAAGCCGAAGTGGTCCTCAAGGAAACCGGTAAACTGTTGGTGAAAGGCAAAGAGTACATCGTGGAAGACGGCGACATCGTGCACATCCGCCACAGCAGTTGACAAGGACACGGCGCATCTGTGATGCGGCGATTACGGTGAGGCCGCCGGAGCCAACACACAACGGAACCCGTTCCCCGCAGCGCGAATTCCCGGCATAACATGATTGCGGCTGGAGGACAGCAAGTCGTCGCCGTCATGCGTGTTCCACGCTCCGCCGCGCAACACCCGGTATGGCTCATTGGGAGTGAAAATGTCCTCGCACCATTCCCAAAGGTTGCCGCTCATGTCATACAAACCCAACGGATTCGCCACATAACTCCCGACCGTTGAGGTGCGAGGGTGAGGGTCCGTGTAGTTCCGGATTATTTCCCTGTCGGCCGGCATATCCACTTTTGATTCCGTGCCCGAAAAGTTTCCGGCGCCAATGGGTGGCGGCCATTCCATGCCCCAGGGATAAATGCCTCGGATTCGTCGGTGCTTCTCCTTCGGCGTTTTGCCGAATTCCGACGGCAAACCGACAGCCGCGCTCCACTCGGCATCCTTGGGCAGGCGGTATTCATAGCCTGACGGCAAACGCCCGGCATCGCGTTCCTGCTTCGTCAACCATTTGCAGAATGCCTGCGCATCTTCCCAGTTTACGCCCGATACCGGATGCGTAAGCCCTTGCTGAAATCCGGGTGAATCCCATGTGTTTACGCCCTGCTTGATGCCATCGGGGGTTAACGAGTACATGCCGGCTTTGGCATCATGGCCAGTGATTCTCACGAATGTCGTAAAATCCTGCACGCGTGTCAGCCAGATGCAAAAGAGAACCTCGGTATCCTTGACCGGCACAAATCTCATGCCGAGCGAGTTTTCCCAGGGAGTTTGTTTGCTGGCCGCCCTGGGGTCGGTGGTCGTGGCGCTGGCGGCGTACACTGCGCCGGCCAGTCCGAGCGTCATGGCACCCGCCATCATTCTGAGTGTTGTTTTCATGCGAACCTTCCTCTTGCGTGCAACTATAGCCACGCCCGCCCGGCGTAGCAAGAGAAACGCGCGACAGAGAAACGCGCGAAACGCGATTTCTTTCGTGTAATTCGCGTTGTCTTCGTGTAATTCGTGTTTCATGGCAACAATCACAATTCAAAATGGAAAACTTCTCGTGCCCGACAATCCGACCATCCCGTTTATTCGCGGAGACGGCACCGGTCCCGATATCTGGGCCGCCAGCGTCCGCGTGTTCGATGCTGCGGTCCAGAAAGCCTACGCCGGCCATCGCACAATCGAATGGCTCGAAGTCTTCGCCGGCGAAATGGGGCTGCCAGAGGAGACGATCAAGGCGTTTCAGGAATATCTGGTTGGCATCAAAGGCCCGCTGACCACGCCCGTGGGAAAGGGGATCCGTTCGCTTAACGTCGCCCTTCGCCAGATGCTCGACCTCTACGTCTGCCTGCGTCCCGTCCGCTGGTTCAACGGCGTGCCGTCGCCGGTGAAACATCCGGAAAAGGTGGACATGGTGATCTTCCGCGAGAACACCGAGGACATCTACGCCGGCATCGAATGGCCTGCCGGGTCGCCGGAAGTGAAGAAGGTGATCGCGTTCCTCCAGAACGAAATGGGCGTGAAGAAAATCCGGTTCCCAGAGACCAGCGGCATCGGCATCAAACCGGTGAGCAGCGAAGGCACCGAACGCCTCATCCGCGCCGCCATCAAATACGCCATCGCCAACAAGCGCAAGTCCGTCACCTTCGTCCACAAAGGCAACATCATGAAGTTCACCGAGGGCGCCTTCCGCGACTGGGGCTACGCACTCGCGAAACGAGAATTCGGCGCTGTCGAGATTGACGGCGGCCCGTGGTGCCAGTTGCCGAATGGCATTGTCATCAAGGACGCCATCGCCGACATCACGCTCCAGCAAGTTCTCACTCGTCCGACCGACTTCGACGTCATCGCCACGCTCAACCTCAATGGGGATTACCTGAGCGACGCGCTCGCTGCGCAAGTGGGCGGCATCGGCATCGCCCCCGGCGGCAACATCAACTACCTTACCGGCCACGCCATCTTCGAGGCAACACACGGCACCGCGCCGAAGTACGCCAACAAAGACGTCGTCAATCCCGGGAGCGTCATCCTCAGTGGTGAAATGATGTTGCGTTACATGGGTTGGATCGAAGCCGCCAATCTCATCGTCAAAGGCATGGACGGCGCGATCAACGCCAAGACCGTCACCTACGACTTCGCCCGTCTCATGGAAGGCGCCAAGGAAGTGAAGTGCTCCGAGTTCGGCGACGCGGTGATCAATTACATGTGACGCGATGCGCTTGCCTCATGCCGAACGAGCGGTGGTCGAGGAGAGCAAAGTTGAGCATTACTTGCTCAGCACAACGCACGCACACGGCCGACACAAGCGACGCGTCTTCGCTGCCGCTGGCTACAACGCGCGGAGCCTCGCGAACTCCTTGCTCCAAGTCGCACGAGAATCCGATGACACTCAGGAATTGCCATCGCCTTTCGGTCGGAAGTTTGCCGTGCGCGGGTTGATTCCGTCGCGCACGGGCCGCTTGGTGGTCATCACAATCTGGATGCTGCGTGAGGGAAAACCGCCGCCGTACTTTGTTACTGCATATCCGGCAAAGAGGTGATAGATTTTGGCCATGATCAAGGAACTGGATTTAGTGGCGCTGGTAGCAGACGACCCGTTACACGGCTTGGTGGCTGGCGACGTAGGCACAGTCGTCATGGTCCACGGCAAGAACGAAGGTTGCGAGGTCGAATTCATGACCTCCGATGGCGACACCATTGCCGTGCTGTCGTTGACTGCCAATAGGGTACGTCCTCTGTCGGGACACGAAGTGCTGCACGCCCGAGAGCTGGCCCCAGTCGGATGAAACTGCGCTACATGGGCTGGATCGAAACCGCCGATCTCATCATCAAAGGCATCGGCGGAGCCAGCAACACCAAAACCGTCACCTGCGACTTCGCCCGCCTAAATCGCTCACGTTCGAAAAGCTTCACGCCATCGCGGATGCTTGGAATGATGTCGATTCGTATTTAGAAAAAGTGCCCCTCAGTGAACAGAGCGAAGCAATCGCTCGCTTACGCCGCCTCACTTTCAAAGCTCTGCCCAAAGACTGATCTCTGTTCTACTCAATGAATCCTCGACACCATCGAAACATCATCGGTCTTGATTGGGACGACACGGTATCTGCGTATCCAGAGGCGTGGTCAGTTCTAGCAGCACACTTCGATGCCTGTGTGGTCATCACGATCAATGACGACATAACCCCAGAGCTTGCCAACGAGGTACTGAAGACTACATCTGTCACAGTTGAAACCTGTCGTATTCTCAGACTGATTTCGTCGCGTGGAAAGTTGAAATGTGACGGAAACACAAAGTGCTGCTTATGATTGACGATGACACGGAAATCATCGCCGATTGTAAGCGTGCCGGTGTCCTCGGCTTACTCGTAACACCGCCACCGTGAACAGTAGCCGTGAATCCATCGTGCAACCTGTGGTGCCGTTGACGGCACTCGGAGCGGCGTGTACACTGGCGACGTGAAAGTCGTTGGCAACAGAATCGCGGAAACACCGGCGGAGTATTACCAGCAAGGAGCTAAGTTGTACGAGAGCTTGGAACGGTGGAACCCTTACCCGCGTCCCCGCGGCAAAGTTTTCAAGTTCGGCACTTGGGAAGACCTCGACAAATGGCGACAGAGCCAAACCAATCCGCGTCTCCGGTAACACCCGAAGCGCTCTGGCAGGTCTGTTCCCTCCTCCAAAAGCATCATGTGAAGTGCGTACTGGTCGGCGCGCGTGCCTGCATTCTTCACGGCATGGTGCGCTCCACGCAGGATGTTGATCTGCTCGTCGAGCCGTCTGCCGGGAACCTGCAACGTGTGATTGACGCGCTGAGCGAATTACCGGATCACGCCGCCCGCGAACTGACGGTGAAAGATCTTCAAGACAACATCGTGGTGAAAGTTGCTGATGCCGTTGAAGTGGATGTGGCCAAACAAACGTGGACGGTGGATTACACCGAGGCCAGTTGCGACGCGAAGATATTGACGGTTGACGGCGTGGAAATCATTTACGACGGACTCGATACTCGCATTAAGAGCAAGTCCACCTACCGGGAGCAAGACCGGGTTGACCGAGAGACTCTCCTTTGGCTAAAGCAACAGAAATAGAAGTAATGCCATGCCTCTAACGAACCAAGAGAAACGCAGGCTGAAGGAGCAAGCGCACCATTTGGAAACGGTTGTCCGTGTGGGCAAGGGAGGGTTGTCGGCATCGGTGTTGGCGAGCGTCGAACAGGCGTTGAGGGCGCGCGAGTTGATCAAGGTGCGGCTCGACCACGAACGCGATGAGCGCGATGTTCTGGCGAGGGAGGTCGCCGAGGCCACAGGCGCAGAGTTGATCTGGCAAGTCGGCAAAGTCGCGGTGTTTTATCGCCCGAAGACCGCTTGAGTGTTCTTGCGCCGGTCGCTTACTGCATCTGTTTGATAAACTCGTCGGCTCGGGCAATGGCTGCGTTCATGTCGGCAATCAACTTCGCGATGTCGGACTGGATGCTGGCTGCTTCACCTTTGAGGGAGGCAATGGCCTGGGCGTTGAGGTTGTGTTTCAGGTAGAGCACGTGGTCGCGCAAAGCCGTCAGGACCGGTTCCATGCTTTTCTCGGCGCGTTTTAGCGCGAGATGCATCTCGTTGTACCGGCTGCGGGTTTCTTGCAGTTGATTCCGGCTGTTCGCCCGGAGGTTCTCAGCGGAAATCTGCTGGATCTCTTCTTCCCATTCCTTGAAAAGGTCCTGCGACACGGTCTCGACATCGCGAATCCGTTTGTGCACGTCTTCTGACTTGCTCACGGAACGGTCATAGTCGCGCTTCAGGGCGTCGTACACTTTCTCAAGGTTGCCGCCCTGAAAGCCGTAGAGTTCCTTCATCCGGGTCATGGCGCTCTTGAACTGCTGGCTGGCTTCTTTTTGGTCGTCGCGCGCAGCGACCACCCGTTTCTTCAACAAGTCGCGCTTGTAGATGCCGACCTTCTCCATGGCTGAGTAGTAGGTGCTACGGCAACCGGTGCCGGCGCACAGCAGCAGCAACGGTACGGCGAGTGCAAGGATTCGTATTGTCATGCCGGGCATTCTACCCGCATTTGCGCCTCTCGTAAAGGCGCCTGAGTACTCAATGTGCGAGGTCGGGGTCAATGCGCTCCAGCAATGCATTGAGCATGGCTTGGACTTCGTGGCCGTGTGTGACGTGAAGCGTGGTGGCGGCAAGTTCCTGCGCTTCGGTCAGCCTCAGGCGGCGGATTACTTCCTTCACGCGCGGGAGACTTGAGGCGCCGACGCTAAGCTCGTCCACACCCATGCCGACGAGCAGCGGAACATAAAGGGGTTGTCCGGCCATTTCGCCGCAGACGGCGACATGAATTCCGTTGTTGTGGGCGGCCTCGACGACGGATCGAATGAGGCGGAGTATCGCGGGGTGCGTCGGGTCGTAGAGGTTGGCGACTTTTTCGTTCACGCGATCCACGGCCATGGTGTACTGAATGAGATCGTTGGAGCCGATGCTGAAGAAGTCCACCTCCTTGGCAATCATTTCAGCAGTGAGCGCGGCCGAGGGGATTTCGATCATCGCGCCGATTTTCATGGCCTCGTCAAAGGGAATGCCCTCCCGTCGAAGGTCGTCCTTGACCGAGGCAAGGCGGTCGTTGGCCTGGATGACTTCCGACAGCCCACTGATCATGGGATACATCAATCGGACATTTCCCTCGGCGCTGGCCCGAACGATGGCGCGCAACTGCGCCGTAAATAAAGCAACATTGGCAAGACAAAAACGTATGGCTCGAAAACCCAGGAATGGATTGGACTCAGACGGCGCGTCGTCCCCGCGAAACTTGTCACCGCCGATGTCAAGCGTGCGGATGACGACCGGATGCGGTTTGACGGCGCGGGCGACAGCGAGATACTTCTCGTATTGTTCGTCTTCGCTCGGGTAATCCTTCCGATTCAGGTAAAGGAATTCGGTGCGGAACAGCCCGATGCCCTCAGCGCCGGCGGCATGCAGCGAAGGAACGTCGGTGGGCAGTTCGATGTTGCCGGCCAGGACGATGCGGTGACCATCGAGTGTTTCAGCGGGCAAATCGCGGAGGGATGCGAGGCGGTCTTCGACGCTCTGGCGTTTTTGCGTGATCTGGCCGTAAACAAACAGCGTTTGCTGGGTAGGCTCGATGACGAGTGTGCCACTGTAGCCGTCGAGCAAGGCGTTCTGACCATCGCGAACCCGCTGGCTGAGGTCGCGCAAGCCGACAATGGCCGGCAGGTTCAGCGAACGGGCCACGATGGCCGTGTGCGACGTGTGACTGCCGACATCCGTGGCAAAGCCAAGGACGTTTTGCCGGTTGATCGAAGATGTGTCCGATGGGGAAAGATCGTGGGCGATGACAATGGTGCCCGGAGGCACATTGGCCAGGCCGGTGTGTTCGCGTCCGAGAAGATTGCGCAGGATGCGGTGACCGACGTCTTGAACATCGGCAACGCGTTCCCGAAGATACTCGTCAGGAAGAGACTGGAGCGCGTTGACGTACTTGTGGACGACATCATGGAGAATGTGCTCGACATTTTTCTGTTCCGTCGCGAGCCGTCGCATGACCGGCTCGATCAAGGCCGGGTCCTCGGTGATGGAGAGGTGCACCTCCATGATGCTGGAGGGGGCCTCGGAACCGACTCCGCTTGCAATGCGCCCTTGCAGTTCGTGAAGTTGCTCGCGGGTCCTGATAAGGGCTTTTTCGAAGCGGACGACTTCCTGCGCGACCTGTTCCGGGGTGACGTCGTATTCCGGGATCACTTCCTCGGCCGTGCGATAGACGAGCACCTTTCCATGGGCAACGCCGGGGGAAACGCCGATGCCTTGAAAGATTCGCTCGGTTGTTGCCGTGCCTGTCATTAATCCTCGTTGAATTTCTGCAGAAACAATTGCTCCAGTTCGCGGGCTGCGGCCTCGGCATCGCGCCCCTGGACAATCAGGGTCAATTTCGAGCCTTGCCCGGCTGCCAACATCATCAGGCCCATGATACTCTTGCCGTTGACTTGTTCGCCATCTTTTTCGACGAGCACGTTGCTTTCAAACTTGTTGGCGACTTTCACAAACAACGCGGCCGGTCTCGCGTGGATGCCCAGGCGGTTGATGACGGTGCAGTTTCTTTTGACTTGGATCGTGGAGGCCATAGGGGGTCAATGGTTGGGGGTTCGCATCCGTTCGATGAGCCGCTCGTTGAACTCACGGGCGGCATTGTGGCCGAGGCTCTTGAGTTTCTGGTCGAGCGCGGCGACTTCGATGATGCGGGCGATGTCGCGTCCCGGCCGTATCGGAATGATGGTGTGGGGCAGGGCGATGCCGAGGATGTCGTATTGCTGCTCATCCATGCCGATGCGGTCCACGTCGCCCGCCTGGCTCCAGTCCTGCAACGTCACCACCATGTCGAGGCGTTTGTCAGGGCGCACGCTGGCCACGCCAAACACGGCGGGCACGCTGATGATGCCGATGCCGCGGACTTCCATGTGATAACGGGTGGTCTCCGGCGCTGTGCCGATCAATTCGCGCCCTTCAATGAGTCGAAAGCGGGTGACGTCGTCGCTGACCAGTGAATAACCGCGCTCCAGGAGTCCGAGCACGGTTTCGCTCTTGCCGATGCCGCTTTCACCGCGGATCAGGACGCCAATGCCAAGAATATCCACCATCGAGCCGAGTTCCGTTACCTGCGGCGCAAACTCCATTTCGAGCGCGATGGTGGCGGCATTGAGAAACTTCAACGTTACGATCGGACTCCGGAATAAGGGGACTTTGGCTGCCTCGCACTGTTCGCGGACGTAAGTCGGCGGGTTCATGTTGCGAGTGTACACCAAGCAGGGGATTTTCTGCTTCAACAGTGTTTCGATCCGGCGCGCGGCTTCCTCTTCGCCCAGGGACTTCAAGTAGCGCGATTCCGCGCCGCCGATGACCTGCACCCGTTTGTGCGCGAAATATTGGAAAAATCCTGCCAGGCCGAGGCCGGGCCGGTGGACGGAACCTTCTTCCAACTTGCGCGGCAATCCCTCGTGGCCGCCGACCAGAGTCATCTGGAGTTTCGTGGCGTGGTTCAGGTAAAACCGCTCGACGGTGACGACAGGTTGGGGAAGGGGATTGCTCATGGTCTTGTTCCTCACATGCTGAATCTCGGCCCCAGGTACAGTTCGCGGCTCTTGGGGTCGTTGATCAAATATTCGCTCGTGCCTTCCACTTCCACTTTTCCTTCGCAGATCAAGTAGGCCCGGTCCACGATGGACAACGTCTCACGCACATTGTGGTCGGTAACAAGGATCCCCAACCCCTTTTGTTTCAGATCGGCGATGATCTGCTGCACTTCATACACTGCGATTGGATCCACGCCGCTGAACGGCTCGTCGAGCAACATCAATTTCGGCGCGATCACCAGCGCCCGCGTGATTTCCAACCGCCGCCGCTCGCCGCCGCTGAGCGTGTACGCCTTGTTCTGGCGCAGGTGCCCGATGTTCAATTCCTCCAACAGTTCGTTCAGCCGTTGCTTTCGTTGCTTCGCGGTCAGCGGCAGCGTCTCCAGAATCGCCATGATGTTTTCCTCGACAGTCAGCTTGCGGAAGACACTCGGCTCCTGTGCGAGATAACCGATCCCCATGAGCGCCCGGCGGTGCATCGGAACATGGGTAATATCGGTGCCATCAAAAAAAACGCTGCCACCGTCCGGTTTGATCAAGCCGACGGTCATGTAAAACGTCGTCGTCTTGCCGGCGCCGTTCGGCCCGAGCAGGCCGACCACTTCGCCCCGTTTCACGTTGATGTCCACCCCGTTGACGACGCGCCGGCCGCCGTAGATTTTCACCAGGGCGTCCGTGCGAAGCAGGATGTTGTTGGTGGCGTCGGTCATGGCGCTTTCTTTGCCGGCTCCTGTTGCGCATCGGGGAAGATCACCAGTTGCGACCGGTTCGTGCTGGTGAGGTCCGTCTCGACCTCGACGTCTTGGATGCCGTTGCTCTGGATCAGGAACGTGATGCGCTGTCCCGTCCAGAGCGTGCCGCGCGCATTCACCTTCGGCTCTTCCGTCAACACGAGGGTGTGCTTGGCCACGGTGTACTCGGCGTGGCCGCCGGTGGCCTTTTCGTTGTTTGGTGTGACGATGACGACGTTGCCCTGGCCGACGATGTTGGAAATCGAACGCGACTGGTCGAGGAAAACCCACATGAGGTCTGCCCGCAAGGTGGCGCGCGGATTCACGGCGAGCACATCTCCCTCGAACCGCACCACATTGCGCGTGTACTCAAACTTCCAGCGCCGGCACGTGATCGTTGTCGGCTCATTCGTCGCGCCCAGGGTCATGCCGGCGGGCGGAACCATGTTCGTCTGCGCGTGCAACGGGGCAGCCAGCGCCGCGCCCAACAGCGTTAATCCACTCAAGGTTGTCTTTACCTGTTTCATTTCGTCCAATTGCCCCTGCGCAGGAGCATCTGCGTGTTGCTGTGGATGTTCACTTCCGCCTTGTTGCCATCCCAATCGCCGCCCATACCCGTAATCAGCATGTCCTCGTGCTCCAACCGCACCGGCGCATCGGTCATCGCCCGGTTCTTCGAGCGGTCCATCACGCAACGCGGCGAGGTGAACACCATCACCAGCTTGTTGCTGGAATACAGTTCCATCCGCACATTGTCAATGTCCAGCGTCCCGTCCGACAATATCAACGCGCGGTCGCCGGAAATCTTCCGACGCAACATGCCATGCTCGTCGCGGTCCGGAAACTCAAATTTCTCAATATAACCTGACGCGGCATTTGTTCCCGTCGCGCTGGGAGGCGGCGACTTCCAGCAGCCGAGCAACAACAGCGGCAGCAGCGCCAGATGTTTGGCCACCACGTTCTTCCAATCGCCACGCGCTTTCAAGAGCAACTCCACCACTTCACGCACCGCCCCGGCACCGCCACGACGGCGGGTCACATAATGCGCGACAGCTTTCGCCTCGGGAACCGCATTGGCGACCGCCACGGCGCATCCCACCCGGGTCAGCACGGGAAGATCCGGAAGTTCGTCGCCGATGTACGCAATTTCCTCCGTGCGCAGGTTGTGCTCCTGGCAGACCTCCGCCAAGACCTTGCCTTTGTTGGCCGTCGATTGCTTCACGATCTTCACGCCCAAGTCGGCAGCACGTTTTGTCGTGGCGCCCGAAGGTCGTCCCGAAATAAATCCGACCAGAACCCCTGCTCGTTGCGCCACCGCAATGCCGTGCCCGTCAACAACATCAAAACTCTTGAATTCACGCCCGTCCTCAGCCACGTGCAGCTTGCCGTCAGTCAATACGCCATCAACGTCCATCAAGAGACACCGCACCCGTTTCAATCGGCTGCGGAGTGCGGTGATAGTCAAGGACGGTTTCATCGGCGCCACTCTACCAGAACCAACGGCGCTGACAAGCCTGCGGACGGTTGCCGGTGCCGTTGACCAAAGGCCCGCTGCCATCTCGTCCGATTCGCCTGACCGTTTCTGACGCTCCGGGGGCGGCAAGCAAGAACCCTGTGCTGGCGGATCCGCTCGCTTCAGCCGTCCAACGGTTGGCGAGTGCAACCCGCGCCGGCAGGCCAGACATCATTTCAACTCACTGAACATCTCCAGCAGGGCCTTGACGATCTTGGTCGAGGCCTGCACTTCCACCTTGCTGGTGCCGAGCCACGTCTCGTATCCGCCCAGTTTGTGTTGATCGGGCGTCGGCAAATAACCGTAGCCGCCGTTGCCGAACGACACCGTGAAACTCGGCTTGAACGGATTGCGCGCTTTCAATTCGAGGCCGGTCTCCGAAAACACCTCGAAGGGAATGGCGGAAATGCCAAGTTCCCCAATGCGCACAGCTTGTAAAATGACGCGAACCGTTTTCGGAGATTCAAGTTGCTGAATGGCTTTGCCGGCATAATTGCGTTCGTGCGGAAACTTGTCGCGCCGCTCCGGCTCGGACAGCACTTTCTTGGCGTGCGCCAGTTGCGCGGGTGTCGGTTTGCGCACGGCCAGTTCCAATTCCCCTTGGCGCATGGCCAGCGGCGCCGCGTCCTGCCAGACAAGGTTTTTGTACTGACGGAAAACGGCCTGCGCGCATTCGTTGGCGACAAAGCGCATTTGCTCGTACGGCGGGCGTCTCACGCGGGGTTGGGACTGGTCGCGGTTGTTGATATTGCCGCTGGTCCCGTTGCTCATGGCCGCCACGAACGGCGGGTCTTGACGGTCTGCGCCCAGCAACTCCTGGATGCGATCACAGAACATCCCGAAATAATCCGCCGAGATGTGACTGGGACCGGTTCCGCCGACATAGTGCAGCGAGTAATTCGCCAACAGACCGAGCGGACGGCCATCGAGCGTCTGGAGCGCCAGGAAACCGATCTGCGGATCCACCGGGCTGGCCGGCTTCAGGAGGTTCGGGCTGTCGCCCGGATTCATCTTGGCCTGTTCCGGCTCGCCGAACGGGTTGAATAATTCGGTGCCCGGCTTCATCAACCAACGCCGGCAAAACACTTGGCCCGGTACGTCAACGGTCCCCCACGCCACGCGAGCCGGCTGGAGATTGTTGACGGCGCAACGCACACCGTCGGAAATGCGGTGAGCCACAAAACGTTGATACTCCGTAAACTCTTTTTCCGGTTGCAGCGGATTCTTCCATCGCGCGCTGACCGATGAATGCGTGTGCGTGCCGGAGATCAATATCCGCTCACCGGTGATGCCGGTCGCCTCGGTGATCTGCCGCTTCGCGTCGTCGAGCACTTCCCGGCTGATGTAGATGTTGTCGGCGACCACCAGCGCAATCCGCGTCGCGCCATCGTCGAGGACGAAACACCGCGCGTACAGTTCATCGTGGACGTGCTTCGCCGGGGGCGGCGTGCCGAAGTTGCCGACCAGCCCATCGCCCAGCCACGGCGTGATGTTGCTCGTGGCCGCGCCGGCCATGAATTGCTTTTTCTGCGGTGTTTTTGTTTTGGGCGTTGCCGCCAGGAGCGGAATCGCCATCAGCACCGCCAGAACGATGCTCGTCAGTGTTCGATGCGTTTTCATAAGATGTTTTTCCAATACAGGTTTACCGTTGCACCAGTGGAAACAGAAGCGAAAGGACATAGGTCACCAGCAATCCGCTGAGTGAAAGCACGCCGCTGACAACCGTCCAATTCGCCAAAGTCTCGCGCTCTGTCATTCCGCCAACCCGGCTGATGACCCAGAATCCGCTGTCGTTCATCCAGGAAACAAAAAGCCCGCCGTAACAAACCGCCATGAACAAGTAGATCGGATGGACGGGCAGTCCCGGTCCAACCATCGGCGCCATGATGGCTGCGCCCGTGATGATGGCCGTCGTTGCCGACCCCTGTGCCACGCGAATCACCATGGCCACGAACCACGCCAGCAACACCAGATTCACCGAGCCGCCCGCCGCAAGCGTCTCGATGGCGCGCCCGATGCCCGCATAAGTCAGCATCGCGCCAAACGCGCCGCCGGCGCTCGTGATGAGAATGATGACGCCGGCGGTCTCCACCGCCGGTGCGAGCCGCCCGGCGAGGGCTGCCATGCCGAGGCCGCGCTGCCGCATCATGACCGCGGCAGCCAACACCGCGCCGATGAGCAGCGCCACGTTGCGGTTCCCGGCGAAAGCGGCCCACGCGCGCAGGGTTGTGGGACAACGGTTGCCAGCCATTTCCGCGGCAGACGAGAACCAAATCAACGCCAGCGGCAACACGATTGGCAACAAGGAGGCGCGCAACGACGGCAGCCGGTCTTCCGGTGTCTCCGTGAGCGCGCGCAAGTCGTCCGCCGACACACCGGGCATCTCAGCCGGCACGATCTCCCTTCGACGGTTGAGCCAGACGCAAAAGAGCCACGTGCCAGCGAGGGGAAGAAGCCCGGTGACAAGACCCGCCAGAATGCTGAATCCCGGATCCACGCGCAACGAATCCGCCGCCGCCGCGGGGCCGGGATGCGGAATGACGAGAACATGCGTGACCGATGCCGCCACCGAAATCCCCATCAGATACAACAGATAATCGCGGCCCGTGCGAAGCCGGAGCGCGCGCGCCAACGGCACGAGCAGCAGAAATGCCGTGTCGAAAAAGATGGGAATGGAAACCACGTAGGTTCCCAGCGTCAGCGCCAGCCCAGCGCGTTTGGCGCCGAAGACAGCCAGGAACCGGCGCACGATCTTCTCGGCGGCGCCGCTTTCCAACAGGCAGACGCCGATGACCGACGCCAGCGCGATGATCACGCCGATTCGGCCCGCCATGACGCCGAAGGAGAGGCCGGTTTGTTCGACGGCAGCGATCCAATGACTCATTGACGGCTCGCCGGGCAATGTGCCGGGCCGTGCCATGAAACCGGCGGCCATCGCGGACAGAACCAAGGCAAAGAACGCGTGAAGCCGCGCCACGCTGATCAGGAGAACAATCACCGTCACGCTGAGCGCCAGAATCACAAACGGCCAGACACGCGCCATCCAGTCGGCCCACTCGGCCCGGCTGCCGAGCATCGCGCCGGCGACCGAGCCGCACGCGACGAGTCCCGCCGCCGCCATCAATCCCCAAGTTGCATGTTTCTCAGATTGTGGCACGACGAACCTCCACTCCTGCCAACTGCTCGTAGAACCGGATCAGGCCGCCGTGATCGTCGCCGCCGTGTCCGCCGTCTTTCAATGCCTGCAAAAACTCCAGCACGCTGCCCGTGAGCGGCAGCGAAACACCCACGCCGTGCGCCGTGTCGAGCGCGTTCATCAGGTCCTTGATGTGAAGCTCGATGCGGAAGCCCGTCTTGAAGTTGCCCTTCAACGCCAGTGGCATCTTCGCATCGAGCACCGCGCTGCCGGCCAGTCCGCCGCGAATCGCGCGATAAACATTTTCCGGATTCACGACGGCCTTGGCGGCCAACACCATCGCCTTGGACAGCGCCGCGATGTGCAACGCCACCATGATCTGGTTCGCGAGCTTCGTTACGTTGCCGCTGCCGATCTCGCTGCCCACCGCGGCTTCCCGCGCCGAGCCGGCCGCGGTCATCCCCGCCATCCGTGCCGGCGTAATGTCGAACACCTTCCACTCGTGTCCCGCCTTGATGAGGTTCAACGCCATCGGGCGTCCCATGATTCCGAGTCCGACAAATCCAATCTTCATTGCTTACGGTTTTCCGGAGATGTACAGGGGCACGAAGACGAGATTTGGTTGCGCTGTCATGCGGCGCGGCAGTTCCTTGTGACGAAGCGTCTGGAGTTTGCCTTTTCGTTCCTCGGTGATGTTGCCGAACGCGGCTGAGTGGTCGGTGAACATGGTGATGGAGGCTTCGGCGTCCCTGAGAACAATCATCGGGGAAAAGCCGATTCCGCTTTGCGCGGCGTTGGCGCAGCCGCCGAGAACTTCCACGCGGCTCCCTTGTTTTACTTCAAATGCCGGGCATTCATGGTGTTCGGTCTTGAAGTTGAACACCCAAAGCGTGCCGCCGTTGCTGATGAAACAGGAGCCGGCGCCGGAATCGTTGTTCAATCCGCGTCCCCATATCTTTTGGACCGAGATGCAGAAGCTCTGGTGGTTGCCGAGTTGGGAGCAGTTTTCGATGAATGTTTCGACGGGCGCGCGCGCGCCGGTCCAGAGCGAGCCGGTCATGTTGCGGTAAACCACCGTGCGTGACGTGTGAAGCCACGTGCTGATGTGGCCATCGGAATCGGTGATCAGAATCGGCTGCTGGGAGTTTTCCCCGATGGAGAAGCCGCGGTTGTGCGGATGTTCGTAGCGAAACGTGGTGCCGAGCAGTTCGATGCGTTGCACGCCCGCGGGCACGCGGATGCGGTCGCCCGTCTTGTACGTGGCGGACGGGAAATAGACCACCGGCTTGCCGCTGAGGAACGCCTTCTGGATGGCTTCAAAGTCATCCGTCTCGCCGTCGCCCTTGGCGCCAAAGGAATTGACATTCGCCCACTGTTGCGGCGGAAACACCGGCACAATCGGCGTCTCCTTGACTTCCAGCCTCATCGAGCGCGGCGGCGCGCCGGTGTTGATGATGATGGGAGCGTAATTCAGGTATTCCGCAATCTGGGGTCCCGGCACGGGCTGGCGTTCCGGTTGCTGGATGGCGACCGTGTAGCCGCCCAGCACCACGTCGCGAACGAACACGCACTGTTGATCTTTCTGGGTAAGGACAATGGCCGATGGTATTCCTTTTTTGCCGGCGAGCGCGCTTTCAATGAGCACCACTTGCACGCCGTCGCCGGCGATTTCGAGCGCGGTTGCGCCGGTCTGCGTCTGGTCGCTGCGCAGTCGTCGGATCGAGGTGCCGCCATTGTCAATGCGGATGGCGGCTTTCTTCTGTCCCACGAGCGTGCAGTGTTCAAAACCGGGGCTTATTTCGGGCGCCTCGTTCAACTTGGTGACGTGAATGCCGTAATCGAATCCGCCAATGCTGAAATCAATGGAACATCCCTGCATCGGCCCGGACGGCATCCAGAGGCCGCAGACACCGGCTCCGTCGCCGGAGAGAATCGTCACGTTGCGCAGGTCGGTGCGCCGGGCGCCCTGAAAACGCACGCCGATGGCGCCGGGATTTCCGCTGCCGGTGTTGATGGTGAGATTGCGGAGAATGTTGTGTCCCGGCCCCTTGTTGAAGGTGGTTTTGGGGTGTTGGTAGGAGAGGAGGACTTGAGGTTTCGCTGGGTCGTTGAATTCGGGAGCCTTGTCGGCGAGTCGCAGAACGGTCTTGGCGCGGCTTTGGCCGATGATTCGCACGCGGAGAATATCATGTCGGCGGTCCTGGTTTTCGGCATTGGGGCGGTTGCCGCGGTCCAGCGCGACGTCTCCCCGGTAAAACACCGGGCCACTGACCAGATAGGTGCCATTGGGCAGATAGAGGTGCAGATTGCCCGCGCCGGTCATGAAACCCTCTTGATGGCGTTTCTTGAGAAAATCAAAGGCGTCGCGCAGCGCCTCGGTGTCGTCCGTCACGCCGTCGCCCTTGGCGGCGCGAGAACCCTGGGGTGGGCGAGTCACGTCGTAAATCGGGCCGCCGTTTTGGACGAGGGTATCATCGGGGTAGCGTTGGTCCACGTCAATGCCGCGGTCGCCAGCCGCGAAGAGTGCGGACGGCAGCGTCAGCGCCCATGAGACGGCGAGGGTCAATATGCGTGTCGTTGCGGTTCGTTTCATGTTGGTGTCTCCTGTCTACTAATGATTGATGCGTTGAGCTTGCTGTTTATTCATAAACTGCTCGTCGAGATATTACCAGTCAACAACCGAGCCGTCTTCGCGGTCGTAGGTCTCGGGGTTGCGCCAGTCGTGGTTGATCTTGTCGGCCACGGCGTTCTCATCCAGCTCGATGCCCAGCCCCGGTCCGCTGGGGATTGGCACGCAGCCGTTCTCGACGTGGAACGGCTGCTTCAAATACCCATCGCCGAGCGAGACCTGTTCCTGACAAAGGAAATTGGGAATCGCCGCGGCCAGTTGCAGTCCTGCCGCCAGCGAGATCGGTCCCAACGGACAATGCGGCGCAATCGGCACGTAATAGGCCTCCGCCATCCCAGCGATGAGCCGGCACTCGGTGATGCCGCCGGCATGGCTCAGGTCTGGCTGAAGAATGCTGGCGGCGCGTTTTTCGAGAATCTCGCGGAACCCCCACTTCGTGAAAACCCGCTCGCCGGTGGCGATGGGCAGGTGAGTGCCGCGGGCAATGTCGGCCAGCACGTCCGCGTTCTGGCATTGGACCGGCTCCTCAATGAAGAACGGCTGGTACGGTTCGAGCGCCTTGATCAGGAGCTTGGACGTCTGCGGCTGGATGGCGCCGTGGAAATCAATCGCGATGTCACAGTCCTTGCCGGCGGCTTTCCGGAGCGCGGCGAATTCTTCGGCAACCTGTTCGATGGCCGCCTGTGTCTGGACGAAACGGCCCGACCGGCCAATACTGACCCCGGTCTTGAACGCAGTGAAGCCGCGTTTCTTGCCCTCGGTGATTTTTTCCGGTGTGCCACCACGGGCGTACACCCGCACACGGTCGCGCGTCGGGCCGCCGAGCAATTCATGCACCGGCACGCCGAGCGCCTTGCCTTTGATGTCCCAGAGCGCCTGGTCAATGCCGCTGAGCGCGCTGGTCAGAATCGGGCCGCCGCGATAAAAGGCGTGACGATAAATCGCCTGCCAGTGATGCGCGACGCGGCGCGGGTCCTTGCCAATGAGGTACGGCGCGATTTCCTCGATGGCCGTCTTGCAGGTGAGCGCGCGGCCTTCGAGAATCGGCTCGCCGAGACCGACAATACCGGCGTTGGTGTGAACCTTCAGGAACAACCACCGGGGCTTGACGAGAAACGGTTCCAGCTTGGTGATCTTCAGTGGATCGCGAGGCGCAATGGGCGCGTGGGCGAACGATGTGCGCGGGTCCGCCAGCAAAGCGCCTGCGCCGAAAAATCCAGTTGCCCGTGCTATCGCTTCCCTTCGCGAAACCATCTGTTGCAATCGGCTTGGCGTTTTCATTCTGGTTCAACACGATAACAGGCCGCTCTGCGATTCGCAACGTCGCAATCTCCGCGAAAGTTCCGGTTTGCCACTTGTTACCCGTTTTGTTACACTGCCGCTCGTTGTAGCCGCGCCTGTCTCAGGCGCGTTTGCGACAGGAGGAAAGAACTAAACACAGTAAACTGAGAACCAACAATTGATTGCGCAGCTTCGGCTGCTGTCTGTAACGAAACCTCGGAAATTTCGGTACGCAGAACATCGCTCGAAGCGCGCCCCGCACGGGGGCGCGCCGAAAGCGTTTCTGCGTGGGCCCTCCGAGGTGCCTGTTACAGGACGCGAGTAAAGCGCGTCCTCTTGTTTTTCAGGCACCGGGAGAGCACCACGCGGGAGCAGTCTGTGACAACGGCTGAACTGCCATCTACTCAAGCAGTCAGCCTATGCCCACACTCAACTGGATCGGGAAAGAGGCGGTGGTGAATCATCACCACAAGGTGCCTTTCCACCTGCTCAAGGATGTGCCAGACCTTTCGGTCGGCGATCCCGGCAGCGGGAACCTAATTGTCCAAGGCGACAACCTCGTCGCGCTCAAGGCGCTGCTCCCGTACTACGCCGGGCAAGTAAAATGCGTCTGCGTTGATCCGCCATACAATACCGGCGAACAGAAATGGACATACAGCGACCAAGTCAACAGCCCGTTAATAAGCGCGTGGCTTGGCAAGACTGTTGGTGACGAAGCGACGGACTTGTCGCGTCACGACAAGTGGCTTTGCATGATGTATCCGCGTGTGAAGTTGTTGCTCGAGTTTCTCAGAGACGATGGTTTCCTAATGGTTGCGTTGAACGATGAAGGTGAGGTCGCTCGCTTCCGGGTAATGATGGATGAGATGCTGGCTAAAGAACGTTATGTGTGCAGTCTTGTCTGGAAGAGTCGCCGCAACCTCGACAACCGCAGTCTTCACAATGTCTCTGTTGACCACGAGTACATCGTTGTCTATTCCGGCCCGGAGGCCGCATTTCGAGGTCTGGCCACAGATAAGGATCGTTACACAAACCCGGATAACGACCCGCGCGGGCCGTGGACTAGTGACAATTTGGTTGGATTGGCGACCAAAGACCGCCGTCCCAACCTGCACTACGAGTTGGTGAATCCCAAAACAGGGATTGCTTACCCATGTCCGCGTATGGGGTGGCGTTACTCGAAGGAGACAATGGCTCAGATGATTTCCGAAGGGCGGATTCTCTGGCCGAAAAGCTCCACTGGCAGACCGCGCAACAAGAAGTTTCTCGCCGACTTACAGAAGCACTTTACGGGTTTCTCTTCGCTTGTTGATTGTGGCAACACAAACGAAGGAACATTGGAGGTGCGACAAATTCTTGGAGATGAAGTCTTCATGTTTCCAAAACCGCGCTCCTTGGTTCAGCAATTGGTGCAGCAGAGCACGGACAGTGATTCGTTGGTGTTGGATTCCTTCGGTGGAAGCGGCACAACAGCACATGCAGTTCTAGCGCAGAACAAGGAAGATGGCGGAAACCGCCGGTTTATCCTTGTGGAAATGGAATCTTCCATTTGTCGGGACATCACCGCCGAGCGTGTTCGTCGTGTCATCAACGGCTACGGCGACACGCCCGGTCTCGGTGGCGGCTTCCGGTATTGCGAGCTTGGCGAGCCGTTGTTTGATGAGCGCGGGCAGATCAAGCCGTCGGTGCGGTTTGCGGACTTGGCGAGGCATGTCTATTTCACCGAGACGGGCGAACCGTTGCCGCGCGAACGTGTGCCGAACACACCGAGACTCGGTGTTTGCCGAGGTGTGGGCGTTTATCTCCTGTTCAACGGCATCCTCGCCGACAAGAGCGTGAATGGCGGCAACGTGTTGACGCGCGCCGTGCTGGAGAAACTTCCAAAGCACGACGGGCCAAAGGTGGTTTATGCGGCGGGTTGCCGGTTGGGCAAGGAAACGTTGCGGGCTGAACAAATCACATTCCGACAGACGCCTTATGAGATCAAAGTGTCATGAATGTTACCTTGAAAGATTATCAACAGCGCGTGTTGGACAGTCTTCGGGAATACTTGCGGGAAAGCGTGCGGACAAAAAGCCCGCGCGACACATTCGAGAAGATGGTCAAGCGGTCTGACGGGACATTTCAGCAATACTTTCCGGTGCCGATGCCGGAATTGAGCGGACTGCCGTATGTCTGTTTGCGGGTGCCGACGGGCGGAGGCAAGACGTTGTTGGCCAGTCATGCCGTTGGGATCGCGCAGAAGGATTTCGCGCAGGTTGACCGGTCGCTCGTGTTGTGGCTTGTGCCGAGCAATACGATTCTCGATCAAACAGCAAAAGCTCTGTCCGACAACCGCCACGCTTACCGGCGGGCGCTGGAAATTGGCGTGGGCGGGCCGGTGGAAGTGCTGACAATTGATGAGGCATTGCGGATGTCGCGGGCGACGGCGGACGGCCAGACGGTGGTCATCGTGGCCACGATTCAGAGTTTCCGCGTGGAAGACACTGCCGGTCGGAAAGTGTATGAGGACAATGGGCACTTGCAGGCGCATTTCGACGGCTGGCCGGATGCGGTATTGGCTGATTTGGAGAAAGGTTCCGATGGCAAGCCGGTAAGGTCGTTGGCAAATGTGCTGCGGCTGCGCCGTCCCATCGTGATCGTGGATGAAGCGCACAGCGCGCGGGCGGAGTTGTCGTTTGTGACGCTGGCGCGTTTGCGGCCGGCCTGCATTGTGGAATTCACCGCGACACCGGCAACGATCTACAAGCCATTGGAAGGCCGTTATCCATCGAACGTTTTGCATCGCACATCGGCTGCCGAATTGAAGAAGGCGGCGATGATCAAGCTGCCAATCCGGGTGTTCACGCGTCCGCCAAGCCAGCGGGAACAGGCATTGGCGGAGGCGGTGACATTGCGGGCAGACTTGGAGAAGCTGGCGCTGGCGGAAGGACAGGCGACCGGGGAATACATTCGTCCCATTCTGTTGATTCAGGCGGAACGTGTGGACGACGCGGAGCCGTTGCGGGAACAGATGGTCAATGATTTCAAACTCCCAAAAGATGAGATCAAAATTTCCACCGGCGCGCTGGATGAGTTGAAAGACATCAAAGACATCGCGGCGGCGAATTGCCCAGTGCGCTTCATCATCACGGTGCAGAAGTTGAAGGAAGGCTGGGATTGTCCGTTTGCTTATGTGCTGTGCAGTTTGAAGGAAACGCGTTCCGCCACGGCCATCGAGCAAATTGTCGGGCGTGTCCTGCGGTTGCCAAACGTCGAGTTTAAGCAACGCGCGGAGTTGAACCACGCCTATGTATTTTCGGTGTCGGATTCGTTGCCGGCAGTGCTGGCGGAGTTTCAACAGGCATTGGAAGCAAACGGCTTCACACGCGCCGAAGCCGAGGAGATTGTCATACCGGCAGCCACACCATCGCTGGCGCTGGGGAGCCAACCCCGTACCGTAAGTCTGGATCCGAAGAAAGATTTCGATGCGGCTTTGGTGAAAACCAACGCGCCAGTATTGATGGGCAAGGTCACGTTCGACACAACAACCGGTGACGTGAAAGTGCTCGCGCCATTGACCGAGGACGAGAAGCAAGCCCTTTATGTTTGTTTTCGCACAGACACCGCCCGCCAGAAAGCGGAGGCGGCGGTGAATGAAGTGGCAGCGATTGCCGAAGCTTTCGGTGCTGGCAAGCCACGCCCGGCTACGGGCTACGAGAAGCAGGAGAGTTTTATCGTACCATTGCTCGCGCTGCGGCAAGGCTCGCTGTTGTGGGAGCTTGGCAAGACTGATTTGTTGGAGCGGGATTGGAAGCTGTCGGAGAAGGATGCAACGCTCGGCGATGTGGAGTATTCAAGCAAACGTCCCACCGGACGGTTGGCTTCACTCGACGTGGACGACTCCGGCAAAGTCAAAGCAAACGAAGTCCACGAAACCGGGACGGAAGACTTTGTGGGCAAACTGCACCAGCAGGTTTGGGCCATCGCCAGTGACCAGAACTGGACGGATGAGGACTTGATTCAGTGGCTTGACCAGCACATCGAGCATAACGACATCACAGCGGCGGAGTCGGCAGTATTCCTGCGCAAAGTGATTCAAGGTTTGAAGGCAAGTCGAGGCTTGGCGGATGTGAGCGCGTTGGTGTTGGATCGGCACCGGTTGAGGGATGCAATTGCAAGGAAGATCGAACAGCACCGGCAAGCTGAACACAAAATAGCGTTCCAAGAACTGCTGGGTGGGGCGTTGGTGGTGAGCGCCGAGAAGGCGGTGGAGTTCTCGAAGATCATCTACGACCCGTCGTCGTGGTACGAGGGCGGATTCGAGTTTAAGAAACACTACTTTGGAAAGCCCGGTGAATTGAAGTCAAGTGGCGAGGAATATGAATGCGCGGTGTTCCTCGACAACTTGACGGAAGTGAAATACTGGATCCGCAACCTTGCCAAGCGGCCAGATTCATTCCGGCTGCAAACTGCAACGGACTATTTTTATCCCGACTTCCTGTGCTTGCTTCAAGATGGTCGAAGACTCGTCGTCGAGTACAAAGGGAAAGATCGCTACGACGGGATTGATGCGCAGGAAAAGCGTGACGTTGGTGCTGTTTGGGAAGGCCGCAGTAACGGCAAGTGTTTGTTCGTCATGCCCACTGAGCGCAACTGGGCTGTCATCTGTTCAAAGATTGGCACTTGAAATCCGACATCACCAAACTCGTCGCAAACCGGATGACAAGGGATCAGCACGCGGAGCGTGATGAGTACTTTCAGCGCGTTCGAATCCTCGTCATAACGTCCAGCCCGCGCGGTATTCGGTTCGCAGGTACTGGTTGGCGGACTCGATGTTGGTGATGCGGGCAGCGGCGGCGTCCCATTCGATGCGTTTGCCGGCGCGGATGGCGATGTTGCCGAGCAACACGGCTTCGGTGAGCAGACCGGCCCACTCAAAATGACAGCCGGCCTTCTCGCCGCCTTGGATCGCTTCCATCCATTCCTTCCAGACACCACCGCGTCGCGTCAGCATCCTCGGCACGTCCTCGAACTTCTTCGCCCGCTCCGGTGAGAGAATTGCCGGGGTGAACATCTTGCCTTCGTCGCCGATGTAGAGCACGCCTTCATCGGTCAACGGGTTGTTGAGTTCCGACGGGCGCGGCGGTTTCAGGCCGCCATCATACCAGACGACGCGCACCGGCGGCATGTCGCCGCGCGCGGGGTAATCGTAGGTGACGATGGACGCCAGCGGCGCAGTCTCATCGAACAGGCGCGTGGCGGTGGCTTCCACAGCGACGGGGTGCTCCAGTTTCAATGCGCGATACGGCGTGTTGAAATGATGACAGCCCATGTCGCCAAGCGCCCCGCAGCCGAAGTCCCACCAGCCGCGAAAATTCCACGGATGATAGACGCCCTTGGAGTGCGGTGTCCTGCCTCGGTTACCGGCGATTTGCAGTAGTGCCACGTCCTCATCGGACCATTGGTTCTTGAACGGCCGCATCGGCGCGGGGCCAATCCACAAATCCCAGTCGAGCGTCGCCGGAACCTCGTCTTGACCCGGTGGCCGCCTCATGCCTTGCGGCCAAAGCGGCCGGTTGCTCCAGATGTGGACCTCGCGAACCGCGCCGATGGCACCGGCCCAAATGAACTCACAGGTTCGACAGGCTGCTTCGCTGGTGTTGGGCGACGCGGTGACTTGCGTGCACACGCCGGCCTCGCGTGAAGCGGCGAGCACGGCTCGACATTCCTCGATGGTGCGCGTCAGCGGTTTCACGCAACAGACGTGTTTCCTCCGTCGCAGGGCGGCGAGCACGATCACCGCGTGCGTGTGGTCAGGCGTGCCACAATAAACGGCGTCAATCTTGTCGCCTTCGGCGTGGAGCATCTCGCGGTAGTCGCGGTAGCGTCGCGCTTGTGGCCACCTGTCATAAGCTTTCTTCGCATAAACATCGTCCACGTCGCAAAGCGCAACGATGTTGAACCCGGTTTGCTCGCAAGACTTGAGCTGGCCGAATCCGACGCCGCCAACGCCCACACCGGCGAGATTGACCTGTTTGCTCGGTGGCGACTGCCCCGGCCCGCCGAGCACGGAGGCCGGCACGATGGCGGGCATTCCCCAAGCGGCGGCGGTGAGCACGGCAGATGAACGAATGAAGTTGCGGCGGGAGATGGTGGTTGTGTTCATGGTTGTCACTTTTGGGGCAGGCGCATGGTAGCAGAAAGAACCTGGAATGGGAAACTCTGTATCTTGTCCCACCATGCCGCCCTGCCGCAGAAGCGTCGAGGCGCATCCAGACAAGCTGATAATTTTGTCGAATAACGGATTGAGGGCGGGTAATAGTCTCGCCATGAAACAATTCACTGTTGCCGAAGTCGCCGCGACGATTGACCATGCGGTTCTGAAACCGAACTTCACCAATGCCGATGTCGAGAAGCACGCGAAGATGTGCATCGCGCGCGGCGTGTTCAGCATGTGCGTCCGCCCGTCCGACGCGGCGCTGGCTGCGGGTTGTCTCCAGGGCAGCAACGTGCTCGTCTCCGTCGTCATCGGTTTCCCGCACGGACACCACCGCCCCGAAGTGAAGGCGCTTGAAGCTGAGCTTGCGATCCGGGACGGTGCGCGCGAACTGGACATGGTGATGAACGTCGGCAAGTTCCTCAGCGGCGACTTCGACGCCGTGAAGAAGGACATCGCCGCCGTGGTGGCCGTTGCCAAGCCGAAGGGCGTGCTGGTGAAAGTGATTTTCGAAACCGCCTATTTGACGCTCGATCAAATCGCGAAGGCGTGTCTCATCGCGGAGGAAGCTGGTGCCGACTTTGTGAAGACCTCAACCGGTTTCGCCAACGGCACCGCGACGCCGGAGATTATCGAAGTGATGAAGAAGACGGTTGGCGGCCGGGTGAAGATCAAGCCCTCCGGCGGCATTCGCGATTGGAAGACAGCGGTGGGTTATCTCCAACAAGGCGTTGACCGGCTCGGTGTCGGCTCGACGGAAGCCGTGTTGGACGGAGGTCAGGCCAGTGGGAATTACTAGGTCCGTCATTTTGACGTGCTTGGTATTGCAGGCAGCGAACGCTGTGCCGCTGCCCGAGCGTGCTCGCGAATACAAAACGCAGTTGGCCGAAAAAATTCTGCCGTACTGGTACGACACGGCGCAGGACAAGACGAACGGCGGTTACCTCCTCGCCGACCCCGGTCCGGCAAAGGAGAAAGCCATCGTCACACAGGCACGGATGATCTGGACGTTCTCACTGGTGCATCAGAAAGGTTTCTCCGATTCGCGCCGCAACTATCTCAAGGCAGCAGCGCAGGGGTATTGCTTCCTGATCGAGCATTTCCTCGACAAGGAACACGGCGGCTATTTCTGGAAGACCGACCTCGCCGGCAAGCCGGTGAAGCAACACAAGTTCGTCTATGGCCAGTCGTTTGTGATCTACGCGTTAGTCGAGTATCACCGGGCCAGCGGCGACAAGGCGGCGCTCCAACACGCGATGGAGCTTTGGCAGACGTTGCAGAAGCGGGCGCACGACGCAAAACACGGTGGCTGGGTGGAGCATTTCACGCGCGACTGGACGCCGTTGCCGTTGCGCGACCCGTCGGGCGAAGTCGAAGTCGCGGGATTGAAGAGCGCCAACACGCATTTGCATCTGATGGAGGCGCTGACGGAGCTTTACGACACCACCCACGTGGTTGGAGTACGCAAGTCGCTGGAGGAAGCGTTGATGATCAACATGATGTACTTCTACCCTGTCGTCGCCGGGCAGTTGTGTTTCCACCGGAACCCGGATTGGTCGGCGGTAACCGACCCGCGGAGCGCAGGACTCTCATACGGGCACAACGTCGAGTTTGCATGGCTGATGATTCGCGCGGAGAAAGTGCTCGAATGCGAGCTGTCGTGGCTGGAGTTCTACATGCATCTCAACCACGCATTGGAGTACGGTTGGGACATCAAACGCGGCGGCCTCTATCATCGCGGCATCGGCAACGAGCCGGCCAACGACACGAAGAAAGTCTGGTGGGTGCAGGCGGAGATGTTGGCGACGCTGACTGATGCGTTGCAGCACAAGCCGAATCCGAAATATGAAACGGCGTTGGTGAAGCTGCTGGACTTCATCGCCAAGTATCAGGCTGACCCGAAGGACGGCGTCTGGTATGACAGCGTTACCGCCGACGGCCAGCCAAAGAATCCGGCGAAAGCGCACAACTGGAAGGCAAACTACCACGATGTGCGGGCCATCGTGAAATTTGTGGAAGCGTTTGGCGCGCCGTAACCGTAGCGTTTACGGCTGCGGGAACTTCTTGTTGAGGAAGCGACCGTTCTTTTGAATGAGTTCGCCATCGGCGTAGATCTCGCCGCCTTTGTGGAGGTCGCAGACCATGTCCCAGTGGAGGCCGCTGCGGTTCTTGTTGCCGGTTTCGGGATAGCCGGCGCCGAGGGCGAGGTGGATGGTGCCGCCGATCTTTTCGTCGAAGAGCGTGTTCTTGGTGTACCGCTTCACGTTGTAGTTGACACCAAACGCCGCTTCGCCGAGGTAGCAGGAGCCTTTGTCCATCGCGATCATGGCGCGCAGGAACTCCTGGCCTTTGCCAGCTTCGGCTTTGGCGACTTTGCCTTTTTCGAAAGCGAGCCGGATGCCGTCCACTTCGCGTCCGCCGTGGACAGCGGGGAAGCTAAACGCGACGTGGCCTTCGACGCTGTCCTCGACGGGGCCGGTGAAGATTTCGCCGTCGGGGAAGTTGTAATGGCCGTCGCAATTGATCCACTTGTGGCCTTTGACGGAGAAACGAATGTCGGTGTCCTCGGCGACGATGCGAATCTGGCGGCAACGATTGAGGTAGTCAGTGAGCGTTTGTTGTTGTTTGGAGATGCGTTTCCAGGTGTTCATCGGGTTGGCATCGTCAAGGTGTCCGGCGCCGAACACGAAATCCTCGTATTCTTCGAGCGACATCTCGGCGTCCTGAGCGCTGGCGTGGCAGGGCCACTGCGTGCCGCACCAGCGGAGTTTGCCGGCGGCGGCCCGGTCCATGAACAGTTTGCTGATCGGCTTGCGGGCGGAGGAAGCGAGGGCGAGGCGTTTGGGGTCAACGTTGCTGAGGCCCTTGGTGTTTTCATCGGCCCAAATCCCGATGGAGGCGTCAATCTTGCGGACCTTGTGGAGTGCGAACGGGGAGAGCCACTGGAGTTGTTCCTTGTTCGCTTCCGCGTAGAAAATCTCGGTGATGCTGTCGAGCGCGACGTCGGAGATGACGAATGCGCCGCGCCGCAGGGCGGCGCGATAGACGGCGCGGATCAAGGGTGCGGCAATGGCTTCGCCGTTGATGGCGACGATGTCGCGTGGTTTGAGCCTGACAGAATAATCAACGAGAAGCTGGGCGAGCTTCTCGACTCGTGGATCTTTCATAAAGGTTTTCGGTTACTTTCCTTCCTTGGCGACCCGCAGGTAGGTGTTGAAGGCATCCAAGCTGTTGCCGCTGACGCTTCCAATAAGCTTGCCGCTCCGGTCATAAATATCCGTGCGGGGAACGGACTTGATGTCGAATTGTTTGCAGACGGGACTGCCCGTCTTGACGATGTCCACCTTGCGCAGCGCCACGACGGGGTCTTCCTTGTTGATCTTTTCCAGTTGCGACGCGACCGCCTTGGCGGGGCCGGAAGTTTCCGTGTAGAAAAACAGGATGGTCACCTTCTGCGGCGCGAGCAGTTTGCGCAAGTCCACCGGGTTGCCTCCGGGGATGATCATGAACTTCTTGCTGCTCCCACCGAAACTGGCGCCGCTGACCATCATGGCTTGGAACTTCTCGGTTTTGCCGCCTTCCTGCTCGACGGTGAAGACGCCGCCTTCGAACGTGGTGACGGTGCCCTCGATGGCGCCGCGGCTGCGGACTTCCAGCTTGCTGGGGCGCGCGACGAACTCGATGGACTTGATCGTGGCGGCGGACTGGCGCATGTCACCGCCAGTGTCGAGGGTAATATCAAACATCATGTTGCCGTAGCCGCTGACGATGCCGTTGAGCTTCTGGCCGTTGGTCAGATTAATGACATCGGCCTGGACAGCGAACGCGAACACCAGGGAGAGAGCGTAGGGAAATATTTTCATGCTGTGTAATCCTTTGTGGCCATAGCTTGCCAATTGTCGCGTGAAAGTCAAGGCGTAGCGCGCTTCCGCAGAACATAGGCGGCGCTTTGCGGGAACGCATTGGTGTCGGCGGCGTATTCGCTGAGGAACTTCGCCCACTGGTCGGGGGTGGCAGTGACAAGGAACTCATCCTCCGTCTTCCCTTTCAGGTGCGGCAGGTCAACCTGTTTGGCGGCGAGCGATTTCTTGAACCAATTGAAACTCATCGGCACCAGCGACAGACGGTCTTTCTCCAGTTGCACCTTGGCGACAGTGTGGACGGCGCGCACATGGAGGATCCAATAAGGATTGAGGCGTCCTTCCTCCATTTCCCCGGCCGCGAAGTCGCAAAACAACTGGCGGCCAACCTTGAAAAACGTCACGCGAAGCGTGCTGGAGACATTCTTATCGTCGTAGGTGACAAGCTCGTCGTTCTCGGTGAACACCCACGGTTTGTAGGCGATATTGGTGTCCGTACCTGCGGCGACCACGTCCCATTCGCCGCGCACCTGCGGCAAGGGCACTTTCGCATCGTCCCGGTAAAACGGGTGGAACGACTGGACCACACAGCCGCTCAACAACACCAGTCCGAACAACGCCAAACGCTTCATAATCAGCCTCCTGTTGACAACCGCATCCTGCAACGGATTTCCCGTATTGTCAAACGTCGCTTGTGGCGCGGGTGCAGTTGTTTTGAGCAAGGAGCCGACGCACGGCGGCATACAACATTTGCTGGTGTAGTGGCGTCCGTCCCGGACGCCCTCTGCGTTGCACTGCCCAAAACTGAATTACCGGGTAATTGCCGCGCATCTCGACACTGCCACCATCAATCATCTCACCCGCCAGCAACGGGTTGTAGGCCGACACTGCGTGTCGGCGCAACATCCGACTTGGCATGGTGCCAGTGCCCGAATGCGCCCGGGTAACTGCGCGATGGGTAAATATTCTTGACGGCGGAGGGGGAAGTTTTGTAAAGGAGCACCAGCTTCACGCGGATGTCATCGCGGCAGGAGTTCAACGGATGAACAAGAGATTGATGACAATGAGTGCAAGAAAAGTGGATGCACAATCCACGGTTGGGACGATCCCTGCGCAGGCAGGCAGGCAGTTTCTCCTCTATTAGCCCAAGTTCTCAGTCCTCAGTTTTCAGTTGTCAGCTTTCAGTATTTCAGCGTTTCACCTTTCAGCTTTTGGGAGCAAGGGTAACGTGAACTCTTCCCGAACCCGATTGACCTTGATGGCGGTGACGGGTATGGTCGCGGTGGTTTCGATGATACTGCAAGCGGCAACGGGTCCGGCGTGGTGGATGGCGCGCGGCGTGGTCAACACGAATGCGACGCCGAACGATTTTGCCGCCGTCAACCAAGGCCAGTTGAAATGGATGGCCGTCAATGCCGCCCTCGAACTGGAGTCGCAACTTCCCGGCGGCGCGGGCAGTAACGTCTGGGCGCTGATTGACTCGTTCTCCAACACCAACAATTTCCGTCCCGTCAATCTCGGCCAACTCAAGTATGTGGCCTCGCATTTTTATGACCGACTGATGGAAGTCGGCTACACGACGAACTATCCGTGGAGCGGTCAACCGAACGATTACGCGCTGGCCAATATCGGCCAGATGAAAAACGTGTTCAGCTTCGATGCCGCATGGTGGATGACGCTGGACAGCGACGAGGATGGGATACCGGACTGGTGGTTGTTTCAGTATTTCGGTCATACAACTGGCCAGACCAACGATTTGTCGCGTGCCGAAGATGATGCTGACGGTGATGGCTCAAGTAATTACGAAGAATATCTTGCCGGCACGAATCCGCTCGATCCGGATTCAATGCCTGCGGATAACCCTGACAAAGCCCTGTTGGATTCGTTCAATTACTCGCAGGTCAACCTGCTGCGTGCGGTGGTGGGATTGGAGCCAACGCCATGGACGTTTGCGACCAACAACAGTGTGCGCATCAACCAATTGCGGACTAGTGTTCAAGATGTGCTCACTAACTTCATTGACCTTGTTGCACATCCTTATGCTCCTGACAGCTTTTACGATGAGAATGGGGGGACGAATGTTTTCATAAAATGGACATTGGAAAGCATTTTGAATCACGTGAGCGGCAGCGGCAGTTGGCTTGCCGGACCGGTGTCCAATCAGGTCAATGAATTGAGCGAAGTGATCGCCCAGTTGATTTGCACGCCTAGCGTGGGAACCACCACATACGAAGGCGTTGACGAGGGTGATTCTTTGTCGGGTAACTTCCCGTATGTATTTCATAGCTGGACGGTGTTGGCGGAGAATGCTGCTTATCCGAGCATATGGCCGACCAACTTTCTGATTCGTACCTACATTCAATTTGAAGAAAAGCGTGACACAGGGGATATGGCCTGTGATTTTGTGGATGATGCGCTGGTGCTGAATTGCTCGTCTTTCACGAATGGCTTCATTGCGCAGTGGACGCTTGATGTGACGGCTGATTGGTTGCCGAATACCAATAATTACATAGAGGCCGTGGACCTCCTGACGAACAAGATTTATTGTACGTCCTACCATATGGCCCATGTGCTGCAAGCGCCGAGGGTGAGCGCGAAGTTTTTGGCAAAGGAAGGCAAGATCAACCACGGATTTGACCCCACGGAAGGGGAACCCTGGACAAGCGTAGGCGTGGGAAGCACAAACCAGATCGTACAGTTGCAGATCTCGTCATCATTCTATTGGCCTCCCGTAAGCCCTCCTGCCATTGAGTTGGTAGTAAGGGCAGATAGCACAAACAAGGTGAGCGTGACACCCATGACCGGCCTTGGCGGGACAAACAACCTGACGATTATCGGCAAATTGCCAACAACGAATGCCGTCATCGAAGTGCGCGTACAGGGGATGACGAACGCCCTCGCAACGCTCCACGTCATGGTGCTGCCGTGGGTGACAAACAGTGTGGGCATTTACCGAGTGGAGGACCCGGCATCTACAAACACATGGCATGTAGGGGGTCCAGCCGCAGCCGACATCATCAGCACACTGAATGGCATTTACACCCAAGCCTGTGTGCATTTCACGCTGGCCACCAACACGATTGTAAACCTCGGTTACGATGATGGGCAAGTGCGTGATTCGGCCACGAGAGCGTACACGAACAATGTGATTCGCCGTTTGTTCGCAATTGGGAAGAATGGCATGATGGAGCTTGGTGAAGAACCAACTGAACTGAACGAAGACGCCCAGTGGACCGGACAGCGCCGTGTGTTTCTCTTCAACAGTGGCAACATCACCTATGGGGGATCGCAGTGGAGAGGATACGCTCGGCTAGGCGCTCGATGGTGTGTGGTGTTTTCGGGCGATTGTGGGGAGTTATTGACGCCTTTTGTCACGGCGCATGAAATGGGACATCAATTGCAGTTGTCCACGCGAAATAATGATGGAAAATACCACGACTGCGGCACCCCGCCAAACGATACCGGGATACTCATGAGGCCAACGGTCAGTGGGTCAGCGGAAATGCGCTGGATGCGACGCGAGGATTGGGACAAAGCAAACCGCGAAGCGGAAGCAAGGACACGATGATTAGCAAGCTACCACTCACTATGTTATCTGCCATGATGCTTCTTACTCCATATGTGAGGGGGGATACTAATGTTGCGTCTAAGGTCGAGCGATGGATGTGGTATTCAAGAGAGATGGACGTGAAGTCCATGACAGAGGACGAGCGAAGAGATTTTATTGCAGAGTTCCGCAAGCATCTCAGTTCGAAACATCCTCGATACAGTGAGGGTGCGAAGTCTGCGCTTCTTCGTCTTGGTGATGAGCAGACGATAGCGGAGGTGATGGCGGATGTTCGCAGCGGCGACCGCAAGAAGATTGATGAGGGATGGTCTGCGCTGCAATACGTCAACAATCCGGTGTTGATTCCGCATTTGATGGAACTGCTGGATTTGCCTGAGGCCGCAACGTTGATTTTGCTCGACAACCCCTCTGTTCCCACTGACATGGGGCACTTCCAGCCGACACGCCCATTCTGGGCCAGTGAGCGAATTCGGGAGATGCTTTGGCGCTGTCCGGAGTTCAGTCCGGAAACAAAGCAGTGGGCTCAAAATTTGTGGCGGCAGACGGGCGACCCGCTTCGTGACGTATTGCGCCAATGGTGGGAGCAGAACAAGGAGGCGTTTGCCCGCAAGGATTACGCAGCAGTGAAACCGCTGCAACCGGTCGCCACGCCTACACCGCCTGCCGCACCGAAGCAGACGACGCCTGCAACCGATGTCGCACCGTCAACCGCCGTTGCTTCGCCAGCGAAGCCACCGCCGTCCACACCAGCACAAGCGGAATCGGAATCCTACGTCTTGCCGGTCGCGCTGCTCATCACTGGCGGTGTGTTGGCGCTGGTTGCGGTCGGGGCCGCGGTGATCTGGCAAGGCAGAAGGAGAAAGGCAGAATGAAGATGCGAGTGGAAAGCAGTCAGCGGACAGCCTTCCGTGTGTTCCGTGTGTTCCGTGGTGTCATCAGCGGAAGTTGTATCGGACTGCAAGGATTTGAATTGCCACAAAGAACACAAAGAATCACAAGAGCGTTTTCGTTTCCGTGTCTTCCGTGTGTTCCGTGGTTTCAACGGAAAAACAACATGCAAAACACCAAAACTACAGTTTACAGAGCTGACCCCGGTTACTGACTGCCGAACGTCCGTCGGGCGGATCAGACCGCAATCTACAACGTCTGGACCCACGCCTACGGAATCGCGGCGCTCGTGCAGATGCACCGTCGCGCTGAGCCATCACGGCGGAAACAGATTGAAGAGTTGATTGCCGGACAGATCACGTTTCTGGAACGATTCGAGTCGGTGAATGGTGGTTGGGGCTATTACGACTTCAAGATCGGTGCGCAACGGCCCGCGTCGTCGTCAACGAGTTTCGTCAACGCCACGGTGTTGATCGCGTTGCACGAGGCGAAACAAATCGGCATCGCGGTCCCGGCGAAGCTGGTGGAACGCGCTGTGGACTCGTTGCAACGGCAACGCAAGCCAGACAACACATACCTGTACGGCGATCATTTCCTTTGGCGCACGATGACCCCCATCAACCGCGCCGGCGGCAGTCTCGGACGGTCGCAGGCCTGCAACCTCGCACTCCGTCTCTGGGGTGACAAGACGATCACGCCAGAGGTGCTCGTCGAATGGCTCGACCGGTTGGTGGCACGCAATGAATGGCTGTCGTTCGGACGGAAACGCCCGGTGCCGCACGAGTCGTGGTTTCAAGTCGCCGGTTACTTCTACTACTACGGTCACTACTACGCGGCGTTGTGCGCGAATCAATTGGACGCGGAGCGAGGCCGCACCGCAAAGGACAAACTGGCAGCGATCATCGTGCCGTTGCAGGAGACCGACGGTTCATGGTGGGATTTCCCGCTGTACGATTACCATCAACCCTACGGCACCGCGTTCGCCCTAATGACTCTCAATCATTGCCGAACTCCGTAAAGTACTCATCACGCTCCGCGTGATGCGGTTGCCGGCCTCACGCGGAGCGTGAGGATTACTTTATGATCCGAATCCCGGCGACGCCGTACGCAGGTAACGTCAGATTGCCGCGATCAAGCGTCAGCGGTGCGCCGTCGAAAACATTCTCCAACCGGTTGTTTGTTGCTAATCTCAACGTCGCCGCCGAGTTCGCGGAGTTGATCAGGAACAAGTAGCGACTGCCTTTGTGGAGAAACTCAGCGGCAGTCCACGATGGCATTTTGATTTCCCGTGCCGCGCGCTCGCGGTCGCTCGTCGTGCCGGCTTCCACGCCGCCACCCAACTGAACTGTCGCCGGGCCGCCGCCTTTGAGCAACTCCACCTTGATGTCGGAACGACGTTCGCCGAACAGGAACACTTGCGCCAACGCACGCGGGCCGTTGAGTTCGCGAGCGCACTCCGCGTAGGCGTCGTACCAGAGTTGCCACGTGCGTTTGACTTCCTTGCGCTTGAACAGCGACCAAATACAAACGGCTTTGGCGCCGCTTGCCAAGCCCAGATAAACATCGTGACGCACCCAATTGCGAATCTCAGCCTCTTCATTTGGCTCCGGATCACGACACAGTTCCGGCATGACGACTGCGACAGATCTTGGACGGACAGCGAGTTCCTGTTCGACACTCCAACGGACCCATGCTCGGTCGCGCTTCTTGCCGCTGTGATTCACGTAACAACCCTTGGCGATGACATCCACGTGCCGCGCGATGGATTCGAGTCGTTTGGCGTCGCTGTGGTTTGGATTATAGAGGTAGATGGGACGTTGTAGCGGATCGTTCTTGCGGACGGTCGCGCAGACTACTTCGAGATACCGCATTTCTTCCTTGCGCCATGTGCGCAGTTCTTCCGGCGTGACGGCCCACCAGACAATCTCCTTGTGCAACGCCAGTTCCTTCATCTGCTGTTCGACCTGCGCGCGCAGGCTCGTTTCATCGAGTTTGTATTTGTCGGGGCTGTCGTCCTTGAACGTGATGCGCGGTCCGACATGCGCCACGACCGGCCAGCCGTTGGAAAAACAACGTTGCAGGTATGGCATCTGGTTTCCATACACCGGCCCGGCCACCGTGAAACCATTGGTCAGGTCGCGCGACGGATCGCCGGAGTAGCCCATGAACGGCATCTTGTCGCCGCGCGGGTAAATGCCGCCAGCGAGCAACAGGGTGAGGAGAAGTGTTGTCATTTGGTTGTATGTTCCTTTCGCCATGTGGCGTAATCAAACGGCGGCAGGGCGCTGAGTTCTTTGGTGAGTTCATCGGGACAGGCGTAGCCCATTTGTTTGAAGTAGGCGGTGAGATTGGCCTTCGCGTTGCGCGAGTACCGGCGCACAAATTCAGCCTGCTTCAGTTCCAACGCCGTCTTCGGCGTGAGCGGCGCGGTCTGATAAGACGCGAGCGTCTGTTGGAGCGGCGCCCAACCGAATTTGTGGAGCAACACGATGAATGCCGAGAGTTGGTGAAACGGATCGTCGCTCGGCGGGTTGGCGAACCGTTTGTCGAGGCACGTGGAAAACTTCGCGCCGTCAATCGCGGGATGGCCGGTGCCGCGCGGTTTGCCGACGATGTGCTCCATGCAATAGAGCGAGAAGAAGTTCACGGTCACTTCCGTCTGGCCGGGGAACGTCCACGCTTGCGATTGGTGGTTGTGGCCGAGTTCGTGGAAGAATCCCCAGTCGCCTTCTTTGCGCAGCTTGGCCAAGTCGGTGATCTTTGGCGCGGAGGCAAGGTGGCACATGAACGGATAACCGGAGTGCATCCAGCCCGCGCTGATCTGGCGGTCGGGCACGACCCGTTCCTGCGCCGTGCGCGCCGGCCAGCCGACGAGCCAGTCCTGCGCCGCGACGACTTTGTCCCACCACTCCAGCAACGGCGTGGGATCGTCCATCGCGCGGATCTGGCTGGCGGGAAAATGCAGGATCATGTTGCGGCCGACCATCTCGCCCCATGGCGCGGGCGCGTTGCGGATGGTCTTCCAGTTGGCAAGGGGGGTGGTGCCAAGCACGAAGAACGGCGCCTCGACCGCGTTGTCGAATCGCAAGGTGAGCTTGAAGTCGCTGGGAGATTTGACGACGACGAAAATCGGTCCGCCAAACGCGTTGGCCACCGGCGTCGGCTGCGACGTGACCGGGAAGACTCGCGCAATGGACGGGAACCGTTTCCATTCCGTGATCTTCTCGTAGAACAACCGGTCGGTGTGGCAACCGATCCGAATCTCGACTGTCGCGCCCGCCGGCAAGGGAGCCTGCGGCGTTACTGTCACGATTTCGCCGGCGTTGGCGTAGAGGCCGGTGCTCTGCCAGCGTGGCTTGGCACCGGAGAACGTGTAGATGCGCGTCACGCGCGGCGAACCGTTTGTCGCGACGCCCGGGAAATCCGCCGCGCACGGATGAGCTTGCACCTGCTTCGCCGGCAACGCCATGTAATCGTTGATCTCCCTGACCAACTCTTTCTTCGCCGGCGGATCGGTCGGCACGGTAAACGGCGCTTTTTCCTTGGGTTGAACCTGCAATGCGATGAGTGCGAAAATCAACAGCGATGTCATTGTTCTCCCTTGGTCTTGAAGACCGGTAACGAAATCTTCCAGTACATGGCGGCGAGACGCAAGCCGAGCACCACCCCAGCGCCAGCCAAGGCGGCTACTGTCATCCTGCCCCCAACAGTACGCAGGGACACACAGAGCGTGGCGCCCGCCAACGCTGCCGTTGCATAGAGCCGTATCTCCGGACGAAACACCAGCGGCACTTCGCCGGTGAGCATGTCGCGCAAAATGCCACCGGCCACGCCGGTGACGACGCCGAGCAGTACGGCAACAGGCGCGGAAAACTCCATCACAAGCCCCTTCTGCGTGCCGATCATGGTGAACGCAGCCAGCGCAAAAGCGTCGGCCACCAGCAACGTGCCCATCGGCAGCGTCCACTGGCGCACAACCAGAAAGGTCAACAGCGCGGCGACCGTTGCGTTGAGCAGCAGCCACGGTCCGCGCAGCCAGAACACGGGCGTGTCGCCGACCAACAAGTCGCGCACCGTGCCGCCGCCGAAGGCGGTTACCAACGCCAGCACGAGCACCCCAAAGAGATCAATGCGTTTGCCGCGCGCGGCCAGCACGCCCGTGATGGCAGCCACAAACACGCCAACATGATCCAGCAACGGTTGCATCAAGTTCCCTCCGTCAGACGAACCATGGTTTCATAGTTCTGCAAGATTTGCCTCGAAATGTTTCGTCCATACGGCGCTGAAGATGGCATGAGGACGAAGCCGCGTCCAGCACCGGTGGTGCCCTCATCGAGGGCGCGTTTTACTTTCTCGGTAAACTGCGCCGTGGGCAACGACACGATGTCGGCGATTTCGAGGTTGCCGAACAGCACGAGTTGTTTCCCGTAACGTTCGCGGACGTATCGCAACGTCACGTCGCCGTGTGGCGGCGGTTCGATGGGGTCGAGTCCGTCAGCGCCCATCCCGACGATGTCATCGAGGATTCCTTTCAGGCGTCCGTGACAATGAATCCGCGCGAAGCCGCCATGAGCGCGGATGTCGCGGATCATCGGCGCGACGTAGCGCACGACGTATTCGCGGAACAACGACGGCGGCAGGAATGGTTCAGACGCATACTCCGGTCCGTAGATGCGCCAGAGCCGGCCGGGGAACCGCCGGCTGACTTCGGCGGTGCGCGCGTGGATATGGCGCGCCATTTTTTCAAGGAGCCGATGGAACAGCGCCGGCTCAGTGAACGCCAGCACGGTGTAATCTTCCATGCTGAACAATGCCGCTGCCGCGCAAAGCGGGTCTTCGGTGTCCACCATCACGATGCCTTTGTCGCCCAACGCCACATCTTCGGCCTCCAACGGCGCGACATCCACCTTCTCCGCGAACGCCTCATCGGGAATCTGCAAATACGCCTCGACATCGCCGGCGTCTTTCAAGAGATGTTCGGTCGTCCAGACGGAGTCCACGTCGCGTTCGCGTTTTGTCCGCTGCGTCAGCGTTCGCCCGGCCACCCTCAATGTCGTGGTCGTGATCCGCCAACTGTTTTGCTCGACGGTCTCTTCGCGGAAAAACTGCTGCCACACCGACGAGGTAGCCGAGCCGGTCGGGTCAATCGAACGGGCGCGGACCGGACTCATCATGCGAATCAGATCGGTGCGTTCCTCGGCCAGATGCAAGAGCGGTCCCCAGTCCGGCGCGTTGTAGATGTTGTAAGGATCGGGGTTGGCGGGTTCGATTTTGAAGCCGCCGATTTCGTAGAAGCTGACCGCGGGGCGATCCACTGGTTCGCCCCGCAACGTCGCCATCAATCGTTCACGCCGGGTCATGGTTGCATTCTACGAATTCAGCTTGCGCCGCCGCCGGCTCATTGCTAGTCTGCGGCTCCACTTTAACAGGAGATAAACAATGCAGGTAAGCTTTTACGGACACGTTCGTCAATACCATAATATCCAGAAGGAAATAGACGCCAACATCCAGCGCGTGCTGGAGAGCGGCGAGTACGTCCACGGGCCAATGAACAAGCAGTTCGAGGCGGAGTTCGCCGCGTTCTCCGGCACGAAGTACGCCATTCCCTGCGGCAACGGCACCGACGCGATCTGGCTTGTCCTCATGGCGCTCGGCATCGGCGAAGGCGACGAAGTCATCACCAACGCCAACACGTTCTTCGCCACCGCCGAGGCGATCTGGATCGCGGGTGCGACCGCTGTCCTCGTTGATTGCGATCCGCTGACCAAGTGCATTGATCCCGCGAAGATCGAAGCGGCCATCACCCGCAAGACCCGCGCGATCATCCCCGTCCACCTCTACGGCCAGTGCGCCGATATGCCGTCCATCAAACAGATCGCCGACAAACACAAACTCTGGGTCGTCGAAGACAACGCCCAGGCCATTGACGCCGCCGGTGACACGTTCAAGATCGGCGAGCTTTCCGATGCCGTGGCCACGAGCTTCATCATCCAGAAGAACCTCGGCTGTTTCGGCGACGGCGGTGCGATCGTCACGAACAACGAGCAAGTCAATGCGAAGACGCGCCTGTTGCGCAACCACGGATCGAACAAGCGCAACGTCCACAGTTTCGGCTTCAACAGTCGCCTCGACGACCTCCAAGCCGGCGTGCTCAGCGCCAAGCTCAAGCACATCCACGAGTGGAACGACCGGCGCATCAAATGGGCCGCGCGCTACACGGCGGGCTTGCAGGGCGCGAAGAATTTCACGTTGCCGTACCAGAAGCCCGGCTACCGGCACGTGTTCCATCTCTACGTCATCGAGACAATCAAACCCGAACACCGCGATCAGTTTGTGGATTTCCTCGTCAAGAACGGCATTGACGCCAAGACGCATTACTCGATTGCTATCCACCAGCAAGCCGGTTACCCGTGGGGTAAAGGCGCCCGCGTCGTCGGCCCACTGACCAATGCCGAGAAAAACGCCGCCACCTGCATCAGCCTGCCGATGTACCCCGAATTGACCCCGAAGAAAGTGGATTACGTCATCGCCAAGTGCCTCGAATGGGATAAGAAGAACTAATAGAATAGTGGAGTGATGGAGTGCTGGAGTTTTGCTCTGGATCCATCACTCCAAAACTCCACAACTCCAATACTCCACATGAATTTCTATCGTGTTATCGTCATCGGCATGGGCAAACGCGGGATGCATCATGCCACCACCTTCGCGGCCAACCCGCGATTCCAACTGGCCGGCATCTGCGACATTGACGCAGCCAAGCTAGCCGCCGCCGCGCCGAAACTTGGTAACCCGAAGACCAGCACCGACGCCGCTGCGCTCGCGAAAGAGTTGCAGGCCGACGTGTTCTGCTTTTGCACGCTGCCGAATCTCCGTTTACCATTCATCAAACTTGGCATTGAGACCGGCGCGAAGTTGATCGCGTTCGAGAAGCCAGTTGCGATGAGCAGCGCTGAAGGCATCGAGATGAAGAAAGCTCTCGACAAAGCCGGCGTGAAGGCGGTTGTCAGCCACCAGCATCGTTACGGCGAGCATTACAAACAGGTGAAAGAAATCATCGCCAGCGGCGCGATTGGCCGTGTCCACACCGTCTATGGCACGGCGACTGGCTGGGCAGCACACATGCTCAGTCACCTAATTGACTACACCTGCTGGTTCAACGATTACGCTGATCCCGCGTGGGCGATGGCCCAGGCCGCAGGCCGTGGCAAACTCGCAGACTTACACACGTCACCGGACTATCTTGCCGGCGTCGTGCATTTTGCGAATGGTGTGCGTGGCATCTACGATTGTGGCGCGGGCGCGCCTGATGTCCCCGAAGTTCCGTACTGGTGGCGCAAGTGCCGGATCGGCGCGCAAGGCAGCGACGGCTTCGCCGAGGTCATGACCGGCGGTGGCTGGCGCGCGGTCACCAAGAACGGCGCATCCTCCGGCCCCGGTGGCATGGACTACAACTACGACATGCCGCCGTACATCCAGCAGATGGTTCACTGGCTTGACGATGACGCGAAAGTTCATCCCTGCTGTTTTGCCAATGCGTACAAGGGCTTTGAGATCATGTCGGCGCTTTATCGTTCCGTGGCCGAAGGCGGACAAGTGGCGTTGCCGTTGACGGAAGGCCGCGACGAGATCGCTGCGTTGAAAGAGAAATTGCCGGCGAAGAAAGTGATCTTGACTCTGGCCGAGAGCGCGAAAGAATACCCGGTGTAGAATTTCGAAATCCGAAATCCGAAACTCGAAACAAATCCGAATGCAGAAAATCCAAAATGATTTCATACCAAGCGTTTTGAGAATTCGAATTTGCTGGTTTGAATTTGTTTCGGATTTCGAGATTCGAATTTCGGATTTATAGAGCCTATGGAAGTCATCATCCGGCCAGACGAACAGACGGCGGCGCGGTTGGTGGCCGGGATCATCGCGAAGGAATTGCACGCCCGGCCCCAACTGGTGCTTGGTCTCGCTACGGGCGGGACGATGGAAAAAGTGTACGATGATCTGGCGCGGCGTCATCGCGAGGAGAAACTGGATTTCTCGCTTTGCCGAACGTTCAACCTCGACGAGTACATCGGCCTTGCGCCCGACGACCCGCGCTCGTATCGCGCCTACATGAACCGTCAGTTGTTCGGGCGTGTGAACATTGACCCGCGCAACACGCACCTGCCAAACGGCATGGCGCGCGACCTGCACGCCGAATGCCGGCACTACGAACATCTGATTCACGATTGCGGCGGCATTGACCTGCAACTGCTCGGCATCGGGCGCAGCGGCCACATCGGGTTCAACGAGCCACTCTCGGCGTTGCGTTCGCGCACGCGCGAGAAGGCGCTTGCGCCGACCACCATCGAACAGAACGCCATCTACTTCGACAACGACCCGGCGAAAGTGCCGAAGCGCGCCATCACGATGGGTGTTGGCACCATCCTTGATGCGCACCGCTGCATCGTGCTCGTTACGGGCAAGGCGAAAGCCGACATCGTTGCCAAGGCCGTCGAAGGTCCGATCACGGCAATGGTGACGGCTAGTGTCTTGCAGTTGCACGCCCGCTGCACGGTGGTCGTGGACGAAACAGCCGCCGGGAAATTGCAGGGAACCGACTACTACCGCTGGATTTTCGAGAACGAACCAGAGTGGGCTGAGTTTCGCCGATGAATCCGTAGCCGCAGGCTTTATGCCTGCTTCTTTTCCCTCGCACCCGTAAAGGGTGCGGCTACCGACCGAGTCGTTTGCTGAGTTTCTGGGTTACGTCGGCTTTGAACTTGTCAATGAAACCGGTGACGTATTCGACGATATCAAGCTTGTCGTTGGTTACCAGCGGCGTCAGGTCCATCCCGAAAATCTGGAGTGTGGTCTTGTCGGCGGCGTGCGACTCCAGGAACGTGGCGTTGGCGCGGCGACGGCCTTGGGAGGCGAGATCGTAACGTTTACCGCCGGCGATTTGGGAGTCGAAGATGCCTTCGAGCGCGGCGGCAAGGTTTTCGTGGGCGCTGACGTCCATGAGCACCTTGTCGGCGTCGGGCAACCAGTCGAGGTCGCGCCAGGTTTCGCAGCCCCAAACCTGTTGCGGGCGTTGGTCAGGTTTCAACTCGCGGATGGCCTGCAACGCGGCGACGACGACCGCGACGTGCGTTTCGTGTTTGTCGGCTGGGTTGTGTGTATAAACAATCTCTGGACGCGTTTCGATGAGGATGTCCTTCAGGTCATTCTTCAACGCGGTGTCAGTTGGGCTTTTGACGGCGCTGCTGGGGTAGTCCAGTTGGATCATCACGCCGTACTTGCCAACGATTGCCGCGGTGTTCTGCTCTTCGCGGCGCACCTTCATCATGTCGGCGTCAGAGTAGTTGGCGTATGGTCCGGTGCGGGCGCTGCCGGCGCCGTTGGTGCAGGTGACGCCGCCGAACCACAACTCGTCGCTGTGGTAACAGGCGAGGATGCCGTGGAACGCCATGAATTCGAGGTCGTCCTGATGCGCGCCGATGCCGAGGTGCGTGACCCGACGCAGCGCATCCTCAATATGTGCGTTGTCCGGGACGTAAATTTGTGCAGTTGGATTGTGCAGCTTCATCGTTTGATCTCCGGTAAACTGGCGGCGGCGACGGCTTGGCCGACGCGCCGGCTTTTCTCGTCGGGGACATGAAGCTGAATTTTGGCGGCGATTTCGGGGAATTCCGTTTGCAGGACCTCACGCGCCTTGGCGATTAAGATGTCGCCCCCTTTGCCGGTCGTGACACGGCCAAGGATGAGCATGTGGTCGAAGTCGTAGAAGTCGGCGTAGTGCGGGATGCTGTAGCCGAGATAGACGCCGATGGTTTCGTAGATTTTCGCCGCACGCGGGTCGTCTTTTGCCATCAACGCCTGCACTTCCTTCAATCGTTCCGGCAATCCCATTTCCTTCGGCACCGCGATGCCGGCGGCGGGCAGGAGTTTGTTGACGGCCTGCTGCGAGAAGTATTGCGCGCCGACGCCGCGGTCACCGCTCCACTCGTCCATGGCGGCGTCGGGGTTGTAGTCAACGGGCACGAACGCGAGTTCGTTGAGCCAGCCGAGGATGCGTCCTTTCTTATTGATGAATCCGGCGGCTTGGCTGGAACCCATCGCGATGCCGAGCATTCCCTTGTCGCCAAGCGAGAGCGTGCCCGCCAACGCAGTCACGTCGCCGTCGTTCATCACCAAGATAGGAACGCGCCACTCCTTGGCGATGCGTTTGAAGATGCCGGCCGCTTGCGGGAAAAGTTTCTTCGGCACCGCGCGAAGCAGGGAGGCGGCGCGGATTTCGTTGTTCACAATCAGGCCGGCGGAACTGCCGCCGATGGCGTCAACGCGCGGCAGATGCGCGGCGGCGCGGTGCAGCGCGGAGGCGATGTGGTGGTAGTGATACTCGGGGTTCGATTGCGTCTTCGGGTCCCACGGCATCTCCTCGGTGAAGATGGCCTCGCCGTCAATGACGGCAGAGACCTTGTAATCGCTGGCGCCGAGATCGAAGCCGATGCGGCAACCCTTGAGATGTCCGCCGGCGGAGAGTTGGATTTCCTTTTCGGCGGGAACCTTGACGGGCGTGGTGACGATGGTTTGAAACTTCTTACCGTAAGCGGTCGACATGAGATCGGCATCGAATTTCCGGACTTTGATTCGTTTGCAGACGGCTGACGGACCGCCGAGGTAAAGACGCCAGCCGCCGCGCGCCCAGAGCATGAATTTCACCGTGCGCTCGACGTAGCGGAGCGTCTCGTCGTCGGGGGACGGACGGACTTTGGTTTCGTATCGCGTGACGCGTCCGCGTTCGCCTTCGAGGGCGATGATGAGCCGTTCGGTGGCGGTTGCCAGGTACTGGTGGTTCACGAGTGCCGGTGGCTGGAAGCCGGGATCGAGTGGGGCAGAGATGGCTTTCTTCATAATCAATGATGAGAGATACTGTAATTAGCAGGAGATATTCAAGCAGAGTTTGGCGTTGCGCCATGCAATGGCAAGCGGTATAAAGGTGTCGTGATCACGCAGGAGCAGATCGCAAAAAAACTCGGCGTCTCGCGGCAACTGGTGACGTTTGCGCTCGGAGGATACCCGCAGGTCTCCGAGGCGTCACGGCGTCGGATTGTGTCGGCAGCGCGCGAGATGGGTTACCGTCCAAACCCGCATGCGCTGGCGTTGAAGCGCGGGCGGACCGGCATCGTGGCGCTGTGGGTGCCGGACCAAATTTCGTCGCACTACAACCACGTCGCCCGTGAGATGAACCGCTTGGTCAAACAGTCCCGGCACGAGTTGATCGTCAGCGCGGTGGGTTCGGCGGAGGCCGAGCAGGTGCTTTCGCACGTGCCGGTGGACGCCGTGTTTGCGGTGGACGCGCCGGCGCGGGCGAGCGCGTATCTTGATTCGCTGCAGGCGCGCGTGGCGCCGTTGATCAACATGGGCGCGGAGTATTGCGAGAATGCCGACAACGTGGTGGTGGACCTTGGCGCGGGGACGCGCGAGGTGATGGCGCACCTGATCGGCGCCGGGTTCCGTCGGATCGCGCACATGACGTACGTGCGCGACGACCGTCCGAAGGAAGCGCGTCGGATGGAGTACATCAAGGCGATGCGCAAGGCCGGGCTGGCGCCGGAGTTCATTTACTATCCGCTCTCGGAACAGCAACGGCCCATCGCGCGGCAGTTGATTCAGGATTACGTCCGCGACAACGGCTGTCCGGAAGCGATTTTCTGCCATTCGGACGACGTGGCCATCGGGGTGCATCGCGGGTTGTGCGATGTGAAGATGAAGGTGGCACTGGTGGGCTGCGACGGGATTCCGGACACGGAGTACCTGGAGCGCCCGTTGACGACTCTGGTGCAGCCGGTGGTGGCGATGTGCGCGAGCGCGTGGCAGTTGTTTCAGCAGCGACAGGAACGCCCGAACTCGAAACGACAGGAAGTGGTATTGAAACCGAAACTGGAAATCCGCGAGTCCAGTCAAGACGCGGGAGGAAACTGATGACGAATTTCAACTGGTTATTGGACGGCAGCATCGTGGGAACGTATTTGTTGGTGACGATGATCGCTGGCATCATGGTGCGCAAGTATGTCGGAAAGGTGGAGGACTTCATCGTCGCCGGGCGCGAGATGAATGTGTATCTCGGCATCGCGTCGCTGGCGGCAACGGAGTTCGGCATTGTGACCTGCATGTACACAGCGCAGGCCGGGTACACGCGCGGATTTGCCGGGGCGATTCCGGGGATCTGCAATGCGATTGCGATGTTCGCGATTGGCTACAGCGGTTTCTGCGTCACGAAACTCCGGGATTCCGGAGCGATGACAGTCCCTGAATTGTTTGAGAAACGTTTTGGCAAATTCGTCCGCTGGCTGTCCGGTGTGGTGATTGTGCTGGGCGGTCTGCTGAACATGGGCGTGTTCCTGCGCGTCGGCGGCCAGTTCTTGGTGGTCTGCTGCGGGATGAATCTCAAGTATCTGGAAATTGCGATGACCGTGATGCTGGTCGGCGTGGCGGTTTATACGATCATGGGCGGGATGCTTTCGGTGTTGGTGACCGATTTCCTCCAGTTTGTCGTGATGAGCGTGGGGTTGCTGGTCGTCACCTTTCTGGTGCTGGACAAAATCGGCTGGGACACGCTGGTCAATGCCGTTCAGGTCAACATTGGTCCCGGCGGATTTAATCCGTTCGTTCACAAGGATCTGGGCTGGTCATTTGTCTTGTCCAACTTATTGACCAATACGGCAGCCGTGCTGACGTGGCAGACGTGCGTCTCGCGGTTTCTGTCGGCGAAGGACAGCAAGACAGGGCGGAAAGTCTATACGGGCACGGCATTTTTCTTCGTGTGCCGCTGGGTGATTCCGGGCATTTGGGGCATTGCGGCGTTGGCCTCGGTGGCGCCGGATGCGCTGGGACCAATTGGTATTCGATTCGGTGAGAAGGACAGCACGCTCTTTGCGATGCCGTATTTGCTCAGCCAACTGGTGCCGGCGGGGATGATGGGAATCCTCGTGGCGGCGATGCTCGCGGCCGACATGTCCACGGATGCTTCGTACATGCTCACGTGGGGCAGCGTCATCTACAACGACATCATGGCGCCGTTTCGCAAGAAGCCGTGGCCGCACAAGAAGGGGCTGTTGTGGAACCGGTGGATCGTGGCGTTGATCGGCTTGTTCCTGTTGTTTTGGGGGCTTTGGTACAAACTGGAGGGCAACCTCTGGGAATACCTGCAAATCACCGGCACGATCTATCTGGCAAGCATGTCGGTGTTGTTGATCGCCTGCTGCTACTGGAAACGGGCCAACAACTGGGGCGCCATCGCGGCCATCATCGTCGGCGCGGTGCTCCCCGTGCTTTCGCTCACCGTCAACTTGTTCATTCAAGTGCCGGTTCTGGATGAGGCCGGACAGATGATCATGCGGGAGGGCAAACCGCTGACCATCGGCTGGGCCAGACACCATATCGGCGACAACTTTGTCAACATCGGCACCTTTGCCTGCGTGGCCGTGGCCATGGTCGTCGGCTCGTTGCTGAAACCGAAAGGAACTGATTCATGAAGACGCTTATTGACATGCTGACAAACCATTGGGGATGGGGCCTGCTTACCATTGCGGTGTTGGCATGGTATTGCACCATCACGATTTTCGTCGCATACAAAGGCGCCCGCGACATCAAGGAAATGCTGCGCAACCTTGCCCGAGACCACGCGAAAAACGAAGTCCACAAATAGCCAGCGACCGGGTGCATGACAAGTTTTGGGACCGTGTAGCGTCGCCTGTCCCAGCCGACCTTGAGTGACACCGGAACCCATTTCAGATGGCGGCACTGCCGAGAATGCATCCTCTGTTGGGAAACGGTTTCCTACTGCATCTTTTTTTCGCCTTGTGCGAGCACAGGCCGTTTCATATGATGCCGAGCGAAACGGAGGACTAATTGGCATGAGAACCATCAGTGTTCTTCTTGGTTTTGTAATTGCGGTTCTGGCAACCGTTGCTCGTGGGGCTTCGCCCAAAGACATCGTGACGGCCATGCCACCGGAAAGACAGCTTGATTTCGTCGTGAACAAGCTGAAGGAACTCAATCCGGGGTTTGATGGAAAGTACTCCCACAAAATCGAAGCGGGCGCACTTACGGAATTGGCCATCTCTACGGTCGCCGTCACTGACATAACACCCGTTGGTTTGTTGCCGTGGTTGAAGAAACTCACGTTGATGCCGTGGACGGCGGATCGAAGAGGTTTACTGAGCGATTTGTCGCCGTTGAAGGGCTTGCCGCTGAAGAGCCTATACTGTCTGAACAATCCGGTGAAGGATATTTCACCACTGACGGGAATGCCGTTGACGGAGTTGAGCATCGGGGGAACGCTGGTCAGCGACCTCTCACCGTTGGAGGGAATGAAGTTGGCCGTGTGCGGCTGCAACGACACTGCGGTCGGCGACCTCAAACCGCTGGGAGGAATGCCGCTCAAAGTGCTTTGGTGCCAGAACACGCGCGTCAGCGATTTGAGTCCGCTCCACGGCGCTCCGCTTCAGGAGTTGCGGTGCGACAAGTCGGTGGCAGCGCAGAATATTGCCGTGCTGCGCGAGATCAAGACGCTGGTGAAGATCAACGACTTGATGGCCGCCGCGTTTTTCAACACAGCGGCGCCGACCAAACCGGCTGGGCCGCCCAAGGCGACGATGAGCGCGCCGTCCACCGTCAGCGTGCCCGCGACTCAGTTGAAGGAAATGGGCGTTGATCTTGGCGACGGTGTGAAGATGGAATTTGTTCTCATCCCTGACGGGTCATTCACGATGGGATCGGACATGCTGAGCGGCGCGAAGCCGGTGCATCCGGTCAGGATCAGCCAGCCATTTTACCTCGGCAAGTTCGAGGTGACGCAGCAGCAGTGGGAGAAAGTCATGGGGAGCAATCCGAGCCGGTTCAAGGGCGCGAAGAACAACCCGGTGGAACAAGTGAATTGGGAGGACTGCCAGAAGTTTCTGGAGGCGTTGAAAGAAAGAGTACCGGGCCAAACATTCCGGCTGCCAACGGAGGCGGAATGGGAATATGCGTGTCGAGCCAAGACCAAGACTGAGTATTCCTTTCGAGACAGCCCGGAGAAATTGGGTGAGTACGCTTGGTTCAGGGACAACAGCGAAGAAAAGACTCATCCAGTCGGGCAAAAGAAACCGAACCCGTGGGGTTTATACGACATGCACGGCAACGTTTGGGAATGGTGTCAGGATTGGCATGGCGATTACACTGCCAAATCGGCAACTGATCCAACCGGTCTCGCGACCGGGTCGCGGCGGGTCTTGCGCGGCGGTTCGTGACACAACGATGCCTCGATTTGCCGGTCGGCGAACCGCTGGTTCGACGACCCTTCGTATCGCTACACCGACGGCGGCTTGCGCGTTGTGATGGTGGCGCGCTGAGGGCTTAATTACAATTTAGTTTTTTACCTCCGCCGCGCGAAGCGCGGCGCCGGCTCGAAAAATTTATGAACGGTCATCGTCCGCCCATCTACACGAAGTATTACGACCTGCTCGGCTGGCTGCTGGATCGCACCGCGAAGTTCCCAAAGAACATGCGGTTCGGGTTGGTGCAGAAGATCGAAACGGTTGCGTTGCGCCTGCTGGAGCAATTTATTGAAGCGATCTACCGCAAAGACCGCGCCGCGCTCTATCTGTCCGTGAACCTCGACTTGGAGAAGTTGCGCGTCTTTTTGCGGCTGAGCCACGACCGCCACGTGCTCAGCGCCGACCAACTGCGCTACGCGATTGGCGCGATTGATGAAATAGGCCGGATGTGGCACGGCTGGGTGAAACCGAAATGAGCGCTTCTGACAGAGGACGGAAATGAAACGTTTCGGCAATCTCTACGAGCGGATTTGCTCTTGGGACAATCTCGAACTGGCTGCCCGTCGCGCCCGGAAACGGAAGCGTTACCGCTGGTACGCCGAGAACTTCGAGTTGCACCGCGAGTCGGTACTGCGCGAGGTGCGCGACGAACTGCTCGGGCAACGCTGGCAACCTGCGCCGTATGTGACCTTTCGCGTCTATGATCCAAAAGAGCGGCTGATCTGCGCCGCGCCGTACCGCGACCGGATCGTGCAGCACGCCGTCTGCAACATCATCGCGCCGCTATTGGAGCGCAGTTTCATCGGGCACACCTATTCCTGCCGTGCTGGTAAAGGCACCGGTGCCGCGCGGACACACTGCCGACAACTCGTGAAACAGTACCGCTACGCACTGAAGGCCGACGTGAGGAAATACTTCGCCTCGATTGACCATGCGATTTTGAAAGCGAAGCTGGGCCGCCACATCAAATGCCGCCCGACACTGGCGTTGTTGGATCGCATCATTGACTCGTGGCAGACAACCGACCAGCCGCCCGCATGGTTTGCGGACGACGATCTGCTGACGCCGCTGGCGCGGTCGCGCGGTCTGCCGATTGGCGCGTTGACCAGCCAGTTGTTCGCCAACCTGTATCTGAGTCGCATTGACCATCTCATCGAGGAACAACTCCGGCCCGGCGGGTACGCGCGGTACACGGATGATTTGGTGTTGTTTGCCGACTCGAAGCGTTTCCTCTGGGACGCGCTCGACCGGCTACGGGCGGAGTTCGCAACGGAACGATTGCAGGCGCATCCCGTCAAGAGCCGGGTGCTGGCGTGTCGAGACGGCGTGTCGTTTCTCGGTTTCCGGTTCGGCCCGGACTGGACGCGCGTCCTGCCGGACAATGTGCGGCGTTTTCACCGGCGGCTGGCGGCTTTGCGACGCGCGGTTCGCGCGGAACGAAGACAGTTGACGAGAGTATGGCCGGCGATCTCCGGCTGGTTTCAGTTTGTCCGCGAACAACCCGGCAGCGCCGGACTGGTATTGGCCGAATGTCAGCGGCAAGTGTTTTGAAGTCGAGACGCAAAGGGGGCTGGCCCGCGACCGGGTCGCGGCGGGTCTTGCGCGGCGGTTCGTGGAACAACGATGCCACGAATTGCCGGTCGGCGAACCGCAGGAACAACGACCCATCGAATCGCAACACCAACAACGGATTGCGCGTTGTGATGGTGGCGCGCTGAGCGCTTTCCTTCCGGCGGAGAGATTGGCCGCGTCATCGGGACGCCGCCACAGTTCCAACGGAAAGCCCAGGGCTGGCCTCCCGCGCTGCCGTGCCAGCAGGCGCGCGGCAAGCCAAACACGTGGCGACGGGGTGGGGCTGGTAGTCCCGAATGCTTCCGGGATGAACGCCCCGCCTCTGTTCACGCCCTGCAAGACGCGGTGCGCCTCTTCTGGTCGCCGCAAAATGAATATCATCCGAGCATCCTTCGTCTGACAGAGCCATGAAAGCCATCACATTTGCCATCCTCGTCGCCCTTCACGGATTTGCCGTTTCTGCTGCCGATTGGCCTGCCTATCGCGGCGGCCCCGCCGGCACCGGCCACTGCACTGAGAAACTCAACCTGAACTGGCCGGCCAGCGGCCCGAAGGTGCTCTGGCGTGTCCCGATGCAAAACGGGTTCAGTTCGTTTGCGGTGGCGGAGGGAAAGGCGCTCACCCAGGTCATCCGCGACATTGGCGGCGCGCCGCGCGAAGTCTGCCTCGCGCTCGATGCGGCAACCGGCAAGGAACTCTGGGCCGCAGACCTGGCCGTCGGAAAGGGCTACAAAGGCGGCGGCGATGGCGACGGTCCGCGTTCCACGCCGACCATCAGTGAAGGGAAAGTCTATGTCTTCACTCCCGATTCCGTCCTGCATTGCCTGGACGCCGCGACGGGCAAGCCGGTCTGGAAGAAGGACATCATTGCTGAATTCTCCGGCCGGAACATCGGTTGGAACTTTGCTGCCTCGCCGGTTGTGGATGGCGATTTCCTCTTCGTCGCCGGCGGCGGCGAGGGACAATCGTTGCTCGCCCTCAACAAGAAAAACGGCCAAGTCATCTGGAAGACCGGCGACGAGACCACCACGCACGCCACGCCGGTGAGCACGACGATCCTCGGCGAACGTCAGGTCATCTTCTTCTGCAAGAGCGGGCTGGTTTCCGTTCGAGCGCAAGACGGACGCCCACTGTGGAAATTCCCCTACCAGTTCAAGGTGGCGACTGCCGCGTCGCCTGTCGTCTGTGGCGACATCGTGTTCTGCGCTGTCGGTTACGACGTTGGCGGAGGCGCCTGCCGGATCACTAAGACCGGCAATAACTTCACCGCAACCCAACTCTACCAAACCCCCGGCAACAAAGACATCGCCTCGCTCTGGAGCACACCGTTCTTCAAGGACGGGTTCATCTACGGAATCCTCGCCTTCAAAACCCAAGGCCGCGGCTCGTTGAAATGCGTCGAAGCCGCGACGGGCAAAGTCTTGTGGGCGGAACCTGGTTATGGCGACGGCCAAGTCATCCGCGTCAACGACCAGATCCTCGCGCTCACCGAGAAGGGCGACCTCGTGGTCGTCGCCACCGTGCCGACCGGCTACAAGGAACTGAAGCGATTCAAGGCGGTCACTGGCAAATGCTGGTCCACGCCGGCCGTCAGCAACGGCCGCATCTACGTGCGCAGCACCAAGGAAGCCGTCTGCTTCGACTCGCGGTAGGACGAAACGAAATCAACCGATGGCTTTGAGCAAGGCGGCGACTTTGTCGGTCTTTTCCCACGTCAGGTTGGGGTCGCTCTTGCCGAAGTGGCCGTAGTTGGTGGTCTTGAGGTAAATCGGCCGTCGGAGATTGAGTTGGTCAATGATGTCGGCCGGTTGGAAGCTGAAGACGCGGTTGACGGCCTTTTTGATGCGCTCGTCGGTGACTGCGCCGGTGCCAAAGGTGTCAATGTGCACGCTGACCGGGTCGGGATGTCCGATGGCGTAGGCGAACTGGATTTCGCATTTCGCGGCGAGTTTGGCGGCCACGACGTTCTTGGCGACCCAGCGGCCCATGTACGCGGCGCTGCGGTCAACCTTCGTCGGGTCTTTGCCGGAGAACGCGCCGCCGCCGTGCCGGCCCATGCCGCCGTAGGTGTCGCAAATGATTTTGCGGCCGGTGAGGCCCGTGTCGCCTTGCGGGCCGCCGACGACGAAACGTCCGGTCGGGTTGACAAGGTATTCGGTCTTGCTGGTGAGCAATCGTTTGGGGAGGACTTTCTTGATGACGTTCTCGATGCAGAACTTCTCGATCTCCCGGTGCTCGACATCCGCGCTGTGCTGCGTGGAGATGACGACGTTGGTGATGGCGACGGGCTTGCCGTTCTCGTACATGACGGAGACTTGAGACTTGGCGTCGGGGCGGAGCCACGGGACGTTGCCGGTCTTGCGGATCTTCGTCAGCGCGCGACCGAGCCGGTGTGCGAACATGATCGGGGCGGGCATCAGTTCGGGCGTCTCGTTGCAGGCGTAGCCGAACATCAACCCTTGGTCGCCGGCGCCCTGCTTGGCGGTCTTTTTGCCCTTCGCCTTGCGCGCGTCAACGCCCTGCGCAATGTCGGGCGACTGTTGCGTGACGATGACGTTCACGAACACCTTGTCGGCGTGGAACACATCGTCGTCGTTGACGTAGCCGATCTCGCGGATGGTGCCGCGGGCGATCTTGACGAAATCGAGTTTTGCTTTCGTGGTGATTTCGCCGCCGACGATGACGATGTTGGACTTGGCGTAACACTCGCAAGCGACGCGGCTCATTTTGTCCTGCGCAAGGCAGGCGTCGAGCACCGCGTCCGAAATGGTGTCGCACACTTTGTCGGGATGACCTTCCGCGACTGACTCCGAGGAAAAGATATAACGATTGTTGCTCATGGGTTGTTTTTTTCCGCCGTCAAAGGCGCGCGGAATATAGGGGAAGGACGGCTGCTGTACAAGTGCGATTTGCAGCGGATTTGCAGCGGAGCGCGGGCGCTTCTTACTCGGGTGCCTTCAGGCGAACGCGATAATAACGGTTTCGAGCCGGTGGCGGACCGGTCAAGGAAAAATCGTCGGTGAAACTCAAGGACCCGGGGGTGCCGTCGGGGTTGGGATCGGCAATGTCCAGATTGATGTCGGTGAACACGCCGTTGAAACCACCGTGCGCGTCGCCGTTGTTGAACTGGACCCGATAGGTCTTGCCGCCGACGCTGCTCCACGTCACCGTGAATCCGCCGTTGGATGCAGGAGCCGCCGTGGCGCGGAACGCCGACGCGCTATTGGTCGGGTCGAGGCCGGCGAGGAACTGGTTGGTGTTGGTCATGCCTTTGCCGAGCGGGTCGGCGTGCGGAGCGGCTTGCGGGCAGTTGGTGCAGCCGAAATACTGGAACTGCCACGTGACAAACGGCGTGTACCGGACCCGCAGCGACACCTGACCGGACGTGTTGGTCTCAAGCGAGTACACAAGGTCAGGTTTTGGTGTTGCGCCGATGGCCAGGCCGTTGTCGGTTAGGGCGCCCGTGTAGGTGAAGAGCAAATGGTTGCTGACATCAAATCCGCCGGCGTCGGCGACATGGAGGGTGCCGGCGAGCGTGAGGTGGCCGGTGATGTCAATGCGGTCGCTGTGGGAGCCGAGCGCGAATTGGAGCTGCGCGCCGGGGGAGACCGTCAGGCCGTTGCCGAGCGCGCCCGCACCGGCCAGTGTGGCGTTGCTGGCGATGATCACGCTGCTGGCAGTGAGATGACCTTGCAGCCGCAAGGTGCCGTTGCTGATGATGGTGGGACCGGTGTAGGCGTTTGTGCCGGCGAGGATGAGCGTGCCGCCGCCGGTTTTGACGAGCCGCGCGCCGCTGTTCAGTTCCGCAAGGTCTTGCAGCGTGCCGCTGCCGGCGATGAGGTTGATGGAACTGATGGCGCTGTTGTTCATGTTCAGCGTGGCGCCAACGAGGTTGATGATGCCGGTGGCGGTGACGCCGGCGGAGACGATGCCGGCGCTGACGTTGAGCGTGCCGTTGGACAGATTCAGGATGCCCATGACGGCGCTGGTGGTGTTGGTGGCGTAGCCGAGGAAGAGATTGGCCACGGTGGCCGTGCCGCCGGTGAGCGTGAAAACACCGGTGACTTTCTGGGTGTTGCCGATGTCGTTGTCGGCGCTGAAGCCGAGGAAGAAATTCGAATTCACGAGGAGCGCGCCGCCGTTCATGGTGAGTGTGCCGGTGTGGTTCGGGACGTGGTTGTTGGTGGCGACGGTGGAGTTCAGTTTGGCGCAGCCGAGAAACACCTCGTGGACGTCCACTGTGCTGTTGTGGCCGCCGAAGATGAACGCGCCGATGCCGGTGCCGTATTTCTGGCTGGCCACCGACGCGCCGGCGCCGAGGGTCAACTGGTGAAGACGGATGTCCACGGTTGCGCCGCCGCAGTCGAGCGTGCCGTTGCCGGTGCTGGAGCCGCCGCTGTAGCCGAACCCGGAGATGCCGACTTGGTCGCCGATGAACAGATTCGCGCGGCTGTCGCCGCCGGCGACGCCGCGGATTACGAGATTGGAAGTGGGACCGGTTTGGAATTTCATCGTGCCGGTGTAACGGCCGCCCATGAAAACGATGTTGTTTGCATAAAAGATGTTGCTGGCACCGAGGTTGACGGCGGAAGTTCCGGAGCTGTTGCCGCTGGCGCCGAGCAGGATGTTGGTGCTGGTGATCACATTGTTGGTGGCCAACGTCAGCGTGAATGGGGCGGAGACGTTGTTCGGTTTGCCGCCGAGGACGGCGGCGGTGAAATTGCTGACATTCGCCGTGAAGCCGGACAGGCTAGCCTGAATAATTCACTGATTGATTGAACGAAGGCCGGGGAGGCCGGTCAAATAGGTGATGATCAATCACCTATGAAAACCACCCACTCCACCAACACTCCAA
>Ga0194113_10000162_pt1 | contig 77757 bp, 67 predicted proteins | sample TA2MahC200mmetaG_FD_146193 | JGI IMG/M metagenome (GOLD analysis project Ga0194113, IMG submission 146193) | Freshwater microbial communities from Lake Tanganyika, Tanzania - TA2015017 Mahale Deep Cast 200m | ecosystem: Environmental > Aquatic > Freshwater > Lake | place: Tanzania: Lake...
GGGGGGGGGGGGGGGGGGGGGGAAAGACCCAATGGCGGCCACGATCGTTCGTCTCACGGCGAGCCTCCAAGGGGTGAGGGCCGCCCAAAACAGAATGAGGGGGATGGTGAGAACAAAATAGTCCGCGCGTCGCCAGAAGCCATCGCGCCAGATGCGATCCGCCTGGAGGGCGGCGAGAACGAGGGCGGGGAGGATTATTGGGGGGGTGTATTGAACGAGCTTGCTCTGCGCGATCGAGAACGCGGCAAGCGCAACTGCAAACCACGAGAAGAAGAGGAGCGAAGTGACAGCTTGGTGCTCGTCCGAAGAGGATTGGAGCTCTTTGCGGCGTCCTTGTTCATCCTCCGGTGGCCTCTCTTCTTGAATCGCCCGGCCGATCTGGAGCCAACGCGCGAGTTGAAAGAGGGAGAGAAGGAACAACGCGAAACCGAAGGGAATGCGGATTGGAAGCTGGTTGATGTAGTAAAGAGGCCCGAGCGCCTTCTGTTGCAGGTCGACGCCCACAGTGACCCGCTCCCATACGTTCCAAAGAAAGTAGTCATGGATGAACGGCGTCCCCTGTCGGACCACCATATAGAGATGCCATGGAGCGGCTAGGAGCAGACCGAGCGCCGAGGCAATCGCGAGGTTCGTAAACGCAATGCCGGATCGCGGAAGAGCTCTTCTCGTAGAGGCTGTCCAGGGGATGCGCTGCAAGAGCAGCAGAGAGAAGAGAAACCCACCCAGTGGGAAGAGGAGTGCGACGACCCCCTTTGTCATGACCGAGAGCCCGAACGCGAAGCCCGAGAGGACTATCCAGCGCTTCCGCTTGTCAGAGAGACTCCGCTGATAGGCTGCGAAGGCAAGAAAGAGAAGTAGAAGATAGGTAGACTCGGTCATCGCGAACCGTGAGAAATGGGTGAGAACGTAGTTGAGGCCCACAAACAAGGCCATCCAGAGTCCGGTTGATCGGTATCCATGGCGAGTGCCCATCCAGTAGGCTGCAACGACAAGAAGAACTCCGGAAAGAGCCGGGACGAGTCGGGCGGATGCCTCGCTGACGCCGAAAGCACGAAAGCTCGCGGCCATTGCCCAGAGGAAGAGAGGGGGGTAGCGGCGCGACTGGTAATCCCAAACCGGGTAATCAGTCTGATCAAACCAGACACCGTGCTCGGCGATTGCTCGACCCCAGCATCCGTAAATCGCCTCATCCCAACTGTAAAGCTCGGCGTAGTCCAGGAGAATCAGGCGGAAGCCCGCGAGGGCGATCAGGAGTGCCAGGATGGCAAGGCGCGCCATGAAGATGCCCCCAGGCAAGAGCCCGCCAGGCTGTTGGGCAACACATCTGTAGTTTACCATATCGGAAAGAGGAATAGGCCTGTAAAAAGTTGGCGAAGAAAGTGTCCGATCCGGGCCGCAGCTTCTTGACGGGCCGGTGGTGAGAAGCGATCACTCCAGCCCCTCCGGGCGGAAGTTGATGCTTCTGGCCTCAAGCGTTTGTTCGCCGAAGCCGGCGAGGCTCGCGATGAAGCCGAAAAGCCTCTCGGGGAGGCGAAGGATCCCCTCGTTCGGTCCGTCCGGGTTCGTCTCTCCGGGAATCTTCCCCTCGAGCCAGTCCTCGATCGCGCGGACCTGCTCGAGCGCGAGCGGCCGGACGGCGGCGCGGACCGCGAGGTAGTGCGGCTCCTTCCCGTTAAGCCGGCGCGAGGGGGCGACGCGAATCCCCACCGGCCGCAAGACCGCGGCTGCGGTCTCCGCGAGCGTCGCATGCGAATGCTCGTTTCCAGTCGGTCCGAGCACGCGGAAGACCCCGGCCCACGCGTCGTGCTCGATCCGATAGACGAGGAATTGCGTCGCCTCGAGCCGGTCGAACCAGCGCGAGCGGTCGCGCCAGATCTCGATCTCGTAGACGACTGTGGCCGGGACGCCGCGCTCCAGCGTCTCGGCCACGCCCGGCGGAAACCCGCCTGGAATCTCGAGGTCGATCTCGATCCACCCTTCGGCGGACCGGATGTTGTTGAACCAGACCGTCCCCTTCGCGCCGCCGGCCGGCGCGGCGAAGAGGGCGAGGAGAAGCGCGGCGGCGAAAGGGGCGGATGACAACAGCGCTTTCTCCCGCGTGGATTCGTCAGAACATTCGGTTTAAGCGTAAAGAGACGACGATGTCCTCGTCGGCCCCCCGGTCGATGCGCCGGGCAAAGTCGACCCGAACGTCCCCCCGCTCGTTCTGCAGCCCGATCCCCATGTCCGATTCCAGATCGAACGTCTCGCGCTCTCCCGAACGCCACGCGTCCCCGAGGTCCGCGAAGAAGACGGTCTGGAGACTGCTCCACACCGAGGCGCGGTACTCGATGTTCGCGAGGAAGAGGCGCTCGCCGACGAGCTCCTTGAAGCGATGCGCGCGGAGCGTGCCGATCCCGCCGATGCGGAAGAGCTCCTGAGGAGGCGGGTTCCCGCGGATCGCTCCCCCGAGCAGGCGGAAGTCGAAGTGAAGCCGCGGGGCGAGCTTCTGGAAGCGGCGGATCTCGGCGATGCCGCGCCAGTAGTCGTGGTTTCCGCCGAGCTCCCACCCCGCGTAGTCCCCCTGGAGATCGACGAGCCAACCGAGGGAGGGCCCCTTCGCGTAGTTCCGGCTGTCGTACGCGTAGCGCCCCTCGATCCGTCGGTTCGTCCCCGCGATCCCGTCCGGCTCCGCAAAGAGGTTCTCGCGGAACGTCTTGCCGCGCCCGAAGAGGGACCAATCGGTGTTCTTCGCGATCGGTTCGTCCTCCGTCGCCGCGTACCCGCCCGAGAGCGAGTGGTTTCCGGCGTCGAGAACGAGGCGCGCGCTCCATCCCTTCGTCCATACAAAGTCGAAGAAATCTTCTTTGATGAGCAAAGCGGCAGCGAAGTTCTCGCTTTCCGTCACGGTCCACGCAGTCGGGACGCGAATCCGATCGAAACCGGACGCCTCGAGCCGGAGGCCCGGAAGCAGGCGGAGGGGGACCGCGCCCTTCGCCTCCCACGACCAGCGCTCCGCCGCGAAGGAGTACGCCTGCGACCAGCCGAGGCGCGCGGGGTGGCGGAGGCCGTGCTCGAAGTCGATCGCGTACGAAAGGCGGAACCCATCGACGCGATTGTAGGCAGCTCCGAACCCCGGCTTCACCGCGCGCTCCTCCGCCTCCTCGATCGACCAGGAAACGCCGCGATCCCCGACCTCGATCGCGTACAGCCGGGCCGTCGGCCCGGTCCGCTCCTCTCTCGACGGGGGCTCCTCGAACCAGCGCTCCTCTCCCTCCAGCCGATAGCGGATGCGGAAGCGGTGGGTTCCTCTCTTCATGCGGTGGTGATACGACCAACCGCCCTCCTCCGGGCGCATCGGGTCGGGGTCCCATCCGGTGAAGGTCCCCTCGATCGTTGCCTCGCGGGCGTCCACTTGCCGGAGGCGGACGAACACGCCGTCCTCGTGCCGCTCGATCTCCACCGGCCAAAACCGCGGCCTCTCACGCTCCTCTTCCAGAACGTCGTCACACGATGCGCCCTCTGTCTTCGTCGCGAGAACCTGCTCTCCGTCCTCCGCGACGAGAACGAGCGCGTCGCCCCGGACGAACCACTCGCGGTCCTTCAGAGCGGCCGCCTTCTCGCCGTCGAGGAGGAAAGCCATCCCGTCCGCGCAGATCAGGATCGACTCCGGAGTGATCCGGATCGCGTCGATCCGACGGGGCGCGTCGGAGGCGGCGAGAGAGGGCACGAAGAGCACGGGGACGAGACACCGAACGAGTCGAAGGTTCATGTCCACATCCTTTCGCGGGGACCCATCGCTGCCTCTCGCAAGGTCCGTGCCGCCTTCGCTCAATAGGCGCCGCGCACGTAAGGCCGTTCGGCGCGCCGGATCGTTCCCTGCTTCTCGCGCGCGTGACGATCGGACACTCTCGGAGCGTCCGGAAGTCACTCTTCCCGAGGTCGGATTCCGTAACGGCGCATCTTCCGGTGGAGGTTCGCCCGGTCGGTCGCGAGCGCGCGCGCGGTCTCCGCCACGTTGCCGCGGCTTTGCAGGAGCGCCTCCCGGATGACGCGGATCTCGTAGCGCTCGACCCGCTCGCGGAGCGAGGCCGCCCCGTCCGCGCCGTTCTCCTCCCCGAGCACTCCGATCGCGCGGTCGACGTCGCTTCTCCCGATCTCCCCCTCGGGGCACATGATGACGAGCCTCTCGACGAGGTTCCGAAGCTCGCGTACGTTCCCCGGCCACGTGTGATCGACGAGCCGGTCGAGCGCTCCCCGGGAGAAGCGCTTCGGCTTTCGTCCGTTCTCCTCCGCGAGGCGCGCGAGAAAGTGCTCCACGAGGATCGGGATGTCGGAGGCCCGCTCGCGAAGAGGCGGCACGCGGATCGGGATCACCGCGAGCCGAAAGTAGAGATCCTCGCGAAAGCTCCCCTTCTCGATCTCCTTTCGGAGGTTCTTGTTCGTCGCCGAGAGGATCCGAACATCGAACGGGATCGGGGTGCGCCCGCCGACGCGCTCGAGCTCGCGCGCCTCGAGCACGCGGAGGAGCTTCGCTTGGGTTTCGAGGCTCATGTCCCCGACCTCGTCGAGAAGAAGCGTCCCGCCTTCGGCCGCCTCGATCTTGCCGATCCGCTGCTCGGTCGCGCCGGTGAAGGCGCCCTTCTCGTGGCCGAAGAGCTCGCTCTCGATGAGGTCCTTCGGAATCGCCGCGCAGTTCACGCGCACGAACGGCTTCTCCTTCCGCTCGCTCGCTTCGTGGATCGCGCGCGCGACGAGCTCCTTCCCCGTTCCGTTCTCGCCGTGGACGAGAACGCGGCCGTTCGAGGGGGCGGCTTTCGCGATCTCGTCCCGAAGCTCGGCCATGAGAGGATGCTCGCCGAGGATCGCGCCCGGCGCGCGCAAGGAAGCGCGAAGCGATCGGTTCTCGGCGCGGAGCCGGGCGACCTCGAGCGCGTTCCGGACCGCGAGAAGCAGACGCTCCGGGTCGACCGGCTTCTCCTGGAGATCGAAGGCGCCGAGCTTCGTCGCCCGGACCGCCATCTCGATCGAGGCGTGACCGGAGAGGACGACGACCGGAAAGGCGGCTCCCTTCTCGCGGAGTTTCTCGAGGAAGGCGATCCCGTCCATGCCGGGGAGAAAAACGTCGAGAAGAAGAAGATCCGGCGGGCTCTTTCCGATCGCCTCGAGCGCCTCTTCCGCCGAGGCCGTACACTTCACGTCGAAACCTTCGTCCTCGAGAAGCCCGGTGAGCGTGCGGCGGATGTTCGGCTCGTCGTCGACGACGAGGATCGATCGGACGGTCATGCGGACCTTCTCCTTCGCTCGGCCGTGCGCGATTGTACGCGCGCGGAGGGCGCGGCGCAACCGGGCCCGCTCCACGCCGGGACGCGCACGCGGAAGGTCGTCCCCTTCGGGGCGTTCGGCTCCACGGCGATCGTTCCCCCGTGCTCGGAGAGAATCCGCTCGACGAGGGGGAGGCCGAGGCCGGATCCGCCCGCTTTCGTCGTGAAGGTCGGGGCGAAGATGCGATCCCGGATCGACGGATCGATCCCGGGCCCGTCGTCCGAGACGAGGATCTCGACGTGGCCGTCGCTCGGCGAGGCGGCGAGACGGAGCTCCCCGTTCCCCTCCATCGCCTCGATCGCGTTCTTCACGAGGTTCGAGAGGGCGCGCCAGAGAAGCTCCCGGTCGCCGCGCGCGGGGGGCGTCTCCGGATCGACCGCGAGGGATGTCCGCACGCCGCTCCCCTCTCGATAAAGACCGGAGACTTTCTCGAGGAGATCGCGAACATCGACCGCCTCCATCCGCGGGGAGGGGAGGCGGGAGAACTGGGAGAACGTCTCGGCGAGGGAGCGGAGGTTCTCCACCTCCTCGAGCATCGGCGCGAGAAGCTCCTCGAGCGCGCGCCGCTCCTCGTCCGACAGCGACTCGGCCCTCTTCCGCAGGCGGTGGAGGGAGAGGGTGATCGGCGTGAGGGGGTTCTTGATCTCGTGCGCGATCCGCCTCGCCGCCTCCGCCCAAGTCGCGACCCGCTCCGCGCGCGCGAGCTTCTCGCGGCTCGCCCGAAGATCGCGCGCCATCTTGTTGAACGAAGCGATCAAGGTCCCGATCTCGTCCGAGCCCTCCCCCTCGATCCGGACGTCGAGGTCGCCTCCCCTCACGCGCGCGGTCCCCGAGACGAGCGCCTCGATCGGGCGCCCGAGCGAACGGGAGAGGACGCGCGCGACGGCGAACGCGAGAAAGGCCGCCGCGAGAAGGACGAGCGCCGCCTGCGCGGCGACCTTCGCCTTCGCGTAGCGCTCGTACACACGGAGCTGACCGTAGAACGCGAACCCCTCGCGGACGGCGCGGATCCTCTCGGCGGTCCCCTCCGGAAGAAGAAGGGCGCCGGAGAGCCGGAGGGAGCTTCCGTCGGAAAGGAGAAGGGAATCGCGCGCGGCGGCGAGCGGAGAGAGATCGGGCGCCCCTTCGCCGAACGGAGGGAGAACGAGGGAGTCGGGGACTCCCGCGCGCCGATAATCGAGAAGAAATGCCGGAGCAGAATAAGACAGGTCCACACGGTCGATATATAAAAGATCAAGTCCCGATGCTTCGGCCGTCTCCCGGAGACGCTCCTCGGCGCCGGGCGCGGAAGGCTCCCATCTCTCGTCTCCCAGCGAAGCCCGCACGGCCTCGAGACGCTCCCGGGCACGCTCCCGCTCGGCGGCGAGGGCGTTCTCGGAGAGGCGAAGGGACTCGCGGAGGGCCCGCTCGACGCCGGGGTTCTGCCAGAAGTCGATCGTCCGCTCGATCCGGGCTTTCTGCGTGGCGATGAGGAGGAGCGTCGGCACGAGCGCGAGAAGAAGGAACGAGAGAAGAAGCTTTCGTTGATAGGTCAATCGAAACGGGCCGATGCGGTCTCTCATCGCTTCGGCTCCCCGGGCGAGGCGGCGCGCGCGCGAAGACGGAGCTGCCCGCAGGCCGCGTCGATCGTCCTGCCGGCGCTCCGGCGGACGGTCACCGTGAGGTGCGGAGCGAGGCGCGCGAGGAAGCGATCGATCGCGTGCTCGGCAGGCGCACCGAAGGGGAGATCATCGACCGGATTGTAGGGGATCAGGTTCAGCTTGCAGCGAAGAGGCGAGAGCCTCCGGATGAGCGCGCGCGCGTCTTCTTCCCCGTCGTTCACGCCGCCGAGGAGAACGTACTCGAACGTGACCCGCGAGCCGCTCGTTTCGGAGAAGCGCGCGGCGGCGGCGAAGAGGGAGTCGAGATCGTACGTCCGCGCGATCGGAAGGAGGCGGGCTCTCGTCTCGTCGATCGCCGAGGCGAGGGATATCGCGAGACGAACCCCGAGCCCTTCCTCCGCGAGGCGGCGGATGAGGGGGACGAGCCCCACGGTGGAGATCGTGATCCGGCGAGCGGGGAGCGCGAGGCCGTGCGGATGGACGAGGAGGCGGACGCTCTTCACGACCTCCGCGTAGTTCGCGAGCGGCTCTCCCATGCCCATGTAGACGACGCGGCGGACCGTCTCGCCGAGGCCGAGCACCTGGCCGGCGATCTCCCCCGCGCGGAGGGAGCGCTCGAAACCGCCGAGGGGCGTGGCGCAGTAGGCGCATCCGTAGCGGCATCCGGCCTGCGAGGAGACGCAGGCGGTCAAGCCGTCCGCGCCGGCGATCCGAACGGTTTCCGTTTCGGTCCCTTCGGGGAAGCGGAAGAGGATCTTGAGCGAGCCGTCCGCGCCAGGTTCAGAGCGCGCCGCGACCGCGGGGATGCCGATCGGAGCGGCGGCGGCGAGCGTCTCGCGGAGGGCGCGTGGGAGGTTCGTCATCGCCTCGAAATCCCGCGCGCCGTGGCGATGAACCCACCGGAAGACCTGCAGGGCGCGATAACCGGGGACGCCGAGCGGCCGCAGGCGCTCCTCGATCTCGGATGGAAGAAGACCGACCCACATACCCGTACCTGATACCCGATCCATACTCGTACCTGATACCCGATTTGTGCCTGTACCTGATACCTGATTCTGGATACCTGATTCTGATACCGGATTCGATTCTGCCCATCTGTACCAGGTACCGATTGACAAGGATCCCGGGGTGTCTCCATAATGGGACACACGAGGGAGGATGGCTCGTGGACCTTCAGAATGTTCTCGCGGCTCTCGGCGATCCGGTCCGCTTTCGGATCGTGGAGGCGCTCCGCGAGCAGCCTCTTTGCGTGTCCGACCTTGTGGAGCATCTCGGCGAGTCCCAGCCGAACGTGTCGCGCCACCTGAAGACCCTCCGCGCGAGCGGGATCGTCGACTCGGTGCGGGAGGGGAAATGGGTGCGCTATCGCGTTCTCCCGGAGGCGCTCGGGGAGCTCGCGCGGTGGGCGTCGGGGCCGGCGCGGCCGGCGGACCCGAAACCGCCCGAGAGAAAGCCGGAGCCCGCTCCGGTCCGAAGACGCGACGACCCGAACCGCATCCTCTTTGGCCGTTAGGCGAACCGGAGACGACCGATGCCCGACCAGATCCTCGTGGTCGACGATGAGAAGGGAATCCAGACCTCGCTTCGCCGGATCCTCGAGTACGAGGGGTACGAGGTCTCGGTCGCGTCGAACGGCGAGGAAGCGCTCGACGCGATCCGGAGCGCCTCCCCCTCGCTCGTTCTTCTCGACATCAAGATGCCCGGCATGGACGGGATCGAGGTGCTCGGCGAGGCGATGCGCATCCGGAGCGACCTCGTGGTCGTCATGATCTCCGGCCACGGCACGGTCGCCACCGCGGTCGAGGCGACCAAGCTCGGCGCGTTCGACTTCCTCGAGAAACCGCTCGACCGCGACCGCCTTCTCCTCACCGTGCGAAACGGCCTCGAGCAGAGGCGCCTCTCGGCGGAGAACCTGATCTATCGAGAGCGGATGGACGAGATGTACCGGATCGTCGGCGAGAGCGAGGCGATCCGGAAGATTCTCCGGACGATCGAGAAGGTCGGGCCGACGGGCGGGCGCGTGCTGATCACCGGTGCGAACGGGACTGGGAAAGAGCTCGTCGCGCGCGCGCTCCACGCCGCCTCGGTGCGCGCGAAGCGCCCGTTCGTCGAGGTGAACTGCGCGGCGATTCCGGAGGAGCTGATCGAGAGCGAGCTCTTCGGCCACGAAAAGGGAGCGTTCACCGGCGCCACATCCCTTCGCATCGGGAAGTTCGAGCTCGCGGACGGCGGGACGCTCTTCCTCGACGAGGTGGGAGACATGTCCCTCTCGGCGCAATCAAAGGTTCTCCGCGCGCTCGAGCTCGGCGAGGTCGCGCGCGTGGGGGGGCGCGGCACGCGGCGCGTCGACGTGCGCGTCTTCGCGGCGACGAACAAGGAGATCGCGCGCGAGGTGCGCGAGGGACGCTTCCGCGAGGACCTTTACTATCGCCTGAACGTCGTGCCGATCCACGTCCCCTCGCTCGCCGAGCGGAAGGAGGACATCCCGATTCTCGCCCGCTACTTCCTCGACCGCTACTGCCGCCAAAACGGCATCCGCCCGAAGGTCCTCGACGATGCGGTGATCGATCTCTTCCAGCGATATGCATGGCCTGGGAACGTGCGGGAGCTTCGAAACACGATCGAGCGGATCGTGATTCTCTCCGACGGCGAGCGGATCACCGTGTCGGATGTCGTCTTTTCCGGGCTTCCCGGGAGCGGGGGGGACGATTCGGCCGCGGGCGACGCGACGTTCCAGGAGTTCAAAGACCGGGCGGAGCGGGAGTTCCTACTAAAGAAGCTCGAGGAGAACAACTGGAGCGTCTCCCGGACCGCCCGCGAGCTCGGCATGCAGCGCTCGAACATCTACAAGAAGATCGAGAAGTACGGCCTGAAGAGGCCCTCCTCGGCCGGGGACGATCGTCTCTCCGAGTGAGGTCTTCGGGACACAGCGGGGGCGGGTCGCGCACCGGGCGGGAAAGCGCTTCGCTTCTTGTGGTCCCAGGGAACCGATTGAAAAGAAAAGAGTTCTAAGGGCTGACGGGGGATCGCCCATCCGGAACTGCGGGTCCTTGCGGTGGCACGTCCCTTGCGTTCCGATCGGATGTCCCGAAACGGGAGGTGGATGATGAGACGAAAACGGAGGCAGGCCTTGAGGGCGCTCATGATCGGGATCGCGGCCGCCGGGATCCTCGCGGGATGCGGAGACGACGACTGTCCCACCGCCGTCTGCTACAAGGGTCCGCCTCCGGTTCCGGCGGGGGTGTACACGGTGACTGGCGATGGCTCGGTGCAGATCTACTGGACCCCGATTCGTGGGGCGGGCGTGCGGCGGTACGGCGTCTATCGGAGCCGGACCCCCGAGGGTCCCTACCAGTGGATCGCCGATGTCGTCCCCTCCAATCGCCCCTACTACATCGACACCGGCCTTGCGAACGGGACGACCTACTACTACGCGGTCGACGCGAAGTACGATTACGGGGAGAGCGCGCTTTCTTCTTTCGAGACGGTCGCCGACACGCCCCGCCCCGACGGTTCCGGCCTCGCTCTCTACTCGAGCGCGGCCGACCCGAACCGCTCCGGCCTCGATCTCTCCGAGGTCGAGCGCCGAGGTGTGGGGGGAGACATGATCCGCCCGTGGAGCGATCCCCTCGTCGACTACTACCTGATCGTTCTGGACGACCTCTTACGTCTCGTTCCGACCGAGATCTCGGACGGGGCGGAGTCGTTTGGGAACGACATCCAGGACTTCGGGTACACGGACGATATGGACGAGATCAACTTCGCCCCGCTCGACGGATGGAGCCTCGATCCGTATGGGGTGGAGATGATCCCGGGGCACACGTACATCTTGTGGACCTGGGACGATCACTTCGCCAAGATCCGCGTGAGCGCGATCGGGGCGGACTTCGTCCTTCTGGAGTGGGCATACCAGCTGAGCGCGGACGATTGGGAGAGGCGCCAGCTAGCCCCCCGCTTCGCTGGTGCGGGGAGGGCGCCGTAGTCTGGACGGCCTGGACTCGAAAAAAAAGGGAACCATTCCCGCGAACCGGGTGTAGAGAGAGACGAAACCTCGGAACGAACCTGGGAGAGGGCTCCTCTCCGAACGGGGGTCGGGACACCAAGCGACGGAGACAGGAAAACTCAGGGTAACCGGTTGCTCTGCCCTCCTGCAGAGAATGAGCGAGCCCGGGCTTTGGGTTCGCTAAGGGTGCCGGCGGCTAGGGTGCTGAAAAGGGGCAGCTCCTGAACCCGCCCGGCACCCGTTTCTCTTTCTCGACCTCGTCGGTATCGGATACCTTCTCGGGGACGGTATCAGATACCGGTATCTGATACCGGAACCAGATACCGGAACGCGCAGGACAGGGATCAGGTACCGAATCAATCCCCCGCGGCGAGGTCGTCCCAGTAGGCTTGCTGGAGAATCTCATTCTCCTCGGACTCGTGGCGGCGGAGGGTATACACGATCATCTTCGTTCGAAGCGTCAGCTCCCGGATCTGGGCGCGGACCGGGTCGGTGGTTCCCGTCGTCTCGTCCAGAATCCCGCGAAGATCGCCGAGAATCCTCTGATGCTCCTCGAAGAGCCGGTCGAGGGAGGGGACGAGGCGCGGGAACTCGACCGGGACTTCCTTGTAGAGCGGGCTCGCCTCTTCCTCCTCGAAATGGGGTCCTAGAATCCGAACGAGCGGGTCGAGCTGCTCCCGAAGGCACTCGGTCCACGTCCGCATGCAGTCGGCCGGCTCGTCGAGCCACTGCTCGAGGTCGCACATCATCCGCGAGATCCGGCGATGCTCCTCGAAAGCCGCTTCCGCCTCCGCACGGAGGTTCTTCCGGGTCGGTTTCTTCTCCTTCACGGCCGCACCCCCTTTCGCTCACTTGAGCTTGACCGACGGCGAGCGGTCTTGCGCTCCGGCGGCGGCCGGCGTCTCTTTCCGCACGCTGTTCGAACCGCACCGGGGGCACGACCGCTCCTTGACCTCCTTCGGATCATACAGCACGGGGAAGCGATGTTGACAACGCAAACAGTAGAAGGTCGTCGTTTCGGCCATCACGACTTCTCCTCGGCGGTCGCGGCGAGCGCCCCCGCCCCCTCGGCCGCTTTCGCCTTCCTCTTCTCGAGCTTCTCCCTCTTCTGGCGGAGGAACTCGGCCACTGCTTTCTTCGACTCCTCGACCTCCTCGGGCGTGATCTGCTTCAAGAGCTCGTCCATCTGCCGCATCACGCGCGCGAACTTCTGCCCTTCGGCGGCGCTGATCCAGTCGAGCTGGAGCCGCTCCGGTCGCATGCCGAGCTTCTCCATTTGGATCCAGATCTTCTCGACGCGCTGCTGCGTCCATGTGACCGCGCTGATGTAGTGGCAGTCCGAGAAGTGACATCCGGACACGAGCACGAGCGGCGCACCCTTCTCGAACGCATGCCAGACGAAGTCCTCGTCCACGCGGCCCGAGCACATCGTACGGATGAGGCGGACTGACGGCGGATACTGGAGGCGGCTCGTTCCGCACGTGTCGCCGCCGGCGTACGAACACCAGTTGCACGCGAACGCCACGACCTTCTCCATCGGTTTCTCTTCCAGGATCGCGTCGACCTGGCCGAGGAGCTGGAGATCCGTGAAGTGCCGCATCGTGATCGTGTCGTTCGTGCATTCGGCGGCGCAGGTGCCGCATCCGGCGCACGCCGCCTGGATGACGACCGGGTAGAGCCCGCGCTTCTTGTCCGACTCGGTGATCGCGTGGTACGGGCAGACGCGCGCGCAGCGCCCGCAGAAATTGCATCCCTCCCGCTCGATCTCGGCGGTGATCGCCTCGATCTTCACGCGCCCCGCCGCGAGAAGCGCTCCGGCGCGCGCCGCCGCCGCGGAGGCTTGCGTCACGGAATCCTTGACGTCCTTCGGAGCCTCGACGCATCCGGCGAAGTAGACGCCGCGCGTCGGCGCGTCGACCGGCTTCAGCTTCGGATGCGCCTCGAGCACGAACCCGTCCGAGGTAGAGGAGAGCGCGAGAAGCTCCTTTACCTTGTTCCCGCCGTTCTTCTTCGGCACGAGACCGACGGAGAGAACGAGCATGTCGACCTCGTAGCGCTCGAGATCGCCGGTCAGCGTGTTTTCCACCGTCACGCGCACGTCGCCGGTCTTCGGATCCTGCTCCACGTGGCCGGGGAGCCCGCGCACATAGCGGACGCCCGCCTCTCGGCTCCTTCGATAGAGATCCTCGAAACCTTTTCCGAACGCGCGCATGTCCGTGTAGAAGACATGCGAGACGGCGTCGGGATCGTGCTCCGCGATGAGGAGCGTGTCCTTCACCGTGTTCATGCAGCAGACGTTCGAGCAATAGGGGGCGGCGCGGGCCGGCGCCCGGGAGCCGACGCACTGCACGAACCCGATCCGCTTCGGTGTCTTTCGGTCCGACGGGCGGATCAGGTGCCCTCCGGTCGGGCCTCCCGCGCAGATCAGGCGCTCGAACTCCATCGATGTGATCACGTTCTCGAAACGCGTGTAGCCGTACTCGTCTTGCTCGCGCGGGTCGTACACGTCAAGTCCCGTGGCGACGACGACCGTACCGATCTCGATGTCGAGGAAGCGGTCCTCCATGTCGAGGTCGATGCACTTCTTGTCGCACACCTCGACGCACTTTCCGCACGCGATCGGCCGGACCCCGAGGCAATCGTCTATGTTGAGCGCGTACGACGAAGGGACCGCCTGCGGGAAGGGGAGGTAGATCGCCTTTCTCGAGGAGAGGCCCTGCTGGTACTCGTCGGGCACGACGACGGGGCAGACCTTCGCGCACTCGCCGCAGGACGTGCACGCCTTCTCGTCGACGTAGCGCGCCTTGCGGCGGATCCGCGCGCGGAAGTTGCCGACGAACCCGGAGATCTCCTCGACCTCGCTGTATGTCAGAAGCTCGACCTTCGGATGCCGACCGGCATCCATCATCTTAGGGCCGAGAATTCATATGGAGCAGTCCATCGTCGGGTACGTCTTGTCGAGGGCGGCCATGATCCCGCCGATGGTCGGCTCCTTCTCCACGAGATACACCTTGTGGCCGAGATCGCCGAGATCGAGCGCCGCCTGGATCCCCGCGACGCCGCCCCCGATGACGAGGGCCGCTCCGGTGACCGGAAAGACCGCCTCGTCCTGCGGCTGAAGGCGGGACGCGCGAGCGACCGCGCTCCTCACGAGATCCTTCGCCTTCTCGGTCGCGCCGGCGCGATCCGCCTGGTGCACCCAGGAGCAGTGCTCGCGGATGTTCGCCATCTCCATGAGGTAGGGGTTAAGCCCTCCCTCGGCGACGCACTTGCGGAAGGTCGGCTCGTGGATCTTCGGAGTGCAGGAGGCGACCACGACCCGGTCCAGGTTGTGCTCGGCGATCGCCTTCTTGATCTCGTTCTGTCCGGGATCGGCGCAGGTGTAGCGGTTGCGGATCACCGCGACGACCCCCGGAAGGGTCTCGGCGTAGCGGGAGACCTCGGCGGTATCCACCACGCCGGCGATGTTCAATCCGCAATCGCAGACGAACACGCCGATCCTGGGGAGTTTCTGCACCATCATTCGCCTCCTTGAGCCGCCGCCGGGGCGGCCGCCTTCTCCAGGGCCTCGGCGACGAGGACCGCGAGGTCCTCGGTCCGCATTCTCTTCATCGGTTCGCGGCCGTCTACACGGGCGCGGCGCGCATCTTCCTCTTGGGCACAGGTGAAATGAATCCGGCATTTCGGGCAAGCGGTGACGAGAAGCTCGGCGCCGGTCGCGCGCGCCTCGGCGATGCGGATAGTCTGCAGGCGGCGCGACTCGGCGTCGCAGTGCTGGAAGCCGGACGTGCCGCAGCAGCGTGCGTTCCCCGCGGAGAGCGACATCTCCTCGAGACGGAGGCCCGGGATCGCCTCGAGAACGGCGCGCGGATCGACGACCACGCCGAGATGGCGCGAAAGGCGGCACGGATCCTGGAACGTCACGGTCGTCTCCGCATCGGCCGTCCCCTGTTCGATCCCGAGCTCCTTCAGGCGGCCCGCGAGAAACGTCGCCAGATGAACCACTTCGTATTTGAAGTTTTTGAGCGTCTCAGGATACGAGAGGGCGAGAGTTCGGGCGCACTCCGCGCACGCGGTCACGATCGTCTTCGCCCCCGTCTCCGCGAAGAGGGCCGCGTTCTTCTCGGCGAGCGCTCGGTAGCTCTCCGGATCCCCCGCCCAAAGGAGGTCGTGGCCGCAGCACACTTCCTCGGCGCGCACGACCGGCTCGATCCCGAGCCGGTTCAGGATCCGGACGGCGCTTCGTGCGATGTCGGTCGAGCGGATGCCGAGGTCCGCGTACACCGCATCGAAGAGCGGGAGACAACCGACGAAGAGGAGGACATCCCCCTTCTCGGCGACGCGGAGATCTTCGCTCAGCCACTCGAGCCTCTTCCGCGCGGATCCGCCTGAGGCCATGAGCCGGGTCGCCTGCATGAGAACCTGGTGATGCGGGCAGGAGGCCCGCTCCTCCGGCGGGAGAAGAGCGCGCACCTCGCGCACGAAGTCGACGAACGCCACTCCCTCGGGGCAGCGCTCCTCGCACGCGCCGCAGGTGAGGCACTTCCGCACGAGGATTCGGCCGTCGGTCTCGAGATCGGTGAGCGCGCGCGCGACGAGACGGCGCGGAGAGTGCCCATGCTCCAACTCGGCGAGGGGGCAGTTCCCGGTGCATTTCCCGCACGCGAGGCAGAGGGTCGCCTTGGTCCGCCTCGCCAGTTCTTCGAGCCGTATCATGAACGTCCCCCCGCGCCGACTAGATCATTGAGAATTAAAGGATCGCCCTCGCGGCCTTCCGACCAGTCGCTACGCACGCGATCCGGGTCGATTCCGCATATCCGGAGAAGCGCGCGGGCAAGCTCGACCTGATCGGCGGCGATGCCGGCCCCGTGCTCGAATCGGCACCGATCCTCGGCGCAGCCGGCGACGAGGACCTCTTCCGCTCCGGCGTGAATCAGCTTGAGAATCGTCCCCGCCTCGAGCTGCCCGACGCATGAAAGGCGGATGATCTCGACCCCATCGTGGGGCTCCTCCGCCGCCGGCGCGAGACAGCCCCCGCGCCGCTGGCACGTGATCACGACGCTTCTCCCGACCTTCCGGTCCGGTGAGGCGTCGGTCACTGAGTCGAGGATCCAGTTCTTCGAGAACGGCTCGATCTCCGCCGCGCCGGTCGAGCAGACCGAGACGCAGAGGCCGCACCCGCGGCAGAGCGTCGGGTCGATGCGGCTCACCGGTTCCTGGTCCTTGCCGGGAACGAGGCGCGGCGCGCGGAAGGCGCACACCTCGATGCATCGCCCGCACCCCCGGCAGAGTCTCTCGTCGACGCGCGACTTGACGAGCCCAACAGTGACCGAAATCGGCGAGTCTTCCTTGCCGTCGGATTCCACCTGGAGCATTCCGCGCGCTTCGCTCTCCCGCGCCTCCGCGGGCGTTCCCTCGCGCGGCGTGCGGAGCAGAAGATCGATCGACGCGATCCTCTCCCCGTTCGTCGCCGCGCTTCGAACGAGCACGTGGCGGCGCGGACACGTGGAGACGCACGTGTGGCACTCGAAGCAGGGTCCGCACCGGAGACAGCGCGACGCCTCGTCGATCGCGTCCTCGGCGGTGAACGCGAGCTCGACCTCCTCGAAGCCGCTCCGTTCGGAGAGCGAGAGCTCCGGCGCGTGCGCGCGCTCGTGGCGGTCGGGCGAAGGATCGGGGAGCCCGACCTCCCAGCGCGCGGCCGGCGCGGGGAACGCGCGAAGAAGCGAATCGGGTCCCTCTTCGATCAACCGCTGGATCGCGCGCGCCGCGCGGTGGCCGGCCGCGATCGCCTCGATCACCGTCGCGGGTCCGGTGACCGCGTCGCCTCCCGCGAACACGCGTCCGATGCGCGTGAGGCCGGTCTCATCGGAAACGATCAAGCACCCGCTCCGGTCGACCGAGGACTCGTAGCGGCTGCCGAGGAACGGGAGGTTCGGCTCCTGCCCGATCGAGGCGATCACCGCGTCGGTGCGGAGCGTGAACTCGGATCCGGAGACTGGGATCGGGCGGCGCCGTCCGCTCGCGTCCGGCTCCCCGAGGCGCACCTCAAGACACTCAAGCGCGACGACCCTCCCGTTCTCCACCTTGAGCGCGTTCGGCGCGGTGAGGAAGCGGAAGCCGACTCCTTCCGCCTCCGCAGCGCGGATCTCCTCCTCGACCGCGGGCATCTCTTCCTTCGAACGTCGATAGACGATGTCCGCACTTCTCGCTCCGAGGCGGAGCGCGGTTCGTGCGGCATCGATCGCGCTGCTCCCGCCCCCGATCACGAGCACGCGTTCTCCGCACGGCGTTCGATCCCCTTCGTTCGCCCTCTTGAGGAAAGCGAGAGCGTCCTCGACCCCCTGGATCTCTCCCTCGCCGTGGAGCCCGAGGCGGCGGCTCTTCATCGCGCCGACGGCGAGAAAGACCGCCGCGTGTCCCTTCGCGAGAAGCTCGTCGAGACCGACATCCCGTCCGAGCACGGTGTTCGTTCGGACCTGGACCGAGGGACCGAGAAGCGCGTCGATCTCGCGGTCGAGAACCTCCGGAGGGAGGCGATAGTCGGGGATTCCGTAGCGAAGCATGCCGCCGAGCTTGGATTCCGATTCGATCAGCGTGACGCCGAACCCCGCCCTCGCGAGATCGTAGGCGGCGGTGATCCCTCCCGGTCCCGAACCGACGACCGCGATCCGCTCCTCGCGGAAGGGTTTCGGGGGGAGAAGGGGAGGCGGCAGTTCCGCCGCGTAATCCGCCACGAAGCGCTTCAGCGCGCGGATCGAAACCGCTCCGTCGACGTTGTTCCGCCGGCACACCGATTCGCACGGATGGTTGCAGACGCGACCGCACACTCCGGGGAGAGGGCACCTGTCGCGCACGACGCCGAGCGCCTCGACGAATCGGCCTTCGGCGATGAGCGATACGTACCCCTTGACGTTGACGCCGGCGGGGCATGCCAGCGTGCAGGGGGACGGGCTGATCCGTTCGATCTCCAGCTCCGTTCCCTTCTCGAAGATCAGCTTGGCTTGCTCAAGGGTTGCGAGCTCCATTTCCGGCTCACTCCTTCGGGCTCGACCGGGACCGCCGGCCGCGCGCATTGCCCGGTTCCGCCCGACTACGAGGCGGCCTCCGCCCTCGCGCCGGCGAGCTTCTCGCCGTGGGCGTAGCCTTGGTCGAATGCTTGCAGGTTGATCGTCTCGCTGCCGGGCGGCACCGATTCGCGGATCGCCGCCCGCGCGGCGTCTTTCTTCACCACTCCCGTGACGGCGGCCAGGAAGCCGCACATCACCATGTTCGCAGCGATGCGGCGTCCGATCGTCTCGGCGATCCGGGTGGCGGGGACGCCGAAGACTCGCGCGTCCTCGCCCGCCCGGAGGAATACGAGGTCCTCGTCGATGAGGAGCATTCCCCCCGGGCTCAGCTCGTCGCGGAACTTGCTGTACGATTCCTGCGACATGCAGACCAGGATCGACGGGCGCCGAATGTACGGGTAGTCGACCGGCTCATCGCAGAGGATGAGCTGCGCCGAGCACGCCGAGCCGCGCGCCTCCGGTCCGAAGCTCTGGTTGAACGTCGCGTGGCGTCCCTCGTGGATGGCAGCGGCGCGGCCGGTCACGTACGCGAGGAAGATGATCCCCTGTCCGCCGAAACCGGAAACGCGGATTTCGGTTCTAGTCATGTCTCGCCTCCCGGTCGACCAGCGCTCTCTGCCCCGCGGATCGCATGTAGTAGTCCTTGCCGAGGCCGTACTCCTTTCCGAGCGCTCTCTGCATGGCGGCGTCGAGGCTCTCGAGGAACGTCGGCTTTCCCGCGACGTCCACGAACTTCCCGATCACGATCTTCCCGCCGAACGTGATGTCCACGGTCGAAGGATCGGCGCCGTGGCGAATCTCGCAGTTGTCCCGATACGACCCGAGAACCTCGATCGAGGTGCCGAGCTTATTTCTTCTTGTGTAAAGTGTCGGGCACGGGGCGATCACCTCGACGAACGTGAAGCCCGGTTTCGTTAGTGCTTCGAGGATCGAGTTCGTCAAGCGCCGCACGTGGAGAGAGGTCCAGCGGGCGACGTAGACCGCGCCGCTTGAGGCGGCGAGCGCCGGCAGATTGAACGGATGCTCAAAGTTCCCGAAGGGGGTCGTCGTCGAGAGCGCGGAGACCGGCGTCCCCGGACCGACCTGTCCTCCGGTCATCGCGTAGTTGAAGTTGTTGATACAGATCACCGTGAGATCGACGTTCCTGCGGGCGGCGTGGATGAAGTGGTTTCCCCCGATCGCGATGAGATCCCCGTCGCCCGAGATCACGACCACTTTGAGCTTCCGGTTCGAGAGGTGGAGGCCCGTGGCGAAGGGGATCGGGCGGCCGTGCGTCGTATGGAAGGAATCGAGCTTGATGTACCCCGCGACGCGCCCGGAACAGCCGATTCCGGAGACGACAGCGACCCGGTCGAGGTCGAAGGCGCCCTTCTTGAGGGCGTCGGCGAAGCACGTCACCACCGTTCCGATGCCGCATCCCGGGCACCAGATGTGCGGGAAGCGGTCCATCCGAAGGAACGGCTCCATCGGATGGCGGGGTTCCAGAATCGTCTCCTGTTCCGCGGTCGCGGAGCCTCGCGCGTTCTTGTTCGCGTCTCTCACGGCTGCTTCTCCTTGCGCGGCTTCCTCGCGGGCTTCCGGGGCGCGCCGTTCCCGCGGAGACCCTCGCGAATGGCGTGATAGATCGTCTGCGGATCGTGCACCCAGCCGCCCGCGTGTGTGACGGAGATCGTCCGCGCCCCGCCGGCCGCGGCGCGTTCCACCTCGAGAACGATCTGCCCGAGGTTGATCTCTGGAACCACGAAAGCCTTCGTCCGCGCGGCGAGGTCGCGGATGAGCCCGCTCGGGAAAGGCCACACCGTGATGAGCCGGATCTCGCCGACGCGAAGGCCGTCGTCGAGCGCGGCGTCGATCGCGGCGCGGGCGACGCGCGAGGTGATGCCGTAGCTCACGACCACGACGTCGGCCTCGTCGAGCCTCTTACATTCGTAGTCGTGGATCTTCCCGGCGTTGTCGTCGATCTTCGCGCGAAGTCGGCGAACCAGCTTGTCCTGAGCCTCGGCCGTCATGACCGGGTAGCCCCGCTCGTCGTGGGTGAGGCCGGTCGTGTGGATGCGGTATCCCTCGCCGGCAGTCACCATGTCCGGCACCTTGTCGCCGTTCGCGGCGTAGGGGAGATATTCGCCGGGAGGGAGGGGGGAGAGCCGCCGCGGGACGACCTCGATCTCGTCCGGCTCGGGAATGACGACCTTCTCGGTCATGTGGCCGACGCATTCGTCCATCATCACGAGGACCGGCACGCGATACTTTTCGGAAAGGTTGAATGCTTGAATGGTTCTGTTGAAACATTCCTGCGGCGAGTTCGGCGAGAGCGCGATGATCCCGTAGTCGCCGTGGGATCCCCAGCGCGCCTGCATCATGTCCTGTTGGCCGACCATCGTCGGAAGTCCGGTCGACGGCCCGCCGCGCTGCACGTTGGCGACGACGCAAGGGACCTCCATCATGATCCCGAGGCCGATGTTCTCCATCATGAGGGAGAATCCCGGTCCGGAGGTGCAGGTCATCGCCTTCACCCCGCCCCAGGCGGCGCCGAGGATCGCCGCCATCGAGGCCATCTCGTCCTCCATCTGGATGAAGACGCCCCCGACCTTGGGGAACCGGCGCGCGATCCGCTCCGCGATCTCCGTCGAGGGGGTGATCGGATAGCCCGCGAAGAAGCGGCATCCGGCGGCGAGCGCCCCTTCGGCGCAGGCGTGGTCTCCGTCCAGGTAGTGCGCGCCAGTGAGAACTCCTTCTGGGGATGCCTTCATGGGAGCACCTCCTCGATCAGGGATTCGGCCGCCGAGGCGCCTCCGCCTTCCGGAACGGTGATGAAGATCGAGAACTCGGGGCAGAGCGTTTCGCAGAGGCGGCACGCGACGCACTCGTCGGCGCGCGCGATTTCGGGCGGGTGGTAGCCCTTCCGGTTGAAGCGCGAGGACATGCGGAGTACATCGAGCGGGCAGTACTCGACGCAGTAGGCGCAGCCTTTGCACCGCTCGACCAGGATATGGACCTCGCCGCGCGTCCTCCGGATGTCCGCGTCGTCGAGGGGTTTTCTCCAGAAACGTCTCGATTCCAGGTGCACCGCCATAGTGCCCGTCTCCCTATGGCGGGCGAGCAAGAACAAGCTTACGGCATACTTGCCCTCCGCGCCCGCTCGTAAGGACAGTGACCGGTGACCCCGCGAACGGGGCACTCCCCTTCGTAGAACGCACCGCAGCGCAAACAGCTGCGGGTATCAATCATTTCTATACGGATCAATTCCGTAACGAACTTCTCGAGAAGCCGGGTGAACTCCCGGCTCTCCTCGGGGGTGAACGTGTCCAAAACCGGCTCGAGGGCGCGGAGTCGGCGCGCCTCGTACTCCTCGACGAGGATGCGCCCTTTCGGCGTGATCCGAAGACAGGTGTTCCGGCGGTCCCTTTCGGGGGTCACTCGACGGAGAAGCTCGAGCCGGGCGAGCTTGTCGATGTTCTTCGAGGCGGCCGGGGCGCTGACGCCGAGAAACGCAGCGATCTCTCCGACGAAATGGTCGCCGTTCATCGAGATCAGCTTGAGCAAGTGGACCTGGGAGGGGGAAAGGGACGCTTCGGCCGTCTCGCGGATCAGGCGTCTTTCGAGGATCTCCCGCACCGCGTTGCTGAGGACATGTGAGATGCGGAGAACCCGCCGGGCAAGGAAACCCCCGTTGCCTCCGGATGGGGGTCGGTTCGGTTCGATCACTGCTGCCTCACCTGCTGCGTCGCCCGGCCGACAAACGAGGGGATCTGTAACCCGGCTAAAGTTTGCCTTAGTTATCGATCGCCGTCAATTGTGGAATGGTGAAATCAGATATAAGAATCCCTTATGATCCCTTCGCAAGGGGAAAGCGTCCGAACGGAAAGATCCGCGCGGGGTTGACAGGTTCGCCCGCCCTCCCTATGCTCGGGACGCCCTCGGTTCCGGGGGCGCCGAGGGCGGTCGACCGGGGAGGGTCTCTTGACGGGCAACCATCGGTCCTTCTCTTTGTCTTTCTTCCTCTCTCTTTTCTCTTTCCTCTCCTCTCTCTCCTTCCCCTCGTCTCTCGCCGCGGCTTCGTTCGTCCCGCCGGCGGGCGTTCATCGGGGGGGGGGGCGGTCCTCGATCGGAGCGGCTCCTTCCGAGTCTTTCTCGTCCGTCCGAGCTTTGCGTGTGAAGGAAGAGGTCGAGGGGACCTATCGGCTTCTCGCGATTCTCATCGAGTTCTCGCCGGACGACGATCCGACGACGACGGGGAACGGCACCTTCGGCGACGTGATGGACGCGAACGAGGCGGTGTACGGCGACAGCTTCCCCGAGCTCTTCGACATCCCGCGCGACGCCGCGTACTTCCGCGAGCAGCTCCGCTACCTCGCGCAGTATTACGAAGCCGTTTCCAAGGGAAAGCTCCGGATCGAGGCGACGGTCCCCGACACGATCTTCACCGCGCCGGAGATGATGGCGTACTACGGAGACAACGAAGAGACCTCGCGCCGGCAGTCCGCTCTTCTCCGCGACGCGGTTCTGCGCGCCGACCCGCTCGTCGACTTCTCCGCGTACGACGGCCTCTTCGTTTTCCACGCGGGGGCGGGGGAGGAGACCGACGTTCTCGGCGATTCTCCCGGCGACATCTGGACGGTCTATCTCGCGCTCCCTGATCTCGCCGCCGCCCTCGCGGACTCGGGGATGGAGGATCGCTTCCGCGGCATCCCGACCGATGATCGGACGGGAACGGGAGACACGTTCTTCGTGGCCGAGGGGGTGATCCTCCCCGAGAGCGAGACGCAGGACTCCTTCGGGGGGAGGCCTCTCGCGCAATGGACTCTCGGCGTCGCGGCGCACATGATGGGGAGGCTTCTCGGAGCCCCGTCCCTCTTCGACACCGATGCGGACGACGGAACGTCGTCGCAGGGGATCGGCGGTTTCGGGATCATGGGGACCGGGCTCTGGAACTCGGGGGGGATTCTTCCCCCGCACCCATGCGCGTGGACGAAGGTCTTTTTCGGATGGGAGGAACCGCTTCTCGTCGAACGGGACACGACGATCGCTCTCCCTCTCGTCGCGCGCGCGGATCCGCGCCCGAAGATCTTGAGGATCCCGATCCACGAGGACGAGTACTGGCTCGTCGAGAACCGCTACAAGGACGAGAACGGAAACGGCCGGTTCGACTTCGACGACAAGAACGGCGACGGGATTCTCTACCCGTTCGAGGATTCCTACGAGGGGGCGGAGTTCGATTGGTCGATCCCGGCGGAAGGGTCGATCGAGGGATCGGGGATTTTCATCTGGCATATTGACGAGGCGAAGATTCGCGAGTCGGGGGATTTTCGCTCGAGGAACGCCGTGAACGCCGATCCGGATCGGAAGGGGGTGGATCTGGAAGAGGCGGACGGCATTCGGGATCTCGACCGGCGGGCGACTTCGCTCGAGGGTTTCGGATCTCCGGCCGACTCGTGGCGCGCCGGGAACCGGACCCGCTTTGGGCCGGACACCGATCCCTCGACGAGCACTGCCTACGGCGCCCGCACGGGGATCACGATCGAGGTCGAGAGCCCGGCGGAGAGCGTGATGACCCTCTCGGTCGCGTTCCGCGAACGGCCGCGGGGGTGGCCGGTGCGCGCCTCCGGCGTCCGCGTGGTCGGTCCGGTGATCCCGGTGAGGAGCGCGCGGGAGGGGATCCTTGGGTTCGCTTTCGCGTACTTGGACACGGCGAGCGGGGCGAGCTTCGGGAACATCCTCGGCCTCGACGGAAAGCCGCTCGACGGATGGCCGGCGGAGCTTCCGGGCGGAGTCTCGTTCGCTCCGTCCGCGTTCTCGGCGGCGGCCGACGGACCGATCGCCCTTTACTTCCCGATGGTCAATGGCTCGATTGTTCGGATGAAAATGAACGGAGTGATCGATCCGTCCGGCGCGTGGGGGGACTCGATCGCGGGAGCCGATGGGCAGTTCCTCTCCTCGGCGGCGCCCGAGGGCTCGCTCGTCTCGCTCGTCCTCCGGGGCGGGGAGACGACCGTGTTCGCGCTCGATCCGGCCGGAACCGCACGCGACTCGATCGCGCGCCTCGAGGGACGGGCCGTCGGCCCGGCGGCGCTCGGGTCGGGGATTTGGGCCGCCACCGACGCGGGGAAGCTCATGCGGGTCGAGGCGGGAGGCGTCCCGCAAGAGATCGAGACGGAGGGGACTCCCTCTCCGCCGATCCTTCTCCGGCATCATCTGAGGCCCGGTCCCACGGCCGGCGAGAACGCGCTCGTCGAAAAGGCGGCGGTCGCATCCGGACGCTCGCTTATCCTAAGCCCGTCGGGGCTTCCGGGCGGAGACCTTGTCGCGGCCGACCTCGGAGCGACGGCAGTCGGGATCCTCGCCGCCGCCGACATCGATCGGGACGGGTTTCCGGAGATCCTCGCGGGGAGCGGCGACGGAAAGCTTCATGTGCGAAACGTGACCGGCGCCCCCTCGGCCGGATGGCCGCTCCGCGCGGGACACGGACCGAAGAGCGACCCGGGCGATCCTCCGATCGGGTCGCCGGCGGCGGGCGATCTCGACGGGGACGGGACGATCGAGATTGTTTTCGCGACGGAACACGGGAGCATCGGCGTCGCGGACGCGGAGGGCCGGATGCTCCCGGGCTTCCCGGTCGCGGCGGCGGGAAGGAGTCCCTTCGGGGTCGCGATGACGGCGTCCCTCGATGAGGAGACAACGTATGTTCTCGTCGCGACGGAAAGGGGCACCTTCGATCTCCTCGTCTTCGGCTCCTCGGCCGGGCGGATCGAGTGGAGCGGGTACGCGAACGGCGCGGGGCTCGCGGGGCTCTACCGCTCCTCTCCCTTCGAGCCGAGAGGAGGGGAGGGTCTCTTCGTCGACAAGGAGACCTTCTGCTACCCAAACCCGGTCGGGCCGGGGGGGATCGCGCGGATCCACTATCGCCTCCGAGAGGAGGCGGAGATCGGCGCGCGGGTCTACGGGATCGACGGTTCGCTCGTCGAGGAGTTTCCGCCGTCGCTCGTTCCCGCGGAGACGGGGGAGTTCGTGTGGGACACGCGCTCCGTGGGGAGCGGGGTCTACGTCGCGAGGCTCGAGGCGCGCCTTCGGGGAGGAGGGGCCGGGCCGCGGAACCCTTCGGCGCCGCGCGAGGAGGTCAAGTTCGTCCCGATCGCGGTCGCCCGCTGAGGATTTCGGCCGGTTGTGAAGAACGGGGGACGGAGGTAAGATTACACAGGATGTCCTCTCCCGCGAGGGTCGCGGGAGCGGGGGTGCTGCCGGGCGCGAACCGCCGGAGTCAAGACAGATGAAACGCTTCTTGTTTGTTTCGGCCGCCGCCCTGTGCGCGGCGGGCTCCGCTGGCTCCGCGCCGGTCGGGCTCCGCTCGATGCTTGTCGATCCGGGGGTCGCCGCTTCCGGAATGGGATACGCGTACACGGCGGTCGCCGATGACGCGAGCGCGCTCTATTGGAACCCGGCGGGGCTCGTGCTCGGCGCCGAAGGGTACGATCTTCTTCTCGCGCACACCGAGTGGTTCGTCGAGCATCGGATGGAGTATGCGGTCGTCGCCTGGAATCGGGGCGCCGATGCGCTTGCCGCGGGGATCAGCGGGCTCTACGTCGGCGGGATCGAGCGGCGGGACGAGAATCCGACGCTGGAACCTCTCGGCGACTTCGGCGCGTACGACATCGTTGTTTCTCTCGCCTATGCGCGGGCATGGGGTCCGCTTCGGGCCGGTCTCGCCGCGAAGCCGTTCTACTCGAAGATCGACCGGGTGAGCGCGCACGGCGTGGCGGCGGATCTCGGCCTTCAGGCGGACACGCCGATCGAGAACCTCACGATCGGCGGGGCGATCGCGAACTTTGGGAACGAGCCCTATTATGTGGAAGAGAGGTTCTCGCTCCCGCTCGATCTTCGAGGCGGCGCCGCCTATCGGATTCCGCTTCCCGCGGAGTCGGGCGAGCTTCTCGTTTCCGCGGAGGTTCGAAAGTCGAGGGACGACGACGCGCGCACGCATTTCGGCGGGGATCTCCGCCTCGCGAGCGGGATCTCGCTCCGCTTCGGCTACAAATGGGGCTACGAGGAAGAAGACTACGCGTTCGGCATCGGGATCGCGCGCGGGTTCTACTCGATCCAGTACGCTCTGGTCCCCTTCCAGTCCGATTTCGGGAACGTCCATCGCTTCGCGCTCGGCCTGCACAGGGACAAGTAGGCGGATTCCTGCATCCGCCGGACAATTCGGTACCTCAATTCGGTACCTGATACCTCATTCCTGAGATACCCCATTTCTGACAAGTAGACAGATTCCTGAATTCGGTACCTGACACCGTACCTGACGCCACCACGGCGGGTGGCGGCCACGGGGCGTTGGGCCACTAACGCTTGTCGCTCCCACGGTCGCGACAAGCCCAAGTGGCCCATGCGCCCCTCCCACTCGCGCGCAGCGACAGCGAGCACGGCAGCGGGCGGATGGCCGACACGACTGAGCCGGGGCTCCCCGTCGCGAAGAGCGACGGGGTGGCGAGGAAGCTCCTTCGCGCATGCGGCGCGAAGGAGTGACCCGCCGTCCGACGACTGAGCCACGCGCGGGTGGCGGCGGCAGGCATCCGCGAGAAGCGCAGCCACCGAGGCTCGGCGAATTCAACCACTCGTCCCATAGGCGCGACCGAGGCTGCCGAGGGAGTCCCCGGAGCGCGAAGCGCGGAGGGGGAGCATCGAGCGGACAGCCGCCGACAGGACCCGCGCGTCTGGGAACGTCATCCCGGCGGGCCGTGGCCGCCACCCGCGCGTGGTGGCGGGGGTTTCTGTACCAGGTACAGGAACGATCCTGTACCTGGCACAAGAGGCCTACTCCTCGAACCGCTTGAGCGTGATCGCGCCGCCCGTCATCTCCGCGAAGGTGAACGCCTCGATCCAGTCGCCGAGGATCACGCACTCCCCCTCGTCGTAACGGAAGTGTTCGGCGAAGTGGATGTGCCCGAGGATGACGCAGTCGAACCCCTCTCGAAACTTCCGGCGGACCGCGTCCTCGAGTGTTCGGTTCAGGATGAACTTCTTGCGGCTCGTGTGCGCGCGGCTCACGCGCGAAGCCCATCGCGCGAGCGGGATGCCGATGTCCGGATGAATCCAATGATACGCGCGGATCGCGGCTGGATTTCGGACGATGCGGCGGAGCAGGCGATAGCCGGGATCATGCCCGGCGGCCAGGTCGTCTCCGTGCGTGAGGTAGATGCGCTTCCCCTGGAGGCGGAGATCGATCGGCCGGTGGAAGACCGAGATCCCGATCGTCTCGCGGAAGAAACGGCCGATCCAATAGTCGTGGTTCCCCGCGAGATAGCGCACGTCGACCCCGGCGCGCGCGAGCTCCGCGAGCTCCCGAAGGACGAGGACGGGGACTCTGGGGAGCACTTCGGCATACTCGAACCAGAAGTCGAAGAGATCCCCCGCGATGTAAAGGATCCGCGCCCGCTCGCGGACGTGCCGGAGGAAGCGAAGGAACCTCTCGATTCGCGCTCGCTCCTCGCTCTCCCGGCCCGCGCCGAAATGGGCGTCCGCGACGAAGAAGACCGGATCGTCGCGCCGTTCGGCCGGCGCCGAGGAGCGCAAATCGTTCGCGGATTGCATGCCCGGCATGGTAGCATCCGCGTCGGAAGCGGGCAAACGGAAAGCCCCTACGCCGAGGGAGAGAAAGATGAACGACGAGAAGCGCGACGACGCGACGCGTGAAGGATCGGACGAGACGCCGAAGGGACCGCCCCCCGGGGCTCGCCGGACCGAGCCGCGGGACGAGCCTGAGGAAGGTTCGTTCTGGGAAAAGGTCCGGAGGGGCGTCGTCGAGGGATATCAGATCGCCGCCGAGAAGACCGACGTCTACGCCCGCATCGCGAGCCGGAGGCTCCGGGTCGTCGGGATCACGCGCCGGATCGAACGATTCCGTGCCGAGATCGGGGAGAGGGTGTACGATCTTCTCACGCGGAATCCGGAAGCGAGGATTTCCGAAGATTCGTTCGTGAAGGAGATGGTCGAGCGGATCCGCAACGCCGAAGAGGAGCTGACGCGGGTCGAGGCGGAGATCGAGGAGATCCGCCGGGAGTCGCGCGGGAGGGGCGCGGAGACGCGGGAGGGGAACGAGACATGACCGAGGAGGCACGCGCGCGCCGGAGATGGGCCCGACGGGCGGGGGGAGCGGCGCTCGGCGCCCTCTGTTGGCTTCTCGTATCCGCAAGCTGCAAGTGGGCTCCCTCTTCGCAAGCGGGCGAGAGGATCTCTCCCCCCGCGGAAGCGGAGCGTCGCCTTCCGCCGCCCGTTTCGGGGACGACGGAGGCGCTCGGAACGTTCGAATCCCCGTTCGTGCGGATCGCGGATCTCGTCAAGCCGGCGGTCGTGAACGTGAGCACGCGGCGGATGTTCGCGCATCCGCCCGTCGGGGGGAGGGACCGCCTACGCGACTTCTTCCCGGAGGACGGAACGATCGAGGTCCCCTCAACCGCGTCCGGCTTTGTTTTTGATGCAAGAGGTTATGTCCTCACAAACAACCACGTCGTCCAGGAAGCCGAAGAGATCCGCGTCAGCTTCATCGACGGCCGAGAGTTCGTCGCCGAGGTGGTCGGCGTCGATCCGAGCACCGACGTCGCGGTGATCCGCGTCCGCGGGGAAGGACCCTTCCCGGTCGCGCGGATCGGAGACTCGGACAGCATTCAGGTGGGCGATTGGGCGATCGCCGTCGGAAACCCGCTCGGGTATCTCGAGGGGAGCGTCACGGTCGGCGTCGTGAGCGCCAAGGGCCGGTCGGACCTGGACATCGCGGGGGGAACGCCCGTCTATCAGAACTTCATCCAGACCGACGCCTCGATCAACTTCGGCAACTCGGGAGGACCACTCGTCAACATCCGCGGGGAGGTGATCGGCGTGAACACCGCGGTCAACCCGACGGGACAGGGGATCGGGTTCGCCATCCCGATCAACTTCGCGCGGAAGATCGCCGAGGAGCTGATCGCCAGCGGAAAGGTCCTGCGCGCCTACATCGGCATCTATCCGCAGGAGCTGACGCCGGACATCATCGAGGGGAAACGGCTGCGGGCGACCGAGGGGATTCTCGTCGGCCAGGTGATTCCGAATAGCCCGGCCGAGAAGAGCGGCCTCACGCGAGGAGACGTCATCCACTCGTTCGATGGAATCCCGGTCCGCGGGGTTTCGGATTTCCGGATGCTCGTCGCGGAGAGCCGGGTCGGCAAGCGGGTCACGGTTGAGTTCACCCGCGACGGCGAGCGGCGGAAGGCGAACGTCGTTCTCGTCGAGCGTCCCGACGTCGTGACGGCGGGCGAGGAACGAGCGGAAGCGGAGACGTGGCTCGGGCTCCAGGTGGTGGACCCGGCGGAGGAGCCGGAGGTGGTACGAACCCTAGGCCTCGTCGGGCATCCCGGAGTGCTCGTCTACTCGGTGGAGCCGGGGAGCGCCGCCTGGCAGGGAGGGATCCGGATCGGGGATCTGATCCAGGAGATCGGGGACAAGCCGATCCGGAACCTCGAGGACTACGAGGGAGTGCGCGAGGAGGTGCGGTCGCCCGATCGGCCGATCGTCTTTCTCGTCTTCCGCGAGGGCTTCACGCAATACGTCGCGGTGCGGCCGTAGGCTGCGCCACCACCTGGGCTACCGGAACGTCCGCGAAATCCAACCGGTGGTAGGGTTGGGGCGGCTCGTCGAGCGGGAAACGGGGACGGACATGCGCCGTGTTCCGCCCTTTTAATTGCTTACAGGACAAGCAGTTGACTCACCGTCGCGGAAAAGAGCTTGACACGGTTTTCGACCTTTGGCTAGTTTCGACCCGATTCCGTTCAGTCTCGGTTAAACTCTCGAGCTCGCATAAGGGAACCGCGTTTTGTTCTCCTCTTGGATCGAAAGCTATGTGACCGATCGGATTACGATCGTCGTGATTCCGAAAGCGAGCGGGAACGTCCGGTCATACCGGATCCCCGTCGGCGCGGTCTACGGAGCGCTCCTCTCGGTTCTTCTCGGCGTCTTCGTCACCGGGAACGCGGTTCTCCGGACGGCGGAGCTCGCGCGCACGCGCGCGGAGTCCGCGCGGCTGGCCGCGGAGAACGGAAACCTGAACGAGCGCGTTGAGGAGATGCGCGAGACGCTTTCCGGCCTCTCGGTCGAGCTCGCCCAGCTTTCCTCCTTTGAAGAGCGGATCCGCGCGGTAGCCGACCTCGATCCGATCGACGACGACGTGCGGATGGTCGGCGTCGGCGGTCCGGCGATCGGCTCGGAGCGTAACCTGCTCGGCTTCGAGGGGGAGACCCCGGAGGAGCTCCTCGCTCGAGGCCCGCGAACCGACGCGGAGACGCTCTCCCGCCAGACGCGGCTCCTCCGCGAGAGCTTCACCGAAGTTCTCGACGCCCTCTCGGCCCGCCGCGACGAGATCGCGCGGATCCCCTCGATTCTTCCGGTCGACAACGGCACTCTCACCGCCGGCTTCGGGTTTCGAGCCGATCCGTTCACCGGCCGCCGGACGATGCACTTCGGCCTCGATCTCTCCACGCGGCGCGGCGAGCCGATCGTGGCGACGGCGGACGGAACGGTCCGCTTCACCGGAACGAGCGGGGATCTCGGGCTCATCGTGGAGATCGATCACGGAAACGGCATCCTGACCCGCTACGGCCACAACAGCCGGGTCTTCGTCGGGAAGGGGCAGGAGGTCGTGCGAGGGCAGGTCATCGCCGCCGTGGGATCCTCGGGCCGCTCGACGAACCCGCACGTGCACTACGAGGTCCGCTTGAACGACCGCTGCGTGAACCCGTTTCGCTACGTCATCTCGTCCTGATCCTTTCGTTGAAAGATAAACGTTCCGCTGCTTTGTTGACACCCCTCTCCTCCTTTGGCACAATCCGCGCGTGAGGAGGAACGCCGCGTGACGCTCGCTTCTTCGCATTGTGCGCGCGGGGAGGGCTTCGAATGAACTTTCGGTTCCTGTCGATCGTCCTCTTGTCGGCGATTCTCGCGCCCGCCGCCGCGCCGGCCCCGGTCGTCACCAACGTCCGCTTCTGGACCGCACCCGATCACACCCGCGTCGTCGTGGATCTCAGCGCCGCCGCGTCCTTCACCCACCGGGCTCTCGGCGACCCCCACCGAATCGTGGTGGACATCCGGCAGACATCCTTCCGTGGAAAGACCCGGAAGATCAGCGTCGACGACGGGCTCGTCCGCGCGATCCGCCTGAACGCCCTTCGGAGCGGCACGGCCCAGATCGTTCTCGACCTCGAGAAGAGCGCGCGCTATCAGGCCTTCTCGCTCGCCCCGGTCGCGGATAAGCCGCACCGGGTCGTGATCGACGTCTATCGAGAGAAGGCGCTCGACCGGGCGCCTCCCCCCGCGCCGGCCGACGGTTCGGTTCGGCGCATCGTGATCGACCCGGGGCACGGAGGGGACGATCCGGGGGCGAAGGGATTCCGCGGTCTCGTCGAGAAGGAGATCACCCTCGACCTCGCCCGCCGTCTCGCCCGGCGCATCAACGCGCTTCCCGGGTACGAGGCGATCCTTACGCGGACCGGAGACTACTTCGTGCGTCTCGGAGACCGGCGCAAGTTCGCGCGCACGAAGAAAGGGGATGTCTTCATCAGCCTGCACGCGAACGCCGCTCGGAACAAGAGCGCGAACGGCTTCGAGATCTACTTCCTCTCGCTCTCCGGGGCGACCGACCAGATGGCGCGCGAGCTCGCGGACAAAGAGAATGCGGCCGACCTCATCGGGGGCGTCCCCCGAGAAGCGGAAGAAGAAGTGCTCTCCATTCTCTACGACTACCTTCAGGAAGAGGGGATGAAGAGGAGCGAGGCGCTCGCCGAGGAGATCTGGAACGCGTTCCGAAACGGTCGCGAGATGGAGCTCCGCAACGTGAAGCAGGCCGGTTTCGCCGTCCTTAAATCGCTCGAGATCCCCGCGGTTCTCGTCGAGGTCGGCTTCGTCTCGAACCGGTCGGACGCGGCGCTCCTCGTGAAGGACGACTTCCGAGACCGCGTCGCGGAGAGGATCGCCGCCGGGGTTGAGCGCTATTTCCGGCGCGCCGACTCCGCGCCCGAGGTCTACCATGTCGTGCAGAAGGGGGAGACCGTGTGGAGCATCGCCCGCCTCTACCGGGTGGAAGTTCAAGCTCTCCTCGCGGGAAACAACCTCGGATCCGAAGTCGTGCTCATCGAAGGCCAGCGCCTTCGGATCCCTTGATGGGGCATCCGTGGATCTGCAAACGTTCGTGAAGAGGCTGGAAGGCGGCCGCTGGGAGCCGGCCGCGGCGCTCGTCTACGGCGAGGAGACTCTCGGCGCGGAGGAGGCGGCCTCCGCGATCCTCTCCGCCCTCGAGAAGCGCGGCGCGACCCGGATCGTTTTAGGCCCGAAGGAAACCGACGCGGCGGCCCTCGGCGACGCGCTCTCCCAGATGTCCCTCTTCGCGGACCGGCGGGTCGTTCTGCTCGAGGGGGTGCCGCCCCGGGCGGAAGGGCTTTCCGACCTTCTCGAGCGCGCGGCGCGGGAGCCGGATCTCTTTCTCCTCGTACGCCACTCCGGCGACGTGGACAAACGGCTTCGCTGGTACAAGAAGATGAGCGCCGAGGGGGCGGTCTTCCGGTTCGAGGCGGTGAAGGAGCGGGAGATGCCGGACCGAATCCGCGCGCGCGCCCGGCTTCTCGGGCTCGACCTCCCGATCGAGGGGGCGCAGGCGATCGCGAGCCGCGTCGGCACCGACCTTCTCACGGCGCGGAACGAGCTGGAGAAGCTTCGTCTCTACGCGAGCCCGCGGAAGAAGATCACGCAGGCGGACGTGGAGGCGGTCGTCGGACGTTCGCGGGACACGCTTCTCTACGAGATCACCGAGGGGATCTCGGGCAGGGATCGGGAGCGATCGCTGGCGGATCTTCAAGACCTCCTCCGCCAGGGAATCTCCGCCGGAGCGATCCTCTCGCTCCTGGCCCGCGAGGTTCGGTACCTTCTCCAAGCGAGGATCGCGCTCCGCGAAGACGCCGCGATCCGGAAGGCTCTCGGGAGCTACGCAGCGTTCACCGGGTTCTTCCGCTCCCGGTTTGCGGACGAGCGGAAGGATCGGTTCGGGAAGGGGAGAGGAAACCTATTCCGCCAGCACCCGTACGTCGTGTTCCTCCGCCTCGGGCAGGCGGCGCGCTTCGGCGAGGAGGAGCTGATGAGCCTTCTCGCGGCGTTCTCGCGCGCCGATCGGGCGGTGAAGAGCGGCGCCGGCTCTCCGGAGACGGTCCTCTTCGCGACGGTGGCCGCCGCCTCCGCCGGAGGGAATGCTTGATGAGCGAAGCGATGGGAGCGATGAAGGCCGCGGTTCTCGACCGCCTCCGGAGCGGGACGCTCGCGCACGCGGTTCTTCTCGACGGACCTCGCGGCGCGGGAAAGGCGGAGGCGGCTCTCTGGATTGGGAAGGCGGCCGTTTGCGAGGGGAAGAAACCTCCGTGCGGGACGTGCGAGGCGTGCCGGTCGTTCGAGGGCCTGTCGGATCTCGACCTTCTCGTTCTCCGCCCGATCGATCGTCCGGTTTGGGTCGAGAGGGAGAGGGCGGAGCGGTACTTTCCGGGAGGAGTCCGCGAGGCGCTCGAGAGGATCGAGGAAGAGGGGTTTCTCCACGCGCCGATTCCGGATCCGGTGAGCCGCCCGCTCCTTCCGCTTCGCCTCGATCCGAGCTCGTTTCTCCGGAGGACGAGAGGGAGCCCACGTCTCGACCGGAGCGCGTTCGAGGCGCGCCTCGATGCCTCCTCGCTTGGGGATGCCGAGAAGGCTTTCGTGCGCGAGACGGCCCGCCCGGGGCTCTCGCTCGAGTGGTACATCTCCACGATAGGGATCGGTCTCATGACCGGCGCGGGCGAGGGAGGCGGCCTCGGCGGTCGATCGGGAGTTCTCCCGTTCCTCGGCCGCCGGCCTGCGGCGCGAAGCAGAAAGGTAGTCGTGATCGAGGAAGCGGACCGGACGACCGAGGAGGCGGAGAACGCTCTCCTCAAGACGCTCGAGGAGCCCCCGCCGGGATCACTCCTTCTGCTCACGACGTCCCGGCGCGAGGCGCTTCTCGACACGATCCGGTCCCGGTGCGAGCGGATCCGCGTCCCGCTCCCACCCCCGGAGGAGACGAAGAGGGCGGCCGCGCGTTTCTTCCACGCGATCGATCCCGAGGAGTGGGAGGCGCTTCTTCTTCTCGGCGAGGGGGTCCCGCGACAAGCGGCGGAGATCAACCTCGAGCTCTTTCGCGCGGAGAGGAAGAAAGCGGAAGACCTTCTCCTCCGGGCGGCCGCCTCGCCTGTTGCGGAGTATGCGCTCGCACTCGAGACGTGGGCCGAGGAGGTGGAGGGTGAGAACGCCCCCGAGACGCTGGCTGCCGACCGTCTCTCGCTCTTCCTTCTCCTCGCGCGGGAGAGGGCCGCAGGAGCATCGGAGGAAGGTCCCGCGGGGGATGCGTCCTTTGCCGCGGCCGAGCGGATCTTCGCCTTCGCGCACGGCGCGCTCTCCGGCGCTCGCCCGGGCGCGAACATGCGTCTCCTTCTCGAGGAGTTCGGCGTCGAGCTCCGGCGCTCGCTTCGCGCGGCGGCGGGGGGGAGAGGATGAGGCACGTCACGGGCAATCTCGGGATCCTCGCGGCCGCCTTCCTGGTCACGATCTTCGTCTGCTTCAACGCGGAGACGGAGCGCGTGGTCGAGGTCGCGTGCGAGGTCCCGGTGAGCTACGTCAACGTGCCGGACTCGCTGGTCCTCGTGGGGAGCCCGCCGGAGAAGCTTGAAGTGCGAGCGGTTTTCAACCGAAAGTTCTGGCAGACCGAGCCGGACTATCTCTCGGCGGAGGTCGATCTCTCCCATATGCGAAGAGGAACGCAGCGCGTCTCGGCCACCGCGGAAGCCGTCCGGGTTCCGCCGAACCGGAAGGCACGCGTTCTCGAGGTCCTCGCCCCCGATCCGATCCTCCTCACGTTCGAACCGAAGGTGAGCAAGAGGGTCCCGGTCGTTCCGCTCGCGGAGGGGGCGCCCGCCGATGGATACGCGCTCTTCGGCGCGCCGACCGCGGAACCGGCGCGCGCCGTTCTGACCGGCCCCGAGGGGACGATCGCCGGGATCGACGCGGTCCGAACGGTTCCGGTTTCGCTCTCCGGCGCGACGGAGGACGTGCGGCGTTTCCAGCCGATCGACCTTCGAGGCCACGCGCTCGTGGCCGGCGAGCCGTCGGAAGTCGAGGTCCTCTTCGACATCGAGAGGGTGGAGGAGCGCTCGCTCCGAAGGCGCCCGATCCGGATCACCGAAAGGGATCGGGTCGACGCGGAGCCCGAGGCGATCGATCTCGTCGTTCGGGGACCGGCGGCCGCGATCGGCATGATTCAGGAGATCCGCGTCCGTCTTCTTCTCGATGCGTCCTCGCTCCCGTATGGAGAGCATCGTTTCGTGGGAGAGGTGAGCCCGGGGAATCGGATCCACCTCTTTCAGCCCACCGTGGACATGCCAGGAAGGGGCGGCGCCGGGGAGGGGGCCGCGCCCCCCGAGCTGATGGGACAGATCCAGAATCTGCCCGAGTCGGTGGTTCTCGTGGATTTCTCCCCCAAGCACTTCACGATGCGCCGCAGGGGGAGATGACTTGGCCCTCATCCTCGGAGTGGAGACCTCCTGCGACGAGACCGCCGCGGCGGTGGTTCGGGACGGGCGCCGGGTGCTCTCGAACATCGTTCTCTCGCAAGATGTCCACCGCGTCTACGGCGGGGTCGTCCCCGAGCTCGCCTCGCGCGAGCACATCCGAACGATCGTCCCCATCCTCCGCCGCGCCCTCGCCGAGGCGAAGGTCGAGCCGCGCGATCTCGACGCGGTCGCGGTCACCGTGGGCCCCGGGCTGATCGGCGCGCTCGTCGTCGGTCTTTCCGTGGCCCGCGCGCTCGCCTGGGCGCTCCGCATCCCGCTCCTTCCGGTCCACCATCTCGAAGCGCATCTCTTCGGCCTCCGTCTCGGTTTTCCCGACGAGGCGTTCCGATTCGTGGCGCTCATCGTCTCGGGCGGGCACACCGAACTGATTCATGTGCGAAGCGAAGGGGACTACGCGCTTCTCGGGCGGACGCGCGACGACGCCGCCGGCGAGGCGTTCGACAAGGTCGCGAAGATGGCCTCGCTTCCGTATCCCGGAGGGCCGGTCATCGACCGCCTCGCGGCGCGCGGGAACCCCGATCGCCATGCGTTCCCGCGGGCGAGGCTCGAACCGGAGACGCTCGACTTCAGCTTCAGCGGCGTGAAGACCGCGATCCGCTACGCGCTTCGGGATGACCCGTCGCTCGCCGGCGAGGAGAAGCTTCCCGACCTCCTGGCGAGCTTCCAGGAGGCGGTCGTCGAGCCGCTCGTCGAGAACGCGAGGCGCGCGCTCGAGCGGACGGGGGAGACTCGCCTCGCCGTCTGCGGCGGCGTGGCCGCCAACTCCCGCCTCCGCGCCGCGTTCGAGAAGATGGCGAGGGAGACGGGTGCCGCGCTCTTCCTCGCCCCGATCGAGTTCTGCACGGACAACGCCGCGATGGTCGCCTCTGCCGGCGAGGAGGCGTTCCGGAGGGGGACCGCGGCCGCCCCCGACCAGTCCGCCGGCGCCGACCTTCCCCTCCCGTTCAAAGATTGAACAGGCGGCGCAGAGTGCGCCGCGCCTTCGCATTCCGCCACTCGGCGCATGCGCGGCCCCTCTCCGCCGGGGCGTCCCGCGCGGGAATCCCTCTCCGAAACGCATGAAAGCGCGAGCGCTTCGAACCTCGGCACGGGCCTCGGAGGCCTGCCGAGGCCGTGGCATGCCTCTTGCCGATTCCACGCGAGAGAAGAACGGAAAGAAGAATCGGCAAACCGCCGGCGGGGCGCTCCCGCCGAGAAACGCATCGGGCGAAAGGAACGCACGCGTGAAGGAGATGGAAAGGGAGAAGATCCTCGTGATCGAGGACGAGGACGCGATCCGCCGCATCATCGGACTCCATCTCAGTCGGGGCGGGTTCGAGCCGGTTCTCGCCCGCGACGGGCGGGAGGGGCTCGCTCTCGCGCGCGAGACGAAGCCGGCGCTCGTCCTCCTCGACGTGATGATGCCGGAGATGGACGGCTACACGGTGGCGCGCAAGCTTCGCGCGCAGTTCGTCACCTCGCAGATCCCGATCATCATGCTCACGGCGAAGGACAACCTCGATGACAAGCTCGCCGGGCTCGAAGTCGGGGCGAACGACTACGTGACGAAGCCGTTCGCGGCGGGAGAGCTCCTCGCGCGCATCAGCACGGTTCTTCGATGGAGCAAGGCGCAGAAATCCGCGAACCCGCTCACCGGGCTCCCGGGGAACGTATCGATCGAGGAGCGCCTCGAGGGTCTGATCGCCTCCGGCGCTCCGTTTTCGGTCGTCTACGTCGATCTCGACAACTTCAAGGCGTACAACGACACCTATGGCTACAACGAGGGAGACGTCGCGATCCGCGAGCTCGCCCGCATCCTGCTTCTCGCCTGCGAGGCGCATGGAGACGGCTCCGAGTTCGTGGGGCACATCGGCGGCGACGATTTCCTTTATACCTCAAAACCAGAGCGCGCCGAGGCGATCGCGCGGCGCGTGCTCGATGAGTTCGGACGCGCTCTTGTCCGCCTCGTCCCCGAGGAGGACAGGAAGCGCGGCTATCTGGAGGTGGAAGGGCGGACCGGGGAGCGGAAGCGTTTTCCCATTCTCTCCGTGACGCTCGCGATGATCGCCAGCGACGGTCGGCGGATCTCGCACGTCGCGCAAGTGGCGGACCTCGCCTCCGAGGTCAAACGCTACGGGAAGTCGATCGAGGGGAGCGTGCTGGTTCGCGACCGCCGCCGAGGCGAAGGGCCTCCGGAGACGGTCGTCTTGGGATCCGGTCCGCGGGAGGAGGGGAACGATGTCGAATCGCAGGGTTCCTGAGGACGCCCGCCCGGTCGTTCTTGTCGCCGAAGGCGAGAGCGCCCTGAGACGGGAGATCGCGGATCTCCTCGATCGGAACGGATACGCGGTGATCGAGGCGCGAAGCGGAGAGGAGATCGTGCATCTCGCGCGGCGGGAGAGGCCGGCGCTCATCGTTCTCGACGGGATGCTCGCACTTCTCGACGGGCACGCGGCGGCGCGGGTTCTCCGGCGTGATCCGGGGACCCGGCACATCCCGTTTCTGGCCTTCGAGGGTCCGGCCCGGCGAAGGGGGCGGGGAGGGCGGCGGCTTCGCGCCGAGGATTACCGGCGGCTTCTCCGAAAGATCCACGATATTTTGGAGTTCAACGAACGACGTCACGCGGTCCGCGCCTGACGGAAGGCGGGAGGGAGGGAGCAACGTGGCGAAGAAGATCCTGGTCGTCGACGACGAGGTGTACATCCTGCACATCCTCGACTTCAGCCTCGGCGCGGAAGGATACGAGGTTCTCACCGCGGCCGACGGCGAGGAAGCGGTCCGCCTCGCGCGGACGGAGAAGCCCGATCTCATCGTTCTCGACATCATGATGCCGAAGGTGGACGGCTTCGAGGCGTGCCGCCGGCTGAAGGCGGATCCGGAAACGAGCCCGATCCCGGTGATCCTGCTCACCGCGAAGGGGCGCGAAGTGGACCGGCAGGTGGGGATGGAGGTCGGCGCGGACGACTACATCGTGAAACCGTTCAGCCCGACTCGTCTCATCGAAAAGATCGAGAACTATTTGAACGTGTAGGATTCCGCGAGGTGCGCCGGTGAAGGACACGCTGGTCGAGAAGCCCAAGACGACGACAACGGGGCGCCCGCGGCGGCTGCGCGGCGCGTCCTCGAGGTTCGGCGAGAACCTTGACGTCTGGGCGGCCTATCTGAGCAACGAGAGGGCCGACAGCGAGGAGACCACCGAGGGGGTCGTGTGGAAGGCGGTCGAGACGCTCATCGACGTGAGCGGCGCGGACGGGTGCTCAGTCGCCCTCGCCGATTGGGGAGTCGAGATGCTTTCCGAGCGAAGAAACGGCGACCTCGTCCGGAAGACCAGCCTCCGCGACACGATGGTCGCGCACGGAACGATCGGCCACGAGGCGCTCCGCACCGGCGTCCCCCAAGCGGTCTACGAGGTCAATCGCGACAGCGTCCATCACTATCCGGACACGGTCCGGAGCGGGCGGTATGCCTCGGCCGCGTGCTTTCCCCTCGGCCATCGCGGGCGCTCGCTCGGTGTGTTGACGTTTCTGTATCGCAAGCCGCGCCGCTTACAGCGGAGGGACAAGGACCTCGGCGTGATCCTCGCGCACTCGATGGCGCTCGCGATCGACAACTCGCTTCTCGTCTCGGAAGGAAAGCAGAACCGTCTCGTCACCGTGCAGGCGCTCATCCGGTCGCTCGAGGCGAAGGACTCGGAGACTTCTTACCATTCCCTTCGCGTGACGCAGCACGCCACCGTTCTCGCCGAGGAGATGGGCCTCTCGCCGCGCCAGGTCGAGGCGGTCCAGTACGGCGCGACCCTCCACGATCTCGGGAAGATCGGGGTGCTCGGGCCGATCCTGAACAAGAAGGGGAAGCTGGACGAGGACGAGCTCGCTCTCATCCGCCGCCATCCGGTGATCGGGGCTCGCATCGTCGAGAACGTGGACTACCTCCACGCGGCGGTTCCGATCATCCGCCACCATCACGAGCGGTGGGACGGGGAGGGCTACCCGGACGGCATCCGCGGCGAGAAGATTCCGCTCGGCGCGCGGATCGTCTCGATCCCCGATTTCTACGACGCGCTCACGACGAGCCGGCCCTATCGCCCGGCGTACAGCCACGAGAAAGCGGTGCGAATGGTGCGCGAGCGGATCGGCACCGCGTTCGACCCGGACATCGCCAAGATCTTCCTCTCCATCCAGGAAGGGTGGAAGAACCCCGCGCAGTAGTTCAACGCGTTCTTCCCGATTGTCTCCGATTCGTCGCCCGTCTTTCCGCACGTCCAACCGTGGAGCGGGCGCCGCACTCACCGTCCGCGCCGGCCGTGGTATGATCGTCCCGATCCGGGCCCTCGCCCGGCGGAGATGCGCGTGCCTTCCCGATTCCTCGTCGTCGCCGTTCCGACACCGGCCCGCAAGGAGTTTACGTATCGCGCTCCATCGGGAGAACCGGCGGATCTCGTCGGCCGCCGCGTCGTCGTCCCCTTCGGTCCGCGCCGGATGACCGGCGTCGTCGTCGGCACGACCGACGAGCCTCCTCCCGTCGAAGCGAAGGAGGTGCTCGAGGTCCTGGACGAAGAGCCGGTCGTGAGCGCTTCCATGCGGGAGCTGACCCGGTGGGTCGCGGACTACTACCTTGCCTCGTGGGGGGAGGCGCTCCACGCGGCGCTCCCTCTCGCGCTCGGCCGCCGGAGCCGGCGAAGCGCGGTGTGGGTCGGCGAGGGCGAAGCGATCGCGCGGGAAGGTCTCGATCGTCGCGTCGCCGAAGAGGTGGCGCGGCGGAAGACGATCCCCGTCCGGGCGCTCGCGCGGCGCCTCGGGGAGAGTCCCGCGCGCGTCGAGGGGGCGCTCCGCCGGCTCGAGGCGTCCGGACATTTGAAAGTTCAAGCGATTCTCTCCGAACCGGGCGCGCGAAGCCGCACCGAAACGTGGGTCGAGATCCTCCCGGAGGGGTGCCGGGACGCGGCGCTCGAAGCGCTTCGAAAGAACGCGGTCCGCCAGAGGGAGTGTCTTCTTCTTCTTCGCGAGAAGCGGCGCCTCCGCCGATCGGTCCTCTTCCGGTTCGGGAACGCCGTCGAGGCGCTCGAGAAGCGGGGCTTCGTGCGCAAGACGGAAGAGGAAGTCGTCCGAATCGCCGACGGCGCGGGCGCGGAGCCGATCGTGGTGAACCCGCCGCTCACCCCCGAGCAGACCGAGGCGCTCCGACCGGTCGAGGAGGCGATCCGCGCGGGGCGATTCGAAGCGCATCTTCTCTACGGGATCACCGGTTCGGGGAAGACCGAGGTCTACCTCCGGGCCGCTTCCGTCGCGAGGAGCATCAAGCGGTCGGTCCTCGTTCTCGTTCCGGAGATCGCGCTCACCCCGCAAACGGTGGGGCGTTTTCGCGCGCGCTTCGGCGAGGAGGTCGTGGTTCTTCATAGCGCGCTGAGCGCGGGGGAGAGACACGACACGTGGCGCGAGATCCACCGCGGGCGCTTTCCGGTGGTGGTCGGGGTGCGCTCGGCGCTCTTCGCGCCGCTCCCGAACCTCGGGCTCCTCGTGGTCGACGAGGAGCACGACGCGAGCTACAAGCAAGGCGAGAGCCCGCGCTATCACGGGCGGGACGGCGCGGTCGTGCGGGCGCGCCTCGAGAAGGTCCCGGTTCTTCTCGGGAGCGCGACGCCGAGCATCGAGTCGTACTACAACGCCAGGAGCGGGAAGTACCGCATGTCCGTCCTTCCGACCCGCATCGAGAACCGCCCGCTCCCGGCGATCACCATCGTCGATCTTCATCTCGTCCCGCCGAAGGAGAGGCGCGGCGTTCTCTCTCCTCTTCTCGTCGAGAAGATCGGAGCGGTCCTCGAACGGGGCGAGCAGGCGATGGTCTTCCTGAACCGGAGGGGATACGCGCCCTTTCTCCGATGTCCGGACTGCGGGCATGTTCCCCGCTGCGCGCATTGCGCGGTGACCTTCACGTTTCATCGAAGGGAGCCGATCCTCCGCTGTCACTATTGCGGGACCGAGGAGGAAGCGCCGGCGGTCTGCCCGAAGTGCGGCGGCGCGCGGATCGGCCATCGAGGGGCCGGAACGCAGCGCGTGGAAGAGGATCTCGCGGAGGTCTTTCCGTTCGCGCGCATCGCGCGCATGGATCTCGACACGACGCGCCGGAAGGACTCCGCCCGCTCGATCCTCGGCGAGTTCGGCGAGGGGAAGGTGAACCTCCTCATCGGGACGCAGATGATCGCGAAGGGGCACCATTTCCCCGGCGTCTCCCTCGTCGGCGTCGTGAACGCCGACACCGCGCTTCATCTTCCCGACTTCCGCGCGGCGGAGCGGACCTTCCAGCTTCTCCTCCAGGTCGCGGGAAGGGCGGGCCGCGGGGACCGAGAGGGAGAGGTTGTCATCCAAACCTTTCACCCGTTGCACTATGTCCTTCGATCGGCGGTTCTTCACGAGTACGAGCCGTTCGCGGTGCGCGAGCTCGACGATCGGCGCGCGCTCCACTACCCGCCCTACTCGCGCGTTCTCGCCCTCACGTTTCGGGGGAAGAAGGGGGCGGTCGTTCGAAGCGCGGCGGCGCGCTTCCGCGAGGCGCTTTCCGCGGACGCGCGGGTTCGTCCTCTCGTTTGGGAGATCCTCGGGCCGGTGCCGGCGGCGATCGCGAAGATCCGCGACCGCGTGCGCTGGAGGATCCTGATCAAGGGGCGCGTCGAGAGATGGCGGACGCTCCGAGCGGTTCTCGCCGAGCATCTCGACGACGCGCGAAAAGGGCGGGGCCTCCGCTCCGAGATCCTCGTCGACGTCGACGCGTACGATCTTCTCTGACGATCTTCGATCCTCGGAACGAGGACCGCCGCCCTCGGGCGCCCCTGCGTTGCTCGACGAAGGGACGTTTCGGGTCTATATAATGAAACCAGATCCGCCGACCGCCCGAGTGTCTTCTTCGCGAGATGTCTTCCCCTGGAGATCGCGGGAAGGGGATCGCTCGACCGCCCGCCGGCTCGCCGTGGGCGCCGAGCCGGCGGCGAGGAATCGCAAAGGGGGCGAAGGGTATGAAAGGAGCGATGGTTCTCTTCGCGCTTGGGATCCTCGTGGTCCCCGCGACGGGCGCATCCGCGCGCACCTGGTACATCCTGCCGGATGGCTCCGGAGATGCTCCGACCATCCAAGCGGGGATTGACTCTGCAACCGTCGGAGATACCGTTCTTGTCGGGTGCGGGATCTACTATGAGTACAACGTCCGCATGAAGTCCGGAGTCTGCCTCCGGAGCGAGACGGGAGATCCCGACTGTGCGACCATCGATGCGCAGAGTCTCGGCAGAGTACTGAATTGTCGCAACATCCAAGTAGACGCTCGCATTGAAGGGCTCACGTTGACCGGGGGTTATTGTGAGGGGAACGCGGGTGGCATCTACTGTGTCGAGGTTTGTCGCGTGTCGATCGTGAACTGTATGATCAGAGACAATCGTGCCGGATGGGGTGGGGGCATCGGCATTGGTGGGCACTCCTCTCCGACGATCCGGGACTGCGAGATCTACCGCAACACTGCTTTCTATCCCTATGAGTATGCCGGATCAGGGGGAGGTGTGTACATGGGGAGCACATCGGGCGCAGTGCTTGCTCGTTGCACAGTCTACGGGAATAGTGCCGTGATCGGGGGAGGGGTTGGGTGTGACATGTACGGAGCTCCGTTGATCACGGATTGTGTGATTACTGGCAACGAGGCCCGCGCGAGGGGAGGCGGGATTGGATGTCAGACCTATTCAAGCCCCACGATCGTGGGCTGCACCGTCGCGGGGAACTTCTCGGCCAGGGGAGTGGGGATTGATTTCTACCGGAGCTACGCAACGCTGGAACGCTCGATTGTTTGGGGAAACTGCGCGGGGCTGTTCGGGGATGAGATTCGATTGTGGGGAACGGGGACATCAGTCTCGGTGAGTTGTTCTGCCGTGGATACTTCAGGAATCGTTGGAGATAGTTTGATCTCTTGGGGAGTGGGGAATGTATTCGAGGATCCCCTCTTTTGCGGCCCAGAGAACTGCGAGAGCGCGCCGACGACTTTGGGCGACTACACGCTGTCCAGTACGTCTCCCTGCCTGAATGCTCCCGGCTGTGGTCAGATCGGCGCGCTGGGGCTTGGCTGTTCCGGTCCGACGCGAACCGAGGAGACCTCCTGGGGCACGATCAAGAGGCTCTTTCGATAGGGCGACCCGCGTTCGTGACTGTGCGCCGCCTTCCCCTGCTCTCCCCTCTGGAGGAAATCGGTCGGGAGACGGTCCGGCGCCTGATCCTGTGTGCCTAACGATCGAAGCGATTCGTTCCGTGACCTAAATGGCACGCCGCATCGCCGCCCTCATCGCTCTCGGTCCCGCTCTCGACACGAACTACCGCGCGGTCGTCGAGGCGACCTACCCCTGGCCGGGTTCCTCGGCGCGCGGAGCGGTCGCCCGACGAGCCGAATAGTCGCCGCGGTTGCCAGAGTAGCACTTCTGTGCTACACTCCCTTTCGTAAGTCTCTTTGGATGGAGGAAGATCCATGACGAAGAAGCTCGTCCTAAGACGCGTGGGCGGATCGATCGGCGCCACGCTCCCCAAGGAGCTGGCCGACCGGTTCCGCCTCGTCCCCGGCGATTCGGTGCTCGCGGTCGAGACGGAGAGCGGGATCTTGCTCACCCCCTACGACCCGACCACGGAACGCGCTCTCGCGATCGCCGCGCGCGCGACAAGGAGATTCCGGAACGCGCTTCGCGAGCTGGCCAAGTAAGGATGGGAGCGCGTAGGCGCCGGCCGATTTGGCTCGATCGTATCGTTCTCGACGCGGTCCATCTCGACACGATCCGCACGCACGGCGGGCTCCTCGGAGTTCGCGACGAGAACGCGCTCGAGTCGGCGCTTGCCCGGCCGCGCAACCTCTACGCGTACGGACGGAAGAGGGACCTCGCCGCGCTCTCCGCCGCGTACGGCTTCGCCCTCGCCAGGAGCCATCTCTATCGCGACGGGAACAAGCGGGTCGCCTTCCTTGCGATGGTCGTCTTTCTCGGTCTAAACGGCTTCGATCTCGAAGCCGCCGAAGAGGAAGTCGTCTCCGTGATGGTGGGCCTCGCCGCCGGGAGCGTGACCGAACGGAGCCTCGCGGGATGGATCCGCTCGCACGCGGTGCCCGCTTCAGAAGACTGATGCGGCGGGAACGCCGCCGATTCGAGCTACTGGATATACCCCAGATCCCGGAGGGCGCGCAGCGTCTCGCCGTCGATCTTGTCCTTGAAGGTGGAGCCGCTCGTCTCCTCCGCGATCCAATCGAGGAGAAGCCGTTTCAGGGAGTCGAGCCGGGCCGGTTCCGCGGCGGCACGATCGTTCGTTTCGCGAGGATCGTTCGTTAAATCATAGAGCTCGAAACGATCCCCCTCCGGCTTCGGGATGAGGATGAGCTTGTGGTCGTCCGCCCGGACCATGCGCCAGCGTCCCGCGTCTCCGTCCACCGTCCAGCGCGGGTTCTCCTCCTCGAGGTTCCCGACGATCGTCCGCCCGTTCTCGCCGAAGACCGCGCGGAACCGCTCCTCTTCGGCCCCGCGAAGGAGGGGTGCGAAGCTTCTCCCCTCGAGACCCGGCGGGATCGGCGCGCCCGCGAGATTGAGAATGGTCGGCATCACGTCGAGGCCGCTCGCGACTCGCGAGATCTTCGTCCCGGGCGCGACCTCGGGCGGGTAGGAGACGGCGAGGGGGACCATCATGCACGGGTCGTAGAGAAAGTGCGTGTGCGCGAAGTAGAGCCCGTGCTCGCCGAGGCTCTCCCCGTGGTCCGCGGTGATCGCGACGATCGTCTTGTCGAGGAGGCGCATCTTCTGGAGCCTGTCGAGAACGCGGCCGATCTCGTCGTCGGTGAAGCGGATCTCCGCGTCGTAGAGGTCGATGTTCTTCCGAACCCGGTCCTCGGGGAGATCGAGATCGAAGATCTTCCGCCGCCCGTCCGGCCACTCGAGATCGGTGAGCTCATCGACGCCGGTCCCCGAATCGAACATGCGCGCGTACTCCTCCGGCGGCTCGTAGGGGAAATGGGGATCGAGATAGTGGAGCCAGAGGAAGAACGGGGTCCGCGCCCCCGAGTCGAGCCAGCGGAGCGCGCGCTCGGTCACCGCGTCCGCGCGATGGCTTCTCTCCGGCTTTCGGACGCCGAGGCGCCGGAGCGCGTGCGCGAGAAGGGTCACGTCGAAACGGACCGGCGTTCCGATCCTTTCGAAGAGAAGGAATCCCTGGCCGAAGCCCCACTCGGGGACGAGGAGCCCGTGCGAGGAGAAGGCGGCGGTCAGGTACCCTTCGTCACGGAGGACCTCTGCGAGCGTGACGTGGTTCGGGGCGAGGAGGTTCGGGTGGTTTCGGACGCCGTGCGTGTGCGGGTAGAGCCCCGTGAGGAGGCTCGCCGTCGAGGGCTGCGTGAAGGGGGTCGCGGCGACGACGTTCGTGAAGAGCGCCCCTTGCGCCGCCGTCCGATCGAACGCGGGGGAGGTCTCGCGCGGGTATCCGTACGCGGAGAGGTGGTCGCTCCGAAGCGTGTCGATCGTGATGAAGAGAACGTTCGGCCGATCGCGCGACCCGCAGCGCTGAAGCGCCTCGCCGATCGCGCCGGACGCGACCGCGAGGATCGCGAGCACAAGAGGCGGCGCGAGAAGAGAAGAAGTGCGGCCCGCGATCGCCCGCTCCGGCGCCGCGCGGCGCGCGCCGCGAGGAGGGCGGGGAGAAGCGTGACGAGCGCGATCAGCGCAACCGCCGCCCACGTGAACGGGTTTCGGAGCGGGGGAAGATAGAGCCTCCGGGCCCAGTACGCCGCCGGAAGGAAGAGAGCGAGGAAGGAGGCCGCTCCGATCGCGAGCGCGCGGAAACGATCGTCCCTCGCGCCCTCGTCCTCGCCCCTCCGGCCCCGCGCCCCGGCGAGAAGCGCGAGCGCTCCGAATCCCGCCGCGCCGAGCAGGCCGTAGAGAAACGCCTGCACCAGCGTCGCGGCCGCCCACCCGAGCGCGCCCGGGTACCAAGCCGGATAAAGGAATCGGATCAGGAAGCCTTCGAGAAGCCCGGCGGCGGCGAGCCCGCAGAAAACCCTGCGCCGGCGGCGAAACGAGCGGCCATCCTTGAACCCCTTTCCATCGCCGGGAGAAGGGAACGCGCTTCCCAACTCGGGCGCCCCGATCCTAGCACGCGCGCCGCTCGCTCGCCACCTCTCCCGGATCTTGCCCCGCGGCCGCGGGGGGAGTGCTTTTCGCTTGACACGCGATCGGGGAAAACCCTATCGTGTCGATGGTTCCGATCGTCTCTCCGGAACCGCTTCGGCACCCAGGTCATCGCCAGAGGCCCCGGCCAAGGAGTTGCCATGACTCGGAAGCTATGGATCGTGACGTTGTCGCTGTCGATCCCCGCTCTTCTCCTCTCCTGCGCGAACGCGCACTTCGTCGGCGGGAAGAACTACGTCAACCAGCAGGTCTGGGACAAGGCGGCGGCCGAGCTCGAGATCGCCGTCGAGCAGCAGCCGAACAACGCGGAGGCATGGTACAACCTCGGCATCGCCCGTGGGGAGCTCGGTCGAAAGAGCGGGGAGGAGGCGGAGTTCCGAAGGGCGGGGGAGGCGTTCTGGCGCACGAAGGAGCTCACGAGCAAGTTCGACGCCGAGGTCGACCAGAGGGTGGACTACTTCTGGGAGGACCTCGCCGCGCGCGGGCAGGAGTTCGAGGCGGGCGGGCGCTACGAGGACGCCGCGCGGAGGTTCGAGAGCGCGCTCCTGCTCAAGCCCGATCACGTCGCGAGCTACAGCTACCTCGCGCAGCTCTACTCGCGGATGGGGGACGTGGAACGGGCGGCCGAGAAGTACGAGGCGGCGCTCGAACGCCAGCCGGACAATGACACCACGCTCACGAACTACGCGAAGTTCCTCGAGGACAGCGGTCTCGAGGAGCGCGCCATCCCGCTTTTCGAGAAGCTCCTCGTGCAGCGTCCGGACGACGACAACCTCCTCCATCATCTCGCGGGGCTCTATTGGGAAGAAGGACAACAGGAGAAGGCGATCGAGATCTACCATCGGATGAAGGACCCGACCGTCCTCATGAATCGTGGCTACGACGCGGACGCGGCTGAAGATCACGAGTCCGCTCTCCGATACTATGAGATGGCGAGGGATGTCGCCGAGCCCGGGTCCGAGGTTTACCTCGACGCGTTTTACAACGCTATCGTCGCGGCCTACAAGGGTCAGAACTACACGCGGGCGATCGAGCTCGGGGAGAAGCTGGTCGAAGAGCAGCCGGACGATCCTCGGAACTGGCGGATTCTCGGGAACAGCTACGCCCGCGCCCGGATGGGCGAGAAGTCGCTCCGCGCGTTCGAGCGGGCCCAGGCGCTCGAGGGGAAATGACGGGCCCGGGGCGGCCTATTCCTCTTGACAGAGGGAGGGATCTGGAATAGACTGAAAGCGATCGTTGGAAATCGAGCACCCCCTACGGGTCTCCCTGACAGAACCAGATTCATCTCCGACGAGCAAGGCAGCGAATAACCCAGGCAAACGTTGGGCATGATCTTCCACGGCAGGCGGGTGCGCTCCCCGGGCTCTCCGCGAGGGGCGGGAGGAACCGGGATTCGGCACGGCTCTTTGTGTTCCCGATCAAGCGAGGTGTATCCGTGGATTTGGCCGAACTGAAAACCAAAACGATTCCGGAGCTGCAGAGCGTCGCGCAGGAGCTGAACCTGACCGGCCTCTCCGGTCTCAGGAAGCAGGAGCTCATCTTCCGAATACTCGGCGCCCAGACCGAGAAGAACGGCCTCATCTTCGGCCAGGGCGTGCTCGAGATCCTGCCCGAAGGGTACGGGTTCCTTCGCTCCCCGGAATACAACTATCTTCCGAGCCCGGACGACATCTACGTTTCTCCTTCACAGATCAAACGTTTCGACCTCCGTACCGGAGACACGGTCTCCGGGCAAGTTCGCCCGCCGAAGGAGAGCGAGCGCTACTTCGCGCTTCTCCGCGTCGAGGCGATCAACATGGAGAACCCGGAGGTCGCGCGGCAGAAGACGCTCTTCGACAACCTGACGCCCCTCTATCCGAACGAGCGGATTCCGCTCGAGCACGACCCGAAGGAGATCTCCACCCGGATCGTCGACCTCCTCTCGCCGATCGGACGCGGCCAGCGAGGCCTCATCGTCTCCCCGCCGAAGAGCGGCAAGACGATCCTCCTGCAGCAGATAGCGAACGCGATGACGGCGAACGCCCCGGACATCATCCTCATCGTGCTTCTCATCGACGAGAGGCCCGAGGAGGTCACCGACATGGAGCGCTCGGTGAAGGGCGAGGTGATCAGCTCGACCTTCGACGAGCCGGCGCAGAGGCACGTGCAGGTGGCCGAGATGGTGATCGAGAAGGCGAAGCGCCTCGTAGAGCACGGGCGCCACGTCGTGATTCTCCTCGATTCGATCACGCGGCTCGCGCGGGCGCACAACACGGTCGTTCCGCACAGCGGCAAGATCCTCTCCGGAGGCGTCGACTCGAACGCCCTCCAGAGGCCGAAGCGCTTCTTCGGCGCGGCCCGGAACATCGAGAACGGCGGGAGCCTCACGATCATCGCGACCGCCCTCATCGATACCGGAAGCCGGATGGACGAGGTGATTTTCGAGGAGTTCAAGGGGACGGGAAACATGGAGCTCGTGCTCGACCGGAAGCTCGCCGACCGGCGGATCTTCCCGGCGATCGATTTGAACAAGTCGGGCACGCGAAAGGAAGAGCTCTTGATGAAGCCGGACGTGCTGAACCGCGTCTGGATTCTGCGGAAGTTCCTCTCTGAGAGGAACTCGATCGAAGCGATGGAGTTCCTCGTCGAGAAGATCATCAAGACGAAATCGAACAAGCAGTTCTTGGAGTCGATGAACCAATAGGGGGGCTTCCCCGAAGCGGGCGGCACCCGAAGGACGAAGCGATGAGACAGGGTATTCACCCCGAGTATCACCAAACGACGATCACCTGCGTGTGCGGGAACCGGATCGAAACCGGTTCAACCGTGAAGAACATCCGGATCGAGATCTGCTCGAGCTGCCACCCCTTCTTCACCGGGCGGCAGAAGCTGGTCGACACGGCCGGCCGTGTCGAGCGGTTCCGCCGGAAATACAAGATGCAGGAGCCGAAGGAAGAGACGGGGAAGTAGCGTCTTCGAGCGTCGAGCGCCGGCCGGGGGCGGGTCCGCCTCCGGCCGTCGCTCGTTCGATTTGTGAGATGAGCCGGGAGCGCCAAGCCCGGATTACTGTCCATCCGTCAGAAGGATGCTCCTTGCGCGGCCGCCGGGGCGCGGGGCGAGGGGGTGAGCCGGCGAGTTCCCGAGCGCGCCGCGGAAGTGGTGACACCATTTCCCGCTGCCGTTGGCCGGGCGCGCGAGGGGTGTCTGAGCCGGCACCCCCTTGCCCCGGGCCCCGGGCGAGAAGACAGATGTCGTTCTTCTGTCGCATGGACACCAGAGGGAGCGATGGAAAAGAAGAGCACTCGCGGGAGGCGATCCGATCGTCTCGGCAAGACGATGTTCAACAAGATCGGCGGCCAGGCGGTCATCGAGGGGGTCATGATGCGCGCCCCGGGCGCGGTCGCGACCGCGGTGCGCCGCCCGGACGGCACGATCTCCGTCCGCCGCCGCGAATTCCGTTCGGCCGCCGAGAAGTTCCGCCTCTTCCGCCTTCCGATCCTGCGGGGAGCGGTCGCTCTCATCGAATCGCTCTCTCTCGGCATGGGCGCTCTTCTCTTCTCCGCCGAGGAAGCGGCCGGAGAGACGACGAAGGAAGCCCCGGAGAAGACGCGATGGACCCTCTGGCTCGTGCTCGCCGGATCGCTCCTTCTCGGCATCGGGTTCTTCTTCTATCTCCCGCTCCTTCTCACCGAATGGACCGGCGTTCGCGGCGGGCTCGCGTTCAACGTCATCGACGGGATCATCCGTCTCGTCTTCCTTCTCGCCTACGTGAAGGCGATCAGCCTCTGGGGGGAGATCCGGCGGGTGCTCGCGTACCACGGCGCGGAGCACAAGTCGATCTTCAACCTCGAATCGGGACGCGAGCTTTCCGTCGAGAACGCGCAGAGCTTCACGACGCTCCATCCGCGCTGCGGGACGAGCTTCCTCTTCATCGTGATGATCGTGAGCGTGCTCGTCTTCTGTCTTCTCGGGCGGCCGGACGGGATCGCGGATCGGCTTGTCCGCCTCGCGTTTCTTCCCCTGATCGCCGGGGTTTCCTACGAGATCTTGAAGCTCTCGGGGAAATGGGCGGACCGGCCGTGGATGGCTCCGCTCGTTCGGCCCGGGCTCTACCTTCAGACGATGACGACCCGCGAGCCGACGGCCGATCAGGTCGAGGTCGCTCTTGCCGCGCTTCGCGCCGCTCTCGGGGAGAGTCTCGAGGACCGGGAGGAATTGTTGAAGCATGTTGGATAAGCTGGCGGAGATCCGCAGGAAGTTCCAGGATCTGACCGACGCGCTCGCCGATCCGGAGACGGTGGCTCATCCGAAGCGCCTCGCCGAGATCGGAAAAGAGAGGATGCGGCTCGATTCGATTCTCCGCTCGGGGGAACTCTACGAGCGGCTTCTCCGGCAGCGTTCGGAGGCGGAGGAGCTCCTGAAAGACGGAAAGGACAAGGATCTCGCCGATCTCGCGCGCGCCGATCTCGAGGAGGCGGAGCGAGCCCTGCCGGCGGCGGAGGCGGAGTTCCGAAGGCTCCTTCTCCCCGAGGACGAGCGCGATCACCGGGACGTCATCGTGGAGATCCGCGCCGGGACGGGGGGCGAGGAAGCCTCTCTCTTCGCGGCCGATCTCTATCGGATGTACGTCCGCTATTCCGAATCGATGGGATGGAAGCATCAAGTGCTCGAATCGAACCCGACCGAGCTCGGCGGGTTCAAGGAGATCATCTTCGGCGTGGCGGGGGAAGGGGCGTATCGCCGCCTGAAGTTCGAGAGCGGCGTCCACCGCGTGCAGCGGGTCCCCGAGACCGAAGCGAGCGGACGGATCCACACGTCGGCGGCGACGGTCGCGATCCTTCCCGAGGCGGACGAGGTCGAGATCAAGATCGACCCCTCGGATCTCCGAATCGAGGTGATGCGCGCCTCCGGGCCGGGCGGCCAGAGCGTGAACACGACCGACTCGGCGGTCCGGGTCACCCACGTTCCGACCGGGCTCGTCGTCCGCTGCCAAGACGAGAAATCGCAGCACAAGAACAAGGCGCGCGCCCTTCAGATCCTCCGCGCCCGGCTCTACGACCGGAAGGTCGAGGAGGAAGAGAAGAAGGTCGCCGCCGAGCGCCGCTCCCAAGTCGGATCCGGGGACCGGAGCGCCAAGATCCGCACCTATAACTTCCCGCAGGGGAGGGTCACCGATCATCGGATCGGGTTGACCCTCCACAAGCTCGATCGTATTCTGGACGGCGAGCTCGACGAGCTCGTGGAAGCGCTCACCCGCGCCAGCCAGGAGGAGCAGCTCCGCTCCGTCGCGAAGTGATCCTTCGGCGAGTGCCGCTCCAACTATCTTTGGCAAACGGTTCGGGAGCGGCACTTCGCGGGGAAGGCCCCGCCGCTTGCTGAGGGCCCTTCGGGCCGCAAGGGCCTGGCCCTCCCCGCGGGCCCTACCGGGAGGGGAAGAGCGCTTCCCCTCCCGGACCTTCCCGCGCGTGCCGGCCCGGGGCGTGCGAGGACCGAGGCAGAGCAAGTTGGGCCGGCACTGGGAGGAGCGATGGAGAAGCCCGCGCGCGCATGGACCGTCCTTCCCCTCCTCGAGACGACCGCGCGTTTTTTCAAAGATAAAGGAATCGAGAGCCCGCGCGTCGACGCGGAGCTGCTCCTCGCGCATCTTCTCGGCGCGCGGCGCATCGATCTCTACCTTCAGCACGACCGCCCCCTCGCGGAGGTTGAGATCTCCCGCTTCCGCGAGATGGTCCGCGCGCGCGCGAACGGGACGCCGGTCCAGCGGATCGCGGGCGGGACCGAGTTCTACTCGATTCCGCTCGCGGTGGCGGACGGGGTCTTCATCCCGCGTCCGGAGACGGAGCTTCTCGTCGACCGGGGGATCGCGTTTCTTCGGAAGAACGAGGGGATCAAGGAGCCGCTCGCGCTCGACGCGGGGACCGGAACCGGTGCGATCGCGATCGCGCTCGCGAAGAACGTCGCCGGCCTCCGCGTCCTCGCGGTCGACCGGTCGCCGGAGGCGGCCGCGTGCGCGCGCGAGAACGCCGCGCGCGCGGGGGTCGCGGATCGGGTCGAGGTGATCGAGGGGGACTTCGCCGAGGCGCTTCGGGAGCGCCCCGGGAGGATCGCGCTCGTCGTCTCGAACCCGCCCTACGTGACGGCGGCGGAGATGGAGACGCTCCCCGTCGAGGTGCGGGAGCACGATCCCGGAACGGCGCTCCGAGGGGGGACGGACGGACTTGACGCGTACCGCGCGCTCGTTCCCGCCGCGTCGATCGCGCTCGCGCCCGGCGGGATGCTCCTCCTCGAGGTGAGCGACGCGATCGCGGAGGGAGCCCGGAGGCTCGTCGAGGCGGACGGGCGATTCGCCGAGGCGGCGATCGAGAAGGATTACGCGGGAAGGAAGCGCGTCCTCTCCGCGATCGCGGGTTCGATTGAGAAGGAGGACGGGTAAGTGGACGCGTTTCGGATCGAGGGGGGAGCGAAGCTCACCGGCGAGGTGCGGATCTCGGGGTCGAAGAACGCGGTGCTGCCGATTCTTTGCGCGACGATCCTCGCGCCCGGAACCTACCGCCTGGAGAACGTGCCGGTCCTCCGCGACGTCGCGACGCTGACCACGCTTCTTCGCACGCTCGGGATCCGCGTCGTTCGCGAGGGGAACGCGCTCCTCGTCGACTCGCGCGGAGCGGTTCCGAACGAAGCGCCCTACGAGCTCGTTCGCACGATGCGCGCCTCGGTCTACGTGCTCGGCCCGATTCTCGCGCGCTTCGGGCACGCGCGCGTCTCCCTCCCCGGCGGGTGCGCGTGGGGCCCGCGCCCGATCGATTTCCACCTGAAGGCGATGGAGGCGCTCGGAGCCGTGATCCGCCTCGACCACGGCGTCATCGACGCGATCGGCGCGCCGCTCCGAGGGGCGGAGATCCGTTTCCCATTCTCGTCGGTCGGCGCGACCGGGAACGCCGTGATGGCCGCCGTCCTCGCCGAGGGGACGACGACGATCTTCAACGTCGCCCGCGAGCCGGAGATCACCTCGCTCTCTCTGTTCCTCCGCGCGATGGGGGCGGCGATCGAGGGGATCGGAACGGAGAAGCTCGTGATCGAAGGGGCGCGGGAGCTGCATCCGGCCGACGCGCGCGTCATCCCCGATCGGATCGAGACCGGGACGTATCTCGTCGCGGGCGCGCTCACCGGAGGCGATCTCCTTCTTCGCGACACCGAGCCGGCGCACAACGAGGCGGTGCTCGCGGCGCTCCGCGAGGCGGGGGTCACAATCGACGTCGACGGAACCGACATCCGCGTCCGCTCCGGAGGCCAGCTCCGCTCGCTTGAAGTGGAAACCGCTCCGTATCCGGGCTTCCCCACCGACATGCAGGCGCAGCTCATGGCGCTTCTCATGCTCGCGGAAGGGACGAGCGAAATCGTCGAGACGATCTTCCCCGACCGCTTCAAGCACGTGCCCGAACTCTGCCGCCTCGGCGGATCGATCCGCGTCGAGGGGAACCGGGCGCTCGTGCGCGGGGTCGGGGCGCTCACCGGCGCGAACGTGATGGCGAGCGACCTTCGCGCGAGCGCCGCGCTCATCCTCGCGGGGCTCGTCGCCGAAGGGACGACCGAGGTCTCGCGCATCTACCACATCGACCGCGGCTACGAGCGGATCGAGGAGAAGCTCTCCGGCGCCGGCGCGCGGATCTGGAGGGTGCGCCGGTGAGGATCAGCCGCGTCGTCGGGACGGCCGGCCACATCGACCACGGCAAGACCGCGCTCGTCAAGGCGCTCACCGGCGTCGACACGGACCGTCTCCCGGAGGAGAAGGAGCGGGAGATCTCGATCGACCTCGGCTTCGCTCCGATCGATCTCCCCGGCGGCGTGCGCGCGGCGGTCGTCGATGTCCCCGGGCACGAGCGCTTCGTGAAGAACATGCTCGCCGGCGTCGGCGGGATCGACGCGGTCCTCTTCACGATCGCCGCCGACGAGGGGGTGATGCCGCAGACCTCCGAGCATCTCGAGATCCTGCACTATCTGGGGGTGCGCGCGGGGGTCGTCGTCCTCACCAAGTCGGACCTCGTGGACGAGGAGATGATCGAGCTGGTCCGCGAGGAAGTAGAGGAGACGCTTCGCGGGACGACGCTTGAGGGAGCGCCGATCATCGCCGCGTCGGCCCTCACAGGGATGGGGCTCGAGGAGGTCGCGCGCACGCTGGTGCGCGTTCTCGAAGAAGCCCCCGCCCGCCCCGATCCGGGGTTCTTTCGCCAGCCGGTCGATCGGGTCTTCTCCTCGCGCGGCTTCGGGACCGTCGTGACCGGAACGGTCTGGTCGGGGAGCGCCCGGGTCGGCGACCGGCTCCTGGTCCTCCCGCGCGGCGCGGAAGTTCGCATTCGAAAGATCGAGGTCTTTAGCGAAGAAGTCGAGGAGGCGCGGCCCGGGCAGCGAACCGCGCTCGCCCTGCACGGCGTCTCGCGCGAGGAGGTCGCGCGGGGGGACGTCCTCGTCACGCCGAAGATTCTTCTCCCGACGCACATGATCGACGCGCGCTTCTCGCTCGCGCGCTCGGCGAAGGCGATCCGGAATCGCCAGCGGATCCGCTTCCATCACGGTGCCGCCGAGGTGCTCGGGCGAGTCGTTCTTCTTGAATCGGAGACGATGGCGCCCGGCTCGGAGGCGTTCGTCCAAGTCCGCTTGGAAGGGCCGATCGTCGTGGCGCGCGGCGATCGGTTCATCGTTCGCACCTACTCCCCTGCGCGGACGATCGGCGGCGGGACGGTGCTCGACGCCAACCCCTCGAAGCGAAAGGGGGCGGGGCGTAGCGACCTCGATTTCCTCGCCGTGTCCGAGGCCGGGGACCGCGGGGAGATGATCCGCTCGATCCTCCGCTCGTCCGGGAAGGGGACGGTCGCGGTCGCGGAGATCGCGAGGCGTCTTCAGGTCCTCGAGGGGGAAGCGCAGGAGGCGCTTCGCGCGCTCGAGAAGGAGAGCGAGGTTCGCTTTCTCGGCGCGGGCGTTCTTCTCGAAGAGACCGCCTCCTCGCTCAAGCGGGAGATCGAGGAGCGGGTGGAACGGGTCTCCGCGCGGGATCCGCTCCGGGCGGGCGTTCCCCGCGAGGAGATCCGGAGGGGACTTTCTCGAGAGGTCGATCTTTCGCTCTTTCAGGTTCTTCTCGGCGAGATGGCGGAGGCGGGGCGCGTCACGGTCCGCGGGGAGATGGTCCTCGCGGGGGGCGGAGCGCTCCCCGAGAAGGTGCGGGTTCTGGCGGAGAAGGTGGAGGGGATTCTAGAGAGACACCGATTGGCCCCGCCGCTTCCGGCGCAGATCGCCGAGGAGGCGGGCGTCGACGGAAGAGAGCTCCAGGCGGTTCTCGATCTTCTCGCGCGGCTCGGCCGGATCGTCAAGGTAACGCCGGGGCTCGTCTACCGACGTGCGGAGATCGACGAGATTCGGTCGCTCCTCCGAGGAGTTCTCCGCGAGAAGGGCGCTCTTTCGGTGAGCGACTTCAAGGAGAAGACCGGGGTGAGCCGCAAGTACGCGGTCCCCCTTCTCGAGTACTTCGACCGTGAGCGATGGACGCGCCGGGAGGGGGATCTCCGGGTCCCCGGCCCGGCGTTCGACAAGGAGTGAGCGGATGATCGATCTTCGAAGCGACACGGTCACGAAGCCGACCGCCGGCATGCGCGAGGCGATCGCTCGCGCGGAAGTGGGGGACGATGTTTTCGACGAGGACCCGACGATCCATCGCCTGCAGGAGCGCGTCGCTTCCCTTCTTGGGAAAGAGGACGCGCTCCTCGTGCCGAGCGGAACGATGGCGAACACGACGGCGGTCCTCACCCACACGGAGAGGGGAGACGAGGTGATCGCGGAAGAGGGAGCGCACGTCTTCAACTACGAGAGCGCCTCCTCGGCCGCGTTCGGCGGTCTTCAGTTCCGGACGATCCCGACGGCGGCGGGGTCCTTCACCCGCGAACAGATGATCGAGAAGATCCGCTTGTCGAACCTCCACCATCCGCGAACGCGGCTCGTCTGCATGGAGAACACTCACAACCGGGCGGGGGGAACGATCTATCCGATCGAGGAGATGCGTCGGATCGGCGCCGCTTGCCGGGAGAGAGGGATCCGCGTGCATCTCGACGGCGCGCGCCTCTGGAACGCGTCGGTGGCATCGAGAATCCCGATGGCGGAGTACGCCGCCTCCGCCGACTCGGTCTCCGTGTGCCTCTCGAAGGGGCTCGGCGCGCCGGTCGGGTCGCTCGTCTCGGGGACGAGGGAGTTCGTCGCGCGCGCGCGGAAGACTCGGAAGATGCTCGGCGGCGGCATGCGGCAGGCAGGCGTCCTCGCGGCGGCGGGGCTCTACGCGATCGAGCACCACGTCGATCGGCTCGCCGAAGATCACGAGAACGCGCGGCTCCTCGCCCGGACCCTCGACGGGATTCGCGGGGTTCGCGTCGACCTCGCGACCGTGCATACGAACATCGTCATCGCGGACGTGCGGGATCATCCGCTCGGCGAGACGGGGATCGTCGAGAAGATGAAGGAGAAAGGCGTCCTCTTCCTCGCGATCGGACCGGGACGCCTCCGTCTCGTCACGCATCTTGATGTCTCAAGATCTCAGGTGGAAGAGGCCTGCGCTCTCCTGTCGAAGGCGCTTTCGTAACAGGGAGGCTCGCTTGAGGGAGGATCGAAAGGCGCCGGGGACGCTTTTCCTCGTCGGAACGCCGATCGGGAACATGGGCGATCTCTCGCCGCGCGCGCGGGAGACGCTGGAGAGCGTTTCGCGGATCGCGGCGGAGGACACGAGGAGGACCGGTCTTCTTCTCTCGACAATCGGCGTCCGGACGCCGATGGCCTCGTTTCACGCCCACAACGAAGCGAAGCGGATTCCGGAGATCCTCGCGCGTCTCGCGCGCGGGGAGAGCGTCGCGGTGGTCTCGGACGCCGGGAACCCGGGGATCTCCGATCCGGCGGAGCGGCTCGTGCGCGCGGCCGTGGAGAGCGGCTTCGCGATTGTTCCGATTCCGGGTCCGAGCGCGTTCGTCGCGGCGCTCGTCGCCTCCGGCCTCCCCTCCGGTTCCTTCGTGTTCGAAGGATATCTTCCGAGCCGCGCGAGCGCCCGGCGCGAAGCGCTTCGCGCGCTCCGAAGCGAACGAAGGACGATCCTCCTTCACGAATCGCCGAAGCGCGTGGCGGCGCTTCTCGATGATGTTCGGGACGTGCTCGGCGACCGCCGCGTCGTTCTCGCGCGCGAGATCACGAAGAAGTTCGAGGAGTTCGCGCGCGGGACCGCGGGGGAGCTTCTCGCGCGTCTTCGCGAGCGAGCGCCGAAGGGGGAGTTCGTCGTCGTCGTCGAGGGGGCGCCGCCCGGCGAGCCGCTCGAAGCGTCAAGAGTTCTCGGCATCGTGCGCGAGGAAATCGCCGCCGGCCGCACGCTCCGCGACGCGGTCCGCGCCGCCGCCCGCATCGCTCGTTGGAAGGAGCAAGAGGTGTATCGGCTCGCGAGCGAGGGGAGCCCGTTCGATGCTCCCTCTCATGAAGCGGAACAGGAGAGCGGATCGGGGCCGAAAAAATCACCGGTGTCCGAAGCGGATCGTTTCGTCCGCTACGTGATCCTTCTCACGATCGTCCGTCCCGAGCTTCTCTGCGAGGACCTCGTTCGCGCGCACGTGGCTCACCTGAAGCGGATCGAGGAACGTGGTCATCTCGAGCTGTGCGGGCCGTTCGCGGACAAGAGAGGGGGGATCGTGATCCTCCGCGGCGTGACCGAGGAGGATGCGCGCACTCTCGCCGAAGCGGATCCCTTCGTCTCTTCCGGAGCCGATCGCTACGAGCTCCGACGGCTCGATCTCTCCTCCCGCGACAACGACCACATGGGGATGGGATAGGGTTTCTCTCTCGCGGAGACCTCTTCGAAACACATACGGAAAGAACTGCCCGGCGGTCCGGCGGGGAGCAGCCTTCCGACGGACCGAGGTGGACGCTGCTCCTCGGCTCGTGCTATCTTACTATTGAAATCAACAAGTTGCCGGTCTTCTGGGGACAGCATGCTGATGTCGGGATGATTCGCGGCTTGCCCCGATCGCGGGCCGGACGAAATCGGTTTAGGCCGATGCTCGCCGGCTTGTGCTCCTTCGATAGAGGAGGGTATCGGTCGGGCGGTCGAGAGGGAGGAGGAAGCGCGATGTCGTCGAGGAAGATGTGCGTAGTTGTCATCGGGCTCGTCCTGCTTTCCGCCGTGAGCGCTCGCGCACAGTACACCGTGGAACTGGACTTGGACGACCACCTCGGCAACGGCCCGGACACCGTGTGCGTCGAGGTCGGCGAGGATGTCTGGGCGGACGTTTGGATTCACGGGCCCGAGGCTCTGTGGCACTTTGGCGTATGGCTGTGCAACCTGGACAGATGTCTTCAGTTCCGCGGATGGTATTGCAATCTCCCGCCAAGCTGGACCATCGTTCCCCCGCCCCCATGGGGCGAATGCGAACTGGTCCAAGGAGTGGATCTCACGATACCGCCGCAGCCGATCTCCCTTCCTTGGATGGTCTGCAGGGTCCGTTATCTCGCCGCGGTGGACCAGTGCATCGCGGATCTCACGATTGGTGCTGGTTCCGGGGTGGGGATCGTCGGTGGCGAGACCGTCTACTTCAACAGTTGGGTCGACGCAGCGGTGCGGATCGGGGCCACCTCAGTCGAGGAATCGTCGTGGGGGGCGATCAAGAGTCTCTTTCGGTGACGCGGCGGCTTGTTCCGGTACCTAGTACGTTCTCCCTGTAAGGCGTGTCAGAGCCGGCATCCTCTTGCCCCGGCCCCCGCTGAGACAGTATCTCGCGTGCTTTCGCCGGACCGAGATCACCCTCGCCTTGACGGAGCCTTCCCGAAGCTGATAGCGTGGCGCGCGGCTGTGGATTCGGCGCCGGAGAAGAGCTCATGTGCGCGCTCGTCAGCAAGGAAGGAAAGCAGCGCCTGCGGTCCTTCGCGGATCCGTTGGCGGGTCTTTTCGTTCGCGCGCGCGTGCACCCGAACGTGCTCACGGTCGCCGGGTTTCTCCTCGCGGTCGCCGCGGGGTATCTTCTAGGACTCGGTCATCTTCGCTCGGGAGCGATCGTCTTCCTCGCGGGCGGCCTCTTCGACATGCTCGACGGAGCGGTGGCGCGCGCCTCCGGAAAGGGGTCGCGCTTCGGGGCGTTCTTCGACTCGACGGTCGACCGTTACGCGGAGATCGTTCCGTATCTCGGGCTCTCCTTTTGGATGCGCGCCGACTCCCTCTTCTTTCTCCCGTTTCTCGTCATCACCGGTTCGCTCATGGTGAGCTACACGCGCGCGCGCATCGAGGGTCTCGGCGGGACGTGCGAGGTCGGGCTCCTCGAGAGGCCGGAGCGGATCGTGCTTCTTTTCCTCGGCCTTCTCCTCGGCGGCCGCGCGCTCACGGTCGCGCTCGTCCTCCTCGCGGCCGGCTCGCATTTCACCGCGTTTCAGCGGATGCGCCACGCCCGGCGGGTCCTGTAGGGACCATGTACCGAGTTGCTTGGAATCAGTGCGTGTCCCCGCCCTTTGCCTTGAGGAACCGTTTGTGGTATGTGTTGTTGTAGAGACGGAGGTCGAGGGCCCCCATGGCGGCCGATTCGGTCGGGCCGGCGGAAGACGCGGAGCGCCCCGGCGACCCGAGGAACCGGGCGCGATCGCCGTCGGGTCGCATCCAAGGGAAGGATAGGATCATGTCGAACATCCGCCGCCGTTTGCTTCTCGTCGGCGCCGTCGCTCTTCTCATCGGTTTCGCCGCGGTCGCCGGCCGCTCCGAAACGAAAGACGACAACGCGTACCGCCAGCTCCGGCGGTTCAGCGAGGTCCTCAACCGCATTCATTCCGAGTACGTCGAGGAGACCGAGATCGAGGATCTCATGGACGCGGCGATCCAGGGGATGGTGAAGAGCCTCGATTCGCACTCCCAGTACCTCGACCGGAAGCAGTACCGCGACCTGATGGTGGGGACGCAGGGGAGCTTCGGCGGGCTCGGCATCGTGATCTCGATTCGGGACCAGATCCTCACGGTGATCGCGCCGATCGAGGGGACGCCCGCCTCGCGTATGGGGATTCAGGGGGGAGATCAGATTCTCTTCATCGACGGCGAGTCGACCGAGGGCTTCACGGCGGACGACGCGGTGAACCGCCTGCGGGGCCCCGAGGGGACCGAGGTCACGATCAAGATCCGCCGCGAGGGGGAACCGGAGCTTCTCGAGTACACGATCACGCGCGAGATCATCAAGCTGAGATCGGTCCCGTACAAGTACGTGAGCGAGGACGGGATCGGGTACGTGCGCGTCTCGCAGTTTTCGAAGACGACGAGCGCGGAGCTCGACGCGGCGCTCGACAGCCTCGAGAAGGTCGGGATTCACGGGGTGATCGTCGATCTTCGCGCGAACCCGGGGGGCTTGCTCGAGCAGGCGGTCGAGGTGACCGATCTCTTCCTCGATCGCGGACAGATGATCACCTACACGCAGGGGCGGCGGAAGAGCTCGGAGAACCGCTTCGTGGACGGGCGGGAGGCGGAGCACGGCCGCATGCCGCTCGTCGTTCTCGTCGACGAGCACTCGGCGAGCGCCTCCGAGATCGTTTCCGGCGCGATTCAGGATTGGGATCGGGGTCTCGTGGTCGGGAAGACCACATTCGGGAAGGGATCGGTCCAGTCGGTCATCCCGCTCGACGAGGAGACCGGTCTCAAGCTGACCACCGCGAAGTACTACACGCCGAGCGGGCGGTGTATCCAGCGCGACGAGTTCAACCGCGGGAGCGGCCGCGCCGGGGAAGCCGACTCGGTCGCGGCCGGCGAGCGCGAGATCTTCCACACAAACGCCGGGCGTCCGGTCTACGGCGGCGGCGGCATCACGCCCGACATCGAGATCGAGCAGAGGAAGATGGAGGCTCTCGAGGCCCGCATCGAGCGCCGGGGCCTCTTCTTTACCTTCTCGGTCGAATATTTCCCGTATCATGCGATCGATGCGGAGTGGAACCCGGACGAAGAGGTCCTCGATCAATTCCGCAACTTCCTCACGGAGAGGGAGATCGAGTACACGCCGGAGGAGTGGGAAGCTTCGGATCTCTACGTGCGGAACGGAATCAAGCGAGAGCTTTTCCGGAAGGCGTTCGGGGACGAGGCGGCGTACGAGGTCCTGAACACGACCGACACCCAGCTCCAGGCGACGTTCGATCTCTTCCGAAAGGCGGGAACGCTCGAGGCGCTTTTCGCCCTGTCGAACGAGTGGAGGCTGGAGAGGGAGCGCGAGTCGGCGCTCGCGGGCGAGCCGGCGGCGCGGGACACTCTCGGGATGACGGTGCACGGAGAGCTGGACGGGGAGTAGAGAGCGGCGGAGCACGGAATCCTCGGCATGCGGATCGGCCGGCTGACGATCGAACGGGGGGCGCTGCTCGCCCCCCTTTGCGGGATCACGACCGGGCCGTTTCGGCGGATCTGCCGAAGGCTCGGCGCCTCGCTCGTTTTCTCCGAGACGATCTCCGCGGACGGTCTCTACCAGATGAACCGGCGGACGATCGCGCTCGCGCGCTTCGATCCGGAAGAAAGGCCGATCGGGGTTCAAGTGTTCGGATGCGATCCGGAGCGGATCGCGGTGGCGGCGCGCATCGTCGAGGACCTCGTTCAGCCGGATCTCATCGATCTCAACTTCGGGTGCCCGGTTCCGAAGTTCGTGAAGAACGACAAGGGGGCGGCGCTCCTCAAGGATCCGCCTCGGATCGGACGGATCGTCCGCGCGGTCGTCCGCGCGGTCTCCGTCCCCGTCACCGCGAAGATCCGCGCGGGCTGGGACGAACGGACGGTTCGGGCGGCGGAGATCGCCCGCGTGGTGGAAGCGGAGGGAGGAGCTCTTCTCACGGTTCACGCGAGAACGAGGGCGCAAGCGTACGGCGGCGAGGCGAACTGGAACTGGGTCGCCGACGCGGTGCGCGCCGTCTCGATCCCGGTCGTCGGAAACGGCGACATCGCGGACGCAAGGACGGCCGAGCGGCGGATGGCGGAAACCGGCTGCGCCGCGGTGATGATCGGCCGCGCCGCGATCGGCAACCCGTGGATCTTCCGAGAAGTCGGGCATCGTTTGCTTCACGGCGTCGAACCCCCTGCGCCGAACCCCGAGGAGAGGCTCCGCATGATCCGCGAGCACCTCGCCCTTCACATCGAGGACCGCGGTCTCTTCACGGGGATCCGCGAGTTTCGGCGGCACCTCTCGTCGTACGTCCGCGCTCTGCCGGGGAGCGCGGCCTTCCGCGCGTGGGCGAACGCCGTCGAATCGCGCGAGGAGCTGGAGGAGGGCCTGGAGACGTTCTTCGGCCGCCTCTCGCAGGGAGCCGCGCATGGATCGTGACCGCATTCGGGAGATCCTCGAGGAGATCCGCGGCGGGCGCCTCTCCATCGACTCAGGCCTCGAGAAACTCCGTCTTCTTCCTTTCGAGGATCTCGGCTTCGCGCGCGTCGACCACCACCGCGGTCTCCGCCAGGGATGGCCGGAGGCGATCTTCTGCGAGGGGAAAAGCGCGGACGAGGTCGCCTCGATCGCCCGTTCGATTCTTGATGCAGGAAGCAATCTTCTCGCGACGCGCCTCTCCGCCGAGAGCTTCGAGGTCCTCGCCCGCGCGGTCGAAGGCGTTCGCTACAATCCGAGAGGGAGAACGGCCGTCAAGATCGTGAAGCCTCCGCCCGAGGGGCATTCGGTCCTTCTCCTCACGGCGGGCACTTCCGACATCCCGGTCGCCGAGGAGGCGGCCGAGACCCTCGCGGTCCTCGGGCACGCTCCGGTCCGCGTCTACGACGTCGGCGTCGCCGGGATCCACCGCCTCTGGTCGGAGGAGAAGCGAATCGAGGTGGCGCCGGTCCTCATCGTGGTGGCCGGCATGGAGGGGGCGCTCCTCTCGGTCGTCGCCGGGATCGCGCGCGTCCCGGTGATCGGCGTTCCGACGAGCATCGGGTACGGGACCGCCCTCGGCGGGCTCACCCCCCTCTTCGGGATGCTGAACAGTTGCGCTTCGGGCACCACTGTAGTAAACATCGACAACGGTTTCGGAGCCGCGTGCGCGGCGCACCGCATCCTCCAATGGATCCCGAGGCGCGTATGAAGGTCGCCTACTTCGACTGTCCCTCCGGCGCGAGCGGCGACATGATCCTCGGCGCGCTTTTCGATGCGGGGGTGGACCCGGCGGAGCTCGAGCGGGGTCTCGCCTCGCTCGCGATCGAGCGCTTTCGGATCGAGACGGAGAAGCGGACGCGGGGCGGGATCGGCGCGACCGGCGTGCGCGTGATCGTCGAGGAGAAAGCCCGCCGCCGGGGGTTTCCGGAGATCGCCGAGGCGATCGGCGCGTCCGAACTTCCTTCGAGCGTCAAGGACCGGGCGATCGAGGTCTTCCGGCTCCTCGGCGAGGCGGAGGCGGCGGTCCATCGGATCCCGCTCGAGAGGGTTCACTTCCACGAGGTCGGGGCGGTCGATGCGATCGTCGACGTGGCGGGCGCCCTTCTCGGTCTCCATCTTCTCGGGATCGAGGAAGTGCGCGCGTCGGTTCCGGCGACCGGGACCGGCTTCGTCCGCGCGGCGCACGGGCTTCTCCCTCTCCCGGCCCCCGCCGTCGCCGAGATCCTGAAAGGACGTCCGCTCCGCTTCACGGACGTGGAAGGGGAGCTCCTCACGCCGACCGGCGCGGCGCTCCTCGCGGGGCTCACCGAATCGTTCGGGCCTCCGCCTCTTCTTCGCATCGAGCGGATCGGATACGGCGCGGGGACCGCCGACCGCCCCGAGATGCCGAACCTCCTCCGCCTCTTCATCGGCGAGGAGAGCGAGAGGCTCGCGGGCGAAACGGTCCTTCAGATCGAAAGCGATGTAGACGACGTCCCCGCGGAGCTCATCGGCCACCTCTACGAACGGGCGCTCGCCGAGGGAGCGCTCGATCTCGTGGTGCTCCCCGCGCTCATGAAGAAGAACCGGCCGGGCCACCGAATCTCGCTTCTCGCCTCTCCGTCCGACCGGGAGAAGATGGCGCGTCTTCTCATGGAGGAGACGGGAACGCTCGGCGTCAGGATCCTCGAGGTCCCGCGCGCGGCGCTTCCCCGGGAGGTCGTGCGCCGGACGACGCGCTTCGGCGCGATCCGCTACAAACGCTCCGAGCTTCCGGGAGGAAGAGTTCGCCTTTCGCCGGAGTACGAGGACTGCGCCGCCGTCGCGCGGGCGCGCAACCTGCCCTTCCTCGAAGTGTGGGAGGCCGTCCGCCGGGACGGGGAGGAGAACGAGTGACCGCACGCCGCACCGTGCTCGAGCAGCGGGAGATGCATTGGGTCGTGACCCGCCTCTCCCACGAGATTCTGGAGAGGAACCGGGGCATTCGCGATCTCGTCGTCGTCGGGATCCGCACCCGGGGGGCTCACCTCGCGGCGCGAGTCGTCCGCGAGATCGAGGCGATCGAGGGGCACCGCGTCCCGCTCGGCATCCTCGACATCACCCTGTACCGGGACGACCTGCAGGACGTCGGGCCGCAGCCGGTGATCCGCGGGACGGACATTCCTTTCGACATCGAGGAAAAAGTCGTGGTGCTCGTCGACGACGTTCTCTATACGGGCCGCACCGTGCGGGCCGCGCTCGACGAGATCATCGACTTCGGCCGGCCGAAGCGGATCTGGCTCGCGGTGCTCATCGACCGCGGCCATCGCGAGCTTCCGATCGCGGCCGACTTCGTCGGAGAGCGGCTGCAGACGGCGGAGAACGAAGTGGTGGAGGTGATGGTGACGGAGGAAGACGGAGAGGACGGCGTCTTCATGCGGGAGATCGCGAAGTGAAGCTCGCTCGAAAAGACCTGCTCGGGCTGGAAGGGGCGGCGCGCGAGGAGATCGAGCTCATCTTGAACACGGCGGGGGCGTTCAAGGAGGTCTTGCAGCGGAAGATCCCGAAGGTCCCCACGCTGCGCGGAAAAACGGCGGTCAACCTGTTCTTCGAGGCGAGCACGCGGACGCGCGTATCCTTCGAGCTCGCCGAGAAGCGGCTCTCGGCCGACTCGGTCTCCATCGCGAAGGCGATGTCGAGCGCCGAGAAGGGGGAGACCCTCCTCGATACCGTTCGCAACCTTCAAGCGATGAAGATCGACTTCTTGATCGTTCGTCACTCCGCCGCCGGGGCGCCCCACTTCCTCGCGTCGCGGCTCGAGGCGGCGGTGATCAACGCGGGGGACGGCGCGCACGAGCACCCGACGCAGGGGCTTCTCGATCTCTTCACGGTGAGGGAGCGCTTCGGTTCCTTCGAGGGGCTCCGCGTCGTGATCGTCGGGGACGTGCTGCACAGCCGGGTCGCCCGCTCGAACGTCTTCGGGCTCCGCACGGTCGGGGCGCGGGTCACCCTCTGCGCTCCGCGCACGTTCCTGCCGAAGGGGATCGAGGCGCTCGGCGTGGAGGTCGAGACCGATGTCGATCGCGCGATCGAGGGGGCGGATGTCGTGATGGTTCTCCGCATCCAGAAGGAGAGGCAGGACGGCTGCTTCCTCCCGACGCTCCGCGAGTACGCGGCTCTCTTCGGCATCAACCGGAAACGGGCGGACCGCTTGAAGCCGGGGTGCCTCATCATGCATCCGGGTCCGATCAATCGGGGGGTCGAGATCGAGCCGGAGGTGGCGGACGGGCCGCGTTCGGTGATTCTCGATCAGGTCACGAACGGCGTGGCCGTCCGCATGGCGGTGATCTACCTTCTCTCAGGCGGCGAGGTGGAGCATGGCGTGGTTGGTTAAGGGGGCGCGGCTTCTCGACCCGGCGCGCGGGATCGACCGGACCGGGGATCTTCTCGTCGACGGGGGGAAGATCGTCCGAGTCGGCGGCGAGATTCGAGCGGACGGAGAGCCGGAGACGATCGAAGCGAAGGGGTGCGTGCTCGCGCCCGCCTTCGTCGACATGCATGTCCACCTCCGCGAGCCGGGGCGCGAGGACGCGGAGACGATCGAGTCGGGGACGCGCGCGGCGGCCGCGGGAGGCTTCGGCGCGATCGCATGCATGCCGAACACCGACCCGCCGCTCGACTCCCAGGGGGCGATCCGCTTCGTCTTGGAGAGGGCGGAAGAGGCGGGACCGGTACAAGTCCTTCCGATCGGGTGCATCACGGCGGGGAGAAGGGGGGAGAGGCTCGCGGAGATCGGGGACCTCGTGCGCGCGGGGGCCGCCGCGATCTCGGACGACGGGAGCTGGGTGGAGAGCCCGCTTCTCATGCGGCGCGCGCTCGAGTACGCGCGCATGTTCGACATCCCCGTCGTCACTCACGCGGAGGACAAGCGTCTCTCGGCCGGCGGCGTGATGCACGAGGGGGAGATGAGCCTTCACCTCGGTCTTCGCGGGATCCCGGCGGAGAGCGAGGTCGTCGCGATCGAGAGGGACGTGCGTCTCGCGGAGCTGGCCGAGGGGCGGCTTCACGTCGCTCACGTGTCCACCGCCGAAGGGGTCGCGGTCGTTCGGCGCGCGAAGGAGCGGGGCCTCGCGGTGACGGCGGAGACCGCGCCCCACTATCTCGCGCTGACCGACCGCTGCCTCGCCGGCTACGACACGAACCGCAAGGTGAACCCCCCGCTTCGGACCGCCGCTGACCGGGACGCGCTCCGCGGGGCGGTGGCGGACGGCGTGATCGATGCGATCGCGACCGACCATGCGCCGCATCCTTTACACGAGAAGGAAGTGGAGTTCGACGCGGCTCCGTTCGGGGTCGTCGGCCTCGAGACCGCTCTCGCGGTCCTCCTCACCTACCTCGTTCGGGCCGGGCATCTCCCGCTCCCCCGCCTCGTCGAGTGTCTGACCTCCGCCCCGGCGAAGATTCTCGGGCTCGATCTTCCCGGCCTCGCCGAGGGGGCGGACGCGTCCCTCGTCCTCTTCGATCCGGAGGGATCGTGGGTCGTCGATCCGAGCCGCTTCGAGTCTCTCTCGCGGAACACCCCCTTCGCCGGCGAGAGGCTCTTCGGCGAGATCAAGGCGCTTTTCCTTGGCCCGAAAAGGATAGTGCCTCGCCCCAAGAGCGGAGGCGGGTTCCTCTTCCCCGACGAAGAAGCGAGATGATCCGCCGTTCGCTCGGGCCCGCTCTCCTTCTCTCTCTCCTCGCCGCGGGCTGCGCCTACTACAACACCTTCTTTCATGCGCGCCAGTCGTACGTGCAGGCGGAAAGAGCGCGTGAGGCCGCCCCCGCGGAGCAGAGGCACACGGTCGGGCTCGACCTCTACGAGCAGGCGATGAAGCGGTGCGCGAAGGTCATCCTCGAGTACCCCGACTCCCGCTGGGTGGACGACGCGATCCTCCTGATGGGGAAGTGCTTCTACGCGCGGGAGGACTATCTCGGCGCGCTCAGGAAGTTCGACGAGCTCCTGCTCTACTACGAGTCGTCCGATCTCTCTCGCGAGGCCCAGTTCTGGAAGGCGAAGGCCCTCGTCGCGCTCGAGCGCTACGACGAGGCGGTCCCCACCCTCCAGAAGTTCCGCGAGGGGAAGAAGGACGACCTCCGCCGCCAGGCGATCTACCTCCTCGCGCTCGTCGAGCACCAGAGGGGAAACCACGGCGGAGCGGCGGAGGGGCTCGAGCTCTACCTCGCCGAGTCGAAGAAGGGGCCGGAGCGCGGGGAAGTCCTCAGGCGTCTCGGCGATTCGTACCGCCGAACGGGAGAGCGCGACCGGGCCCTTCGCGCGTATGGCGAATACCTCAAGGATCCGCTTCTCGAGCACGACATCCGCCTCGCGACCGAGCTCACGATCGTCGATCTCCTCGTGGAGGGAGAGCGGTTCGAAGAGGCGTACCGACTTCTCGGCGATCTCGCCGAAGAGGCGGAGAGGCCGGACGATTCGCTCCGGATCGCCTTCGGGCGCGGAAAGGCCCTACTGGAGGAAGAGAAGACGGACGAAGCGATCGAGTTCCTCCGGTCCGCGCTCGAGGAGGCGCCCTCCACGGAGAGCGCGGGCGCCATCGCTTGGCTGCTCGGGGCCACCTACCTCGAGGTCTACGACAACAAGGATTCCGCGGCGGCGGCCTACCGAAAGGCGGCCGCGTTTCCCGGTCCGGAGGAGCGGCGGGCGGCCGCGACCGCGCGCGCGAAGGACTTGGACGAGTACCTCGGTCTTCGGGGGGAGATTCACGGGGGAGAGGCGGACACTGCGCGCGCGTTCTTCCTGCTCGCCGAGCACGAGCTCTTCACGTTTGGGGAGCCCGACTTGGCCCGCGCGCGGTACCGGTCGGTGGCGGAGCGCTTCCCGGCCTCCACGTTCGCGCCTCGCGCTCTCGCGGCGGAGGTCTATCTTCTCGAGCGGGACGGCAGCACAGGTCCCGAAAGGGATTCTCTTCTCCTCTCTCTCGTGCGGTTGTATCCGAAGAGCCCGGCGGCGGTCGAGGTTTTGGACCGGGGGACGATCGGCGTCGAGCCCGATTCGCTCGCGATCTGGATCGCCCGTTACGAAGAGGCGCATCCGGAGACCGGATCGGGCGAGGAGCAGGCGACCGGCTTCGAGGGGGAGGTCGCCTTCGCCTCGGACCCGATCGGCCCGCTGGAAGGTCCGCCGGCGCCTCTTCGGATCGATCGACGGGTCGAGCCGGCGTATCCTCTCGTCCCGCCGGAGCGAGAGGGGATCGAGGGGAGCGCGGAGATCGAGGTGGAGGTGAGGGGGGACGGGAAGGTGGAGAACGCCCGCGTCCTTCGGAGCAGCAACCCGCTCTTCGAGGGGCCCGCGCTCGCGGCCGCCTACCAGTGCCGCTTCATCCCCGAAACGATCGAGGGGACCCGGACGACGAACCTTCGGTTCCAGTTCCGTCCGAGTCCCCGGTAAGCGCTCCGACTTCTTCTTAGACTACTTGGCCTTCCCCAGCCCCATGTGAAGCGTCTCGAGCGTCTTGTGGAGACGGCCGACCTCGCCGGCACCAAGCTCCCCGAACACCTGACGCATGAAGCGATCGTACGTGGGAACCGCCTGCTGGTACGTCTTCTTCCCCTTCGGCGTGAAGAACGCGCGGATGATGCGGCGATCCTCGCCGTCGCGTTTCCGCTTCACGAGCCCTTCCCGCTCGAGGCGGTCGATGATCCCCGTGATGTTCCCGCCCGTCACGAGCATGTTCTCGCCGATCTTGGTGAGGGGAATCCCCTCCTCTTCGGAGATCTGCGTGAGAACCAGGAACTGGGGCTGCGTCAGCCCGGTCCCCTTCAGAGCTTCCCGCGCGCGCTTCTGCGTCAGCTGGTAGCACTGCGAGAGCCTCTCCCAGGTTTCCGTCGTCACCTTTCTCGTGGTCATTCTCTTTCTTTCCTCCTTGTTGGGTTCCCCGCCCTCTTTGCCTCCTCTCGAGGCACCGAAGCGGGAACCGGTTGAGGCGTGCACCTTTGAATTTAAGGTTTCACACGCCAAAAGTCAAGACTTTTTCACGGCGAGTCGAACCGAACCCGGATCACTCTAACATCGGTCTTTCCACTAGTCAAGTATGTTCTCGCTCTTTCCAGCGGGGCGCGGAATCGGGTGGAGAATTCCGGACCGATGTGGTAAGAACTCAGGGCCGTGGGGGAACAACGCGTCGTCGTGGCTCTCGACGGTCTGTCGGACCGGCAGGCGCTCGCCCTGGCGGAACGCTTGGGGAAGCGGGTCGGGTCGTACAAGGTGGGTCTTGAGCTTTTCACCCGCTTCGGACCCGCTTTCGTGCGCCGACTGAGGGAGCGGGGGGTGGGCGTCTTCCTGGACCTCAAGTACCACGATATCCCTGCGACCGTCTCGCGCGCGGTCGGGGCGGCGTGCGCGCTCGGCCCCTCGTTTCTCACCGTGCACGCCTCCGGCGGCGGGGAGGTGCTCCGCGCGGCGGTGGAAGCGCGCGGAGAATCGAGGACGCGCCTTCTCGCCGTCACGGTCCTCACGAGCGAGGGGGGGAGGGGCGTTGCCTCGCGCGTCCTCAAGCGGGCGGGGCTCGCTCGGGAGGCGGGGCTTGACGGCGTGGTCGCCTCCGCGCGCGAGGTCGATGGAATTAAGTCGTTGTTCGGAAAGGAGTTTCTGGTCGTCGTGCCGGGGATCCGGCCGGCCGGGCACTCGCGGGACGACCAGGCGCGCACCGCGACCCCTGCCGAGGCGATCCGAGCGGGGGCGGACCTTCTGGTGATCGGGCGCCCGATCACGCGGGCCGAGGATCCTCTGGAGGCTCTCCGGGCGATCGAGAGGGAGATCCGGGATGCGAAGCGATGAGCTGATCGCCCTCTACGCGCGGGAGGGGGCTCTTCTCGAGGGGCACTTCGTTCTACGGTCGGGGATGCACAGTGGCCGGTATCTTCAATCCGCACTTCTTCTTGCACGGCCCGAGCTCGCCGCGAGGGCCGGCAGCGCCCTTGCGGATCTCCTCCGGCCGCATAGGGCATGCACGATCCTCTCGCCGGCGCTCGGGGGGATCATCATCGGGCACGAGACCGCCCGCGCTCTGGGGATCCGCTTCCTCTTCGCCGAGCGGGAGGGGAGCGACTTCCGGCTCCGGCGCGGCTTTCGAGTCGAGAGGGGGGAGCGGGTGGTCGTGGTCGAGGACGTCGTCACGACGGGGGGCGCCGCCCTTCGGATGGTTCGCCTCGCGGAGGAGGCGGGGGCGGAGGTCTCGGCGGTCGGGGCTCTCGTCGACCGCTCGGGGAGAGAGGCGTGCTTCCCGATCCCCTTCCATGCGATCGCCCGCCTTCCGATCGAGGCGCTCCCGCCCGATCAGTGTCCGCTCTGTCGCGCGGGGGTACCGATCGTGAAGCCGGGGAGCGGAGGAAACGATGCTTGAGCTCTGCTCGATCGCGAGCGGAAGCAAGGGGAACGCCTACGTCGTCGGGGCGGAGGGGAGCTATCTCCTGGTCGACTGCGGGATCTCGGCGCGACGCCTCTCCCGCGCGCTCGGTCGAATGGGCGTGACGCTCGATTCGATCGAGGGGATCCTGATCTCCCACGAGCACCGCGACCATGTCTCGGGGCTCGAGAACTTCCGAAAGAAATGCCCCGCCCCCCTCTACGGAACCTACGGGACGCTGGACTCCCTCTCCCGCCCGGGACCGGGCCCGACCCATGCGATCGAGGCGGGGCGCGAGTTCGCGGTCGGGCCGTTCCGCGTCCATCCGTTTTCCGTGCAGCACGACGCCGAGGATCCGGTTGGTTTTCGCGTCGAGTGCGGGGCGGGCCCGGTGGCGTTCGCGACCGATCTCGGGCGGGTGGACGGGACGGTCCGCCGGGCGATCGCGGGGGCGCGCGCGCTCGTGATCGAGTCGAACCACGAGGAGGAGATGCTTCGGGCCGGGTCGTATCCTTGGTACTTAAAGGAAAGGATCCTGAGCGACTTCGGACACCTCTCGAACCGAGCGACCCAGGCCGCCCTCGCCGGCTCCGCCCACGAGGGGCTCGAAGTCGTTCTCCTCGCGCACCTCTCCGCGGAGAACAACCGTCCGGAGATCGCTCTCGCCGGAGCCCGCCGCGTGCTTCGGGCGAACCGGTGGGACGGCGTCAAGCTTCTCGTCGCCGAGCAGGAAGCCGAGGGGGAAGTGCTCGTCTTCCGTTAGTTTGGCGACAGACACCAAGATCCGGAAAACAACGACCGGCGCCGAAATGCTCGATCGTCACTCCGTTCCCACCGCATCGGAGACGTTCGCGAAGCCGTCGCGGGCGAGAAGCTCCTCGAGCTGCCTCAGTATGGCCCGCGCGACGCCGGGCCCTTCGTACACGAGCGCGGTGTAGAGCTGCACGAGAGATGCACCGGCGCGGATCCGCCGGTACGCGTCCTCTCCGCTGAAGATCCCGCCGACCGCAACGAGGACGAGCGCGCCCTCGGTCGCCCGCCGCGCGATCCGCACCGCCTCGAGCGCCCGCGCCGCGAGCGGTCTCCCGGAGACCCCGCCCTCGCCGCGGCGGAACGCCTCGAGGAAAGAGGGATCGGTCGTCGTGTTCGTGAGAACGAGCCCGTCGCAGACGGCCGCCCGCGCCGCGCCGGCTGCCTCCTCGAGCGCGCGGTCCGAGAGGTCGGGGGAGAGCTTCGCGAAGAGCGGGGGAGTGCGGAGCCCGAGAACCCTCGCGCGCTCCTCCGCCTCGCGGCGGATCGCCCGAAGAAGCGGCTCCAGCCGGCCGGGGGCCTCCAGCGAGCGAAGACCGGGCGTGTTCGGCGAGCTGATGTTCGCGACGAGGAAATCGGCCACGGGGAGGACCGCTGCCGCCGCCTCGCGGTAGTCTCTCTCCGCCTCGTCGATCGCGGTCTCGCGCTGTTTCCCGATGCTGACCCCGATCGGGATCCGCCGCGGCGTTCCGGCCATCCGAAGCGCGAGAATCCGCGCCGTTCGATCCGCACCTGAATTGTTGAACCCCATACGATTGAGAAGCGCCTCTCTCTCCGGGAGGCGGAAGAGGCGAGGCTTCGGGTTTCCCGCCTGCGGCCTCGGGGTCACCGTCCCGATCTCGGCGTGCCCGAACCCGAGTCTCGAGAGAAGGTGCGCCCGGCTCCCGTCCTTGTCGAACCCGGCGGCGAGCCCGAGCGGATTCGGAAAGGCGATCCCGGCGATCGCGACCGCGAGCCGCGGGCCGGTCGGAGGCGGTCGATCGGCCCACAAGGAGAGCGCGCGGAGAGCGGCGGCGTGCGCCGTTTCCGGATCGAGCCGGAAGAGAAGGGGGCGCAGACATCGTCGGTAGAGCGCGTCCATTGCCGGCGGGTAGGGTAGCACGAGGCCCCGCCTTCGTCATTGACTTCGGGGCGGATCCCTTGGGAAAATGCGCGTTCGAGCGGCCGCTCCCGGGCGATCGGATCGGAGGCGTGCATGAAGAAGATCTGCGTGGTCGGCACGGGCTACGTCGGGCTCGTCACGGGGACGTGTCTTGCCGATTTCGGCAACCGAGTTCTCTGTGTGGACGTGGACGAGGAGAAGATCCGTCTCCTTCGAATGGGCCAGGTTCCCTTCTATGAGCCCGGTCTCGAGGAGATGGTCCGGCGGAACATCTCGGGGGGGCGCCTTCTTTTCACCCGGTCGATCGAGGAGGGGGTTCGCGATTCGGAAGTTCTCTTCATCGCCGTCGGAACACCGAGCGACGACGCGGGGAACGCGGATCTCACGTACGTCAATGAGGTCGCGGCCGAGATCGGACGCTCGATGAACGGTTACAAGGTGATCGTCACGAAAAGCACGGTCCCGACTGGGACCGGCGCGCTCGTCGCGGAGATCGTTCGGGGAAACCAAACGGCGAAGCATGAGTTCGACGTCGTCTCCAATCCGGAGTTTCTCCGCGAGGGGAGCGCGATCCAGGACTTCATGCGGCCGGACCGGATCATCGTCGGAACCGACAGCCCGCGCGCCGCCGAGATCATCTCGGAGGTGTACGAGCCTCTCTACCTTCTGGACACGCCGATCGTGAAGACGAGCGTGGCGACCGCCGAGATGATCAAGTACGCGTCGAACGCGTTTCTCGCGACGAAGATTTCATTCATCAATGAAATCGCGAGCGTGTGCGAGCGGGTCGGAGCGGACGTCAACACCGTCGCGATCGGGATGGGGCTCGACGGGCGGATCGGTCCCAAGTTCCTCCACGCGGGAGCGGGATTCGGCGGCTCCTGCTTCCCGAAGGACACGCGCGCGCTCATCCAGATCGCGGAGAAGGCGGGGGTCGAGCCGCTCATCACGCGCGCGGTCGTCGAGGTGAACGAGAGGCGCCGGGCGGAGATGGCGGCGAAGGTGCGGCGGGCCGCGGGGGGGAGCCTCGCGGGGAAGCGGATCGGCGTGCTCGGCCTCGCGTTCAAGCCGAACACCGACGACGTTCGGGAGTCGCCCGCGCTCGACGTGATCCGGATCCTTCGCGGCGAGGGGGCCGACGTGCGGGCTTTCGACCCGGTGGCGGGGCCGAACGCGAAGAAGGAGATCCCCGATCTCGCGCTGACCGGATCAGTGCTCGGGACGGCGGAGGGGGCGGACGTCCTTGTCGTGATGACCGAATGGAACGAGTTCCGGGAGCTCGACTTCGCCGGGATCCGCTCGGCGATGGCGAAGCCGGTTCTCGTGGATTGCCGCAACGTCTACGAGCCGCGCAAGGTGCGCGACGCGGGGTTCGAGTACTTCTCGGTCGGAAGGCCCTGATCGAAAGGGAATCGGCGGCCCCGCCGGGGCGCCGCGAGGGAGTGCGGGCATGCGAGCGCTGGTGACCGGAGGGGCCGGATTCCTCGGCTCCCATCTTTGCGACCTTCTGATCCGCGAGGGCCACGAGGTCGTCGCGATGGACAACTTCATCACCGGGAACCCGGACAACTTCCAGCACCTGATCGGGAACCCGAGCTTCCGGTTCGTCCAACACGACGTCACCGAGTTCATCTACGTCGCCGGATCGCTCGACGCGGTCATCCACTTCGCTTCCCCGGCGAGCCCGATCGACTATCTCGAGCTTCCGATCCAAACCCTCAAGGTGGGAGCACTCGGAACGCACAAGGCGCTCGGCCTCGCGAAGGCGAAGGGGGCGCGGTTTCTGCTCGCTTCCTCCTCCGAGGTGTACGGCGATCCGCTCGTCCATCCGCAGGAGGAGTCGTACTGGGGGAACGTGAACCCGATCGGACCGCGGGGCGTGTACGACGAGGCGAAGCGCTTCGGCGAGGCCCTCGCGATGGCGTACCACCGGACGCACGGAGTCGAGACGCGGATCGCCCGGATCTTCAACACGTTCGGGCCGAGGATGCGGGCGCGCGACGGGCGGGTCGTTCCGACGTTTATCGTTCAGGCATTGAATCACGAACCGCTGACGGTTTTCGGAGACGGCACCCAAACGCGCTCGTTCTGCTATGTGTCCGACCTGGTGGATGGAATCTACCGGCTTCTCCTCTCGGACGAGACGCACCCGGTCAACTTGGGGAATCCCGCGGAGATGACGATCGCGAGGTTCGCCGAGGAAATCCTCGAGATCACCGGAAGCTCCTCGCGCATCGAGTACCGCGATCTCCCGCAGGACGATCCGAAGGTCCGTCAACCGGACATCCGCCGCGCGCGCACGATTCTCGGGTGGGAGCCGAAGGTCGGTCTCCGCGAAGGGCTCGAGCGAACCATCGATCACTTTCGGAACCTTGCGGCGGGCGGCGCCTAGCCTTTCCGTCTCTTGCCTGCGCAGGGCAGGTTACATGCAATGACGCGCGACATCGCTCCCCGAACGCGGATTCCCGCTCTCGATCTTGCCGCCCAGCATCGCCCTCTGCGCGAACCGATCCTCTCGGCGATCGGCGACCTCCTCGATCGCGGGCATTTCGTGCTCGGGGAAGCGGTCGATCGCTTCGAGAAGGAGGCGGCTTCCTACTTGGGCGTGCGGGAGGCGATCGGGGTCGCCTCGGGGACCGACGCGCTCCACCTCGCGCTGATCGCGGCAGGCGTCGGCCCGGGGGACGAGGTGATCACCCCCGCGTTTTCTTTCTTCGCGATCGCCGAGGCGATCGAGAGGACCGGCGCCTCGACCGTCTTCGTCGACGTGGACGACGAGACGCTGAACGTCTCGGCGGAGGCGGTCGCCGCGGCGCTCACCGATCGAACACGGGCGATCGTCCCCGTGCACCTCTACGGTCTTCCCGCTCCGATCGAGGCGATCCGCGACGCGCTCGGGGGCCGCGCGATCCTGATCATCGAGGACGCGGCCCAAGCGTTCGGGGCCTCGATCGGCGCAAGAAAGGCGGGGAACCTCGGGGATCTCGCCGCGTTCTCGTTCTATCCGACGAAGAACTTGGCGGCCTGCGGAGACGGCGGGCTCGTGACCACGAACCGGGAGGACGATGCACGGACGATTCGGTGCCTCCGCGATCACGGACAAACGGGGAAGTACCGGCACGAGCGGTTCGGATGGAATAGCCGCCTCGACGCGATGCAGGCCGCGATCCTCTCGATCAAGCTCCCGCTCCTTGACGGATGGAACCAGAGACGGCGCGCGATCGCGCGCGTGTACCGGGAACGCCTCGTCTCTCTTCCGCTCCGGCTTCCCGCCGAGCCGTCCGGCTTCGTGTCCGCCTGGCACCAGTTCGCCGTGCGGACCCCGGGAAGAAATCGGTTGCAGGAGTTTCTCGCCGAGAGGAGAATCGCATCGTCCGTGCACTATCCGGCGGCCCTTCACGAGCAGCCGGTCTATGGGGGGCGGTTCGGCTCGTTCCCAACCGCGGAGAAAGCCGCGCGGGAGGTTCTCTGCCTTCCGATCGGGCCCGAGCTTTCGGATTCGGACCTGGAGCGCGTCGCGGAGGCGGTGATCGAGTGGTCGAGCCTCCCGGCCGGCGGTCCCGAGTCGCGGGGGAGTTGACGGGAATGGGAAGGGCTCGAGCATTGATCACGGGCGGGGCCGGCTTCATCGGCTCGCATCTCGCCGAGAGGCTTCTCGCGGACGGCGAAGAGGTCACGATCATCGACGACCTCTCCACCGGTTCCTTCGAGAACATCGCCCACTTGGAACAACACCCGAACTTTCGATACGTCATCGATACGATTCTCAATGAACAGGTGATGGGGGATCTGATCGACGAGTCCGACACCGTCTATCATCTCGCGGCGGCGGTCGGCGTCGCCTACGTCATCGAGAACATCCTGAAGTCGATCCAGATCAACATCCGCGGGACCGAGATCGTCTTCGAGCAGGCAAATCGGGGGAAGAAGAAGGTCATCCTCTTCTCCACATCGGAGATCTACGGCAAGTCGAACTCGCTCCCCTTTCGCGAGGACCAGGATCGGCTGATGGGCTCGCCAACGGTGAACCGGTGGAGCTACGCGGCCACGAAGGTTGTGGACGAGATTCTCGCCCTCGCCTATCACCGCGAGAAGAAGGTTCCCGTCGTTGTGGTCCGCTGCTTCAACACCTGCGGCCCGCGCCAAACCGGGCAGTACGGGATGGTCCTTCCGCGCTTCGTGAAGCAGGCGCTCCTCGGGGTCCCGATCACCGTCTACGGCGACGGCAAGCAGACCCGCTGCTTTTCATCGGTTCAGGATGTGGTGGAGGGGGTGGTGCGCCTCGCCCGCAGCGAGAAAGCGGTGGGGAGGATCTTCAATATCGGATCGGACCACGAGATCACCATCGAGGATCTCGCCGC
>Ga0194113_10000163_pt1 | contig 77694 bp, 60 predicted proteins | sample TA2MahC200mmetaG_FD_146193 | JGI IMG/M metagenome (GOLD analysis project Ga0194113, IMG submission 146193) | Freshwater microbial communities from Lake Tanganyika, Tanzania - TA2015017 Mahale Deep Cast 200m | ecosystem: Environmental > Aquatic > Freshwater > Lake | place: Tanzania: Lake...
TTTACCGCCCCGTGGGTGAGGCTGATTAATTGGGGGGTAAACTGGAGCGACGTCAGGAGGCGGAAATGGGCATTATCTGGGCATTTTTCGTGATCTGCGGCGCGGCAGGGACGCCGCGCCCTACCTCGCGCTTCGCGCAGTCTTACCCGGTTACTCTTACTCGGCTACCCCCACACCTTCGAGTAAGCGTTGCGGTTAAGGGTAAGCGAGTAAGGGTACCCGCCAGCCAGTAGCCCGTGCAACACTGGCTACTGGCTGGCGGGGGGGCGTTTGCACGAAAGGAGTCAGAATAATTATAAATCGCTGACGTGCTGTTTCTTTGGCCGCCGCCAATGGGTCAGTGCGCCGCGCGCCCAGAGACGGTAATCAAACGCCTGAACTGGTTGAACAGCGGTGCCGCATCGTGGGGGCCGGGGCACGCCTCGGGGTGGTACTGCACCGAGAATGCGGGGAAGTCCTTGCATCGTATCCCCTCGACCGTCTGGTCGTTGAGGTTGATGTGGGTCACGTCGACACGGGCGGCGTCGAGCGTCTCGGCGGCGACCGCAAAGTTGTGATTCTGCGAGGTTATCGCCACGCTCCCGGTCGCCAGATCCATCACCGGATGGTTGCATCCGTGGTGGCCAAATTTCAGGCGGTAGGTCCGTCCGCCCAACGCCAGACCGAGCAGTTGGTGCCCCAGGCAGATGCCCATCACCGGAACCTGTCCCAGCAGCTCCCGGATGGCGGCCACTGCATAGGGCAGCGCCGCAGGATCGGCGGGTCCGTTGGAAAGCAGGACGCCATCCGGCTTCAGCTCCAGCACGCGGGCTGCGGGGGTCTTTGCCGGCACCACCGTCACCTGCATCCCCTGCCGCCGCAAGCCGCGCAGGATGTTCCATTTGATGCCGAAATCATACGCCACGATCTTGAGATCGGCGGGCGGCAGGCTGGCAGCCATTCCCCACGAACAGGTTTCGCGGCCATCGGCGTCCCAGGCGTAGGGTTCGGCGCACGAAACCCGCGCCGCGTAATCCTGGCCATCCAGGCCCTCCCACGCGCGGGCCTGCGCCACGCCATCCGCCTCGCCCACGGTGCCCGTCACACACATAAAGCCTTTCATCGTCCCCTGGTCGCGCAGGAGGCGCGTCAGCCGCCGCGTGTCGATCCCCGCGAGCGCGGGCACACCCGCGTCCTCCAGCGCCCGTCCGAGTTCCGACTCGCTCCGCCAATTGCTCGCCGCGTTGCAGGCTTGCATCACCAAGCCGCTCGCGTGGATCCGCAACGACTCCCGGTCGGCCGCATTGAGGCCGACGTTGCCGATCTCGGGACAGGTAAACGTCACGAACTGCCCCGCATACGAGGGGTCGCTGATGATCTCTTGATAGCCCGTCAGGCCGGTGTTGAACACCACCTCGCCGACCCGGTCAACCGGAGCGCCGACCGACCAGCCGCGCAAGATTGTGCCATCCTCCAGCGCAAGATACGCCCGCTTGTGCCGTTGCTCTGCCCAGTTAAATGCTGCCATGTCCAAGAACCCTTTCCCTTAGGCGCGCCGAGGCAGCCGCACCTGCGGCGACCGTTCATGGTATTCCTGAATCGAGCGCACCTTGACAGATCCGTGCGCCGTCTGATACGACTTCAGCCCCATGATCGACCACCTCAGGCCGTTGATCGTGGTCGTGATCGGTATGTTGCGCGTCACTGCGTGGGCGCGCATCTTCACCTCGTCCCACGCCTGTTCCGTGCCCACCGTGGGGGTGCTGATGATCCAGTTGATCTCATCGTTTTCAATCAAGTCGATCGCATTGGGGTGGCCGCGCGAGATGGGGAAGACCGCCCGGTCTCGAATGCCCGACTTCCACAGCGCGGTGCTGGTCCCGAGTGTCGCGTAGAGCGTAAAGCCGAGCTGCTTGAGCTTGCGCGCCAGCTCGACTGCAGCGTCTTTGTCCTCGTCGCGGACGCTCAGGAAGGCGCCACCGCCCTTGGGAAGCCGGTTGCCCGCCGCAATCTGGCTCTTCAGGTAGGCCAGCCCGCAGTTGCCGTCAATGCCCATCACCTCGCCCGTTGACTTCATCTCCGGCGAGAGCACCACGTCGATGCCGGGGAAGCGGGTGAAGGGGAACACGGCTTCCTTGACCGCGTAGTGCTGCGGGATGAATTCCTGGGTAAAGCCCATCTCGGCCAGCTTCTCCCCCACCATCACCAGCGCCGCCAGCTTGGCCAGCGGCACGCCCGTCGTCTTGCTGACAAAAGGAACGGTCCGCGACGCCCGCGGATTGACTTCGAGGATGTACACGTCCTCCCCTTGGACGGCGAACTGGATGTTCATCAGGCCTCTGACCTTCAGCGCCTCAGCCAGGGCGAACGTCTGCCTGCGGATGATCGCCTTGACCGTCTTGCTCAGGTTGGGTGCCGGAATGATGCACGCGCTGTCGCCCGAGTGGATGCCCGCGAGCTCGACGTGCTCCATGATCGCGCCGATCACGTGTGTCTCGCCGTCGGAAATGCAGTCGACGTCCACCTCGCACGCGTTGGCCAAGAAACGGTCAATCAACACGGGGCGGTCTTCCGACACCTCGATCGCATCGCGCATGTAGGTCCGGAGCGTCTCGCGGTCAAAGACGATCACCATCGCCCGGCCGCCCAGCACGAAGCTCGGACGCATCAGCACCGGGAAGCCGATGCGCGCGGCGACCGACTCGGCCTCGTCGACGCCGGTCGCCAGTCCGTTCTCGGGCTGGCGCAGCCCCAGACGCTGCGCCATCTCCTGAAACTGCTTACGGTCTTCGGCCTGCTCGATGCTGTGCGGGCTGGTGCCGATGATCGTCACGCCGTTGGCTTCGAGCGCCCGCGCGAGGTTCAACGGCGTCTGCCCCCCGAACTGCACAATCACGCCCGCGCATCCCTCGTGGCGGTAGACGTGCAGCACATCCTCGAGCGTCAGCGGCTCGAAATAGAGCTTGTCGCTGGTGTCGTAGTCGGTGCTGACGGTTTCCGGGTTGCTATTCACCATGACGGTCTCAAATCCGGCGTCGCGCAGGGCGAAGCAGGCGTGGACGCAGCAGTAGTCAAACTCAATCCCCTGGCCGATGCGGTTGGGACCACCGCCGATGATCATGATCTTCGGGCGCGCCGGGCCTGACCGAGCCGCAGGCAGGGCCTCGGGCGGACCGCCTGAACCGTAGGTTGAATAATAGTACGGGGTCAGGGCGGCGAACTCTGCCGCGCAGGTATCCACCAGCCCATAGACGGGAACAATGCCGAGCCGTTGCCGCGCGGCGCGGACGGCGTCTTCGGTCTCCTTCAGGATCCAGGCAATCTGCCGGTCGGAGAAGCCGAACTCCTTGGCCTGCATGAACCGGTCGGCGTCGTGCTCCAGCCCCGCGAGCGAGCCAGCCGCGCGGATCTCGTCCTCGTAGGCCGCCAGCTCCTCCAGATGGCGGAGGAACCACGGATCGATCTTGCAGATGCTGTGAATGCGCGCGACGCTCCAGCTGCGGCGGAAGGCGGCTCGGACGTCGAACAGCCGGTTGCCATGCGGCGTGCGCATGGCGGCCTCCAGCGCCGCGTCGTCGCGGGCTTCGAAGCAACCGTCCTTGCCGTCAGCCCCGAACCCGGCCCGGCCGGTCTCCAGCGAACGCAGCGCCTTCTGCAGGCTCTGCTTGAACGTGCGCCCGATGCTCATGGCTTCGCCGACCGACTTCATCTGCGTGCCAAGCACGGGGTCGGCACTGGGGAATTTTTCAAAGGCGAATCGCGGAATCTTGGTCACCACGTAGTCGATCGACGGTTCAAAACAGGCTGGCGTCTGGCGGGTGATGTCGTTGCGCAGCTCGTCCAGCGTATACCCCACGGCCAGCTTGGCCGCGATCTTCGCGATCGGGAAGCCCGTCGCCTTGGAGGCCAGCGCGCTCGAGCGCGAGACACGCGGGTTCATCTCGATCACCACCATCCGCCCATTGGCCGGGTTCAGCGCAAACTGGACGTTCGACCCGCCCGTCTCCACGCCGATCACCCGCATCACGGCGAGCGCCGCGTCGCGCATGCTCTGGTATTCGCGGTCGGTCAGCGTCTGCGCCGGGGCGACGGTGATCGAATCGCCTGTGTGCACGCCCATCGGATCGAGGTTCTCGATCGAGCAGACGATCACGCAGTTGTCCTTCCGATCACGCATGACCTCCAGCTCAAATTCCTTCCAGCCCTCGATCGATTCCTCAACCAGCACCTCGTGGGTTGGACTCAGAAACAGGCCCTGCTGAACAATCCGCTCGAATGAGGCCTCGTCGCGCGCGATGCCGCCACCCGCGCCGCCCAGGGTGAAACCCGGGCGGATGACCAGCGGATACCCCAGTGTGTCACGGACCTTGCGCGCCTCGTCGATCGTGCGCGCCGATCCGCTGCGTGGCATATCCAGACCGATCTTCAGCATCGCCTCCTTGAACAGCGAGCGGTCTTCGGCCCGTTCAATCACCTCTGCGGTGGCGCCGATCATCTCAACGCCGTATTTCTCAAGAACGCCCGCCTTGTCCAGTGCCATCGCCAGATTCAGCGCGGTCTGACCGCCCACGGTCGGCAGGAGGGCGTCGGGCCGCTCGCGGCGGATCACGGCGGCGAGGAAGTCGGCGCTCAACGGCTCGATGTAGGTGCGGTCGGCGAATTCGGGGTCGGTCATGATCGTCGCCGGGTTGCTGTTCACGAGCACCACCTCGTATCCCTCCTCGCGAAGGGATTTGCAGGCCTGCACCCCCGAGTAGTCAAACTCGCAAGCCTGTCCGATTACGATCGGGCCCGAGCCGATCAGCATCACCTTGTGAATATCTGTTCTTTTTGGCATCGCCTGCGTCCTTCATTTCATCGTGCGTATTTCAAATGGTTTCACGGGGCGGGGCATGAGGCCCGGTCCGTCAGTCCGGCCATCACCGTCTCGGCCAGGGCGTCACAGACAAACGGCAGATTCCGGATGATCGCGGCATGTCCTTCCGCATTGGCCAGATCGCTCACACCCTTCACGAGGTGGCACGCCGCGCCACGTTCCCGGCAGAGGCTGACGACCGCAAATCCCTCCATGTCCACCAGCTCCGCAACTGTGGCGAGCGCCTGCCGCCGTCTGGCATCGAAGACCGGCTCGCCGACCGTCGCGAGACGCGCCCGCTGCAAGCCCATCCAGGGACCCGTGGGCAGGCTCACCCCGGCGGTGGTCGTGCCCGCCAGCCATGCGTCGCCATCCAGCGCCTCGCTCACGGAAAACAGCGCGCCCGGCTCGCCACCGCCCAAGGAACCGCAAATGCCCGTGTTGATGACTCGGTCCGCATCCGGCTGGTCGAGCGCATACGCCGCCGCCCGCCGCGCTGCGGCGGCGCCCATGCCGCTGACGACAATGAGCCCGCCACCGGCCAATGCGAAGCGCCACGTGTCGAAGGGCCGCGCGGGAATGGGTTCGGCCGCCAGTCGCTCCAGCAACGGGCGGGCTTCCAGGTGGGTGGCAAGGAGCACGGCAATCATGGTGATGTCTGTTCGGCGTCATCGGCCGATTTGGCTTTGAAACGGAGGCACAGATCGGTCGCCTGGGTTTCTCGGTTCGTGATCCCGCACCGCTGGCTGAACGGATTGACCACAAAATGCGCGCACCACCCGCAGCATGTGCGGCGTTCGTCGTCGGCAAAGATATTCAGCAGAGACGGCTTATCCGCCGCCGTGAATACCTTCGGCCGCTCGGCGGCGGCGGCAAAAGGCGCGGCGTCGGCATAGCGATGACCGCACGCCGTGCAGACCACCTCCTCGCCGACCCGCTGAAAACCCTCGTAAACCGGCTCGATCCGCGCCCACGCGGTCTGTCCGCACGCCGTACATTCGATTTCGCGAGAACTGCCCATAACGGCCGATAGCTTAGCCTATTATCGCCGCTTCGCGCAATTCGCAATCTTGAACGATACGTCGCACCCGGCAGCGAACCGTGTCGCGCTTCGTGCTCTTCCCGTCCACCAACCGCTCAGGCCGACTCGCTCGGACGTTAGAGAAACCGACTGATCGACTCCCCCAGCCGCTGCTCCAGCCACGGCGTCACCTTCCACAGGTCGCGCAGCGCGCGATATTCCGCAACGGCGTCGCCCTGACCGGGCGCCACGCCGTATTCGGCTCGAATCAGGAGGTTCTTGGCGGTCGCGTCGTGCGTGACGAATTCGACGATCTTCACACGATAGCCCAGGATGCGAAGCATTTGCGCGCGGAAAGTGTCGGTGAGCAGGTCGGCCAGCCGTTCGCGCAAAATGCCGTGCCGCAACATCGCCTTCATGGCTCCGCCCCCCGACAGCCCTTTGTTGAGTTCATGCTGGCAGCACGGCGCGCAGAGAATCCGGGGGCATTTCCACTCGACCGCGCGGGCCAGCGCCTCGTCGGTCGCCGTGTCACAGGCGTGCAGGCTGATCGTCAGGTTGGGCCGTACGTCCAGCGTGCTGTCGGCGAGTTCCCCCGCGACAAAGCGCACATCCTCATTCACGCCGAGATCGGCCGCCAGCCGTCGCGCGGCGGTGATCAACTCGACATTGCGATCAATGCCGCGCACCTTGACGGAGCGCTTCCGCGCGTGCGTCAGATAACAATAGGCTGCAAACGTGATGTAGGCCTTGCCGCACCCGCAATCGGCGATGATGATCTCGTCCTCGGACCCTTTCCCGTCCGCGTCCCCGACCGTCGTGTCCAGAATCCGAAGGAACGCATTGACCTGATCGTATTTGCCCCGCATCGACGCCTTGATCCGGCCATCGGCATCGGCAATGCCCAGCGCTTTCAGCAGCGGCGCGGAATCAAAGTCGGTCAGCGGCTGTTGCTTGACCCGGTCGTGCGGCAGCGCCTCTTCGGCCTCGCGCGCCAGCGGCTTGCTGCGGGAGACCAGCTCCCGTCCCTTGTGCGTCACGCGGATATGGAGGTCGGCCGAGGCCGTCTGCACGTGCAGCTCGCGCGCGCCCGGCTGGCGGATGACCTCCTCGATGGCGGCGCGCGCGTCGGCGGCGTCCAGATTGGTGACGGTGATCCGGCCCGCCTCGCCCGTTTCGGCCTGCAGCACCCGCCCGGTCTTCAGCTCGACCGGCCGGAAACTCACGCGCGACAGGCGCCCGCCGTAACGCGCGACCTGCGTCAGCCGCATAAAACCCGGCTCGTCAAACACGCGGCTACGCACCTCGTCTGCCAGCACCGCGCTCAATCCATCACTCGCTCCCATGTCCGCTCCCTTGCGCCAGCCGTTCGAACCGGGCGGCCGCCTGCGCCACAAACGCCCGTTTTTCCACATACGATCCGGGAAAGAACGCCCCTTTGAATCCGGCGAGCACCAACTGTTTCACGCCCGCAATGTCGAGTTTGCAGCAATCCGCCACGCGGCACAGTTCCGCCGTCACCGTCGTGTGCGAGACCAGCCGGTTGTCGGTCGCCACGGCCACCGGAAGCTGCCGTTCGATCATCCGGCGCACCGGGTGGTTGGCCAAATCGCCACCCAGCTCAGGCATGGTCTGCAGGTTGCTCGTCGGGCAGACCTCGATCGTGATGCGCCGCGTGGCGATGTATTCGACCAGCGCGTTGACATACCCCTCGCGGTCGGCGATGGCGGCGCTGGCGATCCGGTCCGGGGCAAAAAGCCAGGTGCCGTGCCCGATTCGCTCGGCATGGCAGAGAGTGATCGCCTCATAGATCGATTCGGGGCCGTACGCCTCGCCCGCATGAACGGTCTTGCGCAGAAACCGGCTGTGCGCCTCCTGATAGGCGGCAGCGTGGTGCCCGGCGCGGTAGCCGGCCTCTTCACCCGCGAGGTCAAAACCCACAACGGGGAGGCCGTCGCGGTCGCGGCTAGCCACGGCCACCCGCGCCATCTCCTGGGACGCCAGGGCCACGATCTGCTTGTGCGGCATGCTGGGAAAGGCATCGAGCAGGGCGTCGTAATAGCCGCTCATCCCCCGCTGAAAATTGCGCATCGCGCAGCAAATGATGCCCGATACGAACGGCATGTCCGCGCCGGAAGCCACAGCCACGCTGGCGCGGAAGTGACGCGCCGCCCGCGACAGCCCCGCCGCCACAGCCTGCAACACCCCGCCCAATTCACAGCCGCGCGTGACGAGCAACTGGGGCGCCAGCCGGACCTCCATGTAGCGCACCCCATCGGTGATCGCATCTTGCGCCAGCTCATACGCCACCCGCTCAAGGGCCTCGCCATCCCGCATCACGGCGCAGGTATACTGAAACCCCTGCAAATAATCGGCCAAGTCACGGTAAACCGGCTTGAACACCAGCTCCCGCAAGCCCGCTGGCGACTGAGAGGGAAGCGCAACGCCCCGTTCCCGCGCCAGCTCGATCAACGTCTCCAGACGCAACGATCCGTCCAGATGGACATGAATGTCGCTCTTCGGCGCCCGCGTGATCAGTTCGTGTAACGTCATGTGTAGAGAGTATACAATGCCCGCCTCTCGGCCGCCAGTAATTCTAATTTTGGTAATTCTAATTTTGGTCGTCGATATCGGTAGCCAAATCGGCGTCTAGCGTGGCGTTTGTTAGCACGATGCCTGTTCTTCTTGCTTCCCCGCGTCGCGCGGATATTCGCGAAACCCGACAGCCCACCCCTTATCCTGCCAAAAGTGCTTTTCATATGCCGCATACCAATCGCGCGCCAGATCGGGCCAGAGCTCCGGCGCGAAAATCAGCGTGTGCGAATTGCCGGTGCCGCGGCTGCATTCAAAAACCTGGCCGGTGCGGTAATCAGCCACGTAGGGCGGCAACCCGTGTGAGTCGAGCATGGGACCGGTAAAGGCACGCCGTTCGCGGTTCACGAAGTCGCGCACGTCCAGATCGAGCAGCGCCGCCGCCCGCTGGATGCAAGCCACGGCGCAAATGACGTCGATCGGATAGCACTCGCCCGGGTAATCCTCGATCAGGCCCGTGGGCGATGCGTCGAGCGTGGCGCGCAGCGTCTGGACCTGGTCGCGCAGCAGGGGCAGGTGTTGGCGGTCACCGGTGAGGCGGGTGTAGCTGGTGACACCGGCGATCAGCAACGACCGGAAGAAGCAGTTCTGGTTGTGCAGATAGTCATCGCCCCAGTGCTGCCGCACCCAGGTGTGATGCACCGGATCGAGGATCACGGCTATCGCCGCATCAATCGCCGGCCGCGCATAGACCGCCGGCGCCGGACCGCGACGGGCCGGGTTCTGCTTCTCCCAATCGGCCTGCAGCGCTTCCGTCGCCCACAGATAGAAGACCGAACCGAAGATCGGCCATTCCGTCCGCGGCACATCGTGCAGCGGTAGATGCCCGGCGCGACCCGAAGCGATCCGTTCGCGCGCCCACGCCGTGAAGCGCGGCGCCAGCGTGCGATGCAACAGCCAGGCCTGCTGCGGAATCCCCGGATCGCGCAAGGCCGGATCGCACAGGTTGACGCAGACGATCACCCGGGCACCAGAAAGAAATAGAACGCCCCCGCCGCCAGCGCCCCCGCATACACCTGCCGAACCCGCCGCCACCATTCATCTCGGCTCGACGCATCATTCATGTTTCTTTCCTTCCCAATTAGACTACGTTGTCATACGTTGGCCGGATAGGCGCGGCGCTACGCGCCCGCCGTGTGCATCATCCTGCCGGTCCCGTAGCAACCGACCTACTGGCTGCTCGGGTTCGCCGCCATAGGCGACCCACTTGGCCAAGCGCGCCACATTACGCATCCCCACCAGATGTCCCAGCATGGAAGCCGGGCGGCCAAATTTCCGGTAGAGGAGATTGAATTCCAAATATGCCCGCACCTGGGCCGTCGCGGTTGGCCAACGACGTGCGATCCCTTCCCAGGAGTAGAACCGGCGGTACATCCACCGATGCCCCTGCTCCAGGTCTGTCGCCGACATGCGCGCCGGGCGAAAAACGGCGTGTGCCGTGTTGTAGTGTTCGTAATCGCGATCAATAATACGTCCTTCGGATGCCAATTGCGTGTGCAGCACGGTCCCCGGATATGGAGTGAGGATGTGCGCCGTCATGGAGGAGACGCGATTGCGCAACAACCAGTTCAACGTGTCGGGAAAGACATCCGGCGTGTCCTCATCAAAACCAAACACCATGCTGGCGTTGACCAACATGCCGCGCGCATGAATCCGGGCAATGGTGGCGTCATACTCCTCCGGCCGGTTTTGACCCTTTCCGCACCCCTGCAGGGCGGCGCGGCGCACGGTTTCAAAACCAATGAACAGACTCTTGCAGCCACTGGCCGCCATTTCGTCGAGCAAGTCCTCGTGTCGGCCAATGTCCGCCGAGACCGCTGTGTGCCACGTCAGATTCAGCGGCCGCAGCGCAGCTACTAATTCTCGTGTCTGTGCTGGATTTCCCAGAAAGTTGTCGTCAATGAACATCACATGTCGCGTGCCCAGACTCTCGATCTCGCGCAGCACATGGCTGACGGGTTTCATGCGATACCGTGCGTCAATATTGGGAGAGCTGTTATAGCAGAAAGAACAACGCCACGGACAACCGCGCCCGGCTGTCAGCGTATTGGTAAACAGGTAACGTTGGGCATCGAGCAGTTCCCATCGTGGCACAGGGGAATCGGCCGGATCGACCAGTCGTGTGTTGCGATAGCATCGCTGCAGACACCCGGCCTCGACATGTTGCAGCAGTTCCGGCCATAAATACTCGGCTTCGCCAATCACCACGGCATCACAGTGCAGCAGGCAATCCTCCGGACAGGCTGTTGGATGAATGCCACCCATCACAACCGGGATGCCACGCCGCCGGTAGTCGGCCGCGATACGTGAAGCTCGAAGAAACGTATCGGCCTTGACCGTGATGCCAACCAAATCCGGCGTATCACTCCAATCCAGCGGCTGCACGTTCTCGTCCACCACTGTTACCCGATGCCGGTGGGGGGTCAGCGCGCCCAGCACCAGCAGGGCCAGCGGCGGTGCCATATGCGTCTTCCAGTCCGAATCCATCGGACGCCGCGTCACGGCCGGCGAGATCAGTTTGATCCACATGGTTGTGTTTTCCTCACTATCGTGGCGCGCCCAGGGCTCCGAGCCACGGACACATCACCTGAAACCAGAGATGCTCGAAGAAGTTGCTGGAAAAGGCGGCCGGATTCCAGAACGTGATCGCCAGATCCGGGCGTTGCACAAATGGACTCAGCAGCCAGGCGCACTGCGTGCCGACCAATCCCGTGGTCAGCACCCACGCCACCAGCACCCGCCACGCCACGCCGCAGTTCGGGGTCAGCGCGCGCAGCAGGCGGAACAAGCGCGCGTAGCCGACCACCCCGGCACACCCGACACTGATCACCAGCGCTGACAACAACACGCGATACGCCGCCAGGCCTCCGGACGCCTCCGGTCGCGGCGCCTGCGTGACCAGATAGGCCACCACCGGCGACAGCGACGCCAGCAGAACGGCGGTGATGGACATCGCCCCCAAGACACACCGACGCAACTGCCGCACCGAGAGACCGCCGCCCAACAGCCAATTCAGCATGGTATTTGCCGCCACGCTCAGCCAGACCACGGCGTGCAGCATCAGCGGCATCTTGATGGCTCCGTACAGCGCCTGCCAGGGCGATCGCCAGCAGCCAAATGCCGCGCCAAACGCCGCCATGCCGAGAACAATCAGCAGGCTCCAGCCGAGGGAGAACAGCTCCGTGCTACGGTCTTCGCGCAACGCATCGACCAACGATTTCTCCATGCGGCACAGCCGCACGGGATCCATGGCCCTGCGTAGACCTCCGCTGGCACCGTTGCTTGGTCCGCACATCTGCGCTGCTCCTTTGCGTCTCCTAATTAAACCAGGCATGCAGGAAGAAATCCCGCGGCGCAAAATCCCATCCCTCAAAGGGTCCCATCAGCGGCCGCAAGGTGGTCGTCATCTGGAGACACACGACGACAAAGATGATGCACCAGACCGGGAGCGCCTGCATGAACGTGCCGTTTAAATCGACCAGCCAACCGCCCAGTCGCCGTAGCGCAAACACGCACGAGATCAGCCAAAGCAGAACATGCATTCCGCCCATAAAGCCGGCGGAATGCGTGGACTGCGTGAAGATCCACGCGACCGGCGCAAAGCCCGCCATCAAAACCACCAGCAGAGCCAGCGAAGCAGCCAGCAACCCGGTCAGATCGCGCGCCGACTGCCGGCCGCCGGACAGGCAGAGCAGAATGTAAAGACTGGGCCAGCAGATTACAGCGGACGCCAGCAAACCGCCTGCCAGTTTCACCGGCACAATCGCGATCTGCATGTCACCCGGAAACAGCCCCACGACTACGCCGTAGGCCGCCATGCCCAGAAGCCCCATGACGGTGAGTTGCCGCGTCAGGTATCCGCTGTCGGCGCCGGTCAAACCCGCCGCCAGGCGGTCGGGTTGCTTGAGCAACGCATCCAGAATCGCGCCCCAACCGCGTATCGGACGACGGTCAACAACACGGACCGGAAACCCTAGAAGCGGCGGCGGAAGTTGCTGATCGAGAACATCTTCTGCGCCGATGCTGTTGTCTTTGACAGGATCTTGTTCTGTACTCATGATGGATCTCCTTTGCATTGCGGCCGCCACAGGCCAAAGACCATGGCCACGGCTGCACACTCCCAACCAAACGGGCCATACCCGGCAAATCCCAGCAACGGCATCTCGAAGACGTAGAAGCGACCGACATACGGCACGTCATAGACCCAGCGCGCCAAGCTGTACATGTTCCACATCTCCCAAAAACCTCCGCAGATCACCGCCGCCAGAGAAAGACGCACGAGCGTGCGCCAGTCGCCGCGTCCCAGATCATCAAACAGCGTCTCCTGACCCGCCGCCGCCAACAACCCGCACAGCACGGCCAGCGGGGCCAGCCAGAGCAGTGGAAAGAGCACATTCGGAAACACGGGCAGGAGAAAGAGTCCGGCAGCCCCTGCCAGCGCAAATCCTGCGCCAGCCAGCCGCGGACGCGCAAACCGAATGCGGCCCCAATCCTCCAGTCCGGCGGTCAGACGCGGCATCGTGGCCAGCCAGTCGTGCGTGCCCAGCACCGCCGGCAGCACCGTGGTGAAGGAAAGCGTGGCCATGAGCGCATACTCGAACGGCGAGAAACGTTCCACGTTCTGATAGAACCAGTTCTGCACGCTGCGATTGAGAAACTCGAATCCCCACCAGAAAACCGCACTGCAGGCCGCCAATCCCGCGAGCGCGGCAGGCCGGCGCGTGAGCCAGCACGCACCCGCGCGGCGTTGCGTCAGCCCCAGAATCGTCACAATGTACCCCATCCAAAGGAACACGTAGGTGTGGCGCTGGATCGGCGCGAGCGCCGGAATGCGAGTCCACGCAACCCCCCACGCCATCAGCATCCAGCCGAGTCCCGCCCAGCCCCATGCGGGCATTCCAAACCGGTCCGCAAAGCGGCCGTGGCGCGTTCCGATCGCGCATGACAGGGGGTCGGCGCGCATCACACGCCACACTACCGGCAGAACCACCGCCACAATCGCCAGCGCCAGACCCACCCAAACCCACCCCACAAACGGCGCATGCTGCACGATCACCCGCTGCGGCGGGAATTCGAGCCAGACCGATGCCGGCAGTCCGACCCAGCGACCACCGGCTACCGGCAGCGCCACGATCAGCGCCAGCGCCAGCACGGCCACCGACAGGCGGCGCGCACGCCCGTCCATATTGGCAGAGTACTTTGCATGACAGAGTTTCATGACGTCACCTTGTCTTTCTTATTCCTATCGCCTGAAACCTGACACCTGGTCAACGCGCTACGCCCGCACCGGCGCTGCCAGCGTCGTGCGCGCTGGCGCGTTTGCTCGCCGGGCCGCCCGGCGGGCCTCCTGCAACACCGACTCCAGTGTCTCCAGATACTGGTGAAAGCGCGTCAGGCCTCCTCGCGTCAGCACAATCGTGGTGCGCGGCTTATCATTCACAAAAGCCTTTTGCACGCGAACGATCCCCGCCTCCTCCAGTGTCTTGAGATGGCGGTTGAGATTGCCGTCGGTCAAGCGGCAGGTGTCGCGCAGTTCCGTAAAGGCGAGTCCGTTGCGGGCCGTGCAGAGCGCCGATAAAATCGCGAGGCGCTTCGGCTCGTGAAACAGGCGCTCCAAGGCACCGGCCGGGTCATGCAGGGAATCCGTCATCTGCGGCCTCCTTTTCGTCGTTGCCACCCCGCAACGCCAGTCCGCCAGCCACTTCGCCCACCCCAAAGACCAGGCCCATGGGGCGGGGGTCGGTAAACTGCAGCCCGGGCATCATCAGGCAGACGGCGCCCGCGACCAGATAAAAGAACCCCACCAGATACACACCCACCGGCAGATTGCGGCGGTAGGCCAGGTGTACGAGTCCATAGCAGAGCATCCAGACGCCGGGAAGCAGGTCCATGGCGTCCACCCGCCAGAGCGCAATAGAAAGGGCTCCCCCGACACCCAGCGGCGGCAGCGACTCGAGCGCTGGCACCCATTCGGCCCGCCGTTGCCAGCGACCCGCCCGGCCCATCCAGAGCAGCAGCGCGCCGTAATTCACGCCGCCTGCAAGCACCAGCACCGCCGCCCACCCCGCCAGATGAACCAGCGGCGCGTCCGGCGGCGCGAAACGCCCCAATACGGCAGCGCCGATCAGGGCGACGCATCCGCCGATCATGCGCGCGCGGGACGAAAAACCACGGAACCGCAGACGGTCCTGCACGACCCCCTGCATCTCCCGCACCTGCGCCAGCGCCTCGTGTACACCCCTGTCCGCCATGCCAATTCCCCTTTCGACGAAACCAGATTAGCAAACGGCAAAGCGCTTTGCAACACAAAGTTTAACCGGCATAGATCAACGCAGGGGCCCCGGCGGCTTTCTCCCGCTCGCAGAAGATGCGAATCGGCTTGATGAAATCGGAATTGAATGTCATGGACGATTTGATTTCAACGGGCATCCATGAGCGCCCGTGCTGAACGATAAGATCGATTTCAAAACCCTTGTCGTCACGCAATGGGGTCTCTTCCTTTATGCGGGAACGGACAACCCATCCCCGGCGCAAATATCAAGTAGAATCTTAAAAATGCGCTTCACCCCGCTTATCATCAAGATAGACAGTCGGTAGGCCCGTCCCTATCGTTCCGCCCGATCAGACTTCGTGTTAATTCCTTTGTCTGCCCGCCGCGAGGATTGCATGATCTTCTGCCAGCGAGATAAGAGGAAATAGTTCGTTGTACTGCTTCTGGATGAACATCGGGGACTTCCGTCGAAATAGCCGCTCTGCCTGTCGATCTGCGATTCGCAGCGTAATCTGTTCATGTGCACAAAGGACCGGTGACACCTGGCCCAGAAGTCCGGTTGCCTGTCGATTGAGGCACCCGCAGAAATGATTGCAGCGTTCCCGTATGGCGCATGGGAGGCATGCTTCTTTCTCCGTCGTATTTTCCAAATACAGTCTTTGGCGGCGCACTTCATCCACACCGGTTCGTACGTCTCCGATGCACCACTCCGAATCCCCGCCGTCGCCCACAAACTGAACACAAGGGAAGATGCGCCCTGACGGCGCGATGGAAATCTGCCTACGCCCAAGTTCGCACCGTTCGTGCCGACAACTTCCCGGAAAGATGTGTCCGGCAATCTTCACATCAAATGGACTGAAATAGAACTTCTCTTCTCTGAGGGTCTGCGTCTCATACCAATCAGCCAATTCGCCGTATTGCCGTTCAAGTTCTTTGAGTGCGCGCCGCGACCATGGTGTGCCATAGTTCAGGGAGCAAATCAGGTACCTGAATCCGCAAGCGAAGAAAAATCGGACAGATTCAGCGTACCACGACACCGTCTCGGGGGTCGTCACTAACATGACCGGCGCGTACGGTTTATGTGCGAGCAGAAGGTCGATGACCGGGCGCAGTCTTTCAAAGGTTCCGTTGCCCGACGCATCGATTCGATGAACATCGTGTGCGGCCTGCACCCCATCATGACTAAGCGCCACGAATACACCTGCGGTCAGGGGATCGGTCAGAAACGTCTTGTCGAGCAGAGCGCCATTTGTCGTTAGTTTGAAATGGAACAACTGGCCGGTCCTTGCTTCGATATCCCGACAGTAACATATCGTCTCTCTAACAAGATCAGGACGCAACAACGGCTCGCCACCGAAGAATATAATCCCCAAGCTTTGCCCCTGCGACTGTTGCGCGCTGAGCCGCAGTGCGAGGTCAACTGCTGCTCGGGCCGTATCGGCCGTCATGGTGCCGCCCAGATGCGGTGCCGCGTAACAATACCGACAACGGAAGTTGCATTCCGACGTCAGATGGAGTGTGACGTGCAAATCAGATGACTCCCTGTCCTTTCAGCCATTTCACAAAATCCTGCACTTGTTCGCGCAGCTCCTTTTCGCCAATGTCCTTAGCGGCTTTCTGTCTTGCTTCCCAGAAAGAGCGCCGTTCAGTATCGGTTGCCTCTTTCTTTGGATAATCCATATTAGGAGCAGAGGCGGCCGGGTCATAGAACACGGCCACAATGGTCTTTCCTTTTGTGTGAGTTAATCCATTGGTTAGGACTTGCGCTGTGGTTTTGAAATCGAAACTCGACACCGAGCACATGCGCGTGTGATCCTTCCTTTCCCAGTCGGCGAAATCCTTCCGGGTTACGACCTGGTAAGCGACGTCGTGCTGTTTGTCGTACCCGTCCAACACAAGGTCACGCTTTTGCGCGTTCGGCTTCTGTTTTCTCTCTTTCGTATTTTCGTCCCTCTCATCCAAGAACCCGAATTGATCGGTTACCGGAACCATCATATCCTTCAGCGTGAGCGCGTCTGCGGAAAAATCAATCCCCGCCTTTCTGGCCTCATCCTGGACCACTTGCCGTGCTTCGTCTTCAGAGAGGAATACGGGGGGATTCACGGCGACACATCCGAAGCCACCCCGGCCTTCTCCGTGGATGAAAAGTGGCGCGACGCGAGGTGCGTCGACTGCCGCGTTCTTAGAGTCGCCAGCAACGGCCGGTTTCGATATAATCAGAGGGATGACCATGCTCAACACTCCCAGTACGAGGCGGTGCTGCCGCCAGCGTTCTGGAATCCATTGCAGTAGTTCCGGATGCTCCATCAGGTATTGACGTGTCGGATAACATGGAGTTGTATATCGTCGGACTATTCGCATTTTCATTGTTTTCCTTTCATAGGGCAACTCCTTAAGACGGTTGAGGGTCTTGCCTCCCGCGCAAAGCTGCGCCGACACAGGCACACATCATTTTCCAACATACGCCCTTTATTGTCTGCGCAGCGACATGCCGCACCCAAAACGAATACTGCAAGTATGGCACGTTCCAGCGAACTTGTATAGCCCTCAAAAAATCCGATTCGGCGGTGCACTTGGTTTTACGCATTACACTGGAATCCTAGAAGGTTTTACGCTATCATCATCTGCGTCTTCGCGTTGCGCCTGTACTGAATGTGCGCCCATTTGCCATGAACCATACCGTCATCGCCTGGCTCATTCCCGGCACGGCCGCGCTGCTCGGCGCGGCCGTTCTGGCGGGCTGGCTTGCGTTTGATCCGGCGACCGATCTGGTCGTGCATGTTCCCGGCATGGATGGCGAACCCGTTCAGGCTGGCCCGACGGCGTCCGGGGCCACGGTTCGCATCGGCGATCACTTCCGGGCTGGCGATGGCACCGCCGCCGATCTCCCCGGTTCGTGGCCGGGATTCCGCGGGGCCCGCACTGACAACCGGTGCGCCGATCCGGTGGCGCTGGCCGACCGCTGGGAGACCAACCAGCCGCCGATCCTGTGGCAGGTACAACTGGGCGAGGGCCACGCTGGCGCGGCCATCCATCGCGGCCGCGTCTATGTGCTGGATTATGACGAGACCGCGCGGCGTGATCTCTTGCGCTGCCTCTCTCTCGCGGACGGACGTGAACTCTGGCAGCGGGGGTATCCGGTGGAGGTTCCGCGCAACCACGGCTTTTCGCGTACCGTCCCGGCCGTAACCGACCGCCACGTCGTGACGCTCGGCCCCCGCTGCCATGTCATGTGCGTGGATGCCGTCACCGGCGACCTGCGGTGGGGGCTGGACCTGGTCGCGACGTTCGGCTCCAAAGTCCCCATGTGGCATGCCGGCCAATGTCCGCTGATTGTTGACGACACGGCCATCCTCGCGCCAGCCGGTCCCGAGACGCTGATGATGGGCGTGGATTGCGCGACGGGGCAGATCCGCTGGAAAACCCCCAACCCGGACGGTCTGGAGATGTCGCACGCCTCGATCATGCCTGCGGTAATCGGCGGCGAGCGCATGGTTGTCTATGCCGCGCTGGGCGGGATGGTCGGGGTCAGCGTCGAAGCTGGGCGGGAGGGCACGCTGCTGTGGTTTACACGGGACTGGGACCGCTCGGTAATCGCCCCCTCCCCGGTCATCCTGGAAGACGGCCGAATCTTCGTCACGGCGGGCTACGGCGGCGGCGGCATGATGCTCCAGGTGACGCGCGAGGGCGAGACGTTCCGCGTCGCCACGCTGCAGACCTTCAAGGCCAACCAGGGATTCGCCTCGGAGCAGCAAACCCCCGTTCAGATTGACGGACACCTGTTCGGGGTGCTGCCCAACGATGCGGGGCCGCTGCGCAATCAGCTCGTCTGCGTCAGCCCCGATGACGCGCGAACCTTCGTCTGGACGAGCGGACGCGATCGCCGGTTCGGCCTCGGCCCCTACCTCGCCGCCGATGGCAAGCTCTACGTGCTCGCCGATGACGGAATGCTCACCATGCTGCGCGCGACGGCCGAGGGCTACCACGAGCTGGGGCGGAAACACATTCTGACCGGTCACGACGCCTGGGGCCCCCTGGCGCTGGCCGGCGGGTTGCTGGTCTTGCGCGATTCCACCCGCATGGTGTGCGTGGATTTGCGCGGAGGGCACTAATGCACAAGGGAACGACGCTTCTTTTTCTGGCTGGCGTACTGGCGTGTGCGGGCATCGTGGCCAAGCGGGGCTGCGCGACAGTCCCGCGGGCTGGTGACCGGATGATCGAAGCCAAAATATCCGCCTACGACGCACAGATTGCCTCCTTGGCCGTGATCGACCCAGCCCTGATCCTCTACCGTGAGGCCCGTCCGCTGGTGCCTCCCGGACTCACGGTTCTGCGCGCGATCGCGGTGGGTCCCGACGACCGGATCTATGCCGGCGGCGGGAGCAATCTGGTCGTCCTGTCAGCACAGGGAGAAACCATCCGGAGCCAAACGTTCGACGGCGACATCTCCTGTCTGGCCGTGGACGCGAAGGGCCGAATGTATGTCGGACTCGGCACTGCCGTTCGCGCCTTTGACGCGGAGGGCCGCCCGACCGCAACCTTCGCCGGTATCGGATCGGATGCGATCATCACGTCCCTGGCGGCCGCCGACGACGATGTGTTTGTGGCAGATGCCCGGAGCCTGACCGTGCTGCGCTACGCGCCCGACGGCGTTCTCAAGAACACGATCACCGGTCGGCACGGTCACCCGGAGGAGCGCGGTTTCATTGTGCCGAGCCCCAGCTTCGACCTCATGCTCGGTCAGGGGGAAACCCTGTGGATCGTCAATCCCGGCCGACACCGGCTGGAGGACTACGCCTTTACCGGCGAGCGAATCGCCGTCTGGCCGGAGCGCCCCGGGATGGGAATTGAGAATTTCTCCGGCTGCTGCAACCCGGCCCATGTCGCCCGCCTCGCCGACGGCTCGGTCGTGACCAGCGAGAAGGGGCTCTCCCGTGTGAAGGTGTACGCGAAGCGCGGCGGCTTCACGGGCGTGGTCGCCGCCCCGGACCACTTCGACAGCGCCGCCGCAGGCTTGGACCTGACCGTGGATTCCAACGACCGGATTTTGGTGTGTGACACCGACCGCCTGCAGATCCGCGTGTTTGAGCTGAAATAAGGGGGGAACGCCATGACCACCATCAACGAGACCCGAAGTCGCCGCGAATTCATCCGATTCTGCGGCCGTTTGGCTGTGCTGGGCGGCGCCGCGTACTACGCCTCGCGGCTGTTCCTCCGCGGCCAAGTTTCTTTGCCCGGACAATCCTGCGAGAACCAGGGGATCTGCTCATCCTGTCGCGCCTACTCCCGCTGCGGCCTGCCGCAGGCGTTGTCCCGGCGCCGGGCACAGGGGGGCCGCTCATGACAACACCCCAAAAAACCGACGCGCTGGCGGCTGGCGTCACCCGCAGACAGTTCATTAAGAACGGGCTGTGGGGACTGGCCGTGGCCGCCGTCGGCGCCGCCACCGGCCTGTCTGCATCGCGCAGCAGCCGATCATCGCGCGTCTGGCAGATCGATCCCACCCTGTGCGTGCAGTGCGGCCGATGCGAGACCGCGTGCGTGCTGACGCCGTCAGCCGTCAAGGCGGTTCATGCCTACGCCCTCTGCGGCTATTGCAAGCTGTGCGGCGGCTACCATCAGCCGCAGGCGCAACGGATTGACACGGCCGCCGAGAACCAGCTCTGCCCGGCGGGCGCGCTTATACGCACGTTCGTCGAGGATCCGTTCTACGAATACACGATCAACGAGGAGCGCTGCATCGGCTGCGCGGTCTGCGTGAAAGGCTGCAGCCAGTTTGGCAACGGCTCACTCTTCCTGCAAGTGCGGCACGACCGCTGCGTGAACTGCAACGACTGCGCCATCGCGCGCGCCTGCCCCGCAGGCGCGTTCCGGCGCGTGCCAGCCGACCAACCCTATCTTGTGAAGGGAGCGCCGGATGCGCACGTTTAAAGCTCTGTGGATGGGCGTGGGCGTCTGGGTGACAGCGCTGACGCTCCGGGCGGCGGATCGTTTTCCGCGGCCAGATTTCAAAACGGACTATGTGTCGCCCGACCTCCTCCTGCCCGGCGCCAGAGGGCCGCTACTGGAGTGGCTGGACGTCGCGGTTCTGGCTGCGGCTCTGGCGCTGGCGGGCTGGCTCGCCATCCGGAATCGGTCGCGGCGGGGGTTGGTGCTGCTCACCCTCTTCAGCCTGGGTTATTTCGGCTTCTGGCGACGCGGCTGTGTCTGCGCCGTCGGCGCCGTGCAAAATCTGGCGCTGGGGTGGGCCGATGCCAGTTGCGCGATTCCGCTGACGGTCATCGCGTTTTTTGTTCTGCCGTTGCTGGCGACGCTGCTCGTCGGCCGCGTGTTCTGCGCGTCGGTCTGTCCTCTGGGCGCGATCCAGGAACTGGCGTTGTGGCGGCCGATCAAGACGCCCATCTGGCTGAATCACACGCTTGGCCTTCTGCCCTGGGGGTATCTGAGCGTCGCCGTGCTGTTTGCCGCGACGGGCGCGGGTTTCCTGATTTGCGAATGGGATCCCTTTGTGGGCTTCTTCCGGCTGGGCGCGCCGTTCCATCTGGCGGTCACGGGCGCGCTGTTTCTTCTGGCGAGCCTGTTCATCGGCCGCCCCTACTGCCGGTTTGCGTGTCCGTACGGCGCGATCCTTGGGCTACTGTCCCGCGTCTCGCGGCGGCACACGACGATCACCCCGGACGCCTGCGTGCAATGCCGCCTCTGCGAGGACGCGTGTCCCTACGGCGCCATCCGCAGTCCGCTGCCCGCCGCCGCGCCCGAGTCGCGCGCGACGGGCGTTCGGCGGCTGGCGCTGATTCTGGCGGCCGTACCGCTCATCGCCGTCGCCGCCGCGGCAACGGGATATTTTTTCGGCAATCTGCTGTCGCGGGCGCATCCCCGCGTGGCGCTGGCGCTGGAGATTCATCGGGATGCGGCGCAGCCCATGAGCCTGGAGCGGGAGGCCTTCTTCACATCGGGCCGTGCGACCGTGGCGCTCGACGCCGAGGCGCGCGCGATTCAGAGGCGATTTGCTGTGGGTGGCGTCTTTCTCGGCGCGCTGCTGGCGCTCACGGTTGGGGCTCAACTGATCGGACTGGCGCTCTGGCGGTCGCGAACCGACTACGAGCCGGACCGGGCGCGCTGCTTCAGTTGCGGCCGTTGCTTCGCGTATTGCCCGGTCGGTAGAAAGCGAAAGGAGTCGCCGAAATGACGCCCCCACTTTCTCCAGCGGAATCGCTGCGCGTGGTCATCGGCCGCCGGCTGGCGGCGGTCTCCGCCGTGTTCATCATCATCGTTTCGCTGTTGATGGCGACGAACCGGTATCTGCTCAATACCATTGATCCGCTCGATACGCCCGCGCTGAAGACGTTATCCGAAAAGCTGGAGCGGGATGGGGAGAATGCCGAGCTCCGGCAACAGGTGCGCGAATTGGACTGGCTGGCCCGCCGGGCGTTCTTCGTGCGACAATGGCAGCTTGAGACCGGCGCCAGCCTGCTGGGCGTTGCGGGTGTCGTGTTCCTGTTGTCATTACAGCTCATGGCATCGGGACGCCGCCCCACCCCCACCCCGCAACCCGCTTCCGGCAGGGATAATCGCTTTTGGCGGTCCGCCGCGCGCGCCCGGCGGGTCATCGCGATTAGCGGGGCGCTGATCCTGCTGGCGGCCTGGGGGCTACACCTCCGGATCGGTGGACAGTCACGGACACCCAATCCCATGCCGACGGCACCGCAGCCGGGACACTCTCCCGCGACGAATCCCCCCCTCGCTCCTGAAACCCTGATCGAACCGCTCGCAGGCGCTGGCGAGTGGCCCTTCTTCCGCGGACCCGGCGGCCTGGGCATCGCTCGCGAGGCCGATCCCCCCATCGCCTGGGACGGCGCAACCGGCACCGGCGTACTCTGGAAAACGGAGGTGCCGCGGGGCGGATTCAACTCGCCCGTGGTGTGGGGCAACCGCGTTTACCTGGCTGGCGCCGATGAACAGACGCGCGAAGTGTACGGGTACGACGCCGACACCGGCGTTCGGTTGTGGACGGCCGACACCGAGGGCGTCCCCGGAGCACCCGCCACGCCGCCAGAGGTCACCTCGGACACCGGTTATGCCGCGCCGTCGCTGGCCACTGACGGCCGGCGGGTGATTGCGATCTTCGGCACGGGCGTCATCCTTGGCCTCGACGCCGAGGGCCGCCGCCTCTGGGCGCGCCATCTGGGCACGCCCGGCAATCCCTACGGACACGCCTCATCCCTGCTGATTCTGCGCAATCTGGTCTTCGTCCAATTCGACCATACCGGCGGCTCATCGGTCAAGGCGCTGGATGTGGAGACTGGACAGGACCGCTGGGAACAGTCGCGGGAGGGCGCGATCTCCTGGGCGTCGCCCATCCTCACGGACGCGGACGGACGCCTGCGGCTGATCCTCTCGGCGGCGCCGATGGTGGCCGCCTATGACGCCCTGACAGGGGCTGAACTCTGGATGCAGGATGTGCTTAGCAACGAGATCGGCGCGTCTCCCGCCTATGCGAACGGCCGCGTGTTCGCCGCCAACCGGTACGCCCAGGCCGTCGCGCTCGACGTCGCCTCGGGCGACGTGATCTGGTCGTCCACCGATCTGGATTTGCCCGACGCCGGAAGCCCCGTCGCCGACGGCAACCACCTCTTCATGCCCACGAGCGACGGGACGTTTTCCTGCATCGCTGCGGCGGATGGTTCGCGGATCTGGCGCCACGAGTTTGACACGGGCGGCTACGGCTCGCCAATCCTCGCCGCAGGCCGCATCTACTGGATCACCGCCGATGGTCGGACGCGCATCTTCAAGGCCGCCGAAACCTTTGAATTGATCGCTGAACCGGACCTCGGAGAAGCCAGTGTCTGCACCCCGGCCGCCGTCGGTCGCCGCCTCTATATCCGGGGCGTCAAACACCTGTTCTGCATCGGACCGAAATGAAACCCCGCGAAGGCAACTGCCTGTGAGCACCCCGAATATCCAACTGGCTGATCCGGTCCGCGCCGAAGATCTCGACCGAATCCTCGACGAAACCGGACGCAACAGCGCGGCGGTCATTGCTGTGCTGCAGGGGATTCAGGCGCGGTATCGCTATCTGCCCGAGGCGGCCCTGCGCTACGTCTGCGACCATTCCGAAATCACGCCGGCCGCCATCGTCGGCGTCTCGACCTTCTACACGCAGTTTCGACACACGCCCGCAGGCAGGCACACAGTCAGCGTCTGCGTGGGAACGGCCTGCCACGTCAAGGGTGCCAGTGGCATTCTGGCGGCGCTGCGTCGCCATTTGAAGCTCGCCGATGGTGCCGACACCGACGCCGACCGCCGCTTCACCCTGCGCGAGGTCAATTGCCTCGGTTGCTGCACGCTGGCCCCTGTGGTGCAGGTGGACAGCGTGATCTATGGCTACGCGACTCCCGAGACCGTGGGCAACATCCTGCAGGATTTTCTCAACCGGGGAGGCGGACAGGACTCGCGCGGCGCCTCCTCCGATCCGTCGCCAGGTCCGTCAGTCGGCGACATCCGCGTCGGCATGGGCTCCTGTTGCGTGGCCAGCGGCGCTTCGGAGATCGAAGCCGCGCTACATGACCGCGTGTCGGCGCTGCGCCTCCCCGTGCGCATTCAGCGGGTCGGCTGTCTCGGCCTCTGCTACGAGGAGCCGGTGATCGAAGTGGCGGCGCACGGGCGCCCGTCGCGCCTGTACACGCGGGTGAAGCCGGAAGATATCCCCGCGATCTTAACCGCGCATTTTCCCCCGCCCAGCCGCTGGACCCGTCTCCGTCACGCCGCCGGACACTGGGTCGAACAGCTCTACACCGACGCGGCTTGGACGGGCGCGCATTGCGCTGGCATGGACGCGCGCGACCCCCAGATCGCGCCCTATCTCGACCCTCAAGTGCCGATCGCCACCGAGGGCTGCGGCCAGCTCGATCCGCTCAGTCTCTCCGATTATTGCGGCGCGCACGGGTTCGAAGGATTCCAAGCGGCGCTGCGGCTGCGCCCTGAGGACGTGGTGCGCCAGATCGCCGACAGCGGCCTGCGCGGCCGGGGTGGCGGCGGCTATCCGACCGGCCGCAAATGGGGCGAGGTCGCGCGCGAGGTGAACGACGTCAAGTATGTGGTCTGCAATGGCGACGAGGGCGACCCGGGCGCGTTCATGGACCGCATGCTACTCGAATCGTTTCCCTACCGCATAATCGAGGGGATGCTGATCGCCGGATACGCAGTCGGAGCGACACAGGGCGTGCTCTACATCCGCGCCGAATATCCGCTGGCGATCCGGCGCGTCAGCGCGGCACTCGACGCCTGCCGCGCCGCCGGCTGGCTGGGACCCCACATCCTCGGCAGCGACTTTTCATTCGAACTCACGATCATGACGGGGGCAGGCGCGTTCGTCTGCGGCGAAGAGACCGCACTTATCGCCTCGATTGAGGGCAAGCGCGGCATGCCCCGCATGCGGCCGCCCTATCCGTCTCAATGCGGTCTGCACGGCCGCCCCACGCTGGTGAACAACACCGAGACCTTCGCCCTGATTTCGTGGATCCTGCGCCACGGGCCCGCCGCATTCGCCGCCATCGGCTCCGCGCGCAGCAGAGGCACCAAGGTATTTGCGCTGGCCGGCAAGGTGCGGCGGGGAGGCCTGATCGAAGTACCCATGGGGATGACGATCCGCCGGGTGATCGACGACATCGGCGGCGGCATCGCCGACGGGCGCCGCCTGAAGGCGGTGCAGATTGGCGGGCCTTCCGGCGGATGTATTCCCGAACGGCTTGCCGATACGCCCATCGACTACGAGGCGCTGGTCGAGGCGGGCGCCATGATGGGCTCGGGCGGGCTGGTGGCGCTCGATGACGCAGATTGCATGGTGGAGATCGCCCGCTTCTTTCTCGCCTTCACCCAGCATGAGTCGTGCGGGAAATGCACCTTCTGCAGGATCGGCACCACCCGCATGCTGGACATACTCGAACGGCTGTGCGGCGGCACGGGCAAACCCTCCGATCTCGATGAGCTCGAGCGTTTGGCGTCCGTGGTCAAACGCGGCAGCCTCTGCGGTCTGGGAAAGTCCGCGCCTAACCCGGTGCTCACCACGCTGCGCTATTTTCGGGAAGAATACGAGGCGCACGCCGGAGGCGTATGCCCGGCGGGCCAATGCAAGGCACTGATCTCCTACCAGATCACCGACGACTGCATCGGCTGCACCCGCTGCGCGCAACAGTGTCCGGTCGGCGCCATCCCGCCGACCCCGTATGAACGGCACGCGATCAACCCCGAAACATGCGTGCGCTGCGACGGCTGCAGGACGGCCTGCCCGGCCGGGGCCGTCGTGGTGATGTCCGGAAACAGGATTGTGAAACATGGTTACGCTAAACATTGACCGGCGCCCGGTGGACGTGCCTGCTGGAACAACCCTGCTGGTCGCGGCCCGCAGGCTCGGCATCGCCATCCCAACGCTCTGCTTTCGCGATGGCCTGGAGCACGTCACCTCCTGCATGCTCTGCGTGGTCGAGGACGTCCGGACGGGTTGCCTGCATCCCGCGTGCTCCACCCCGGTTCAGGACGGCATGGACATCGCGACCGCCAGCGGGACGGTACTGGAGGCGCGCCGCACGGCTCTGGAACTGCTGCTGGGGGATCATCTCGGCGATTGCGAAGGCCCCTGCGCGCGCGCCTGTGCGGCGGGTATGAACATCCCCGCCATGCTGCGCGCGATCCGCGACGGCGATTTGCGCGAGGCGATTCGCGTCGTCAAGCGGCACATCGCGCTCCCCGCAGCGCTGGGACGGATCTGCCCGGCGCCCTGCGAAAAGGCGTGCCGCCGCGGCACGCACGACGCGCCGGTCGCAATCTGCAGGCTCAAGCGTTTCGTGGCCGACGCCGACCTCGCCTCGCCGGACCCGTATCTTCCCGAGCGCCTGGAATCGAGCGGCTTCCGGGTGGCCGTGGTCGGCGCCGGCCCGGCCGGGCTCTCCGCCGCCTGCGCGCTCGCGCGCGACGGACACGCATGCACCGTGTTTGAAAAAGGCGACAGGCCCGGCGGAGGCTTGCGCGCGCCGGAGCTGAGTGACACACTGCCGTCGGCCGTGCTCAACGCCGAAATCGCGCAAATCGCCCGCCTCGGCATGACCTTTGAGACCGGCGTGGAGATCGGCGTCACCTGCTCGCTTCACGACCTCAAACAGCGTTTTGACGCAATCATTCTGGCGTGGGGTGCCAGCGCATCCAGCCTCCTGGACCCCCTCGGACTCGAAAGTGGTCCGCACGGGATCACAGCAAACTGGAGAACCCACCGCACCGGCGACCCCGTGATCTTTGCGTGCGGCAACGCGGTGGTGCCTGGCCGACTGGCCGTGCGGGCGGTTGCGCAGGGACAGGCCGCCGCCCTCGCGGTCGGCCAGATGCTGCGCGGCGAGGCGGTCGTCGGAACGCGGCACCGCTACAATCACCGGCTCAGCGCTGCCCTGACGCCGGACGAGCTCGCGGCTTTCATGACCGGAACTGCGCCGGGGCCACGCACGGAGCCTGCGGATCACGCGACGGGCGGCTACTCAACGGACGAGGCACCCGGAGAGGCGGCGCGGTGCCTCCACTGCGATTGCCGCAAACCCGAGGCCTGCCAATTGCGCCGCTATGCCGACGACTACGGGGTGAATCCGCGCGGCTGGAAACCGGCCCATCGGCGTCCGGTCGAGATCGTGCGACACGGCAACACCGTCTACGAACCGGGAAAATGCATCGCCTGCGGCATCTGCGTGCGCATCGCCAACGCCGCCCGGGAACCGCTGGGCCTAACCTTCATTGGCCGAGGCTTTACCGTGCGGATCGGGGTTCCCTTCCATGAGTCATTGGAGAAGGGATTGAGCCAAGTCGCCGCCGCCTGCGTTGAAGCCTGCCCCACCGGCGCGCTGGCCCATGACCGGTGAGTCAGGGCGGCCACATGGCCGTGTTGCGTTTCGCAAGCAATCCAACCAGCAGGAAGAGTCTAATCACCACTGGCCCCAGGGCAAAACGATCACGCTGGCCGAGCCTATTCCTTCACCAGGCTAGTGGCTGCCGGTGGAGGGATCCTCTAACGGAGCTTCCGGTTCTGGAGGCGATGGGCAATGTCAAGACACGGTAATGGGGCGGTCGTTCTTGCTTGACGCATCCTTTCCGGTTCTGCTAACGTCTCACTTCCAAACGTGCGCTTTCAGCCCGGTTCACAGCGGGCGCGTGATCACGCCGTATGAGAAGCGATTGCGTATCACGGAGTGGACCACGGAATAAACGGAGAGAAGCCGTGTACTTTAAGAAACTCCATCATCCGGGCAATTTTGTGTTCGCTGACTCGTTCACCGCTGGCCGGTTGGGCGCAGGGAAAACGAAACTTCGGGCGAATGTGCAGGACTTTGGCGGCAACATTTTCCGGTTGCAGGTTTCCGACACGCGTTGGGGCACCAATTTGAGCCAGGCGGAGCTTGCGCCGGAAAAGGCCGTCGCCGTACCGGCCTCCGGCGCATGCAAGGCGGCTTTTTCCAAGGCCGCGCGCTTCACGTTGTCGGATGCTGATGGCGCCGAGGTTCTTGTCGGCCTGGAGTCGGGTTCATTCGGCATTTGCGGCCAGGCCTGGATGATGCAATTCGAGTATGACGATGTCCTTCGGTTCTATGGCTTTGGCGAGAAAGTATCGCCTGATCTGGAAAAGACCGGCCTGCGGACCAAGTTCTGGAACACCGATGTCATGAGCGATTTTGCGTGGGAGGATCTCCAACGCGCGAGGACCGATCCGCCTTATGTCTCCATCCCGTACCTGGCCATCCGGACGGCGCGAGGGTGGGTCGGCATACTCGTCAACAATCCCTTTGCCGTATTTGCCTGCGCAGGCGGTTCATTCGAGGAAAGCATTTCAACGGCTGGAACCACAAGGCCGAGACGATTCTATCTGGGCTCCGACGACGGCATGCCGGAAGTCTGGTTTCTAACCGCCGGGTCGCTGGCCGAATTGACCCGCCGCTACCAGTTCCTGGTCGGAACGACACCCCTGCCGCCACTCTGGGCTTTGGGGCATCATCAATGCCGCTGGGGCTACGAAAGCGCGCAAGATCTTGCCTATATTAAAAAGCAGATGGCGCTGCATGATATTCCGAACAGCGGATTGTGGCTGGATATTGACTACATGGACGGGTACCGCGTCTTTTCGTGGAACAGCACCCACTTCCCCGATCCCGTCAAGGATCTCGCCGCGCTTCAGGCCGATGGCCAGCGCGTGGTGCCGATCCTGGACCCCGGCGTGAAAGACGAAACTGGCTATGGCGTGGCCGAGCGCGGACGGAAAGCTGACGCCTTGTGCCTGACCCCGGAAGGGACCCCTTACCAGGGCTTTGTGTGGCCCGGAACGACGCTTTTTCCCGATTTTTCAACGCATGCAGGGCGCAACTGGTGGGCCCGCGAGGTGCGGAAGTTTGCAGCAAACGGACTGGACGGTGCCTGGCTCGACATGAACGATCCCTCCGTGGGCGCGGCCGAGCTCGACCCGATGCGGTTCGACAAAGGCCAACTGCCCCACGCGGCGTTTCACAACCAGTACGCCACAGGCATGGCAAAGGCCTCGCGCGAAGGCTTCCTGGCGGCCCATCCGGATCGACGCCCCTTCTTGCTGTGTCGCTCGGGGTTTATCGGTTCACAACGCTATACCGCGCTCTGGACTGGCGACAACATGTCCAACGATGCCTACCTGACGGCGTCGATCCCCTGCGTGCTCAACCTGGCGCTATCCGGCGTGCCGATGTGCGGGCCTGACGTGCCCGGCTTTGTGGGCGCGGCAGACGAATGGCTGGCCCTGCGCTGGTACCAGCTCGGGTTCCTGTTCCCGGTGTTGCGCAATCATTGCTGCAAGAGCGATCGTGCGCAAGAGCCCTGGACCTTCACGAAACCGGTTCGCGAGATGATCGCCCACCTCATCCGCCTGCGCTACCGCCTGATGCCGTACCTGTACAATCTCTGGATAAACCAGGAACAAACGGGCGACGCGGTCTGGCGTCCTCTTTTTTATGATTTTAAGGACTCCAGCGACATGCCGCTCGACCGCATTAACGACCAGTTTATGGTGGGGCCTGCCCTCATGCAGGCACCCCTCACCCACAGCAACCCACACGCCTGTTCACGCGATGTGATCCTGCCAGCGGGCGACTGGTACGACTTGCGCACCGGCGAATGGCTGACAGGCCCGGCCCGAGTCCGCGTCGAAATGGGGCAGTTCCAGACGCTGATGTACGCGCGTGGCGGCGCGCTGGTGCCGATGCTGCCGGAAGCGCCGACGACTCACCGCATCGCGATGGACCAGATTGACATGCACTGCTTCCTGCGGGACGGGCAAAGCGCCACATTCTGTTACGGTGCCGACGACGGCGAATCGTTCGCGTACACGAAGGGTGTTCGCAGTACGATAACCCTCACGGCACGCATGCAGGGAACAACGCTCTACGCCGACACTTCGGGGGCAACCGCTGCCTGGAAGCCGCTGAAGATCCGCTTCGTGGTTTATGCGCCCGTGGAACGGCTGATCGTCAACGGACGAAACGAGAAACTCGGACCCTTTACCTGGCGCGTCACGGGCAAGGAACTGCCTTGTTTGCGCAGCCTGCGGGCCGTGGGTTCAGGGACACGCACACCCGGCTGATCGGCGCGTTTTTTCAAGCCGTCCAGCCTTCGCACGCTCGCCACGAAACGAGGTCACGCATGCCGGGCATGCCCTTCAAGCATGAGGGGCATCCACGTCACGCCAGCCGCCAACCGAAGATGGACCGCGACGACCCAAGCCATCCTCACTGCGGCGCGGTGCGCGCGGCGCGCGCGCCAAAACGGCCGGTGCGGTCACAGTCAATACGATTAAACTTACCGAGCACCTCGTACATCTGCTCCGGCTGGACCCAGATCCCGATAATGGACGGTCCCTGCCACTGCCCCATGGAGACGCTGTCGCCCATGGCCGACCAGGGCCAGTCGTCCGGCACCGTGGCGATCCCCTTTCCATGGGTTCCCGCAAACGCCTTGGCGGGACCGCCATAACTCCGAATCAAAGCGGGCCATTCCTGCACACAGCCACTCAGGCTCAGATCCGGAATGCCCCAGTAGGAGGCGCCATAGTTCCCGAACGTCTTCGCCAGGCTGGGATCGGTCCCGAGCCCGACCGCAGGGCCGCATACCGCGCCCGTCCAGGCATCCGCTTCTCGCGCCACCGCCCGTGGCCCGCGACACGCCTTTTCATATTCCAGGCACGTCGGCGGACGCAACCCCGCCCAGGCCGTATAGGAAATGATATCAGGCCAGGACAGAAAGTTGCAGGGACGTTCCGGTTGCTTCGCGACAAACACCCCGTCCTCCGTGCGCGTAATGGTGTAGCCGTTGATGTCGGTGAGGTCGAGTCCGTAGCGCCAGACGTTCCCATTGCACAGCGCGGTGTACCGTCCATGGTTATAGGCATAGGGCTTCTCACCGGGATTCGCGGTATTGAGCAGCGCCACGTACTGTCCCTGGCTGATCGGGTTCTTCATGACGTAAAAGGCGCGGTAGCCATTCGGCCACGTCGCCCTCTCCGGCGCGCTGTTGGTCGCGCCCAAATACCCGCCCTCCCGTGTGGCGTCCGCCGTGTTGATCAGCGTCAACGGCCCACCAAAAACGCTTTTTGACTGGAACGGCCCTTCTGGCACGTAAACCATCTCGACGGCATAAACCTCGGGCTTGATCGTGGCGGGATCGGTGACGCCATCGGCAGTGTGTAACCAACGAACGGCAATGTTCTTGAACGCATTCGCCCCCCGTCCGACGGTTTTCCGAGAGATGAAAACCCCCATGCCGCGCGCGCCATCGTCACTCGCGCCGACTTGCAGGGCGGCATCCGCCGGAACCGCGTGGTGCGTGGCATCCGTGTCGAGCGTGGCGTGCGAGAACGCGCTCGCCCCAGGGGGCAGGAACTTGACGAAAACCCAGGCGGCGTCCCAGCTTTCGATTTTGAGCGGCTTCCCCGTCACGTTTTTGTCGGCCGGCTCCTCCCATGCCGCGCGCCAGGAGTTGTCCCATGCGAGGTCGAACGTGATCGTGCGGAAGGGCTCCGCACCGGCCGTCACTTTGATATTCGTAACCTTGACGGAATCCGCATGCGTAACCGCGACAGGCGCCGCTGTCGCAACGGGGCCTGGCTTCGGCGAGCCCCCGCCGCCGGAACGACGCCGCGGGCCGGACGGACCCACCAGGCGAATGGCGTTGCGCGCGTGTCGAGTGCCGCCCATGTGTTCGCCCCCAATCCAGGTCCGTTCCGAGATCAGAGCCCCCCTCATTCCCGTATGCGTTGGCTCACCCCACTCTTTCGGAGCCGTTTCAAAGGCGGGGGCGTTTTTGATTCGTTTCGGCGGGGCACCGGGCTTGCCGGCCGGCGTTCGGCCGTCACCCGGCGTACCGCGAAACGCACGCCCCGCGAGACTGCCGATCCGAAAGGCTTGTATTTCCGCGAAGTCCGGGAGTCCCCAATAAGTCGCACCGGCAGATTGCCGGTCACTGTCGGCGGTCAGCATATTCCCCACGCGGGTTGCTTGGCCTTCGTCCAGAATCAGCCCGCCATCATACCGTTCGGTAGGCATGCCGAGATCGAGCACTTTGTTGCCCTTCTTCCATTTTTTGGTGAGGGCCTTGTTGTCGCTCACCTCACCCCAGGTCAATTCCCGGACCACGGCGCGGGCCGGGCCGCGACACGCCTTTTCGAACTCCAGCTCCGTCATCGGCCGCAACCCCGCCCAAACCGCGTACGAGAAGTAGTCTGCCGTGGAGAGATAACTGCAGCGGCGGAACGGCAGACGGGCGGTGTACACCGGCGGCTTGACATACTTCGAACGGGGATCCGCCATCGCATCGGCTAGAAACGCATGATCACCGTCCATCGTCTCGGACGCGTCCGGCTTCCCGGCCATGGTCTCCAACTTCGGAGCGGTGGCCGGCGCTTCCGCCGAAGAATGGATCGTGAATCCATCCAGTTCCCGCACAACAAAAGACGAGTGACCGGCGATCCCTGGCATCGTGATCTCTTCCATGTCGCCCATACCGCCCTCGGGGTCCCAGCTGTCGCCGCTGATGAAGGCGCGGGTGGCGGCGACATCGGGCGGAAGCGAATTCAGAAAATCGGCGTACTGACCCTGTGTCGTCGGGTATTTCATACAATAGAAACCCTCGTAGCCGGTTGGATATTCGTCGTTCAGCGTGCCGGGCGTTCCGATGGACGTGCCGCCGGCCATTCGTTCCGCGTAAGTAAGTGTGCCCCAGAGTTGGCCGGCGACCGGGCCCAATCGCCGCGCGCGGGTTCCGTCGGCCACAGGTTTGTTCCACTCGGCATCGACCAAGAACGGAATCGTCGGGCCTCCGCGCCATGCGCCATCGGTCAGATTTCCGAGCGGATATCCATCAGCCGATTTAGCAACGGGCACTGTTGGTCCGTCCGTAAATGGAGGAAAGCCCGGATCGGCGCCGCATCCGACTCGGAACGGCCCTTCGGGCACATAGATCATCGCCACCACATGCGCCTTGATCGCGGCCTGGGTCGGGTCCACTTTGTCGGTTCCGTGCAACCACCGCAGTTTTACACCCTTGAAGTTGTTCGCGCCATGCCCGATCGCAGCGCGGTGAATATAGACCCCGAGTCCGCGGTCCCCCCCGATCGTCACGCCGACGGTGTTGGTCGCCCCGGCGGGCATCACGTGATGTGAGCCATCGGTGTCAAGAGACGCATGTTGCCAGTGGTTCCGTTCGATGCTCTCCTTGGAATCCTTATTGGGCAGGAACTTCAGAAACACCCAGGCGGCATCCCAGTTCTCGACTTCGATATCCTTGCCCGTGCAACTCGTTGCGGCTGGCTCGACCCACTTTGCCCGCCAGGACCATGACCACGACAGGTCAAACGTCACATAACTGTAGTCCTTCGTCGCGGCCTCCCATTTCACGTTCGTGACCGCCAGGTCATAGGTCGGCGCGCCCTTGAACCGAGCGGCGGCATCGTCGTCGGCCGCGAGGCACGATGCGCCCAGCCACAACACCAACCCCGTCGTCAGTCTCACTACCCCGCGTGCGATTGGACTCCTGCCCCCCGTTGGATCATTCATCTCTCTCATCCTTTCCCTGTGTCGGACGGATCTGACCGAACCATCCCCCCTTCGTGGCTTTGCGGCCTTCTGTTCAATATTCTTTTCGCTCCAAATCCTTCCCTCAATTCGATTGATTCAATTCGTAAGGGACTACGCTAAAGGATTCTTCGCCTTCCTTCAGGGAGCCGTGCGCACGGCGCGGAACTTGCGAAAGTCGACCCGCTCCTTGTCCACCCGTACGGCATTGAAACGGTCGGACACGCGCGCGCGATTCCATTCCGGATAGGTCGTACATCGCATGCCTGATCCGATTCCATCGTCCTGTGGCCAATCCGCCGGCAGGGCCACCGATCCAAGGCCATGAGAGCCTTTGAACTTGCGTCCCGTCGCATTGCCGACTGTCACCACGCATTCGCTCATCGTGTCCCAGCCTTTGCCCGCTTCCCAAAGCCAGACTTGGAAGGCAGAGACACCCCAATAGGATGGGCCGGCTTCTTCCGGAATGGGAGGGCGGGGCCCCCGCACAATCTTCTCCATTTCCAGTTCCGTCATCGGGCGCAGCCCCGCCCAAGCCATGTACGCCGCCATGTCCGCCCAGAGGAGCCGTCGTAAACCCGCCCCATTCCGAGCGCCACCCGCGTGCCACGTGTACACATAATTCGGGGACACACCCGAACGCTCGATGCTCTTGATCTCCGGACTCCAGCGGGCATCCGCCTGTGCCGGAGTCAACGTTTCCAGGAACTCGGCATAGCGCCGGGGCGTGAGGTGCTGCTTCATACAGTAAAAGGCCCGATAACCGTTGGGGAAAGCGGCAGGAATCTCGCCGCCGTCCTCCGGTTGGACGCTCTGCGCCCAGAGCTTGCCCGGCTGACGTCCGGTCGGGATCGCGTCAGCGCTCTTCACGCGGTACGGTGGATTACTCAAGCCATCCTCCGTATAGGCGTAGAACACACCTGTCTCTGTGCCGCCGGTGCCCAGGTAGAACGGCCCTTCAGCCACGTAGACCATTTCGAGGCCAAACGCCCGGATCTGCGCCCGCTGAATATCAGGGATATCCGGGATGCTCGTCAGGTCCAGAATCGCCGTAACGCCTCGGGCCTCGGCCCGACCTGCACCGTTCTTTGCCCGCCGCAGAAACAGACCCGTGAACCCGCCTGCCCCGAGCCCCGTCGAGGGATCATTGCCACGCGGCACAAGAAACTCCAACTGTGTCTCAACGCGCTCACGCGCAAAGAAGTCGAGACTGCGCTCCATGTCGCCCGACTTGCCGAAATCCGCCCGTCCCAGAAGATACCACGGCAGGAAACCGTCATTACTCGGCTGGGCAGACGGGGGTGTCGCCTGACCATAGCCTTTTGGGTTCAGCACCCGGTCGGCAGCCAGGCGGACGTGGCGCCATTCCGCCTGGGGATCATTGGCCCGAACCTTGAAAAAGACCCACGCCGCGTCGTGGTTGACCTCGTGGCGCCAGGAGCCATCCCAGGTAATGTCGAAACGAATCGTTGCGGTCTTGGCGTCACGCGCAACAACCGTCAGGTTCGTGAATCGCACTTCCGGGTCAAAGTGTCCCTCTGCGTGCACAGGCGAGACCGGAAAGGCCAGTTTGGAGGCCAGCAGCGCGCAAGCGATCCGGGCATAGGCAACGAACAAACGTTTGCCAGGCAATAGATTCATAACTTTTTTCCTTTCTCCGCCAGTAACCCTCTGCTGGTTACTCCGGCTTGGTCACATCCAACACCAAATCATCCATAAGTTTGCCATCCTTGGCATCGCGAAACAGAACAAAGACGTTCGCCAGATTTTCGGGCTTGTCCCCATTCGCGCGACATTGAACCAGCATCGTGTTTCCGCCCTTGCGCAGGCGGAAGGTCTTCCCCTGAACGAAGTCGGAGGACTTTCGGCGTTCCTGCGCTTCGAGATGCGTATCGTACACGACATCGCCGTTGACCCAGACACGTCCGACAAAGGGCTTCGATCCAGGCGGCATGCCAAAGTCTTTACTCGCCAGCACCTTGTTGTCCAGCCAGGTCCATCCGACGGTTTCGCTCCCCACTTGAATGACCGCATCACGGTCAGCGGGCGCTGTGATGCGCGTCGCGGCGAGGACAATCGTATTCGCATCCGGCAACGGGTTGAGCTTCCCAAGCCACAGGCTGGCGCCATTTATGACCTGCTCCCAACGCTCGGGCAGTTTGCCGGACTGGAACACGTCGGCCGGTGCCGCCGCCCAGGCCGGATCATCGGATGCGGATTTTTTCTCGGGCTTCTTCATTCCGGAATTGCCCAACAATGCGTCCAGATCGTCTCCACCCCCCGGCGTCTGTGATTCATCGTTCACATCCATCGACGGACCTTTCTTCGGAAGTTGGCGTCGCCCGACCCACCACCGCGATTGAGCCCGAAGCTCTGCGGCCGTGTCGCCAGCCTGGGGAGCGCCACTGCCGACAGTAACCTGATAGCGGATCGAATAGACACCCGGGGAGACCGCCTGGCCTGGTACGGTCAAGGTTGTGCTGGCCAAGCCGCCAGGCGGGATATCGATGCGCCGATTCGTCTCGGACATCACCATACCTTGCGGCGGTTGGATCTCGATGGTCGCGGGGTGAGCGCGGTCGGTGGCATTGGTGATCAACAGCGGCACCGCGCCACCGGTGATCACACCGACAACAGGCGGCGCCGGTGTCAACAGGGGATCTGGCAATGGCAGCCGAACCCTCTGCTCGGCCAGCACGTTGCCATCGGGCGTCTGGATCCGGCAAGACACCATCTGAACCTTGCGGATCGATCGCGCGGTCTGGCGCGTCAGCACGGTCAGTATCCGGAACGACGTACTGCTATCAGGCGCGGCTGTGAAAGCGCGCGATGCGGGTCCTTCCGGGAAACACGCGTCGGGCAGCGGCGACGCCAGTTCGACCTTCAGCGCCTTGCTTTCGGCATTGCGGAACTGTCCGGCGAGATAGAAAACGATGATGTCGGCGTTGCGCAGATCGGGCAGTGGATCCAGCTCAAGCTGGCTGTTGCTGAGCGGTTCTTTCTCTTTCTTTGCTGCCGTGGGCGCCAAGGCCGGCGCCGTACGCGCACCACGCCAGCCTTCGAAGTCATTGCTCGGAAGTGAGACGGCTTGATCGAGTATCGCGCGGCTCGTCGAGGTTTTGGAGCGGTAGGATGTGCGCGCCTGAGAGGCTTGATTGCCGAAGCAGGCGCCGCGCAGCATGATTCCATTCCCTTCCGGCGGAGGCCAGTCGGCCGGCGCCTTCGTCACACCTCGCCCGTGCGTACCCGCGAAGCGGCGTCCGATGGCATCGCCCACCGAAACCGTCTGCTGGAATGGTCCACCGAGGTTCAGCAGCCGAATGCCCCAATATCCCGGACCGACCTCATCCGGGTTGGGTTGGCCTGGGCCGCGACAGGCTTTCTCATATTCCAGTTCCGACATCGGCCGCAATCCCGCCCAAGCCCCGAACGCCGCGCCCTGCCACCAAGTCAACCCCACCCCTTTGGAGGGAGAGTATTTAAGGCAGACAGGCCAATCTCCCCCGTGGAAGGCATGTGCATCCGACTGAACCTCGGACTGCATTTCGAGAAATCCGGCGAACTGGCCTTGTTTGAGCGGGAATTTCATGCAGTAGAAAGCCTCGTAGCCAGTGGGGAACGCAGCCGGAATTTCGCCCGCATCTGTCGCGTCCGGCGTGACGCCCAAGGCCCAGAGCCGACCTTCCTGCGGACCGGTCGGGATGGCTCCGCTGTCCATAACTTGATACGGCCGTGTGTTCTGGCTGCCGTCGGTATATTGGTAGAACCGATTAGGCTCTGTCCCGCCCGATCCCAGATAGAACGATCCCTCCGCCACATAGACCATTTCGATGCCGAAGGGTTGAATAGCGGTGTTCGGTGCCTGCGCATCGCACACGACCGTGACGCCCTTCGCCGATAGTGGCCCCGTGCCCGGCGCGGTGCGGCGCAGAAACACACCGGTGAAACCGTCCGGGCCGTCGGGCACAACGAATTCCAGCTTGGTTCCCGTCTCCTGGCCGTAGCCTGCGGGATTCAAAACCTGATCGGCGGCCAGCCTGACGTGATGCCAGTTCGTCGCGCCTTCACTGCGTGCCTTGAAGAACACCCAGGCGGCGTCATGATTGGTCGCGTTCCGCCACGATTCGTCCCAGGTAATGTCGAATCGGACCGTCGTTGTTTTGGCATCGCCTCGCTCAACCGCCACATTGTCGATGCGGAGCGCTTGATGGAACAACGTCTGCACCAGGCGCTTGAATTCGTCACGGCTCTCGGCGGGGGTGCTTGGCCTGGCAGTGCGCACACATCGAAAGCCCATGAATGATTTGTCTTTCAGTGATCCACGATCCGATACGCGCAAACAGGTTGGTGGGGACCACCAGCCGAAAACACCACATCCGCGAAGCAGAAAACTCGTCTCCCGAAGACGCCAGGCTGAATGCGTGATCGGGATGCCGTCACCATGCGTGCCCGGGAATTGACGCCCCAGTGGATTGCCGATCGTAACCGTTGGCTCAAACAGGTTTCCCGTTAACTCCATGATTCCCCAGTAGGAGGCACCCGCTCGGACCCGATCACTGTCCGGCGTGGCAAAAATTCCGCACCGTAGCGGCCGATTGATCTCGTTGATGGCATGGGAAACTTCTTTTCCGTTGTGCACGCTGCGCATGGTCGTCCCTGCCCAGGCGGCATTGCCGCGTTCCGCGTCGGGGCCGTTGGCGCCTTCCCAGACAACCCTTTCATTGGGCGTATAAGGGTCAACCACGGCATATCCGTCTTGAGGTGGCAGGGGCGCATTCGACCCGGCAAGCTTGTCCGTACCCCAGGCATATTCGCCGGGCACGGGCTTGAGCGGTCCGCGGCAGGCCTTCTCATATTCCAGTTCCGTCATAGGACGCAGCCCCGCCCAGGCGGCATACCGTGCGCCATCCAGATAACTGAATCCGTCGCAGGCCAGGTAGGGCGCGTCCGTGTCGTAAAGCGCCGGGGTTCCGGCAACGGCGACCTTGATCCCGTGATGGCCAGAGCCCATGGCCCCCATCACGGCCGCTTGCTGTTTGCTGCTCAGTGTGTTGAGAAAGGCCGTGAATTCGCCCTGCGAGATTTCATATCTCATGCAGTAGAAAGCGGCAAATCCCTTGGGAAACCCGGACGGGAGTTGCCGTCCCAGAATGCTGCTAAAGTCGTCAGCCCCGCGAATGCCGTCGCGGTTGCCAAGATACTTTGGATTCGCTCCGCCCAGCGTGAGCGCGGCTTCGCTTTCGATTCGGAACGGTTCGGTTCCGTTGCCGGCCGATAACTGGGCGGCAACAATGGGTAACTGTTTTTTGGGGTACCCGCTAGCCGACAAATTCTCTTTCGCGGGAGGCTCCTTCTTCTTGGCCGACGGGTCGGCTTTCGGTGCAGGTTCCGACGCGCTCATTTCGTCGTCCTCGGGCGCATCTAACTCCGCCACGAGTTGGCTCTCATCGTTGGTTGCGACCACACCGTCGCCCACCCAGAAGGCCCCCTCCGGAACATAGACCATCGGAATGGCGAAAAGCGCGATCTCAATCCCATCGCTGGCGCTCTGTTTCGTCGCCGTCCCAGCTAGCGCGACATTCAACGCCTTCTCGAGATCGGGATCTCCCGCCGTGACACCCCCGCCGAAACTGGGGCCGCGCCCCCCCTTGACCTCCTGCGGGCGGGCCTTGCCCGCCGCAGCCACGGTCACCTTGTCGAGGCTGGTGACTCCATCCGCGCCGTGCAACCAGCGCAGGGTGACGCCTTTCCAGTTGTTCGGCCCGCTGCCGGGCGCATCACGATAAACAAAGACCCCGAGGCCACGCTGGCCGTCGTCGGTCGTGCCAACATCCAACCTGGCACCCGCAGGAACACCATGATGGGCGGCGTTCGTCGAGAGCGTCGCGTGCGACCACCCGTCAGCGCCAGGCTTGTGAAACTTGACGAACACCCAGGCTGCGTCCCAGTTTTCAAATTTTGCCGGACCTTTGCCGCCAAGCCTCGCATCCGGTTCGTCCCACACCGCTCGCCACGAGTGGTCCCAGGCGATGTCGAAAGCGATCATGCCGGAGCCTTTTTCGCCCGTCGGCTTGCTGATCACACTGCTGATCCGGATGGGGTCAGCCTTGCCTGTGCCTTGAAACCGAGCGTCGGCAAAGCCTGCTTGGCCGACAGCGGGAGCCGTGGCCAACGCAAGTGCTCCGAATGCCAAGAGCAAGCCGCTGGACCGCTCCAGTTGCCGCGTGGACGATAGTTTCTTCATCGCATCTCCTTAACGATTCATGCGGGACATTGTTTCATTTTCGGGCTCTTTGTGCAAGGACCTTTGCAGACTCTGAATTCCAGGTTGACAAGCGGCGCCCGGATTCGGTAGGCTTGCGGTCTCGTTCGTTTTCCGTCTTTTGTTCTTTTGAGTCCGCGTTAGGGAAGGATGTGGGATCGTGACCGTCATGGAGCCATTGCTGGCATTGCAGGAGATTGATGGGCGCATTCGGGCTTTGCAGCAGGAGATTCAAGATCTGCCCGAGCGCAAAGAGCAGGAGAAGTCCCGTCTGAAGGGGGCGCTGGGCGTCCTCGCAGCCGCCCAGTCCAATCTGAAGATTACGCAGCTCACCCTAAACGCCGCCGAGGGCGAGGTGACCAACCGCAAGGAGCGGCTGGAGAAACTGCGACAGCAGCAGCAAGCGCTGAAGACCAACCGGGATTTCCAAGCCATGACCCACGAAATCACGCGGGCGATGGAGGAGGTTGAGCAGTGCGAGGCGCGGCAAATCGCCCTGATGGATGAGGTCACGCCGGCTGCGGCCCGTGTGGCGGAGGCACAGGCGAAACTCAGCGACGAGACGGAGATCGTGAACCGTTATCTGCAGGAGCTGGACCGGCGCATGGCCGACGGGCAGACGGAGTTGAGCCGGTGTCTGGCCGAACGGACCGACGCTTTGAAGGCGGTGACATCGCAACAGGCGCTGCTGGCCTACACCCGTCTGCTGCCGAAGCGCTGGCCGGTGCTCGTCCCGCTTGAGGGCGGCACGGTCTGCGGCGGCTGCCATCTGACTCAGCCCCCGCAAATGGCGCATCTCGTTCGGCGTAACGCGGGCATTGTGTCCTGCCAAACGTGCGGGAGGATTTTGTATTCGGCCGATTGACTCTGACAGGTTCGCAGGAGGTGACCGACCGCCCGCGCGCGGGAGACCGCTGCACGGGAGGAAAGTCCGGACTCCAGAGGGCGGGATGCCCCGTGGTTAACGCGGGGAAGGCGCTGCCATATCGGCGCCGATGGAAAGTGCCACAGAGACATACCGCCGACGGCTTCGGCCGTCGGTAAGGGTGAAAAGGCGGTGTAAGAGACCACCGGGCGGTTGCGTAAGCGCCGTCGCCAGGCAAACCCCATCCGGAGCAAGACCAAATAGGGAGTTTCAGGCGCTGCCCGCGCCGCCCGGCTTCGGCCGGAAGACTCCGGGTTGGTCGCATAGTCGAATGGTCGGGTGGACGCCGCAAGGTATCCAACAGAATCCGGCTTATGATCCTCCTGCGGGCCTGTCACTTTAGCGCATGGTGATTGTGCTGTCACATCGTTCGCCGGGACGGCTGCCGGTGACGGTGAGAAGCACCCGGATACTCTGTGCATCGGCGGGGATCGTGAGCGGTGTGCCGGTCTGGCCCTGCACCCAGAAGATCCGGCGCATACCGGTCGCGGCATCACAAACGATTTGGATGGTCATGTCGCGGTACAGGATGGACTGGGTGAACACCTGCGGGCGTGCCTTGCCGCATTGAACGATGATCTGCACGGCAGGACCGGTGTCCCTGCTGGGTGCCAGAGCCTTGGAGGTGATCTGGAACGTCGCCTCCAACTGTTTGGCCGACGGGACCAACCAGCGAATCGCCTTGCCCATCCACACGAGATCACGCATATCGACGGACCGCTGGGCGACCACGCGCACCCCATCGGCTCGGATCTGGCCGAGTTCCTTGTCAAACGTGAGCGACAGTTCGTCGGGCAGGTCGGGATGGTCAAAAAGCGATCCCTCCTGAGCGTAGCTGGCGACTTTATCGAGCGTCCACGTGCGCCAGGGGGCTTCGGCCCGCGCGCCGGATGTTTCCTCAGCCGGACCGCCCTGCATGGGCGGCACCCGTCCCAACCGTTCAAGCGCGCGGCTTTCGATCGCGACGAACAGCTGATTCTCGGCCAGCATCTTGCGCCAGTAATCGGCCTCCTTTTTGACGAGCACCGCATCGGAGATGCGGTTGCGGATCGTCAGATCTTTGATGATCGCATCGAGCCGTGCGGTGAGCCGCGCGGTGAGATCGGCAAGCTGCTTGTTTCGAAGTTCGGCCTGGTCCACTCGGCTCTTCAGATAGGCGTCCTGCAACTGGCGGAGCACCGCAGGCGTTTTGACCAGCGCGGATTCGGGCATCTCGGGAACCAGTTCAAACGGATCGGCGTCGCCCGTGATGGCCTTGATGAACCGATCCGTCTCATCCCTGATGGCCAGAATGCCTTCCAGATCACCGGCGTCCTGCAACCTGCGTCTGACCACCGCGAGCTGGTTCGTGTAATTACGCGGCGGAGCGGCCACCATTTCCTCGTGCTGGCTTTGGATCTTGGCGCACTCGGCATCAAACACCGCCAGCGCTTGGACGACTTCGGGGTGCGTTCCGTTCTGGGCGGCTGCGGACACAGCCAGCGCAAGTGCAGCGCACAGCGCCCCACACCCGGTCAAGGCCGCACGAACTGGTTGAAGAATAGTCATAATGGGCATGCTCTCGTAAAAAAACGTCAGAAAATTATCACAAGCGGCGGACGGATTCAACCTAAAACCGACACCCCTTGCAATCGCTTTCCCTCGACCGCAGGCTCGCCTCTTTTTCCTATGCTTGCAATTCTCACCCAGTCGCGATATCCTCAATCCCGAAAAACGGTGGAGTCGTGATCATGATGTCTTGTGTCTTTGTGACTTTTCCTGCTTGAAAAATACACATACGGAGCCGATATGCCTTCGGTCTTGATAGTTGACGACGAACCGCGGATTCTGACGTTGCTCAGCAGCCTGCTCAAAACGAACGCGATCGAGTCCGTCTCGGCGCGGGACGGCACGCAAGCGCTGAAAGCCCTCACCGAGCAGACGTTTGACTGCATCGTTTCCGATATCCGCATGTCGCCCATGGATGGCATGGAGTTGTTCCGCAAAGTGTGCGTCGCGAACCCGGATATCCCTTTTGTCATGCTGACGGCGTACGGCACGGTTGAGAGCGCCATCGAGGCCATGCGTCTGGGGGCCTTTGATTATCTCACCAAGCCCTTCAAGATCGACGACTTCCTCACGGTGATCCGTCGCGCCATCGCGTACAAAAGCGTCGTCGGCAATCAGGCGCAGGTGCCGATCACCGCCGAGCAAACCCGGTTCGAACATGTCATCGCGGAAAGCGATCCGATGAAGAAAGCCTGTGAGGTGGTGAGGCGCGTGGCCCCCACCGACGCCACCGTCCTGATCGAGGGAGAAAGCGGCACCGGCAAAGAGGTCATCGCGCGCGCGCTACACGAGAACAGCCTGCGCAAAGACAAGCCATTCATTGCCGTCAACTGCGCCGCCATCCCCGAGAATCTGATGGAGTCGGAAATGTTCGGCCACATCCGCGGCTCATTCACCGGCGCGACCACCGATAAGATGGGGCTCTTCGAGGCCGCAAACGGCGGCACCCTCTTTCTGGATGAGGTCACGTCCCTGCCGTTGGCGCTGCAGGGCAAGCTCCTCCGCGTCCTGCAGGAGCAGGAGATCCGGCGTGTCGGCGCCACCGCATCCATGAAAGTCGACGTGCGGGTGCTCGCCGCCTCAAACGCGAAACTCGAGGAGAAGGTCAAGAAAAACGCCTTCCGGCAGGATCTGTACTACCGCATCGCCGTCATCACCATTGACCTCCCTCCGCTTCGCGAGCGGATCGCGGACATCCTCCCGCTCGCGCGGCATTTCCTCTCCTGCGAGACCATCCGGGGCCGCGGCGAACACCGCCTCTCCCGGGAGGCGGCCGACATTCTGATCCGGCATGTGTGGCCGGGCAATGTCCGAGAACTCGAGAACGCCATCCGCCACGCCGTCACGTTTGCCGATGGCGACGAGATCACCCAAGACCTCCTGCCGCCGCGGATCGTCTCCTCGGCCGCGAGCAACCCCACCCCGGCCATCGCCGCATCCGAGGTGGAAGCCGCCAGCGATTGTTACCGCAACCAATCGCTCCGCGCCTTCCTGCGTGAGAAGGAGAAGGAATACCTCGAACAGATTCTTTCCAAGTCCAACGGCAACAAGGAGAAAGCGGCCAAAGCCCTCAAGATCAGCCTCGCCACCCTCTATCGCAAACTCCCCGAAGGCGAAGCCAGCCCGTCGGTCGATGATCAGGAGTAAGAATCAATGGCGTACGAAGTGCTGGCCCGAAAGTGGCGTCCCGCGCAGTTTGACGATGTGGTGGGGCAGTCGCATGTGACCCGGACGCTGAAGAACGCGATCGAGAGCAACCGCGTGGCGCATGCGTATCTGTTCGTGGGGCCCCGCGGCATCGGCAAGACCACCCTCTCGCGCATTTTCGCCAAAGCGCTCAACTGCCTGGCGTCGGACAGGCCCACCATCACTCCGTGCGGCGTCTGTGACCTGTGCCGCGAGATCGCGACGGGAAATTCGTTTGACGTGCTGGAAATCGACGGCGCGTCGAACAACGGGGTCGATCAGGTGCGCGACCTGCGCGATCAGGTGCAGTTCGCCCCCGCCAGGGGCCGCTTCCGCATCATCATCATCGACGAAGTTCACATGCTGTCGGCCTCCGCGTTCAACGCGCTGCTCAAGACGCTCGAGGAGCCGCCGCCGCACGTCAAGTTCATCTTCGCCACCACCGAGGGCGACAAGATCCCGCCGACGATCATCTCGCGCTGCCAGCGCTTCGACCTGCGCCGCATCCACACCGCGCTCATCGTCGAACGGTTGCGCATGATCTGCGAACAGGAGCATGTGGCGATCACCGACGACGCCCTGCTGGCCGTGGCCCGCGGTGCGGACGGCGGCATGCGCGACGCCCAGTCCGCCCTGGACCAGTTGATCTCATTCAAGGGCGATACGCTCACGGAGGACGACGTCCTCGCCGTTTTCGGCCTCGTATCGCGCCGGTCGCTCGAAACGCTCGCCGGCCACATCCTCACCGGCGGCCTGGCCGACATCCTCCGGCTGGTCGCCCTGTTCGATAGCGCCGGCAAGGACCTGCGGCGGCTCGTCGCCGAGTTGCTCGACCATTTCCGCAACCTCCTCGTGTTCCAGCATGTCGGCGCCGATGCGGGGAGCCTCGACGCCACCCCGGAGCAGATTCACACGCTGGCCCTGCAAGCCGAGACGTCCGACCCGGCGCGCGTGTTGAGGGTGGCCGAGATGCTCGCCGAAACCGAAGGCCGACTGCGCCATGCGCTGAACGTACGCACCCTGCTCGAGACCGCCCTGATCCGCTGCGCGCGCGCCAGTACAACCGTCACCCTGGAGGACGTGATCAAGCGACTGAACGCGATCCGGAGCGCCGAGCCGCCGCCCGCCGCCCCGGCGGCGCCCGAGCGGAATCCGGCGGCGCGGCGGCAGCAGGTTTTCGACGATCCGGCGGTCAAGCGGGCGATGGAGCTCTTTGACGGAGACGTGGTCGGCATCGAGGAGTGAGGCGGGGCGTGATGCAAGGCGTGAAGAAGAACCGGCTCGACGCCATCGTCGTGGCGCGCGGCCTCGCCGCGAGCCGCGAACAGGCGCAGCGGCTCATCCTCGCGGGCGCCGTGCGGGTCAACGGTCAGGTCGCCGCCAAGGCGGGGCACACCTTCGATGACGATGCCGTGATCGAGCGGACCGCGCAGCCGCGCTTTGTCAGCCGCGGCGGCGATAAGCTCGAGGGCGCCTTCGCCGCCTTCCCGATCACCGTCGCGGGACTCGACTGCGTGGACGTCGGCGCCTCCACGGGCGGCTTCACCGACTGTCTCCTGCAGCATGGCGCGGCGCGGGTCGTGGCGGTGGACGTGGGACGGGCGCAGTTGCACGGACGGCTGCGGCAGGATCCGCGGGTCACCGTGATCGAGGGGTTGAACGCGCGTTATCTCACGCCGGCGCATCTCCCGTTTGTGCCGCAGTTCGGTGTGACCGATGTCTCGTTCATCTCGCTGCGGCTGATCCTGCCGCCGCTGGCCGCCGCGCTGGCGCCGGGCAGCGGGCTGATCTCGCTGATCAAGCCGCAGTTCGAGGCCGGGCGCGGCCAAGCCCCCAAAGGCGTCGTACGCGACCCGACGGTGCGCGAGGCGGTCGTGGCCGCGATTCGCGCCTTCGGTACGGGCGTGATCGGACTGGAATGGCTGGGGGTCGAGACGTCGCCGCTGCTCGGCCCCGAGGGCAATGTGGGGGTTATGGCCTATTGGCGGACACCGGGAAGAAAACAACGGGAGGCGAACGCATGAAACGGGTCGGCGTGATGGTCAATTGTCGCAAGGCGCATGCCGCAGAAGCCGTGCGTCTGGTCGCAGCCGAGGCCGCTGCGGCCGGGCTGGAACTGCTGGCCGACAGCCGGGCCGCCGTCGTCGCCGGCGCGGTGCCGCTGTGCCCGCTCGCGGACTTCCAGACGCGCGTCGAAGCGGTGCTCGTTCTGGGCGGGGATGGCACGGTGCTCGAGGCCGCTCGCCAGTTTCAAGGCCAGGATCTGCCGCTCATGGGACTGAACATCGGGTCGCTCGGCTATCTCACCTGTGTCGGCGACGCCCAGTTCGGCGAGGCGGTTCGTGCCCTGCGACACGATGCCGTCACCCGTGATCGGCGCTCGACCCTCGCCGGCCGGATTGCTCGGACGGGCCGGGACGGGGAGGAGCTGGCAGATGCCCTCAATGAAGTCGTGATCAGCCGCGGCGCGGCGGGCCGGCTGATCTGGCTCGATCTGGAACTCGACGGCGAAGCGGTGATGACGACGGCCTGCGACGGCCTCGTGGTCTCCACGCCCACGGGCAGCACTGCCTATGCGCTGGCGACGGGCGGGCCGATCCTCCTCCCCGCGACACCCGCGCTGGAGATCGCCGTGATTTGCCCCCACTCCCTCTCCTTCCGGCCGCTGGTGGTGCCCGACTCGACGACCGTGGCGATCCGCCTGGCGCGGGCCTCCGCCGCCGCTCCGGTGGTCTCGGTGGACGGTCAGGACGACATCCCGCTCGCCTTCGGCGACCGGGTCGAACTGCGGCGCAGCCCGCGCGGCGTGACCCTCCTCCATCTCCCCGGTTACAACCCCTGCTCCGTGATGAACCGCAAACTCGGCTGGGGCGGCCGGTGATCCGGGAGGCGGGAGGCGCAGCGCTCACGCCTTCAGTCCGGGCAGAAACTGCAGCGCATCCTGGACGGGGCGGAAGCTCCGACGGTGCTGGGGACAGGGACCGTGGCGGAAGAGCGCCGCGATATGGTCGCGCACGCCATACCCCTTGTTCGAGTCAAACCCGTACGCCGGATAACGCGCCGCCAATTCTTCCATATGCCGGTCACGCAGCACCTTGGCGACCACGCTGGCGGCGGCGATGAGAAAGCTTTTGGCATCGCCCCTGACAATCGCGGTGGATGGGCAGGGAAGTCCCGAAACCGGCAGGCCATCGACCAACACGTGGCCGGCCAGCAGCGGCAGCGCCGCCACGGCGCGGCGCATCGCCAAGTGGGTCGCGCCCAAGATGTTGAGGTCGTCGATCTCGGCAGGGCTGCACCAGCCGACGCCGATTTGGATGTCGGGAGCGCACGTCAGGAGGTCGTAGAATGCGGCGCGACGGGCGGGGGTGAGCTGTTTGCTATCCGTCAGACCGGCGAGCGGTCCCGCATAGGCGCGTTCGGCCGTAAGCGGCGCCATCGTCACGGCGCCCGCCACGACCGGGCCCGCCAGCGGCCCCCGGCCGGCCTCGTCCACGCCGGCGAGCACCTGGTCGGGAAACCTCCGCCACCAAACCCGTTCCTCGGCCAGCAAATCAATGGGAATGCGGAGCATACCCGGCCTGTCGCGATCACGCTGTCCGGCTCACGCCTGGCGCAGGCGGGCCTTTTTGCCGGTCAATTCGCGCAGATAATAGAGCTTCGCCCGGCGGATCTTGGACGAACGCTCGATCTCGATCTTTTCGATAAAAGGCGAGTTCACGGGAAAGACCTTCTCGACGCCGACGCCAAAGGAGATGCGGCGCACCGTGAACGTCGCCGTGGCGGCCTTGCCGCCGTCGCAAGCGATCACCGTTCCAGCGAAGACCTGCACGCGTTCCTTGTCTCCTTCTTTGATCTTAACGTGTACGCGCACGCTGTCGCCGATTTTATACGACAGCGGATCCTGCTTCATGGACTCTTTGTTGATCGTGTCAATCGCGTTCGCAATCATCGTGTTTCTCCTCGTTCTGCAAATCCGTTTTTATCCGTTCGTTGTCGCCGGCCGCGCGGCCAGTAAATCCGGCCTGCGCGCCGCCGTCCGTTCAAGCGCCTCACGCCGCCGCCAAGCTGCGATCGTGCCATGGTCGCCGCTCAGCAGCACATCCGGCACCCGCAGCCCCCGGTATTCAGGCGGGCGGGTGTACTGCGGATGTTCGAGCCGATTCTCCGTGAAGGACTCGTCCTGCGTCGCCTGAGGTCCGCCGCCCAGCACGCCGGGCAGCAGCCGCACCACCGCGTCAATCACCACCGCCGCCGGCAGCGCGCCGTTCGTCAGCACATAATCGCCGATCGACAGCTCATCCGTCACGCACGCCTCGCGCACCCGCTCATCCACCCCCTCATAGTGGCCGCAGATGAACACCAGGTGCGTTTCGTGCGCCAGCCGCCGCGCCTCGCCCTGATCGAACCGGCGTCCCGAGGGGGACATCAGGATCACCCGCGAGGCCGGAGTCCGCACCGCATCCACCGCCTTCATCACGGGCTCGGGCTTCAGAATCATCCCGGGCCCCCCGCCGTATGGCCGGTCATCCACCGTCCGGCGCACATCCTGCGAATAGTCCCGCAGGTCAATGGTCCGCAGTTCCACCGCCTTGAAATTCACCGCCCGCTTGATCATGCTTTCCGCGAAGAAGCCGGCCAGCATGCCTGGGAACACGGTGATCACATCAATGCGCAGGGGGGTTGCCATGGGGGTCCGATCCCCGCCCGCCGGGGCGTTCAAGCCTGAACGGCGGCGCGTTTGCCGCGACGCACCAGATTGGCGACGGTTTCGCTCATCTGGGCGCCCTGGCTCCGCCAATAGTCAATGCGTTCCTGATCCAGCTTGTAGTTCTCTCCCTCGAGCTTGGGGTCATACCACCCCAGCATCTCAAGGAACTTCCCGTCGCGCGGCGAACGCCCGTCCGCCGCCACGACGCGATACGACACACAGTTGTTGCAACCTGTCCTGCGAAGTCTGATTTTGACTGCCATTGCTCCTCCATGAAACCCGTACTATAGCATCCCCGCCGTCGGCTGGCAAGCGCAATTCTGACCCCATTCTGACCTTCCGTATTTCCTGTTGACTCATCTGCTATTCGCGAATATCGTATGGGCGAGAATGGGTCAGGGGAATACGCGTGAAAAGGCTTCATCTACACGTATTTGGCCGGGTGCAGGGGGTGGGGTTTCGCTTCACCTGCTGCCGCCAGGCGCGTGCGCTGGGGTTGTCCGGCTGGGTGCGCAACCTTCCTGACGACAGCGTGGAGATCGTCGCGGAGGGTTCCCCCGCCGCTCTCAAAGCCCTCAGCGACTGGTGCCACCGGGGTCCGACCTTTGCCGAAGTCGAACGCATCACCGAGACTCCCGAACCCGCGCTTGGGGACATGACTGCGTTCGAAATCAAAGACCTGCTCTTTTGATAGCCACCCCCCTGTTGCCGGGGAAGAAAGGCCATGAGAATGGCCTTTTTGAAGCTGGTGCACCCGGAGGGACTTGAACCCCCACGCCTCTCGGCATAAGAACCTGAATCTTACGTGTCTGCCAATTTCACCACGGGTGCGAACATTGCGCGGATAATGACAAAAAAACGGCCACCCGTCAATGTGAATTTGAATCGGTGAATCTGAATGGGCTCAACCGACGTCACGCGCCGACCGTCTGGACCCATCGGTCGAAGGCGTGGCCGGGCCCGTCGGCAAGCCGGTGTTTGAGGGCTACAAGGCGCGAACGACGGTGATCTCGGGATCGACCGACTCGCGGAGCGCCCGTTCAATGCCGTGCTTGAGCGTGGCGGCGGCGTGGGGGCAGCAGCCGCAGGCGCCGCGCAGCTTGAGGGTAACGGTCTTGCCCGCGATCGATACGAGTTCCAGATCGCCCCCATCGGCCTGCAACAGGCCGCGGAGTTCTTCGAGTTTTACTTGGATGGCTTGGTCCATGGCTGATCCTTTCATCACGTGAGCGGCGTCATGCGCTCATTCGAGCGCCCGTACTTAAACAGATTTTGCAGCGCTTGTCCACTTCCAACACTGTGGATTCGCAATGCTTGTTTCTGGACTTGCCCCGCGTGACGGTTTGTGATTACATGTGCCCAAGGGAATCAGGAACCGGAGCACACACCTCCTCAAAGGGCTGACGTATGCAGGATCCGGGAGCGGTTATCGAAGTGGATGAGACGGGCGAACCGATCACGCGGGTGGATCTGCAGCTCGAACGGGAGAAAATCCAGCTCGAGCGTGAGCGAATGGCGCTGGAGCGCGAGAAGCTGGTGACCGAGCGCGAACGGTGGAAGCTGGAGGATGGCTGGCGGCAGGCCAGCGAACGGGTCGTTAAGATCCGGATGGGCACGGTGTTCTTGATCGGCGCCTGCTGCATACTCCTCGGCTATGTGATGGGCGGCATCTGGCTGGCCTCGCAGCAGGAGCATCTGCGCGAGAAACGCGAGGCCGTTGCCGCTCACCGGCGGCAGGAGCTGGTCCGGGCGTTGAGGGCCGACACCAACAGCGCCAGCCGCGCGGAAACGCTGCTCCAGACGCTTCAGGGACGCGACGGATCGGGCGGCATCCTGCTGTTCCTGGACTGAGGGCGTACCATGAGCGCTTTCAAGGCCTACGACATCCGCGGGGTCTACGGCACCGACTTTGACGCAGAAACGGTCTACCGGATCGGACGCTGTCTGCCGGAGCTGCTGGGCGCGCGTCGGGTGTTGGTCGGGCGGGACGCGCGGCTGTCGTCGCCCGCCATGCGCGACGCCCTCGTCCGCGGCCTCACCGAGGCGGGATGCGCCGTCGATGATTTGGGGCTCAGCACCACGCCGATGGTCTATTATTTCACAGCCATCGACGGTTACGACGCCTCGGTGCAGATCACCGCGTCTCACAATCCGGCGGACTATAACGGTCTCAAAATCTCTCGGCGTGAGGCTGTCCCGGTGGGCTATGCCACCGGCCTGTGCGAGCTGGAGCGCCGGATTGGAGCGGCCGGTCTCCCGCCGCCGGCCGCGCAGCTTGGCGCGTACCGCCTGATCGACCGCACCGCCGCATTTCTTGCCTTCCTGCGGACCTGGCTGCCCGACCTTTCGGGGCTGCGGCTCGCGATCGATTGCTCCGACGGCATGGCGTCCCTGCTGGTCCATGAGCTGTTCGGCGACGGGACGGTCTATCTGAACGACACTCCCGACGGCCGGTTCCCTCACCATGCGCCCAATCCGCTGGAGATCGAGAACTGCGCGGCCCTCATGGCCGTGGTGAGGGCGCGCCACTGCGACGCGGGCGTGATTTTTGACGGCGACGCCGACCGGGTGATGTTTATCGACGAAACGGGCGCATTCATCCAGCCCGACCTGCTGATTCCGATCATCGCGCGCCGTTTTCTCCGCGCCGAGCCCGGGGCGCGGGTGATCCACGACATCCGCACCTCGCGCGGCGTGATCGAGGCGCTTTGCGCCGACGGCGCCGAGCCGGTGATCGGCAAAGTGGGCCACGCCTTCGCCAAGGTCCTGCTGCGCGCCTGTGGCGCGGTATGCGGCGGCGAACTGGCGGGCCACTACTACTTTCGCGATTTCTGCTGGTGCGACTCGGGCGAGCTGGCCGCGCTCATCGTCCTGGGCCAGTTGGCGGCGGCCCGCCGTTGCGGCGAAACCTTCAGCGACCTCATCGCCCCCATCCGGCGTTACGCCACGACCGGCGAGGTCAACTTCCGCGTCGAGCGGAAAGACGACGCCATCCGCGCCGTGCGCGCCGCCGCCGAGTCGCACGGCCCGCCAACCACGGTCTATGACTTCGACGGGCTGCGCCTGGAGTTCCCCGCGTGGTGGATCAGCGTTCGGCCCTCCAACACCGAGCCCTACCTGCGGCTGATCATCGAGGCCGCGACGCCCGAAATGCTCGCCACCCGCCGCGCGGAGCTGGAGGCGGCGCTCGGGCCGTTTCTGTTGTCCCGCGCGGCTCAGGTGTGACATACTACCCGGACTCTTTGCAAGGAGGCACGCTCATGTCTGTGACAACCGTTTGGGATGACCTGATTCCGGTGCCGCGCCGCGTCGAGGCGCAGGCTGGCGTGTTCGCCGGGAACGGCGGGGTGATCGCGCTCAGTGGCCCGGTCGCCGAACTGCTGCCCGCGCTCCAGGCGTTGGAGGCGGACTTCGGTCCGGCGTGGCACCCGGCTGTCAATCCGCCGTCGGCCGACGTCCAGCGCGCCGCCGTTCGGATTGAGTGTCAGCCGGGCAGGCATCCAGCGCAGGGGTACGCGCTGCACATCGGCGTCGACTCGGTCACGATCGACGCCTCCGACGCGGCAGGGCTGTTTTATGCGGCAATGGCGCTGCGTCAGATGCGGCGGCTCACGGGCGGGGCGCTGCCCGCCTGCCGCATCACCGACCATCCCGACTTCCCTGTGCGCGGCGTGATGCTCGACATCAGCCGTGACAAGGTGCCGACGATGGCGACGCTGTTTGCGCTGGTGGATCGCCTCGCGGAGTGGCGTATCAACCATCTGGAGCTCTACACCGAACACACGTTTGCCTATTCCGCCCATGCGGCGGTCTGGCAAGCCGCCAGCCCCATGACCGCCGAGGAAATCCGCAGTCTCGATGCCTATTGCAAAACGCGCTGCGTGGCACTGGTGCCCAACCAGAACTCGTTTGGCCATCTGGAACGGTGGCTCACGCATGATGCCTATCGTCCGCTGGCCGAGTGCCCGGACGGCGGCTTCCTGTTCCCGTGGTCCAAGACCCCGTGTCCGCACCCGTTCAGCCTGTGTCCAACCGACTCCGCGAGCGTGGCCTTCCTTCGCGGGCTCTACGCGGAGCTGCTGCCGCTGTTCACCGCGCCGCTGTTCAACGTCGGCTGTGACGAGACATGGGATGTCGGCTGCGGGCGGTCCCGTGATCAGGCGGCGCGCATCGGGCGCGGGCGGGTCTATTTCGACTTCCTGCTGGAAATCCACAAGCTGGTTTCGGCGCACGGGCGCACGATGACCTTCTGGGGCGACATCATCATCCATCATCCCGAGCTGGTGCCCGAGCTGCCGCGGGACGTCATCGCGCTGGAGTGGGGCTACGAGGCGGACCACCCCTATGCCGCGCATGGCGAGAAATTCGCGGCCGCAGGCATTCCGTTCTTCGTTTGTCCCGGCACCTCAGCGTGGAACAGTCTGGCGGGGCGCGTGACCAATGCCCGGGCGAATCTGGTGTCGGCGGCCGAGAACGGGCTCCGCCACGGCGCCTCGGGCTATCTGATCACCGACTGGGGGGACAACGGCCACTGGCAGACACTGCCCGTGAGCCTTCCGGGGTTCGTGACGGGCGCGGCGGTCTCGTGGTGTCTGGCCGCCAACCGGAACCTGAATCTGGCGGCCGTGCTCGACCGTCAGGTCTTTCAAGACGCCGCCGGCGCGCTCGGCCGGGTGACGCTCGACTTGGGCGATGCCTACCTGCGCTGCGGCCGGCAGCTCTCCAACAGCACCGAGCTGTTTCACATTCTCTGCAACGGACGCGACCGGCAGCCGGGGGCGGGTGTCACCGATGCCACCTTGGCGGTGGTGGCCGAAACGGCCGCCCGCGCCGCCGCCGCCGTCGAGCAGGCGCGGTGCGCGGCACCCGACGCGCACGCGATGGAAGAGGAGCTGCGCCAATCGGCGCATCTCGTGGCCCATGCCGCCTCGCGCGGCCGCGTTCTGCTTGCAGGCACGCTGACCGACGCATCCACGCGCACCGCACTGCGCCGCGACTGGGAGGCGCTCGTCGCCGGGCACAGCCGCGTGTGGCTCGGGCGCAACCGTCCCGGCGGCCTTGCCGATAGCCTCGCCCGGTTTGACCGGGCGGGCGGAGACTATGCCCCATGATTCCGTACGAAAAAATCCTCAATCCCGAGCAGCGGCAGGCCGCGACCGCTGGCGACGGCCCGATGCTCGTGCTAGCTGCCGCTGGCACGGGCAAGACCCACACCATCGTCTATCGCGTGGCCTATCTCCTCGAGCGGGGCGTGCCGCCGGATGCGATTTTGCTGCTGACCTTCACCAACCGCGCCGCACTGGAGATGCTCGAACGGGCGCGGACGGTGTGCGGCGACGCCGTCGGCGGCGTCTGGAGCGGCACCTTCCACCATGTGTGCAATCGCTTCCTGCGCCGCTATGCCGACCGGCTCGGCTTCCGCAACGACTTTACCATTCTGGATCGCGACGACGCCCGTTCGCTGATTGAAGGCTGCGTGAAGGAGCTGCGTATCCAGTCGAAGGACTTTCCAAAAAAGGATGTGCTCGCCAGCTTGTTCAGCAACGCCGCCAGCCGGGGTCTGGCCATCGGTGACGTGATTGACGAGAACCTCGAGGCGCTGCGGGTGGACGTCGCCGACATCATCCGCGTCGGCGAGGCGTACGCAGCCCGGAAAGTCGGTTTGCAGGCCATGGACTTTGATGATCTGCTGACCCACGGGCTGCGGCTCCTCACCGAGCATGCCGACATCTGCAGGGGCTATCAGGAGCGATTTGAGCACATTCTGGTCGACGAATATCAGGACACCAACGGCCCGCAGGCGAAGCTGGTGGATCTGCTCGCCGCGCAGCGGCGCAACGTCATGGCCGTCGGCGACGACTTTCAGTGCATCTACTCCTGGCGCGGCGCCGACTTCCGGAACATCATGGATTTTCCCAAACGCTACCCGTCGTGCGCGCTCGTCACGCTCGAGCGCAACTACCGCAGCGGGCCGGAAATTCTGGCGGTGGCCAATGCGTGCATTGCGAGGAACCCCGACCAGTTTCAAAAAGTGCTCCGGGCGACGCGGCCCGAGCGGGCCAAGCCGCGGGTGCTCCGGCTGCGCGACGGCAACGAACAAGCCGATGCGGTGATCCGGCTGATCCGCCGCTACCGCGACGACGGCTACCGCTTCGCCGATATGGTTGTGCTCTATCGCGCCCATTTCCATTCGATCGAATTGCAGGTTGCCTTGGGGCGCGCGGGCATTGCCTGCCGGATCACCTCGGGCGTGGGGGTGTTTGAGCAGGCGCACGTCAAAGACGTGCTGGCGATGCTGCGGGTCTGCGCGCGTCCCGATGACCGCCTGGGCTTTGATCGCCTCCTGGGGATGCTGCGCGGCGTGGGCATCAAGACACTGGATGGCTGGTGGGCCAAGCTCGGCGAGCGATTCGACGCCGCCAACCCGGCGCAGCGCCAGACGCTGGCGGCGCTGATGCGGCCGTCTATGCGTGGCGAGTGGGAGCCGATCGAGAGGCTTCTCGCGGAGTACCACGACGAGGGACTCGCTTCCAACGGCGGGGAGTTGATCGAGCGGTTTTATGAGCGGTTCTACAAGACGTACCTGGCCCGCACCTACGAATTCGCCGACCGCCGCGCCGAGGATATCCGGGAACTCGAGGTCCAGATCATGCGCGCAGCCAGTGTGCCTGCCTTTCTCTCGGAGGTGGCGCTGCTGACCAATGTGGATCACGAGTACAACCGCCGGAATCGCGGCGAAGAAGAGGATGCGGTGCAACTCGGCACGGTCCATCAGGCCAAGGGGCTGGAGTGGCCGGTGGTCTTTGTGATCTGGGCCACCGAGGGGATGTTTCCCTCGAGCCGCACCTTGGACGATCCGGGTGGCGATGCCGAAGAGCGCCGGCTCTTCTACGTCGCCGTGACCCGCGCCCGCGACGAGCTGGTGCTCGCCGTTCCTGAGATCCGCCGCACCCGCGACGGCGGCATGTTTTTCTGCAAGCCCTCGCGGTTCATCAGCGAACTGCCGCGCGGACTCGTTCGGGAGTCTTTTGGCACCCGGATCTAGACGATGTTCACTCTGGAGGATTACCCATGCACTATCCCGACATTGCTACCCTCAACACCCGTTACGGCGCGCGGGGCAGGATCGCGTTCCGCGCGAGCGAGAAGGGACTGCCCATCGCCGCGCTTGCCGGCGTCACCGGCTCGTGCGAGGTCTCGCTCTATGGTGGCCACGTCCTCTCCTACCGGCCGGCCGGACACCTGCCGGTCTTGTTCATGAGCAAGTCCTCACGGTTCGAACCCGGAAAACCGATCCGAGGTGGAATACCGGTCTGCTGGCCGTGGTTCGGCCCGCATCCGGTCGATCCCTCCCTGCCCGCGCACGGCTTTGCCCGGATCGTCCCGTGGCGGCTCGCGGCGACGGAATACACCTCGCGCAGCGCCGAGATTCGGCTGGCGCTGGACGACACCGACCAAACCCGCGTCTGGTGGCCTCACCGTTTTTCCCTCACGCTCCGCGTCGCGCTCGAGAATGCGCTCAAGGTGGAGCTGACCACCCGCAACAACGACACCCACCCCTTTACGGTGAGTGAGGCCTTGCACAGCTATTTCGGGGTGAGGCAGATTATGGACGTGACCGTGCGGGGACTCGAGGGGGCGGCGTTTACCGACGCGGTCACCGGCACCGCCGGATGCCCGCAGGAAACGCCGCTGGTGATCCGACAGGAGGTGGATCGCGTCTATACCGACACCGAGGCGGAGTGCGTCATTGACGATGCCGGCTTGGAGCGGCAGATTGTCGTGACCAAGCGGGGCAGCCGCACGACCGTCGTCTGGAACCCATGGATCGACAAGGCGAAGCGGATGCCCGACTTCGGTGATGATGAGTACACGCGCATGATCTGCGTCGAGACCGCCAACGCGCGAGGAAACGCCCTCTCCCTGGAACCCGGCGAATCCCATACCCTCGTCACAACGATTTCGGCCGATGCGAAGGCGGAGTGACCTACAGCGCCGGGCTCATGAGATTGAAGAAGTTTTCGAGGTAATGGGCGTAGCGCGGCCGCGCGCGCCAGGCCGCGAGGGTGATTTCATCGGCGCGGGCAAAGTCGTCCAGCAGGGTCTGCTTGAGCCGCGCGGCAAATTCCGGATCGAACGCCACGAGCGTGGTTTCGTAGCTAAGCCGCAGACTGCGCGCGTCGAGGTTGGCGCTGCCGATGAGCGCGATCCGGCCATCAACCACCAGCGCCTTGGCATGGATGAACGGCGGGCGGCGCAGGAAGAGACGCACCCCGGAAAGCAGCAGCTCGTCATAGGACGCGCGGGCGGCCCAGTCCACCGACGGATGGTTGTTGACCGCCGGGAGGAGCACCTTGACGGCGACGCCGCGGAGGGCGGCGGCACGAAACGCCCGCCTCAAATCTTCGGAGAGTACCAGGTAGGGCGTAACCACCAGCACTTGATGGCGGGCGGTTCCGAGCAAGGTGAACAGGGCGTCCACCAGCGGCTGCTCGATGGCATTGGGGCTGGCGTTGAGCAATCGCAGAGGCGTCTTCCCGGCAGCCTCAGACTGAGGGAAATGTCCGGGGACCAACAGCGCGCGGGCGTCCTCGTCGCACATGTAGAACCAATCGCGCAGGAAGGTGTATTGCAGTTCCAGCACGGCGGGACCGCAGACGCGGAAATGATAGTCGTGGATCGCCTCGCGGCGCGATCCCGGAAGGTAGACATCGTGAAAATTGACGCCGCCCAGAAAGCCAACCCGGCCATCAATAATCAGATTCTTGCGGTGGTTGCGCAGATTGAGCTGAAACTGCCGTTTGATGAGATTGGCCTGGGTGAAACCGACGCAACGCATGTTGGGAACGCGGCTGTACCGGCGGAAAAGCCCGGTGAGGTAGGCCGCCCGCGAGCCGTACTGGTCAAACAGCACCCGCACCTGGATACCCGTCCGCGCCTGATCGGCGAGACGGTCCAGCAGGGCGCGCCCGACGGCGTCACGGCCGATGATGTACGACTGCACATGGATGTGGTGGCGGGCGGCGGCGATCGCCTTGAACATGGCATCGAGCGCCAGACCGCCGTCCGCGATGACCTCGACCGCGTTGCCGCCGAGCAGTGGATGATCGTGTGCGACGCGGTCGAGGATGGTGTTGACCGCCGCCTCTGCGGAATCCGGCGCCAGCGGCGGACAGCACCCGGCGCGCAACGCGCGCCAATAGGCCAGCGGCTGTTCCTCCTGCTCGGTCTGAGAGCGGGTCGAGCCGAACCGCACGTCCGAACGTAGCTTGTGCCAGCCGCGTCGGGGCACGTGGTTGATGCCAAAAGCCAGATAAGTGAGCGGCCCGACAATTGGGAAAAGGCCGGTGACGAACAGCCACAGCAGCGTCGAGCGGGGTTCGCGCGGCAGCCGCAGACAATGCGCGGCGACCATCAGGAACGCCAGAATGTGGAGCAATGTTCCCAGTTCGAGCGACGGCACGTGTTCCATATTTGACAGATTCATGCCCGGTCCTCCGCAGCGTCAAGCGACAAGTCGCCCGCAATCTTCCAGACTGCACCGTCGCGAATCAGGCTGAGTTTCCGCCCTGGAAAGGCTTCGGGGAGGCGCGCGCGGAGGCGCGTGATCGCCTCCTGCTCAATGGTTGCGCGATCAGCGGCGCTCACCGGCTCCAGCGTGGAAAACCCGATCGTGAGCACATAGCCTGGCCCGACCTCCGATCCGAAGCCGGCCGTGAAGTTGGCGGTGATGCGGAAGAGCCCGTCATACTGCCGATTGCCCGTTGCACCGTTGGCTGGCCGGACCGGGTGCAGGTTGTACAGCTCGCCGAAACGCGCCTCCAACTCCTGATCCACCTCCTGCAAGATCGCATCCAACCGCCGTTCCCATTCCTCTACCAAAGGATGTCGCATAGTGTCTACCATTATAACCCAGCCCGCCAGCCAGCAGCCCGTGTTGCACGGGATGCTGGCTAGCGGGACCGCGAAATCGCGGACATCGGAGATACGCAAATAATAGCAAAATTTTTCCATCTCTTGTGAAATTTGTGCCTCCTCGACGTTTGATGTTTGGCAGACTCATTGCCTCTACCCTGGGGGCATTTACTTTGACAAGCCACCCAAAATAAATTGGATTGCAATGGGAGTTGACAACGATGGGGGGCTATCTGTATGCTTATCAAGCCCGTTAATAGTGGACTGTAATAACGAGTGGGGTCCACCCACTCTTTTTTATTGGAAGCCCGATCCCCTTGACCGGGTTCTTTGAAAGCAGGTTGAACGGCCATGAACAACGAATTGTTGACCGTGATCAGTTACTTGGAGCGCGACCGCGGAGTCGACCGAGAAGTCATCATTCATGCTATTGAGTCGGCGCTGCAGCAGGCCGGTCGGAAGGGCTTGTCCGGAACAGGCGATACCCGCGTCCAGATTGATCGCAAGACGTTCGAAATCAGGACGTTCGAGATGTGTACGGTGTCGGATATGGAGATTGGCCACGGTTTTGTCACCCTCCGCCGCGCCCGTGAGATCAACCCCGCCGCGCAACCCGGTGACACCATCGAGGTGGAGGGTCCGGCGGGCAAACTGGGCCGCATTGCGGCCCAGACCGCGCGCCAGATGATCGTGCAGAAACTCCGACAAGCCGAGCGGGAGAATGTGTTTGATGAATTTAAGGACCGGATCGGCGACATTGTCAGCGGCTCGGTTCGCCAGATCATCCACCGCGACCTGATTGTCGAGCTCGGTAAGGTCGAGGCGATCATCCCGGGCAAGGAGCGGATACCCACGGAGGAGTATCAGGTCGGCGACCGCATCCGTGCCTATGTCCATAGCGTCCAGACCAATGCCAACGGCCCCGCCGTGATTCTCTCCCGCGCCTGCCCCGAGTTCGTCAAGGCGCTTTTTCGGCTGGAGGTCTCGGAAATCGCCGATGGCATCGTCGAAGTGATGGGCGTGGCCCGCGATCCCGGCTACCGTAGCAAGATCGCGGTCCGTTCGCACGATGAGAAGGTTGACCCGGTCGGCGCGTGCGTCGGCCTCCGCGGCAACCGCGTCAAGAACATCGTCCGAGAGCTCTCGGGCGAAAAGCTCGATATTGTCCGCTGGCACGAGGACATCCGCCAGTTCGTGACCCAGGCGCTCGCGCCCGCGCATCTTTCGGAAATCACCATCGATCCGAACCTGCCGTCAACTGTGGCGATCCTCGTGGAACCCGACCAGCTGTCGCTGGCGATCGGTCGGCATGGCCAGAACGTCCGGCTGGCGTCGCGCCTGACCGGCTGGCGCATCGACATTCAGAAGCGCGAGGCGGCCGAGTCCTTCGAAGAGCAGGTGACCCACGCCATCGATGCGCTGGCCGCGATTCCCGGTATTTCCCGCGAGGACGCCGATCTACTGGTGACGAACGGATTCCTGACGGCCGACGGCATCCTGACCACCGAGATCCCCTATATTATGGAAGTAACCGGTTTGGACGAAACCAACGCCAAGCGCATCTGGGAGGCCGCCGCGGCCACCGCATCCGGAGAGGACGGCGAATAAGACGATGAGAGTATTCGAACTTGCCCGGTCGCTCAATACGACGAGTGCCGATGTGCTGAGACTGGCCGCCGCCTTGGATATCGAGGCGTCCACGGCGCTTTCACGCTTGGAAACGACTGACATCGCCACCATCCGTGCCCGGGTCGTCGCCGCGCCCGACACCGACGCCGCCAGCCGCGTCGAGCGCCGGGAGGCGAAGCGCCAAGCCAACGCCGTCCAACGTGCGGCACGCGAGCGCGTCGAAGCCGACGCGCTCGCAGCCGCCATCAGCCGCTCTCTGGCAGCCGAGGCCGAGGTCCGCGGACTCCCTCCCCCCCAACTGGCGGCGCCCCAGTTGGTCGTGCAACCGGAAGCGCCAATCCCGACCCCCGCTGCTGCACCTGCGCAACCCGCACCGGTCGCCCCGCCAGCGGTTGTCGCACCGGTCGCTCCACCACCGGTTGTCGCACCAGTTGCCCCACCGGCCGCCAAACCCGCCATCCATCCGGCCAGACAGAAAGTGACGCCCCCCCCCGCCAGCGCCGAGGAGCGGACCGACCCAGACGAAGAGATTGCCGCTACGTGGAACGCCCGCCCGCCGCCACGCATGGTTGCCAACAAGCCGCCGCCGATAAAACCGTCGCAGACTAGCCGCGATCACGGCGATCTCGCGCGTCGCCAGCCCCCCTCACGCCCCCCCCCACCACCGCCGATGCCGTTCGGGCGCCCAGCCGCCAACGCTCCCGCGCCCGTCGAAGCGGAACGCGTCATCCAGTTGCGCGGCGCCACGATTGTCAAGGACCTTGCAGAACTGATTGGGTTGCGCCCCAACCGGGTGATCGCCGACCTCATGCACCTGAACGTTCTGGCCTCGATCAACCAGCGCGTCGAACTGGACGTGGCGACCAAAATCGCCGAGAAATACGGCTTCAAGGTCGAAATCGAACGCCAGAAGCGCTCCACGGAACGCAAGCCGGTCTTGCGCCGTGACGACGCCGACGACGTGATTCCTGACGATAAGCCGGAAGATCTCGTTCCCCGCCCTCCCGTCGTCACCTTCCTCGGCCATGTCGACCATGGCAAGACCTCGCTGATGGACCGGATTCGCAATGCCCAAGTGGCCTCGGGAGAGGCGGGCGGCATCACCCAGCATATCGGCGCGTACACGGTCGATGTCAACGGCCGACGAATCACTTTTCTCGACACCCCGGGCCACGCCGCCTTCTCGGCCATGCGCGCCCGCGGGGCCAGCCTCACCGATATCGCCGTCATCATCATCGCCGCCGACGATGGCGTGATGCCTCAGACCAAGGAGGCCATCAAGCACGCGAAACAGGCCGGCGTCCAGATTCTGGTCGCCATCAACAAGTGCGATCTGCCGCAGGCCAAGCCCGAACTTGTGCGCCAGCAACTCTCGGGAGAAGGCCTCACCCCCGAAGAGTGGGGTGGCGACATCGTCTGTTGCGAGGTTTCCGCCATGACCGGAAAAGGCCTGGATCACCTGCTTGAAATGATTCTGATCCAGGCCGACGTTCTCGAACTCACCGCCAGCCTCAGTCGGCGCGCCGACGGCTATGTGATCGAGGCGCAGCTTGAACAGGGTCGCGGGCCGACCGCCAGCGTACTGGTCTCGGGCGGCATCCTCCGCGTGGGCGACGTCATCCTCTGCGGCGAACATTTCGGGCGGATCCGCGGGCTGATCGACGACCGCGGCCGCAAGGTCAAGGAGGCCACGCCCGGAACCGCCGCGCGCATCATGGGCCTTTCCGGTGTCCCCGAAGCGGGTGCCCACTTCCGGGTGATGCTCAACGAGAAACGGGCGCGCGAGTTGGCAGAAAAAGAGACCGAATCGCGCAAACTCAGCGAGCTTTCGTCGTCGGTGGCCACCTCGCTCGACACGCTCATGCAGAAGTACCAGGAACAGGGCCAGTTGGAAATCCACGTCATCGTCAAGGCCGACATGCAGGGGTCCTGCGAGGCGATCCAGGATTCGCTCAACAGCATCAAGAGCGCGAAAGTCGCGCTCCAGATCGTCAGCAGCGGCATCGGCCTCATTAACGCCAACGACGTCCAGCGCGCGGCCTCGGGCCGCGCCATCATCGTCGGCTTCCACGTCGGTTGCGAACCGGGCGTGCAGAGCCTCGCCCGCCATGACGGCGTGCGCATCAGCACCCACCGCATCATCTACGAGCTGATCGACCATGTGAAGCAGGAAATGCTCAACATGCTCCATCCCGAATACAAGGAGATCATCCGCGGCCATGCCGAGATCCGCGCGACCTTCAACCACGGCAAGCGGGGCATGATCGCCGGCTGCCAGATGCTCGACGGCATGCTGCGGATGGACTCGCGGGCCCGCGTGTTACGACAGACTCAGGTGGTCTTTGATGGCAAGTTCCTCTCGCTGTTCCACTTTCAGGATGAAGTCGCCCGTGTGGACGGATCGCAGGAGTGCGGCGCACGCTTCGTCGACTTCGCGGCTTTCGCTGTGGGGGACATCATCGAGTGCTATTCGCTCGAAGAGAAGGAACGGGTGCTCTAGGCCATGGCCGTCGACCGCCTGGAACGGGTGAACGCGCTGCTCCGCCGTGAGATCGGCGAGGCGCTCTATCATGTCTTCAACGGCGAGATCGACCTCGCGGCCGTGACGATCACCCGCGTCGAGACCGCGCGCAACCTCCGCACCGCCAGCGTCTCGGTGTCGGTCTTCGGCCATGAGTCCGAACGCGGCCGGATCCTGCGCGCCCTCGCCGACAAGCATTCCGCGCTTCAGGCCATGATCAACCGCGATTGCCATCTCAAATACACGCCCCGCCTCCGCTTCATACTCGACACCTCAATTGAAAAGGGCGATCACATCCTCGCCCTCCTCGGCAAGATGGACGGGGAAGTCGAGGATGAGATGAATCCACCGGAATCAAACTGAATGACTTGTCCCGCGACTCGCTTTGATGCGGGCGCTGACCCTTTACCAGCCACCCTCCACCCTCTGTTATCCTCATGCCCATGATCCGCACCTTCTCCGCCCCGCCACCCGTCGAGTACGGTCCGTTCGACGGCTTGCTGCTGGTCGACAAGCCGGCCGGACCGACGTCCCATGACGTTGTCCATAAGATTCGCAGAACCTTCCGCATCGAGAAGGTCGGCCACGGCGGCACGCTCGACCCGGCCGCGACGGGCCTGCTGGTCATCCTCCTGGGCCGGGCCACGCGCCTCTCCGACCAGATCATGGGGGGCGAGAAAACCTACGCGGGAGTCCTCCGCCTCGGCACCGTCACCAACTCTCAGGACTTGGATGGCCAGATCATCGCGGAACAGCCCTTCGACGCCGTCACGCGCGATCAGGCCGAGACGGCGCTCGCAGCCCTCCGCGGCGACATCTACCAGACGCCCCCCATGGTCTCGGCGATCAAGCTCAACGGCGTCCCGCTCTACAAGCTGGCCCGCAAGGGGCAGGAGGTGGCGCGCGAACCGCGCCTCGTTCACATCTTCCGCTTCGCCATCACCGCCTGGGTGCCGCCGCTGGTCTCCTTCGAGGTGCGCTGCACCAAGGGCACCTATGTCCGCACCCTCGCCCACGACCTCGGCCAGGCGCTCGGCTGCGGCGCCTGCCTGCACTCCCTCCGGCGCACCGCCTCGGGTTCGTTCGATGTCGCCGCCGCCGCCCCGCTTGACGCCCTGCTCGCCGGATCCAAGGAGTCTCTCGCAGCCCGGATCATCCCCTATATGCAAGTCGGCCCGGTCCTGGCCTCCCCCCGCTGATTGCGACACACCGGATCACGCTCGCCCATGTCAACCCTGGAGGCATCTGGAATTGAACATCAGGGAAGCATCCGCACCGCGAACCGTCCGCACCGGTCTTGACCGCGCCTTGCGCGCGGACGGCGAGGTGTTCCGGGGCAGGCGGCTGGCGGTGTTGTGCAACCGGGCGGCCGTCGACGGAACGGGACGGCCGATCGTGGAGGCGCTCACGCAGGTCCCGGACCTGCGCCTGTGCCGCATCTACAGTCCGGAGCACGGGTTTGCGGTGAACGCCGAAGCCGGTGAACACGTCGGCTCGCGGACCGTCGGGCCGGTGCCGGTGGTCAGCCTGTACGGGGATCGTTCACAACCCTCGGCGGAGGAGCTGGCGACCATTGATTTGTTTGTGGTCGACCTCCCCGACGTCGGGGCGCGCTACTACACCTACATGGCCACGATGAAGGCCTGCATGGCTTCCTGCGCGGCCCACGGCGTTCCGATGCTGATCCTCGACCGCCCGAACCCGCTGGGCGGCGTGATCCGCGAAGGCGCCGTCGCCGCCGTCTTCGGCTCGCTGGTGTGCTGTGCCCCGATTCCGATCCGCCATGGCCTGACGCTGGGCGAGTTGGCCCGTTTCTTTCAAGCCTTGTTCTTTTCTGGAACCGATCTGCGGGTGGACGTTCTGACCGTCGAAAATTGGCGGCGCGACCGGATGTTCGCCGAGTGCGGACTGCCGTGGGTGGCGCCTTCGCCGAATCTCCCGGGCGTCGAGAACGCCCTGATGTACGTTGGCTCTTGTCTGTTGGAGGGTCTAAACCTGAACGAGGGACGGGGAACAGAAACGCCGTTTCTCCTGTGCGGCGCGCCCTGGCTGGCGCCGGAGCCGGTCCTGGCGGAGATCCCCGAGCCGGAGCGAACAGGCGTGGCGCTGACGGCCGTTCGGTACACGCCCCGTGCGATTTCCGGCAAGGCCGCCAATCCCCGCTATCGTGATGCCGCCTGCCAAGGCATCGCGATGCGGGTGACCAATCCGCAGGCTGCTCGTCCGCTGACCACCGTCCTCGCGCTCATCGGCGCCATTTGGCGGCGACATCCCGAGTTGGAATGGACGCCGTTTTTCGATACCTTGGCCGGAGGCCCGTGGATCCGGGAGCAGATCCAGTCAGGGTGTTCATGCTCCGACAGCCTTGTTGGTATCCGGGAGGACCTTGCGGCGTTCGACACGAAACGGCCGTTGCTCTATGCGCCTGAGCCCCCGGCGAATGGATGAGCTTCCGGCGTCTCCAAAAAACCTGACTGGTTTTGCTTGCTTGCCGCCCATGTGCTGGTGTAAGGTATGCGCGTTTCGCATCACACCGCTCGGGTGGTGGAATGGCAGACACGTATGTTTGAGGGGCATATGGGGAAACCCGTGGGGGTTCAAGTCCCCCCCCGAGCACCACTCTTAAACAGCGTAACATGTAAAAACCAAAACATGTTGCGCTGTTTTTTGTTTTTTACTCGGGCTCAGATATGGCCCTTCTGGGTTATCGCGGGAATGATTCATTAGGCGCTCAAGCAAAAAATGACCCACGCAATATGCTATACTATCGCCCTGACAGGAGGTTTGCGCATGCGTTACCTACGCCCCAGTCTCTCCCTCGCCGCCGGGCTCGTCCTCTTCACGGCCGCCTGTGCGCGGGCCGATGAGCAGTTCCCCAAGCCCGATTGGACTGATCGGCCCAGCCCGCTTGCGTCTCCCCACGCCATCCCGGGCGGCGCAATCACCCTCTCCGGCATCCAGCCCAAGAGCTTCAACGGCTACCTCGATAATTTCCGCTCCACTCAGGAGGTTTTCGACATGATGTACGAAACCCTCCTCGGCACCGATCCCCTCACGACCGATCTCGTTCCGGGACTGGCCAGCCGGTGGACGGTCTCGGACGATAAGCAGACCTTCACCTTCCACCTCGATCCTGCCGCTCGCTGGTCCGACGGCAAGCCCGTCACCGCCGCCGATGTCCGCTGGACCTTCGACGCGATCATGGATGCCAAGAACGAAACCGGCCCGCACAAGGTGTCGCTCGGCGTCTTTGCCCCGCCCGAAGTTGTTGACGAGCGGACGGTCCGCTTCACGGCCCGCGAGGCTCACTGGCGCAATCTCCTCGCCGCAAGCGGATTCGCCATTCTTCCCCGCCACGCATTTGAGGGGCTTGATTTCAACACGATCAACTTCGAGTTTCCCGTGGTCTCCGGCCCCTACCGCTTTGCGGCGATGCGCGAAAACAGCGATCTGCGCCTGGAACGCCGCGCCGACTGGTGGGCCCGCAACCGCCCGTCAAACGCCGGCATCTACAACTTCCAGACCCTCATCTACCGCTTTTTCACCGATCAGGACAACGCCTTCGAGGCGATGAAGAAGGGCGACATTGATGTCTACGCCGTCTATACCGCCCGCATCTGGGCCAACGAGACCCGCGGTCCCCGCTTCGACAACAACTGGATCGTCCGCCGCCGCGTGCGGAACCACAACCCCGTCGGATTCCAGGGATTTGGCATGAACCTGCGGCGCCCGCCTTTCGACGACCTGCGCGTTCGCCACGCCCTCGCCGCCCTCCTCGACCGCGAAACCCTGAACAGCACACTGATGTTCAACGCGTATTTCCTGCATCGCTCCTATTTTGAGGATCTCTACGACGCCCGCACCCCCTGTACCAACACGCTCATCGCCTATGATCCCGTCCGAGCCTCGGCCCTGCTGAAGGAGGCCGGTTGGGCCGCCAACCCCAAAACCGGCGTCCTCGAGAAGGAGGGCCGACCGCTGGTGATCCGCTTCCTGACCCGCGACGGCGGAGGCGACCGCTTCCTGGCCATCTATGCCGAAGCCCTCAAAAAGGCGGGGATCGACCTCGTCATCGAGCGCAAGGATTTCGCCTCGTGGATGCGCGACATGGATGCCTTCAATTTCGACATGACCTGGTGCAGTTACGGCAGCGGACTCTTCCGCGACCCCGAACACATGTGGCACTCGCGAGAGGCCGACCGCCCTGCGGGCAACAACATCACTGGCTTCAAGGACTCCCGCGTCGATGCCTGGATCGAGAGCCAGAAGACCGAGTTCGACCCCGCCCGCCGCAACACAATCCTCCGCGAGATCGATGGCGTCCTCGCCTCCAGCGTCCCCTTCGTCCTCCTCTGGAACAGCGATGCCACCCGCCTCCTCTACTGGGATAAGTTCGGCATGCCCGACACCGTCCTCTCCAAATACGGCACGGAGGGCGCCGTCGTTGCCTACTGGTGGTTCGACCCTGACTCGTCCGCCGACCTCAAGACGGCCATGACCGCCGGCAAGCCCCTCCCCGCGCGTCCCTTTGAAGTTGATTTCGACACGGTCTTCAAGGCAACGGCCCCCGTCCGAAAGAAGGCGGACACGCCGTAGCGGCCAGCGCCGCACGATTGATTTTCTGACGACACCGCTTCCACAATCGATCAGGGCTCATCATGACCTTACCGGACTCCTACCTCGCGATCCAAACGTCCTTGCGCGCGCTGGGCCGCGTCGCGGTCGCCTTTTCCGGCGGCGTCGACAGCACGCTTTTGCTCAAAGTCGCTGCCGACACGCTCGGTCCGTCCCATGTCCTGGCCGTCATCGGCGACTCGCCCAGCCTGCCGCGCCGGGAAAAGTCCGATGCCGAGGATCTGGCCGCCGGCATGGGCGTGGAACTGGTGGTGGTCCCAACCGGCGAAATGGACAATCCTCAGTACGCCGCCAATCCCAGGAACCGCTGCTATTACTGCAAGCAGATGCTAATGGCTGCGGTGAGCAAACAGGCCGCAGCCCGGGGCATCACCGCCGTGCTCGACGGCCAGAATGCCGACGACCGGAGCGACTGGCGGCCGGGCAGCCAGGCGGCCCGCGAATGCGGCGTGCGCAGTCCGCTGCAGGAGGCCGGCCTCACCAAGGCCGACATCCGCCTCCTCTCCGAAAGCCTCGGACTCCCCACCTCCCGCAAGCCGGCCATGGCCTGCCTCGCCTCGCGCCTCCCCTATGGCACACCCGTCACCCCCGCCGCGCTGCGGCAGATCGAAGCCGCCGAGCAAAGCCTTCAGGACGCCGGCTTCGCCACCGTGCGCGTCCGCCATCATGGCACCGTCGCACGCATCGAGATCGACCCGGAAGAGGTCCCTCGCCTGCTCGACCCCTCCACCCGTCTCCGCATCTCCACCGCCGTCAAGGCTGCGGGCTTCACCTTCGTAGCCCTCGACCTCGACGGGTATCGCACCGGGAGCTTGAATTCGCCATGACCTTCCCCTCCGCCCTAGATGCCATCCTCTCCGGCACGCCTCCCGGCGCGGATGCGATCGCCGTTCTGATTGGCTGTGGCGACACCGACGCCCCGCGCCTCTACGCCGCCGCCGACCGGGTCCGCGCCGCCACGGTCGGCCCGGACGTCCACCTCCGCGGCCTGCTCGAGTTTTCCAACATCTGCCGCCGGAATTGCGACTATTGCGGGCTGCGGCGCGACAACGCCACAGTCGAACGCTACCGCCTCACCCCCGACGAGATCATCGCCGCCGCCTGCGAAGCCGAGACGCTCGGCTTTCCCTCCATCGTCTTGCAATCCGGCGAGGATCTCTGGTTCACCGCTCCGCGTTTGGCCGAGATCCTCCGCGCCATCAAGGCTCAAACGTCCCTGGCCATCACCCTCAGCGTCGGCGAGCGCAACGAGGCCGATTATCGCCTCTGGAGGGAAGCGGGCGCCGATCGCTATCTGCTGCGCATTGAGACCACCGATCCCGCCCTGTTCCGGAGGCTGCATCCCGATGACGACCTGGAGGGGCGCAAGGCCTGTCTACACGCCTTGAAGCGCCTCGGCTACCAGCTCGGCTCCGGCGTCATGGTCGGCCTGCCCGATCAGACCCCCGCCGCGCTTGCGCGCGACGTCCTCTGGCTCTGGGAACTCGGCGCCGAGATGATCGGCGTCGGACCGTTCATCCCACATCCCGAGACGCCTCTGGCCGATGCCGTGGGCGGCACGTTTGAACAGGCCTTGCGGCTCGTCGCCGTCCTCCGTCTGGTCTTTCCCCTCGCGCACATCCCAGCCACAACGGCCATGGCCTCACTCGACCCCCTCGGCCGCGAAAAAGCCCTCCAGGCCGGCGCCAACGTGGTGATGCCCGCAGTCACGCCCACCGACCGCCGACCGCTCTACGCCCTCTATCCCGGCAAGATTTGCCTCGACGACAACGCCCGCAAATGCCGCGGTTGCATCGAGGCCCGCATCCGCGCCATCGGCCGCACCGTCGCCACCGGCCCCGGCCATGTCATCCGGCGCTGATTCCACGCTCCAAAATGGCAATCGGAAATTGGGGACGCTGCCGCTTCCGTTTGAGTGACTCGATGCAAACGGCATCTTGCACGCGCTCAAGGACCGTTTTGCGCGCGATGCCGCAGAAGACGCCGCCCAGACCTACCAGCATGAATACGCCCGCACCCTCGCCATGATGTGGGAACACACCCACCGGCCGCCGCTTCTACGACACCCTCGCGCTCCTGGCCATTACCGCCGCCCTGCGCGGCATCGAAGAACGCCCCTTCGACGCCGGCGTCACAGCCGACATCGGCCGGATCGTGCGCGGAATCGACGCCATGCGAGCGGTGGATAGGGGTACGGCGACGGTATCCCGGCGACGTAGCAGCCTGTTGTTGAAAAGAGTGGGGCACCAATTTGGAACTCAGGAAATCAGGATGGACAGAAACCCGGTCTCTTTGCTCTCCAACCCAACCTTCCTGTTTTCCTGAGTTCCAGATTACGGAAGGTTAGCCCCCTGTCGGGTCAGAGGTTAATCAGAAAGCCGTCCCTTGGAAGTTGTCTCATTTCTTAAGTCAATAATGTAATTACATATAATTGTATAACATAAATGTATTTTTATTATTCTTTCGGAAACCTTCAACAATAATGAATATAATAGCTGCAACGTGTTTCCAATAAGTGAGTTAGAGGACTTGATGAACATCTCGTTGCGTGTTGGTATAGCGGTTGCGTATGGAGACAGCATCCAGCGGAGGCTGGACGAACAAGATGAGTCAACGTAACGTCCGCCACAGGTGGACAGAAATGAGAGAGCATCATGAATAGGGCAGAGCGCTTCATGGAAGTGGCTTTGGGTGTGGCATCCGTTCTGGTTGGGGTGACCGTGCCTCACGGGGCACATGCGGTTGACGCAACGGTGGGGATGGACGTGGCGTCGGCCTATGTGTTTCGCGGCAACACGTTTAACGACGGTCCCGTGGTGCAGCCAGCGTTGTCCATCAGCACCTTCAAGCTCAGCGAGGAGATCACGTTGCCACTGACCCTGGGTGTGTGGGGCAATATGGACATTGGGACTTACAATCACACGCTCGATAAGGGCCAATTCTCGGAGGTGGACTTCACGGCGTCTTATGCCTTGCCGAAGGTGATTGATAAACTGAGCTGGTCGGCAGGCTATTGCGAGTACGTGTATCCCGGCGGCGCGGCGTCGGACCGCGAAGTAAACCTGGGATTCACCGTTGACTCGTTGCTCTCGCCGTCGCTGACGTTCAATTACGGGCTGGATGGCGCGTTGCGGGATAGCACGTACATTGAGGGCGGTCTCAAGCACGCCTTCAATCTGGATCCGGTGACGCTCACGCTGGGCGGCACGCTCGCTTACCAGATCGCCCCGGGATTCGACGCGTCCGGGTTCGGTCCGCTGATGCTGACGGCCTCGGCGTCCTACTCGATCCTGACGGCGTCGATCAGCTACGTGGCCGAGATCGAAGACGATGTGCTGGCGAATTATGATGTCAAGGTGGTTGGCAAACTGGGCATCGCGTACACGTTTTAATCGGGCGTGCAAGCGCGACCAAGGAGGAATACATGAAACTGATCGTTGCATACATTCAGCCGGATCGGCTCAACAGCGTCAAGCAGGCGTTGTTCGAAAAGGAGATTCACAAGATGTCGGTCACCAACGCGCTGGGCTGCGGACAGCAGATGGGCTACACCGAGTCCTACCGCGGCGCCGATGTGGAGGTCAATCTGCTCAAGAAGGTGCGGATGGAGATTGCCGTCAACGAGCCCTTTGTGCAGCCATGCATCGAGGCCATCATCAAGGGGGCGCGGACGGGGCGGATCGGCGACGGCAAGATCTTTGTGATGGATCTTGCGGGGTGCATCCGCATCCGCACGGGCGAACAGGGCAACGAAGCGATCGGTTGAACGGGTAGTGATCACGACTGACAAACAAACGGTTGCGAGGATTCGCGCCGGAAGGAACAGGGAGAGAACGATGAGAATCAGCAAATGGATAGTGGCCGCCCTCGGGCTCGGCGCCGCCGCCGGTACGGCATGCGCCGCCGAAGGCGAAGCCCTGACCCCCGACACGGTCATGTTTACGACCAACAACGTCTGGATGATGGTGGCGACCTTGCTCGTGTTCATCATGAACCTGGGTTTCGCCACGGTGGAGACGGGATTGACGCGGGCCAAGAACTGCGTCAACATCCTCTTCAAGAACACGATCATCCCGGCCATCGGCGTGTTGACCTTCGCCGGCATCGGATTCGGGCTCATGTACCCCGGTGATCACTGGTTGGCGGGCCAGTGGCTCGGATTCAAGGGCTTCGGCCTGACATTTCCTGCGAATGGCGCCACGAGCGCCTACAACGCCGGCATGACCTACTGGACGGACTTCCTGTTTCAGGCCATGTTCGCCGCGACCGCCGCCACGATCATCTCGGGCGCCGTGGCGGAACGGGTGAAACTCGGGAGCTTCCTGGTGTTCACGGCGATCTATGTGGCGCTGGTCTACCCGTTTGCCGGGTCGTGGACGTGGGGCGGCGGCTGGCTGGGCGACCGCAACTTTCACGACTTCGCCGGTTCCACCCTCGTGCACTCGGTGGGCGGATGGGGCGCGCTGGCGGGTGTGCTGGTGCTGGGGCCGCGCATCGGACGGTACGTCAACGGCAAAGTGAAGCCCGTGATGGGGCACAGCCTGCCGCTGGCCACGCTGGGCGTGTTCATGCTCTGGCTCGGCTGGTTCGGGTTCAACGGCGGCTCGGTGCTATCGGCGGATCCGGAAGCGGTTTCGCGCGTGCTGGTGACGACCAATCTGGCCGCCTGCGCCGCCATGGTGACCTCGATGCTGACCTCCTGGATCGTCCAGAAGAAGCCGGACCTGACCATGGTGCTCAACGGCTGCCTGGCCGGGCTGGTCGCGATCACGGCCGGCGCCGACGTGGTGACGCCCGGCGGGGCGGTCATGATCGGCCTGATCGCCGGTGTGATCGTCGTGCTGGCGGTGTTTATGTTCGACCGACTGCGCCTGGACGATCCGGTGGGCGCCCTCTCCGTGCACCTGATGAACGGCGTGTGGGGAACCCTGGCGGTGGGCCTGTTCAGCACCGATCCCAAGTTCACGCTGGGCACGCAGGCCCTGGGGGTGCTCGCGTATGGCGCGTTCTGTTTCCCGGTGGCGTGGCTGATCTTCCTCGCCATCAAGAAGACCGTCGGCATCCGGGTCAGCGAAGAAGAGGAACTGCGCGGGCTGGACATCGGCGAGCATGGGCAGGAGGCCTACGGCGGATTCCAGATCTTCAGCAACCAGTAGGCTGCATGAGGCCGGCCAAGCCGTGGCCGACCGTAGACGAGTAGCCGCGTGGGTCCTCAGTGGCCCACGCGGCTCTGCTATTCAGGTCCGTCGGTTGAAAGCATCCTGAAGCGTCCACGGCCCATGCAGGACGAGCAGACAGGATGGTCTTGCCAAGGGGCATGTATGTGGATATGATGCAAGCCGAACAGACGGAACCGGACAGATGTATTTTTTTGATGTGCTTATCATTGGCGCACGTTCGGGCGGATACCCCGCGGCGATCCGGGCCGCGCGTGCCGTGCATGCTGCCTGCATCCACCAGCCCAAGCGACCGTCATGACAGACCGCGCCACACAGGAACTCGCCGTTCTGTACCGCATCTCGCAGGCCCTGCTCCACCGGCAGGCCGTCTCCACCCTGTTGCAGGAGGTGCTCGATATTCTCGAACACGAGATCGGCCTGTCGCACGGCGCGCTATCGTTGCGCAAGCCCGATAGCGATATCTTCGTGATCGAGGCCTCGCGCGGGCTCACCCCGGAGGAGATGCAGCGGGGCCAGTACCGGATCGGGGAGGGAATCACCGGCATGGTCGCGCAGAGCGGCCAGCCGGAGATCGTTCTGGACATCAGCCAGGACCCGCGTTTTCTCAACCGAACCCGCTCCCGCACCGGCAAGAAGACCGCCTTCATCTGCACGCCGATCATCCACAACGGCGTGGTGGTCGGCACGATCAGCACCGACCGGCCGCCGAGCCCTGAGGATGAACTGCGCCGCGACCTCGAATTTCTGATGCTGGTCGGTAATCTGCTGGCCGCCGCCGTAGCGGCGATGAGTGAGAGCATAGCCGAGCGCGACAGCTTGCTCGTCGAGAACGAGCGGCTGCGCCGTCAGCTCGGCAACCGCTACCAGCCCAGCAATCTGGTCGGCAACTCCCGCCTGATGCGCCAAGTGTACGACCAGATCGTTCAGGTCGCCGACAGCGCCGCGACGGTCCTGATCCGCGGCGAATCGGGCACCGGCAAGGAGCTCGTCGCCCGCGCCCTGCACTACGGCAGCGCCCGCCGCAACGGCCCATTCATCGGTGTCAACTGCGCCGCTCTCCCCGAAACCCTCATCGAGAGCGAGTTGTTCGGGCACGAGAAGGGGGCCTTCACCGGCGCACAGCAGCAGCGCAAGGGGCGTTTCGAACTGGCTAATGGCGGCACGCTTTTTCTGGATGAGATCGGCGACATCAGCCCGGCCGTGCAGATCCGCCTGCTGCGCGTGCTCCAGGAGCGCGTCGTCGACCGCGTGGGCGGTGATGTCCCGATCACCGTCAACGTCCGCATCATCGCCGCCACCAACCGTAATGTGGAGGCTGCAATCAAGGAGGGGCGGTTCCGCGAGGATCTCTACTACCGGCTCAACGTCTTTCCCATCTATCTGCCGCCGCTGCGCGAACGGAAGTCCGACATCCTCCTGCTCGCCGAGTTTTTTTTGAAGAAGCACTGCGAGGTCTACGGCAAGAACATCAAGCGCATCTCCACCACCGCCATTAACATGATGATGGCGTATCACTGGCCGGGGAACGTCCGCGAGCTTGAAAATTGCATCGAGCGCGCGGTGCTGACTGCAACCGACGAAGTGATCCACGGCTACTCCCTGCCGCCGACGCTACAGACCAGCGAGGCGACGCACACGGCGTCGCTTCCCGACGACGGCGCCAACTTCCGGACACTGATGGAAAGCTACGAGCGCGAGACCCTCGTGGATGCCCTGAAGAAGCATCGCGGAAACGCTGCTGCGGCTGCCCGATTCCTCCAGGCCACCCAGCGCGTTATCAATTATCGCATCCGGCAGCTCGGCATCGACCCCAAGGCGTATCGCTGACCCTCGGCCCCGGCACCCAACAGATGGCTGCGCGGATGCGCCTCCGCATCCTCACCACTCATTTCATCCGGGCTGCTTTCACGAGATGCGTGTTGCTAGAACGAGTACTCGGCGGACAGAATCAGGTTGCGACCGGGTTCGTTGCTGCCCGAGCCGTGAATGCGGTAATCCTTGTTGAAGACATTCTCGACCGAAGCCACCAACGATACACACTGCTTCAAGCGGTAGCCGACGCGCAGATCCATCACTCCATAGCCCGGCGTGCCGCCCGGCGGAATGCGTTGGGTGTCGCTCTTGTCGGCGGCTGTCAGGCGGTCTTCCCGGTCGGAGGCTCGCGCGGCCGCCTCGGCCCAGAAGTGCCGGTTTGCGCGTGTCCATCGCAGCGCCGTATAGACCGTCATGGGCATGGTGCGGACCGGCTCTGTGATCTTGGTGCCATCCGCATCACGGTAGTCAGTGTATCCCTCCATCCAGGTGAAGCCCGTGCGCACGAGCCACTGCTTGGCCACACGCACCTGCAGTTCGCTCTCGACGCCGTGGACATAACCGCCGCCGCCGTTGATCTTGGTATAGGTCCCGGCCGTGTTCAGGGCCCGACGGATGATGAGATCGCGGATGCTTGTGTGGAAGCAGGCCGCGTGCCACGCCACAGGATCAGCCGTGACACGCGTGCCGATCTCGCCGGTCACGAATGTTTCCGGGTCCAGATTGAGCGCAGGCGTCTCAATGTCGGAACTGCGGCTCACGTCAAACCGGGTCAGATCCGACAGGTTGGGCGCCCGGTAAGCCTGCGCCAGAGACACATACGCCAGCCAGTGGTTCGGGATCAGATGACAGGCCAGACGAAGGTTTCCGGATAGATCAAACCAAGCGGCATTCATCGATGCGGGCGTATGCGGGTCCGTCGCGAAATTCTCGTAGCGGCCGATGTCCGCCAACGCATACGTGGCGCGCGCCCCCGCCGTCAGGTCCCATCGCTCCGCCAGTTTCACGCGGTCCTGCAGGTAGGCCGCCGCCGTATGATAGATCGTGTCGTCTGCAACCGGTCCCTGAATGCCAATGGACTTCAGCGAGCCGTCACTGCGATAGTTGTAGCGGAAGCTGTCAATCCCGTCATGGATGTATTCCATGCCATATGCCCACGTGCCGAGGCCGGTTTCTTTCAGAAGATCGGCACTCATGCCCCAGGTCTGCACATCAAAACCATCCGTTGTTCGGGAGAGATCCTTCTTGGTCACCGCTTTGGTCTCTTCCTGACGCTGGTAATAGAGGGTTGTCTGCAACGTGTCGTAGAAACGGGTCGGCTCACGGTCAACATAACGCAGATAGGTCAGCGTATGATCCTGATCAAAGATGTGCACCGGCTCCGTTCCGACTGCGGTTCCGTGCCACGAGATCCCGTACGGCGTGCGGTGCGTGCGCCAGACATCGTTCTGACCGACACACAGGTGGGCGAAGATCAGTTCGCGATCACCTTTCAGCGCGATCCGCACCTTGGCGTCATAATCCAATTCGTCATAGCCGGTCTTGCGCTGCCGACCCACATGCCTGCCGCCATCGAGGTCGCCAAAATTCCGGTAGGTGGTGCCAAAAAGCCCCGCCCATTGGCCGGTGCCGTATGCGCCCTCGGCGCGTCCAATCACGGAGCGCTCGGCAGTTGCCACGCGCGCCGCCAGGCGTCCGCCCCAAACGTCAGCCCCACCCTTGGGAGCATACTCCGGAAACCGCGTGAAGGCCTGCAGCGTGCCGCCCACCGCATCAGAACCATACAGCGCCGATCCCGGCCCTTTCAGCAGCTCGCATGCGTCGAGCGAGTAGCTATCAACCGTATTCCAATATTGGTTGGCCCCTTCACGGAAAACAGGCGAGTTGAGACGGATGCCGTCCACCAGCATTAGCGTCCGGAAACCGGTGAATCCGCGAATATAGGGCGACCCCTGACCGTAAGAAGTCTTCTGCACCATCACGCCCGGGGTCATATCAAAGGCTTCGGGCAGCGTCCGCGTTTGGTTCTCGTGCAGTTCCTGCGAGGAAATCCGTGTCACAGAGGCCGCCGCCGCGTGGATCGGTTCCGCGACACGCGAAGCCGTCACAATGACTGGCGGCAGATTGGTCACCTCGCCTGCCACCGCCCATCCACACACCCCGACGACACCCAGCACGGTTCCGATTCCACGCATTGAAGACTCTCCTTGTGATGATGATGCGCTGTTAAACGCCCGCCTGCCGCAATCGGTTCAGCACGAGAAACTCCGGGGTACGACGCATTCTGGCTCCTGCGCCAACGCCGCTTGGTCCCGCTGACACTTTCTGGCTGCCGACTCGCTTCCATACCCCACGTCTAACGCCACCGTGCATGGGAAGGCGTCACTCCGGGTATTAATGGTTTGGCATGAGCACGCAGGCATACTGGACACCCCCACCCCGTCGTAGCGCTACAATCTATGCGCGGCTATTCGGCCACAAAACCCGATGGTAATCCGGCCCGATCACCCCAATCGCTACGACGCCACTTTGGGGAAATCTACGATGGGTATTTGGACCGCAACACTTCTGCGTAGCGGTTCCGTTCAACCGTCACAAACCCAACATTGCGTCTTGGGATATCATTATGTAAATTCACTAGCATCCCATAGGCTCAGCCCACGGGCTTAAAAAATGCTGACCGGGCGGCCGAACGCCTGTAACCTACAGGCGCATGAAAACGAACACACGTCGACGGCGCCGCCAAGCGCCCCGCGCCCGCGAAGGCGCGGCAACCCGGCCAACGAGACGTAATCTTACCGGATTCCGGCAGACTTGCAACCTGATTCCCGGACACTTGGTTCAAAAACTGTCGCGTGAGTTCGAGATCGACGCCCGAACATTCAGTGCGAACAGTCACGTGCTCTCGCTGCTCTACACGCACCTGGCGCACACTGACAGCCTGAACGAGACTTGCGACGCGCTGCGCGTGCATGAGGCCGAGTTCATGCGCATGCGCGGGGCGACGTCGCCGGCGCGGAACACGCTCTCCAAC